>Ga0209211_10007306_pt1 | contig 15556 bp, 17 predicted proteins | sample RifGroA2_FD_183992 | JGI IMG/M metagenome (GOLD analysis project Ga0209211, IMG submission 183992) | Groundwater microbial communities from Rifle, Colorado, USA - Groundwater A2 (SPAdes) (version 2) | ecosystem: Environmental > Aquatic > Deep subsurface > Groundwater | place: Rifle, Colorado... | reverse complement strand
AACCCAGCGTATCCAGCGCGACGCTTTCCGAAGCGACCAGATATTCCGGCCCCTGTTCGGTCTCATGCACGCCCACCACCAGCGGGCGGATGCCGTGACTGTCGCGAAACGCCAGCAAGCCGTAGCCGGCGATCATCGCCACCACGGCATAAGCGCCGCGGCAACGCCGGTGTACGCTGGACACCGCTGCAAAAATGGTCGGCACATCCAGGCGCAACCCTTTGGACTTGGCCTGCAACTCGTGCGCCAGCACATTCAGCAGCACCTCCGAATCGGAGTTGGTGTTGACGTGGCGCAGGTCATCCACAAACAACTGTTTCTTCAATTCATCGGCATTGGTCAAATTGCCGTTGTGCCCGAGCACAATACCGAACGGCGAATTCACATAGAACGGCTGCGCCTCGTTATGATCTACCGCAGAACCGGCAGTGGGATAGCGCACATGCGCGATACCCGCATTGCCCGTCAGCGCACGCATATTGCGCGTGCGGAACACGTCGCGCACCAGCCCGTTGCCCTTGTGCAGGTGAAAAGTACGCCCGTCCAGCGTGGCGATGCCGGCGGCATCCTGGCCGCGATGCTGCAAGACCTGCAGGCCGTCATACAGCAACTGATTGGCCGGTATTTGCGAGACGACGCCGAGAATGCCGCACATGTATTTTTATCCCAAAAATTAACTGCGAACGCCGTAACGGATACGTTGCGCGATGCTGTCCGGCAACCAGGCTTTGGTCAGCAAGGCAATATCTTCCGCCGCCTTGCTGGTCTGCGCGGCGCGCCAGATCGGTTGCTCCGGAATGGCCGTCAATCCGGCCAGCCACACCAGCGCGAGCACCACCAGCACGCCGCGCAATGCGCCGAACAGTCCGCCCAGCACCCGATCCAGCCAGCCCAACCCGATCGCCCTCACCAATTTCGCAAACAGCCTGACCAGTATAGCCCAGGCGGCCAATGCGGCGATAAACACCACAGCGTGGGCCAACGCGATCCGCGCTGCCTCCTGCATCAACGGCAGCATCGGCGCGATTTCGCCGGCGAGCAATCTGCTCAACACAAACGCGACCGGCCAACCCGCCAGCGATAATGCTTCATAAACCAGGCCGCGCCACAGGCCAAGCAACAACGAAACCAGCAGTATTGCCATGACGGCAAAATCAAATCCGGTCATTGCGTTCAGCGTGCGCTCACCACCACCGGCTTCAAGCCGTGTTTCTCCAGCAATTGGCGCACCTGCTCGGCTTTATCGCGCTCCGCATACGGTCCCACGCGCACGCGAACCTTGCCACCGGCTTTTTCGATGTAGGCCTTGAAACCCAGTTTTTTCAGCCTGTCCGCTTCCTGCTTTGCGGTATCGGGATTGGTGTAAGCGCCGACCTGCGCGACAAAACTTTCGCTGCTGGCCGGCTTGCCAGCGCTTTTCGATTCTGTAGCCTTTGTTTCCGATTGTTTATTGACAGCGGGTTGCACCTTGCCCTGCGCTTCTGTCTTGGGGCTGTTTATGGCAGCCGGCGTGGCTTGCGCCACACCTGACGCGGCGGAAACAGCCGGCGGAGCAGAAGCGGCCTCGACTGCGGACGCGGCAAACGGCGAAACCCCCGCCACTTCGGAAACCGCCACACCCGGAACAAACTCGCCGACCTTGTCGGGAGCCGGAATGCGCAACTCAATGTCCTGCCCGGTGAGCTTGGGTTCGCTGTCCAATACCATCGGCAGAATCACCACCACTGCCAGTGTGAGCGCAACCGCGCCGATCAGGCGGCGGCGCGCCTTGCGCTTGAGATTCAGCTCTTCTTCTGTCTGTTGTTTTGCCATGCTCTGATCTCGCCTGTTGGATTCCCGGTCAAGTGATATGCAACCCTCTTGCGACCATCGCTTCTGCCACGGTGTAGAACGATCCGAAGGCCGCGATTCTATCATTTTCGCCTGCCGCGTTATAGGCATAACGCAATGCTTCAGTAACGTCAGGGAAAGTCCGGATTGCGCCGCGCACGCCGGCATCTTGCAGCGCTTGCGCCAGTTCCGCGGCAGTCGCGCCGCGCGGCGCGGCGATGCCCGCCGCCAGCCAGGTATCGACAAGCGGATCGAGCGCCGCCGCCACCCCAGCCATATCCTTGTCCTTGAGCATCGCGAACACCGCGAAAGTGTGCGGGCAAGGCGGCAGACCGGCAAGATTCTGCGCCAGCGCGCGCGCCGCATGCGGATTGTGCGCCACATCGAGGATCAACTGCGGCCTGCCCGGCACGAACTGGAAACGCCCCGACAGTTGCACCTCAACCAGCCCGCGCCGCACTGCCTCCATGCTCACCGGCAATTTATCCTTGAGCGCATCCAAAGCCGCCAATGCTGCGCTGGCATTATTCAACTGGAACGCACCGCGCAACGCCGGATATGGCAACGAATTGCGCGTGCCAATTATGCTGCGGTAATCCCACTGCCCGGTTTTCTGCTCCTCAAACGAAAATTCATGCCCGATCCGCCAAAGCTGCGCGCCGATCTTTTCGGCATGCCCGGTAACCGCCTGCGGCACATCCGCATCAGCGCAAATCGCCACCTTGCCGCTGCGGAAAATCCCCGCCTTCTCAAACGCAATCTGCTCGCGCGTCTCGCCCAGATAATCGGTGTGGTCAATATCCACGCTGGTCACCACCGCGCAGTCATTGTCGAACACGTTCACCGCATCCAGCCTGCCACCCAGCCCCACTTCAAGAATCGCGACATCCACCTTGTGCTCGATGAAACACTGCATCGCCGCCAGCGTGCCGAATTCAAAATAAGTGAGCGGAATTGGTAGGTCGGGCTTCAGCCCGACATCGCCTTCTCGGGCTGAAGCCCGACCTACATCACCGCACCGCGCCTGCTCGATTTTTTCAAACGAAGCACACAACTCGGCGTCACTTACCTGTTGTTTACCGATGCGCACGCGCTCGTTGTAATGCAGCAAATGCGGCGAGGTATAGCAGCCGACACGGTATCCGGCGGCGTGCAGCATGGACTCCAGCATCGCGCATGCCGAACCCTTGCCGTTGGTGCCGCCGACCGTGATGATGGGAAAATCGGATTGGAGATTCAGCCGCTGCCTGACTTGCGCCACGCGCTCCAGGCCAAGCGCGATGGTCTTGGGGTGCAGGAGTTCGAGGTAAGCAAGCCAGTCTGCTAGGGTAGAGGGCATGTCTTTGTGGGCGGAAAACAAGCGTAGCAAAATTTCAAGCTTGCGATCGGAGCATAGCGCCTTCCGCCGTAGGATGAGTGAAAAACGAAGCGTTGCATCCGGCGGAAATATGCTTGCAAATTGTATGCGCCCGGATCGCAGAGAACTTAAACGAAAAAAATCCAGAACGGTTTATTGCGCTGCCGCCAGTACACCACCGTGTCGGCAAGGATGTCTTGCGCGATCTCGCGGTCGTTCGCGGACAGGCCAAAGGTATCGCTGACATTGCGCAGCAGCAGCACGTAACCCGCCGCCTCGCCATGCCACGACAGGTCGCACAACGCATCGGTCAGCGCATCCCAGTTCACGCCGAACTCGGGCGGAAAAGCGGCGGCGGCAGCCAATGCGTTAAGCAGATTCTGCTTGCCCTTGACCCCCTTGAGGTCGGCATCGAACAGCGCGAAATTCGCGTCATTGGCGGCAGTGCGCAGCTCGTCCACGCCGCATCGCAGCGAATAGCTGCCTGCCGCAGCGGTATCGTTCAATTGTTGTGTCAACGAATTCATGGCTATTCTCTGATGCGTTTGAAAGTCTGGTAATGATCGGCAGAGTAATAACATTCCACCGGCTTCCCGCACACGATGCGCCGTGCGCCGCGATTGCGCGCGCCGGGCGTCTTGACCGTGTATTCGCGATAGTAGCTGCGCGTCTGTTTTGGCAAGATGCGCTCGTAATTCCTGAATACCACGCCGTCGCGCTCGTAGACAAAAGGCCCGCCGCGTTTGATGGCCTGCAAGGTTACGCGCGCCTCGGCGGGCAGTTCGGCCATTGCGATGACCGCAAGTTCCGCCTGCCCGGCCTGCACCTGCGGCAACCACAGCAGCAACGCCAGCAGGAACGCCCACCCCGAAAAAGCGGAACCCGTTGAACTGCTACGGAAAATTCTCATTGATTTACTTGCCAACGCCGACTGCCCGTTCCTCTACTTTGCCGATGCCACCGGAAAATTCGGATGTGCGGGGTTGACGATCAATTGCTGGCGCAAGGGGTCAACCTGCAAATCCATCGCCTCCAGCGGCAACACGCCCATCAACGGCTCGTTACCCAACACCAGCGCCTCGGTGACATAGGAACGATTACCGAAAGCAATCTCGATAGGCGCGATGCGCGGCACCCTGATCTGTCGCCCATCGGCCAGCGTCACCACATGCGTGGCAACTTCTCCGATGTCGAATCCGAGTTGCAGCGCCTCTTCTTCGGTCACACACATGAAGGTCGCACCGGTATCCACCAATGCATTGACCTGCACCGACTGTTGGTTGAACAGGTTGGTAATCTTCAATTCAGCATAAGTCGCGCCCATGATTGCACCTCCTTCAATTGAACTGGCATTACTCTTCAAGGAAATAATCCGAATCGATCTTCTTGATTTCGTAAGTTGCGGCAAGCGACACGCCGACGTTGTGATCGATCATCAGGTTAGCCAGCAGCGCGCCGTTAATCAGCACCACCTTGTTGTCGATGTTGCGCACATATTCGATGGCTTCCTTGGTGAAATCCGAGGTCGTGATGAATACGCCCTTCTTGGCGCGCTGCCCTTGCAGCGCGCCGACAAACTTCTGAATCTCGAGCCGCCCCACTACGCTTTCCCAACGCTTTGCCTGAAGATAGATCACATCCAGACCCAAGCGGTCTTCGTGAATAACGCCATCGATTCCTTCGTCGCCGCTGCGCCCGATTGCGCGCCCGGCATCCTGGCGCGTGCCACCGTAGCCCATTTTAACCAGCAACTCGACGACAAGGCGCTCAAAGAAGGCAGGAGGACAACCCTTGATACGTTGCAAAATTTCTTCAGCCAATTCCTTACGTATCGTCTTTGCGCCACCCTCAATCAACTCTTCTGGAGTTTCATTTTGAACAGCAATCGACGGAGCAACTTGTTGCTGTGCTTCGGCTTGATCAGAGTTTTCTTTGAACGCAATGTATTCTGGAAATTGTTCCAGAAATTTCATATTGATCAATTTTGGCGAAGCCTTGAGAACTTCTCGCCCTCTTTCCGTTATTTGAAAAAATGCGCGTCTGGGTTGATCAATCAAGCCAGCCTTTTTCAAATATGTTTTTGCCCAAGCAATACGATTATCAAAGGTCGGATAACGTCCACTCGGTAATAGCTGCTGCCGTTCTTCATCGGTCAAGTGAAATTCTTCGGCAAGTAACTCAACAGCATCGCGCAAGCGATACTCACGACCATCCGCAACCACTTTCAACAATGGCAGCATCAAACTCTGAAAGTCTGGAATGGCCATCCTGATTTATCCCTTGGCGACTTCCACAGTGGCCTGCACCTGCTGGCGCAGGCGGATATGCAAATCGCGCAACTGCCGCTCATCCACCGCGCTCGGTGCTTGCGTCAGCAGGCATTGCGCGCGCTGCGTCTTGGGGAAGGCGATCACGTCGCGGATCGATTCGGAGCCGGTCATCATGGTGACGATGCGATCCAGCCCGAACGCCAAGCCACCATGCGGCGGCGCGCCATATTGCAGCGCGTCGAGCAGGAAACCGAACTTGAGCTGTGCTTCCTCCGCGCCGATGTTGAGCGCGCGGAACACCTGCGATTGCACCGCCTCCTTATGGATACGCACCGAGCCGCCGCCGAGCTCCGAACCGTTCAAGGCGAGATCGTAAGCCTTGGCCAGACACTTGCCCGGATCGCTTTCCAGCAGCGCGAGGTGTTCGTCCTTGGGCGCGGTGAACGGATGATGGCAGGCGTTCCAGCGTTTGGCCTCGTCGTCGTATTCAAACATCGGGAAGTCCACCACCCACAGCGGCTCCCATGCCTTGCCGTTGACATAGCCCTTCTCGTGGCCGATCTTGCTGCGCAATGCGCCGAGCGCGTCGTTGACGATCTTGGTCTTGTCCGCGCCGAAGAAGATCAAATCGCCGTTTTGCGCGCCGGTGCGTTCGATGATGGTCTTCAGCGCGGCCTCGTGCAGGTTTTTCACGATCGGCGACTGCAGGCCAGTTTCGTTGAGCTGCGTGACATCGTTCACCTTGATGTAGGCCAGCCCTTTCGCGCCGTAAATTTTCACGAACTCGGTGTAACCGTCGATCTCGCCGCGCGTCAATGCCGCACCGCCCGGCACACGCAGCGCCGCCACGCGCCCACCGCTGGTGGCTACGCCGGAAAACACTTTAAACGCGACGTCCTTCACCGCATCGGTGACTTCGGTCAGCTCCAGCGTAATGCGCAAATCCGGCTTGTCCGAGCCATAACGCCGCATCGCCTCGGCGTAAGTCATGCGCGGGAACGGGTTGGGCAACTCGACATCCAGCGCTTCCTTGAACACGGTGCGCATCAACTCTTCCATCAGCGCGGTGATCTGCGTCTCGCTCAGGAACGAGGTCTCGATATCGACCTGGGTGAATTCAGGCTGGCGGTCGGCGCGCAAATCCTCGTCGCGGAAACATTTGGTGATCTGGTAATAGCGGTCGAAGCCGGACACCATCAGCAATTGCTTGAACAACTGCGGCGACTGCGGCAGCGCGAAGAACTCGCCCGGATGCACGCGCGACGGCACCAGATAGTCGCGCGCCCCTTCCGGCGTGGATTTGGTCAGCATCGGCGTTTCGATGTCGATGAAGCCGCGGCTGTCGAGGAAGCGGCGGAACGCCATCGCGACCTTGTAGCGCAGCATCAGGTTTTTCTGCATCTGCGGGCGGCGCAGATCGACCACGCGATGCGTCAGGCGCACGTTCTCGGAGAGGTTCTCGTCGTCCAGCTGGAATGGCGGCGTGACCGAAGTATTCAGCACCTCGATCTCATGGCACAGCACCTCGATCTCGCCACTGCCGATGTTGGTATTGGTCGTCCCTGCCGGGCGGCGGCGCACCTTGCCGGTGACGCGCAGCACGAATTCGTTGCGCACCGATTCGGCGATCCCGAACATCTCCGGGCGGTCGGGGTCGCAGACAATCTGCGCCAGCCCCTCGCGGTCGCGCAGGTCGATGAAGATCACCCCGCCGTGGTCGCGGCGGCGATGCGCCCAGCCGCACAGGCTGACGGTCTGGTCGAGTTGGTCGGTATTGAGCAATCCGCAATAATGAGTTCGCATGGTTCGGTTTATGGTTTTGAAAAATATTCGGGGTTAATTGGGGGGAATCGCCCGGTTTGCAAGCGTCTCGGTAGAAAGTATTTGGGACTGCATCTCTTCCGGCGTGGCTACCACACCCATCGAGACGATGGTGCGTAACGCCACGTCCACCGTCATGTCCAGTTCGATGCTATCCGCCTTGCGCACATAGAAATAAAAGCCGTTTACCGGGCTCGGCGTGGTGGGAATGAATACCGCGACATATTCCTCATCGAACAGGTTGCTCACCTTGCCCGGCACACTGGTCTGAAATGCCAGCGACCAGGCTTGCGGATGGGGATAACGCACCAGCAGCACCTTGCGAAACGAGTTGCCGTTGCCGGACAACAGGGTATCGCTGACCTGCTTCACGCCCTTGTAGATACTGCCAACAAACGGCACGTGCAGCATGACTTTTTCCGAATATACCCACAAGCGTTGACCAAACACGTTGCGTACCAGCAAGCCGGTGGTCAGCACGATCAGAAACGTCAGGATGATTCCCCAGCCGGGAATATGGATGCCCAACAGCCGGTCAGGATGCCATTGCTCCGGCAGCAGCAGCAACGTCTGATCCATCGTGCCAATGGTCAAGTCCAGCACCCAAAAGGTAATGCCGAGCGGAACCCAGACCAGCAGCCCGGTGATGAGATATTTTTTCATGCGTCAAGCCGTGCCGCCAGCCATCGGACAGGAACCCGACGCCGCGCAAGAGGGCGCACAAGCAGGTTCAGCCTTGGGCGGATTCTTGAAATCGGTGGCGTAATAACCACTGCCCTTCAACTGAAAGCCTGCGGCAGTCAGTTGTTTTACAAAGGTTTCCTTGCCGCATTCCGGGCAGACGGTGAGCGGCGCATCACTCATTTTTTGCATCACATCCTGCTGCAGGCCACAACTGGAACAACCATAAGCATAAATAGGCATAATTTCCCCCTGTCGGGTAATTTTCAAAGGCGCGCATTATACATTAGGGGATGTCCCCGCCGCGCGCCTCGAACGGGTAGATTGCATCGTCGTTGACCTGAAAATGGGCACTTTCACGCACTGTGCAATTTAAGCATCGCCGCTTCCTGCTTGCCCGCAATAATGAGATCGGATACCTCAAGTGCACGTTGTACCGCCTGCTCGATCAAGGCTCGCTCTTCCTGGCGCGGATCATTTAACACGAAATTGACCACTTCGGCACGCTCGCCGGGGTGACCGATACCCAGACGCAGACGCCAGAAATCCCTGGTGCCGAGATGCGCGATAATGTCCTTCAAGCCGTTATGCCCGCCATGTCCACCGCCCAGCTTCAGGCGCGCTACGCCGGGCGGCAGATCCAGATCGTCATGTACCACCAGAATTTCGGCTGGGGCGATTTTATAGAACTGCGCCAGCGCGCCGACCGCCCGCCCGCTGGCGTTCATGAAAGTCTGCGGCTTGAGTAGCAGCATCTCCCGGCCGTGCAACTGGCCGCGCGCAGCCAAGCCATGAAATTTGGTCTCGTTTTTGAAGCTCAGGTTTTGCAGGCGCGCGAGTTCGCCCACCCACCGAAAACCGACGTTATGCCGGGTGGTCTCATATTCGCGCCCGGGGTTGCCCAGGCCGACGATCAAACGTATTGTGTCCATGGTGTCTGAATGAAAAACCCCGCCATGCCGTTATCAGCAATGGCGGGTTTCATAAGGATATACCCGTTTACTTCTTGGCTTCCTTGGCAGCCGGTGCTGCGGCTGCTGGCACCGCAGCGGCGGCAGATGCCGCAGCAGCGGCTTCCGCATCGACTTCGACCGCACCACGCGGCACTTGCACGGTGGCTACAACCGCTTCAGTGGTATGCGTGCCGTGCGCGGCGGCTTCCACACCCTTGGGCAGTTTCAAATCAGCTACGTGCACGGAATGCCCCAGCTCCAGATGAGCCAAATCTACTTCGATGAACGCCGGCAGATCCTTGGGCAAACAGATGATATCCAGTTCGTTCATCACATGGCTGATCTTGCCACCACCAAGCTTGACACCTGGCGCAACCTCTTCGTTGACGAAATGCAATGGCACCTTGATGTGCATTTTTTTCTTCGCATCCACGCGCTGGAAGTCAATGTGCTGCACTTGCTGGCGGAACGGGTGCATCACGAAATCGCGCAGCAGCACGGATTCTTTCTTGCCTTCCAGATTCAGCGTCAGTATGGAAGCGTGGAACGCTTCCGAGCGCAGCTTGTGGTACAGCTCGTTGTGATCCAGCTCGATTATTACGACATCGCCAGAACCATAGACAATTCCTGGCGTACGGCCGGAATTGCGCAGACGGCGGCTCGCACCCGTACCTTGCGCTTTGCGGGGTGTTGCATTGATTTCGATCGTCATTTCACTTCTCCAAAAAACGGAATCGTCCGCGACCAGACAACTCCCACTTTGCGGCAATCCCCATGATCACCGCCAAACCTATTCGGTGAACAGCGAGCTCACCGACTCTTCATTGTTGATGCGGCGTATTGTTTCCGCCAGCAATTCCGCCGTGCTCAACTGGCGAATGCGCTTGCAGTTGCGCGCCGCCTCGCTCAAAGGGATGGTATCGGTGACGACCAGTTCGTCCATCGCGGAATTTTCGATACGCTCGACGGCCGGACCGGACAATACCGGATGGGTACAGTAGGCCAGCACGCGCGTCGCGCCTTTTTCCTTCAGTGCATTGGCGGCTTCGCACAGCGTGTTGGCGGTATCCACCATGTCGTCCATGATCAAGCAGGTGCGCCCCACCACGTCACCGATGATGTTCATCACTTTCGCCACATTCGGCTTGGGACGGCGCTTGTCGATGATCGCCAGGTCGGCATCCATTTCCTTGGCCAGCGCACGGGCGCGCACCACGCCGCCCACATCCGGCGACACCACGATCAGGTTCGGGTAATTGTTTTTCCACACATCGGACAGCAGGATCGGGCTGGCATAGATATTGTCTACCGGAATATCAAAAAATCCCTGAATCTGGTCGGAGTGCAAATCCATGGTCAGCAGCCGGTTCACACCGGCGCCGGTGAGCATGTCGGCCACCACTTTGGCGGTAATCGCGACACGCGCCGAACGCGGGCGGCGATCCTGGCGCGCGTAGCCGAAGTACGGCATCGCGGCGGTAATCCGCCCGGCGGAAGCGCGCTTCAGCGCGTCCACCATCACCATCACCTCCATCAGGTTGTCGTTGGTCGGCGCACAAGTGGATTGCAGCACAAACACATCCTTGCCGCGCACATTCTCAAGAAGCTCCACCATCACCTCGCCGTCCGAGAAACGCCCTACCTTGGCGCGGCCGAGATGGATGTGCAGGCGTTGCGCGACCGCTTCAGCAAGCTTAGGATTGGCATTGCCGGTAAACACCATCAAGCTGTCGTAGGACACGTGCAACCCCTTAAAGAATCAAAAACAACAGAGCCAACGCCCCGAAATTTGGCTTTGGCCGCTCGCTTTGCGAGCTTAACATCCGCTTCGCTCACATTAGCCTGCGCCGAAACTGCGTTCTGGCTGGGGAGGTAGGGATCGAACCTACGAATGCTGGAATCAAAATCCAGTGCCTTACCACTTGGCGACTCCCCATCTAAACTTTACTCAGGCACCCAATCATGCAACGGATGCCTTGTTAAACCTTGCGCTACTACACCGCGCATCCCGCGCGGCAACTGCTGCAACACTGCTTCAGCCCGGCTGCGGCTGTCAAACTCGGCAAACACGCAGGCGCCCGACCCGGTCATCATCGCTTTCCCGAAGTTCCCCAGCCAGTTTATATGACGCCCCACTTCCGGGTAGCGTCCACACACCACAGATTGCAGATCGTTGCGAAGTTGCTGTTCGACTTGCCATTTTGCGAGGGCGCGCATTGTGATGGAAACCGTATCCCGTGTCAATTCCGGGTGCGCAAAAATCTCTGCGGTCGGCACGTGCACCGGCGGAAAAAGAACAACATACCAAGCCGTTGCCAATGGATAAGCTTGCAGCTCCTCTCCCACGCCCTCGGCAAACGCGTTTTCGCCGAACACGAACACCGGCACATCTGCCCCTAATCGCAAACCGAGTTGCATCAGCCGCCCGCGTGACAATCCCAGCGACCACAGGCGATTCAATGCAATCAGCGTGGTCGCCGCATCGGAACTGCCGCCACCCAGTCCACCGCCCATCGGGATGCGCTTTTCCACCGCGATGTCCACGCCAAGGCCACATCCCGTCTCGCTTTGCAGCAACCGCGCAGCGCGCACGCACAAATCCTGCTCTTCCGGTACGCCTTCGATGGCATTGATGCGATGCACCACGCCGTCCTCGCGCAGGGTGAAATGCAAGGTGTCATGCAAGTCGATAAAACGAAACAGGGTTTGCAGCAGATGGTAGCCATCCGGCCGGCAGCCAACCACATGCAGGAACAAGTTGAGCTTGGCGGGAGCGGGGCAACTGAGAGTTGTTTTCACCGTATTTCCCACTCGTCGATCAGCAGTTGCATCTGCAAGGCATCACGCTCCAGCTCCAGGCGCGTCGGCAGACTGTTCGCTTCATCACCGGCGTAGCGCAGATAGCGCACCTCCCAGCCGTTCTGACGCAACACTGCCACCCTTCCCTTGGCATCACGCTCGATCTGCGCCTCGCTCTCGCCCGCCGGCAGCGCCAGCACCCAGCGGCGCAAGCCGCTCAACGGCAGATGCCAGCCCAACACCTGTTGCATCAGCGATTCCACATCGCCGGCCTGGTAACGCTTGTCGCCATCCTCCAGCGTCGCGCTGCGCGCATCGCGATAAACGCGCGCGGCGGTCTGCCCCAACGGGGCGAGCAGCAACAACTCGTCGGACTGCGGCTGATGCACCCAGCGCAACCCGGCAGAATGGCGCGTGCCGTTATGCTTGACCGCGACGCGCCCGTTCAGCGTAAACGGCGCATCGGGCTGCACAGGGCGCACCGCCGTAACAGGAGACGTCGGCAACAATGAGCAACCGCTCAGCAGAGACAACCACAGCAAAAATGACAGGCGCATTATTGCCCGGTGAATTTTTCGATGACGGCCTGCAACGGCACGTTGCCGGGATGAGCCTTGAGGCTGTCCTGCCAGATTTTCCTGGCTTCATCCTTGTCGCCGCGCATCCACAGCACCTCGCCCAGGTGCGCGGCGATCTCAGAGTCAGGGTTGCTGGCAAATGCGCGACGGAGCATGGCAACACTCTCGTCCAGTCTGCCGCTGCGGTAGTAGCCCCAACCCACGCTGTCCATGATGGCGGCGTCATCGGGGGCAAGCTGCAACGCCTTCTCAACCAGTTCAAGCGCTTCCGGAATGCGCTCGTTGCGTTCCAGCAGGCTGTAGCCGAGCGCATTGAGGGCATGCGCATGATCCGGCCTGATCTGAATCAGTTTGCGCATCAACTGCTCGAACACATCGTGCTTGCCGATCTTGTCCGCCATCATGCCGGTTGCGTAAAGCAGTTCCGGATGATTGGGCAGTTTTTCCAGGCCTTGCTGCAAGACCTGGTACGCGTCTTCCGCCCGCTTCGCTTCGTGCAGCAATTGCGACTCGATCAGAACCCGCTGCACACGCTGCTGGTTGTCGACAGCAGGCGTCTGATGCAGATATTCGCGCGCCTCATCCAGCTTGCCGCACTTGCCCAATAAATAGACCACGCGCAACTGCGCGGCAAACTGGTATTCGCCGCCTTTTACCTCGCGATAATGCACTATCGCCCGTTCTTCGTCCTCTTTCGCCTCGCTCAATTGCCCGAGGTAATACTGCACCGTATCCTGGTCCATTCTGCCCTTGCCGAGCAACTGCCGGAGCTGCGCTTCCGCATCCTGAAGATCATTCAAGTGCAAGGAAATCAGCGCGATGGTGAACGCAATATCCGGGTTATTCGGGCTGTCTTTTGCCAGGCGCTGGAATTCATCGCGCGATGTTTTGTACTGCTTCTGCTCCAGCAGCATGCGAGCGTATTGCAAACGGATTTCGCGCATATTCGGATAATCGGACAAATAGCGGCGCAATGTTTCCAGCGCTTGCTGTGGCGCACTTTTCTGCAATAGCTGCGCTTCCAGCGAAACGGCCGTACCCCATCCCGGCCGCAGGTCGCGTGCCTGCCGCACCTCATCCAGCGCAAGTTTCTCGTCGCCCGCCATCAGCGCCAATTGCGCTACCGACCAATGCGCCTCGGCAACATGCGGATAGGGTTGTGCAAGATTGCGCATCAGCTTCAATGCGGCGGACTTGTCCGGAAATGGCGCAATCATCTGGAAAATTTGCATGAACTCATTACCTTGACTTGCCTTTGCCGCCGCCAATATCCTGGCCAGTTCCGGTTGCGCCTCATCCAGTTTTCCGCCGCGCAGTAATATCGATGACAGCATACGCGCCACCAAAGGCGAAGTTGGCTCAACTTCACCCCAGTACCTGAGCGCGTCAACCGACTTGCTCATATCGCCGGATTCGACCGCCAGTTGCGCGGCACGTTTGGCCAGGCGCGGATCGCCGGTTTTTCTGGCCATGTCTGCACTGCTTTTTACCGCCAGTGCCTTGTGTCCGCGCTGGTTGGCAATCTCGGTCAACAGGAATTCATAGAGCAACTCGTCGCTCAATTCCACGTCAGGCAATACCGGCGCGGCTTCAGCTTGGGGTTCGGATGGCGCAACCGGTTGCACCGGTTCGGTACGCGGGGGAGTTTGTGCGCAGGCCGTGAGCAACAAACAGCAAACAATCAGATAATTCAGTCTGGTCATGACAATAAGCTTTTTGAAATGAATGTGCATATTAGGTTATATCCGGCTCAATCCACAACTCTTTGCCGTCTGCCTGTTTCTGGCGGATACGGCAATCTTCAACACCCTGCCGCCGCAGGTTTAGCGCTGTGTTTGTTATTTTAGAGACGCATTGTCTTGGCCTGTATCATCCGAATGAAGGCATTTGCAGCAGCCAGCCGACCCCGCCCAGCGCGCCGAAGAAAATGACCACATGCGCCCAGGACCAGAACAGGTAGCGGCGCGACAGCCTCTCCGGCGAGAGGTTGCTGATCAGGAATAATTTGCCGTTGCGCGGCTGGCCGATGAGGTGGAGGTCGGGCTGCGCGTGCACTTCGCGCTTTCTCTTCACCACTTCACGCTTGGCGGCCTGGCGCGCCAGCATCCATTCCTGCATGTCCAGCTCGCCGTCGCCGTTTAGGTCGAAGCGCGCGTGCAGCGTGGCCTTGTCCCGTTTCCATTCGGCGAGCATTTCATTGAGCTCCGCGCGGCTGTCGAACTCCACCGCGCCACTGCGCGTGCGGAATTCGCCGATCACATACAGATAGTCGCTGTGGATGAGCTTCCATTCGGTGTAGCGGTAATCGCCGTCCTGCCATTGTTCGTAGTGTTTGGTGATGATCTCGGCGTGCTCCGGATCGACCACGCAATCGCCGGTGTCGTCGCGCAACACGAAGGAATCGCTGCTCTCGCCGCTGTCGATCGTCCGCCAACTGTGCCCTTCCTTGGTTTTGTGGCGCTCATCGACCTTGTAGCGGTACCACAGGCAGGGCAGCAGGTGGAATTTGCTGAGTAGCGGCGTATCGCCGAACGGCCTGCCGCGCCCGATCAGTTCGACGTAGCCCTGCGCGGCAGAGGCGACCTTGGAGGTGGGTGTGTCGCGCACCATGCGCAATCTGTGCAGCGCCGACAGCCAGGCGAAGAAGCTGAGGACAGCCATGACGGACAGGCAGCCCAGCCATCCCTCGCGCGATTCCATGTAAATGCCGGCGAACAGCAGCATGAGCTGCGCGCCGGAGGTGACCAGTTGCGCGTATTCGCGGCGCAGCCTGACCAGCATGGTGGTCTAGTTGAACAGTTGTTTCATGTCTACATCCGCCTTCTCGCTGGCGGAGAACTCCAGCAGCGGCTTTTCGCCGAAGTTGAACAGCTTGGCGATGATGCTGGCGGGGAACACTTCGATCTGCACATTGTTGATGTTCACCGCCTCGTTATACAACTCGCGGCGGTCGGCGATGCCGTTCTCCAGCGAAGTGATGCGCGTCTGCAACTGCATGAAATGCTCGTTGGCCTTCAATTCAGGATAGGCTTCCGCCACCGCAAAGATATTGCCCAGCCCCATGCGCAACATGCCTTCCGCCTGCCCCAATGCCGGAATATCCTGCTGCTGGCGCGCGGCCTGCACCTGCGAGCGTGCCTCGATAACCCTTTGCAGCGTGGCCTGTTCGAACTGCTTGTATTGTTTGCACACCTCGACCAGCTTGGGCAGCTCGTCGTGGCGCTGCTTGAGCAGCACGTCGATGTTCGCCCACGCCTTGGCGACGGC
>Ga0209211_10007305_pt1 | contig 15556 bp, 18 predicted proteins | sample RifGroA2_FD_183992 | JGI IMG/M metagenome (GOLD analysis project Ga0209211, IMG submission 183992) | Groundwater microbial communities from Rifle, Colorado, USA - Groundwater A2 (SPAdes) (version 2) | ecosystem: Environmental > Aquatic > Deep subsurface > Groundwater | place: Rifle, Colorado... | reverse complement strand
CCATCCTGATTGGTACCAATACTGCTGAAAAAGACAACCCCTCGCTTACCGTCCGCGAATGGAAAGGAAACCAACCCTACCGCATGACGCTTGACCGTACCGGCAGGTTATCACCGGATTTGCATCTTTTCGACGGAGCAGCGCCAACCGTAATTTTTACGGCAACCGAAGCGGAGCCAAAGACACTGGTCGAATTTGTACCAATTGATTTCAGTAACGACCCTCTCCCTCTGATTATGGATCATTTGTATCGGAACAATATCCAGTCGGTAATTATTGAAGGAGGCGCCCGCCTGCTTACCAGCGTCATTTCGTCCGGACTGTGGGACGAGGCGCATGTGTACTTTGGCAACCAATTTTTCGGCAAGGGAATAAAAGCTCCCCAAATATCAGGAAAAATAATCGACGTTGAACAACTGGATGAATGCCGGTTGACGGTGATGAGGAATGCTGATAAATGACAACTGGTATTCGACTTCTTTCGATAATGAACGCTAACGGTCTGGCGGTATATTGCTCCACATCTTAATGGCCTGTCCCGAATTTCTTTCGGAGAACCGCTGTATGCGTTTTCGGTCATTCCGGCGAAGGCCGGAATCTCATAAGTCACAGATGACTGCAATGTCTTAAAGAAAGGTTTACCTGGTATGTCATTGAAAGGGAGGAGCGAAGCTCGCGTATGTACAGTGGTGGAGCACTCGGGATCGAACCCCGATGCTCCCGATGTACATCGGGATTACGGGCTGTGAACTTTGTTGTCCGCACCGAAACCCCAATTGACATATAGTTTTTGTTAACGCCAGGTTTTCGATTCCGTCAGGCGAGTTTAACCGTCTGATTGAGCAACTCAACATTGAAATTTACCTTGGCATTCAATGCTTTAAATACTTTTATTATTGTCTCAAACCTTGCGTCTGTCAAACTATTCTCTAATTTTGAAATTTGAGCTTTCTTTACTCCAACAAGTTCGCCAAGTTGCTCCTGTGTCAGGTTACGCTCTTTTCTCGCTTGTTTAATTGCTTCTCCAAGCAAGTCTAGTCTCAACTCGCTTTCAAATGCGTCACGTTTTGGTGTTCCAATTTCGCCAATATATTTGTCAGTGATTTCTTCTAAACTGTAAGTTTTCAATTCTTTATTTTTCATCTCCGGAGATTTTTAGTTCAAAATATCGTTTTCTTATTCGCTCTGCCTTTTCAATGTCGCCTAAAGGCGTTTTATCAGTCTTTTTTATTCGTCCGTGGGTCGATATTACAACTGTTTTGGTATTTCCTGCCTTGTCCCAAAAAGCAAAAAGCCTGTAATGGGTTTTATTGAACAAAGTCCTGAACTCCCAGATTTCTCCTTTGAGTTTTTTAAAAAGTTCCTTGTCGTTAGAGAATTTTGCCTTTACCACGTTGTAGATAACTTTGTCCCTTGTCTTTTCGTCAAGACTGCCAAGGAATTGAGCAGCCTCCTCTAAAAACCGAACCTGAAATTTTTCATCCATCGTGTCATTCTTTTACAAATATAAATGTTTCTTTATTAGGAAACAAATGTCGTGTTTGTGCAGCAATTAAACTTGGCGTTAACGCTCGAAACTATATGCAGTTCCCTAGATTGCGGGTTGCTATCCTGTCGAACCCCGATGCTCCCGAGGCCTCGGGATTGCGTGCTGCGGACTTTGTTGTCCGCACCGAAACCCCAATTGACATATAGTTTTTGTTAGCAACAGGCATTTTATCCAATTTGTTTCTTGCAGATTATGTACCAAAATCTTTGTATGGGTTTATCTTCCAAGTCAATTTTTGGTTCATTAATTACTTCGGCATCTGTCAAACCATAATTGCCAAAATCTGATTTAATTGAGTCTGAGTCATAAAAGAATAAAGTAACGCCCGGCCAAGTTTCAAATGTGTCTTTGCTTATTTCTTTTCCTTGTCCATATCTAAAATCCATTTTTGAAATGGATACAAAAACCATGTATCCATTAGGTTTAAGCTGATTATAACAATCTTCAATTAGTTTTGCTCGTTCTTGTGCGCTTAATAAATGGATTAAAGCATAACTGAAAATACCATCATATAATTCTTGGTCAAATGGCATTGAACCAACAGAACCGTGATATACTTTTATACTATCTCCAAAGTGTTTTTGTGCTATATCAATTGCCGTTTCAGAAATCTCGATACCAGTTACCTTGAATCCATTGTCAGTAAAAATCTTGGCATTTCTACCGTAACCAAATCCAGGAATTAGGATTTTATTTATTTCGTATTTTTTAAATAATTCTAACGTTTCAATGGCAGAGTAGGCTGGTTCCCATCCCCACATTTCTTGTTTATCTCTAAAACTTGTCTCCCAAAATTCTGTCATATTATTTCTCGTTAAATTAATGTGTGTCTCACTCCTATGCTTGTTGCTAACGGTTGGCGGGTATGGTTAGTTGCCGATTTCTAAGCACTTTCCTATCAGGTTACAACAACTTTTGATACGAGCTGTGCCGCTCGAATACGCACTGCACCGGCAATTAACTATACCGCGTGTTGCAACTGGTATTCATTCATTCATTTCTGTCTGTTTGTCATTTATTTAGCTTTGCTTGTCAAATCATTATCAATATGTACCAACCTATCCACGAAGCACAAATTTATTTTGTTTTTTTGAGCGTGGGCAATCCAAAAACCGTCCTGAAAGGCGGTTACTCGGGCTGGAGAGGCGGAAGCTCTTCCCGCAAACTTGGGATTTAGCATGGCTTTGAGCGGTTTGCGGGATGTGCTTACGACTGTGTGTTGGCTCAATTATGGTGCAATTGGTGCAATTATGGTGCAATTCATAATTCATAATAAGAACCTGCTCCTTTAGTTTCCGATGATTTTAAAATGCCTTTATCCACCAATTCTGACAAGTCTCTTGTTGCTGTGTTCCTCGCAACTCCATAATTTGCCTGATATTCACTATTGGTAATCTTCCCGTTTTCTTTTACAAACTTTATTGCTTGAATCTGTCGCTCATTTAAGCCTAATGATTTCAAGTATTCCATATCGAAAACATCTTTTCTAAACTCAACCCAAAAACCTGACATATCGTAGAAATACTTTGGTTTTGGAATCCCAAACTGCACACATTCGTTTATTATTTTCAAAGTTCCTCTTCCCCATGATTCAATATATCCACTTCTAAATAGGGCATTTGCAATATCAGGATTATAAGGCTTTGAAGGGTGCTTGTCCAATAGTTTTTCAATAGTCCAGTTTTCAGGCAATTGACCTTCATTCCAAAATATTAATTTGTCATTATAAACACTAATTTGTATAGGAACACCACCGGAATAATCTTTATGTGATACTGCATTTAAGAGGGCTTCACGAACGGCATCTTTGGGATATTCGTATTTCTCAACTCTGTTTAAACCTTCGTAACTTATTGATGATTTGATATATTTTGAAAAAAGCAAATCTATTGTTTTCTCAATTTGCTCGAACAAATTTCCATGAACTTCGTCTTGAAACTTTAAATCGTCATCGGCTTCAAAGTAACCAATCTTGATGTAAGCACCAGAAACAAATTTATCAGGATTAGGATGAAACAAGAGTATAGCTGCCCGTTTCAGATATTCATTTTCATTTAATTGCAAGTTGTCAATTAGAAGTTCATTTGAGTCGGTCAAAACGTCTTCTTCAATTCGCTGAGCCTTAACCGCTTTTTTCCTGAAAAAATCAAAAGTTTCTTTCTTTAAGTCATTAATGGAAACATTGGGAATAGGAACTGCATCCCATCGTTTACCTTTTCGTTGCAACAAAAATTTATCAAGGGCTGCGCCTTTTAACTCCTGTTTGGTGCTCCCGCATCGATAATGATATTGCCCTTTGTAGTTGACCGGATAAGGATATGCTTCAACTGAAATTTCAATAAACTCACCTTTTTCAGTTTGATGCAAATTGACATCAACCAGAATGCCGAGAATATCTTTTGTTTTGTTGGGAATGTCTTCAAGTAGTTTCTTCGAATCTTTGAGTCCAACAACTTCACCAACATCATTTTTGCCAATATAAATCTTGCCACCGTTGGCATTTGCAAAACCGCAAATCCATTTCAGATATTCATCTCTCCAAGACTCTTTGTATTCAATATTTTGGTTTTCTGCCATATACTTATTTCAATAGTTTTTTATAGTAACGATTTCGTTGTTTAAACATTTTATCAAAATAGTCAATTTTTGTGTCCCGATAATCAAAAATGACTGGTGGTTTGCCGGAACGTTGAATCCGTCCGATATACTGGACAAGTTTGCCCTCAAACGCAAATGGATAAGTAATGAAAAGGCATTCCAAATTATCAATATCAACTCCCTCTCCAAAATATTGTCCTGTGGAAATTACTATTTTGTAATGACCTTGTTTCAATTGTTCAAGTTTGCTTTTTCGGCTTTGTTCCGAATCATCACCATGAATTGTAATAGTTTCAAACTTGTCTTTAAGGTATAAATTTAGAATGTCCACATGGGCTTTTCGTTCGGTAAGAACAAGTATTGTTTTGAAACGATTGACATTTTTTTCTATATCCTCAATAATCAATGCGTTTCGTTGAGTGTCGTGAATTAATATCCTTGATATGGTTTCGTACTTGTCAATTTTATAATCAAACGGGGCAAAAAGATTAGTTTCCCTGATATTTATTTCAGCCTTGATGTTATTTTCCTTAATTTGTTGTTTTTGTTCGGCATTATAAAGAATATTCCCGATGTAAACATAAATCAGTTTTTCATCGTTGTTTTTCCGCTTTGGTGTGGCAGTTAAACCATACAAATAGAACGAATTAAAATTAACCATCGCTTCCCTGAATGATTTTGCCGGAATATGGTGGCATTCGTCGACTATTATTGTTCCGAAACTATTGGCTATTTTAGAAATTTCCTCGCAACGGGTGAGCGATTGAATCATTGCAACCGTTATTTCTTTACCAATTGTAAAGTTTTGGTTACCAATTTGCCCGATTTCTCTTTTTGGTATTTTTAAAAAGCTTTGAATGCGCTCAATCCATTGGTCAAATAATTGTTTGCGATGAACAACTATTAAGGCTGGTTGTCGTTTTTGTGCAATAATTTCAAGCCCGATAATTGTTTTGCCTGAACCAGGTGGAGAAACAATTACTCCAAAATCTTTTTCAGCGATTTTTTCTATTGCAGCTTCCTGATGAGGCAAAAGTTCAATTTCTGAATCATATTCCACAGAATCGAGCTTTTTACGATTGTCTATTACTTTGAATGAAATACTTTCCTGTTTGCAGAAATTTACAATGTTTGCAACAAAACCTCTCGGAATAATAACTCCGTCGGTAGTTTCCTCAATCAACCTGAAATATTTTTCAATATTAAATGTTGACTTACCCATGTTCTTTTTTACCAAATAATCGGAATTGAGAAAATTCAGATTATCCCTAAGAAAGGCAATAAGTTTCTTGTTTAATTGAAAGCGTTTTAGGTAAACTTGGCTGCTGATTTGGATTTCAACTTCGGTCGGCGTTGCCAGAATAATATTTGATTTTATTGATTCCTGAGGCTTTTGATAAAAAAAACCTTCATAAATACCTAGAAACTTTTCTTTTGAGAGTTTCTTAAAACTTGCAATCGTTTCAAATTGATTAGTAAATGGCTCAAATGTTTCAGCATCCAGAAACATCGAATTGCCATTACGAGTGGTCTTCCCATTTAAAGGCAATGCTATTAAATTACCCAGCCCTTTGCCTGAATGAAAATCCTGATTTGGGAATAACCTGTCAAAACTTGGTTCTTTTTCGAAATGCGATATTATGGTTGCTTCCCTCAATATTTCGAACATTAACTTGCGGCTTTGCTCAGCCGGAAAGTTTTCTTCAAAGAAAATCCATAAATGCCCACCATTACCCGAGCGTGAACGTTCAATGTATGATGGTATTTCAAACTTTGAGCAGGTTTGATGCAGTTTTAATATAGAATCTTTCCAGTTTTCCTCATCAAAATCGGCGGCTATGAAATGGGAAGTATTGTCTTCTAAAAGTGGATAAATCCCAACAGTTTCCTTCCCTAACAAATGATTCTGAATTGCTTCATCGCCAAAAGGTAAAAACTCCTTTTTTGTATAATCTTTGAACGAACCTCCGGCAGCTTTGTGTTTATTGTACTCGCTCCAATCAACCTTGTAAGCAGGCATATAACCACTTTTCCCGTCTTTTTCCCAACGAACGGCATAAACATCTTGCCGACCTTGAAAGAGGGATTTAAGAAGGGTTATATGGTTTTGGTTGTTCATTTTCCTTGACTAACTCTATTTTTAACTGTCTCTATGATTTCTCTTAATTGATAAATTTCAAAAATACAAGTTTATTATCTATCTAGTACCGTGGGCGTTGGCAAAATTGCACTCTTTGGAAAAGCTTTGGTTTGTGTGGCTTTGCCAATGTGTGCAATGTGGGTGGGGTTTCCTTCTTCTCTTTTGCGGGCAGGAAGAAAAAAACAAAATAAATTTCCATCAAAATTGCACTATCCTGTCAAAAAACTAAATCCTTTCTTATTTCAATTTTATCTTTACTGTATCAGGTTGTCGCTGTCTTTTTACACACTTGCCGTTAACGTTCGAAACTATATGCAGTTCCTTAGATTGCGGGTTGCTTTCCTGTCGAATCCCGATGCTCCCGAGGCCTCGGGATTGCGGGCTGTGAACTTCCAAATCTGCACCGAAACGGCAATTGACATATAGTTTTTGTTAACGCCAGGCTTATTTCGTCGATACAATTCCTTTGAATCTTTTTGATTGAGTGTAAATTGTCGCACCAAGTAATTTCCATTCTACAATTCCAACTACAAAATATTGGAATTTATTGTTGTCGTCTGTCGTGTATACTTTTATTGTATTTGGTCTCCAAATTGTCCCACTAGTAAAACCAGTTATCGTGGAATATGCTGATATTGGAATATTTGTGAGACCTTGTTTGTCCGTCCCATATTTTACTCCTAAGTTTTTTTTTGAAATCCAATTATCTTCTAAAATAATTTGGACAAAGTAGGTTGCATATCGACTTAAGCTGTCCTCCGATGCAAAAAACCATGAGTTTATTTCATTTGAATTTGCCCCTTTGTTATAGCTGTCTTTTGCTGGTTGTCCAAGAACTGAAAGAAGACCAAGAACGAAAAAAACAGCAGCAAATAGTCCTATTTTTTCTTTAACTAATTTTGTAGCCCTGAAACAAATAACTAAAAATAGATTACAAGTCCAAGATTTAATATACCCCAAATTAAATATAGCATACTCGTTTTGTTTTGGTTGTCATTATGTCGTTGTGCCTGTCTGTCAAAAGCTTGCCGTTAACGTTCGAAACTATATGCAGTTCCTTAGATTGCGGGTTGCTTTCCTGTCGAACCCCGATGCTCCCGAGGCCTCGGGATTGCGGGCTGCGAACTTCCAAATCTGCACCGAAACGGCAATTATCATATATTTTTTGTTAGCGGTAGTTTTTATTTCAAGTTTCGAGATTTCAACTCTTTTTCAATTTCGTTTTCTATAATCTTATTATTAGTTGAATTTTTAATTATTACATATGCCAATATTAGAGGAAAGAACGTGAAAAATTCTAATCCATTTTTTACAGCACTATAAATTGCAATCCCAATAGTAAAACCAACAATTGAAGCATCAATTATTTTATTGGTCTTTAATTTCTTTATTTTATGCAAAAGTTCTTGGTCGCTTAAGTCTGTCAAGTTTTCTGTTTTCATATATCATTTTTTTATCAAGTCAATTATAATTCCGATGCAAAGAAATACAAAAGTGAAAGTAATCATTCCTAATAAATAAGAGATAAGAGCTTTCACATAGTTTGCTATTTTTCCTTTGTCAAAGAATTGTCCAATAGCATAAGTGGCATAAATTAATCCCACAAAAACTCCAATTGACATAAAATCAATATGACTCAAACAATGAATAATTGCAAATACTGCAAGAATTAACATTCCAATACCCATTATAAAGCAAAGGAGGATTAAAATTTCAAAAAAGTTATATGGATATTTCCTGAAAAAAACTTTTATCCACAATCCAATAAAAACAGCCATAATAATGTTTGCATAACCATAGTTTTCTTGTACCCATTTAAAAATTGCAAGCGTTACCGTCTTTGTATCTTCTAAACCTTCTATTACTCCATCAACCGCTCCTTCTTCAAAATGAAAAATCCTAACAATTATTGTGTAAATTAAAGAGGTAATCAGGATAAACATGATTGGTTTCACAAGACGATTTCTGTCTTCTGAAATAAATGCACTAATATTTTTTCCAGGTCTTATAAGTAATTCCTTTATTGTGTATAGAAATCCTTTTTGAAAATTCAAAACACTTGTAATTTCAGATAATATATAGCGACCATTTATCCTTTCTAATTTCTGTGGATGTCCGCAATTAGAACAATAATTGCCTTCAAATTCACTATCGCATTTTTTACAGATATTCATTGATGTTTATGTTTTTGTCAATCATTTGGGACTTTAAATTTCAATAAGCAGGTGGCTTTCATTAAATTACCGCTAACGTTCGGAACTATATGCAGTTGCCGACTGCGGGTTGCTTTCCTGTCGAGCCACGCCGCCGTTGTTGCGGGCTACACAGCTTGTTGTCAGCACGGAAACGGCAATTGACATATAGTTTTTGTTATGTGCCGTTTTATATTAGGTCAAATCCGTGCCATATTGATGGATTAGTAATAATGTTTGCGATTATATTTGAACATATATCAACTCCAAATTTTTTCAAACTTTCAAAAATTCTATTTTTTGCCTTTACTGGGTCTTTCTCTTCTCTTGCAATTTCTTTCAATTCCTTGAATTGTTTTCCACTAATCTCATCCCTTATTGATTCGATAAAAATCTCGATAATTTGCTTTTGAAATTGTTTTTGTTCTTGAGTCTGCTCTTGATTTTGAGAAACATGTAAGGTTATTGAATTGTCCATTGAATTATTTGGTGAAGTTGGCAATCCAATCTTTGAAATCTGATTTACTAATGTTTCTATAAAGATTTTTAGAGATTTTTTTTCTCTTTCAAGTGTAATTCCGCTTATTCCAATATCTCTTTTTGAACTCACAAGCATGAATACATTATTTCTTATTCGTGTTAAATCGACTTTAAAAGCGTCACTGGCTGGAAAATAATCTACTATTATTGAATGAACTGAATTAGTTATCTGATATAATTTTTCTCTGTCCAGATGCTCGATTGAATCATTATATTCACTTAAAAGCAAAATAATTTTATCTGTGTCCATATTATTGTATTAAAAGATTTTAACTCTAATTATATATGCCTCTGTGTCTGTTTTAAATGGCACATAACGGTTGGTGCAAGTGGAGTGCGGGATTTTGAAACGGTTCCCAGTCAAACCTGCACGGAGCCAAGCCGGCGTACTACTAAATATCATTTAAAATCCGTCATCCGTCAAAGACGGATTGGCGGTGGTTAAACAGGGCGCAAACGCTGGAACACCACGCCCGCCCGCATTACATTTGCACATTGTTATGGGGGCGTTTTTTTTGTTTTTTTCATTGCCACAACGATTACTTTCCTTCAATAATTTGCTTTAATTTTAGATTTATGCTGTCAAATTTTTCTGATAAATCTTTGCTAAATTGATTTTGAGGAATACTTAATAAGTTGAATTTTCCACTCGTTTCAAAATGTTCTATGATTTTAAGTGAAGTAGAAATATCATTTGTAAGTTCCATTTTATTCATTTCTTGGAACATTTCCACCAGTCCTTTTTGAGTGCCAGAAAGTAAATTGTAATTTTTATTTTCATGCAGACTTTCTTCTAACAGTTTTTTTAGTTTAGCTGCTCTTTCTTCGGGAGTTTGCAATTCTGTAACTGAAGATTCTAAACTGTCAAGTAGCTTTATTATAAGTGCTTTATTCATTAAATTTAAATTTTAGTTTTTCTGAATTTCAGATATTTTAATGTAAACGTTATCCCGCCAATAAGTATCATCATTGGCAATGTTTCAGCGAGTAATCCAACAATACCAAAAAATGAAAAAAAGTCATTAGAGTTTTCAAAGTACATGCTTTCAATACCTTTAATTAATGCAGTTATTATCCATGTTGGAATAAAAACTAAAAACAACAAACTCCCCAGCTTTTTATATTTTTTTGAGAAGTAAGCAAAAAATCCAAGGGTCAATCCAACAATAATAACCCAAATTGCATATCCAATCATTAATCTTGTGTCTTCCATTTTTATTTAGTTTTTAACATTTTCAATTTCAGCGTATTTATTCTCAATTTTATCCATGATTCTCTGAGCAATTTTCTCGAAGTTTTCATCAGAGTCAATGTAATACACACTTGCAAGTAAAATGTGATTTTTGTATCTAATCCCCTTCATTTTTGCTTTATATTTTTTCGGCGAACAATTTGAGCTTGCTGTATAATTTATTTCCTCGTAATTATCGAAAGGAGGTAATTTTTCAACTTTAATGTCTTTACATTTTAAATTATAAAGAACTTGATTCAAAATAGCGTTTGCACTTTTATCTAAATCCCAGTTTTCATAAACTCCTTGTTTTGCATCCATGTATGTGCACATAAAATGAAAATCGTTCAAATTCATTTCATAAATGTGCACTTCATTGCATATTTCTTTATATTTTTCCTTTCCTTTTTCAATTTCGGAGAAATTTTCAGTCCATTTTTCCGGTAATTGTAAGAAATACCAATCGACTCTTTCCGTAACCCAGGGACTTGTCAAATAATAGCTTGAGTCTTTTGGTTTTGTGTTGTTTAAGCTACTGAAATATATTAGCAGAACCAAGCCAATTATTCCGATTATGATTGCGTTTTTTTTATTCATAGAATTATAGATTTTGATTTTTGATGATATCAGATAATTCTGAGATATAAATTCCCCTTAATTTATAAACCTCATTATCAAGTAATCTTTTACGTTCGATTATATAATCTTCGATTATTTTTTTTCTATTTTTTGTAAGAGAAAATAATTCATCTTTAAGCTGAAATTGTCCATTTTTAAAAGAATCTATCATTACTGACTCTTTTATTGCAAATTGTTCTAATTGAAAAAGAAGAGAAATTGATAATTGTTGAATTTTTACAGTGGCATTATAATAATTCTCAGCCGATTTACGGAAAGAGCTATCTTCGAAATAAACAAATATTTTAAGAAAAGTGCTAATTACTTTTGCTCCTTGAAACCTAATATCTTCTGTTTGTTTTAATATTAAATCAAGATTTTTTGCATTATTCGCAAGGACATCCAATACTTTTGAAGAATAATCTATAAAAAAAGAAGCATCATCATTAAAAGTTAATGCTATTCCTTTTTTTTCTCTCAAAAATTCATTTTTCCTTTGAACGGCAAAACTAATTTCATTTTTTACGGTTTCAATTTCTTTTGTTATTAAACCAATGTCTTCTTTGGTCGCCAGGTTTTTCCCTTTTTCTGAAAAATAGCTTTTACCAAATGCTATATAGATTCCAAGAAATAAAATAATTATATCAAAAGCAATCTGTAAATAATTCATTTAATATGCTTATTTATTGGTTTTTAATTAACTTATTATACTGTTTTCTTTTCTGCCTCAAGAACAATTTCAAGTAGTTGAAAATCTTTATCAGTAGCTTTCATACCTGCAATTTTCTTCTCAAAGTGCTTTTTAATTTTTTGAATATGTGCATAGTCGTTAACAGGCAATATCAGTTTCAGAATTCCAACGATTATGAAAATTATCACTGCTATTTTCCAATCTAAAAAGGCAAGCCAAACGATAGGAATAAATCTCAGCATACTTGCGAAATAAAACCAAAAATACCAGTCTGGTAAAAATTCATTTTGAAGCTTAATATTTGTGGTTCCCACAGCATATCTTCTGATTTTCCTTGTTGTCCTTTGGAAAAGGAAGCAGTAAATATTTACAATTCCTAAAATCGAATATGCAATTATTAATAAATTTTTTGTTGCCATTTTGCTTCATTTAAAATGCCCCATAACGGTCACTTGCAAGTTGTCGTTGCGGATTTCGAAGAGCGTCAGCGTCCGCAGGACGAAGACGGTCAAGAAAGGAGCAGAGACAACGCACACCACTGCACCCGCAATGCAATTTGCAATTTGTTAGCGCAAGTTTTTTTTATTTATGTCAAGTTTAAATTTTTCATCGTTAGCAGTTGCTTCAAATATTTCAATCGGAGTTGATTTTGTTTTTATCAAATCGATTATTTCTTTTTTATGTGGTTCCTCCATTTTGTAGCCAAATATTATCTCTTTTATGCACTCGTCAGGAATCTTAACTGTCTGTCGTGCTTTGTAGCGCATGATGATTCTAATTTCTCTTTCATAAGCCCAGTCGATAGATTTTGTCATAAATAATTGCATAAAATCGGCAACGGGGTCTTTCGGGAATAGAGACAATTTTGGGAATTTGTCACTATATGTAACTGGCCCAATGCTTCTCACTATTTTTAATAAAATATTATAGTCTAACCCAATGCAATAACCTTTATGCGAATCTGCATAATGAGACCACATTAAAATATTTGACTTATTTTCAGAAAGAGAATAAATACCGATTTCTTCATTTATTTCCTTTATAAAATTTTCATGTCTTTCTTTGGAATATTTACTGTCGATAAATGCACCAGAACCAATTCTTTCTTTGATTATTCTATCCCTCTCAGAATGCGTCATAAGAGGCCATTCAATGATAGACATTTGATACATTCTTTTATAAATTTTTCTCGGTTTTAGGTCTTTTTTTCGATATTGAAATGGTAATGAACTATCAAATGGGTCATTAAATTGGTTCGGGCTAGATAGATAAAGTTCGTTATGTGTTAAAATTCTTCGATGAAATTCAAGCGGGTCTTTTGTTTTGTCCCAAACTCTGTATTTATAAGCGATTAGTTTGTCATTCGAACTTTTATTCGAATGGAACAATCTTTCTTTTAGTTTTCTACAGAGATTCATTTATAGGTAATGATTGAGTTTTTCAAAATTTGCGCTAACTTTTTTATACATATACCTTCTCCCTGTTGCAGGTTAATATATCCACCCAAAAAATGGAGATATTGTTTACCTTTTTGCATTCCTGAGGTACACAATGTTTTTTATCTGTTTTCTCTCTATAAATCATCGAATGGCGATTTTATCCGTTGTAAACTGCTGGTCGAAACATGGGTATATATTTCTGTTGTTTTGCTGCTCTTGTACTCTGGCAATTCATGGTACTGCTCCAACGGGCATTTGCCGCGGTCTTCAGTTGCCGGTTGATGGCCGGATAGTAATCAAAAGCAATCGTTACAACCGGAACCCGCTTGTGTTCTGCATACATGAGTGTTATGGCTGGCCTGTTGATCACCTGTCGTTGATTTTTCCTTAAAATTAAATACATTCTGATTAATACGCAATAACCGATTTTTTTCAGGCGCAAATGGCAATTGTACTGAAACAATGCAATAACCAATCTCTCCCATCTCGTCACTGCGTAATCGTACCTCGCCGGTACGTTATCGCACCGCTGAGGTGCGTTGTCGCAGCCCGGAGGTGGGTGAACGCACCAAATCGGTGCGATTGTCCACCAAATTGCTAAGTGGACGTTGCAATTTAGTGCGATCACGCACCAAATTGATAAGTGGACATTGCAAAATGGTGCGATCGCGCACCCCGGCGGTGCGTTGTCGCACCAAACCGGTGCGAATTCCCTTTGCCGGGGTAAAAAAGAGCATTCAATGAACGGTTATGGGCGAGGCAAACCCCGGGTCCCGGCCCGGAAGCATTGCCTTATCCTGTTATTGAGCGGGTTGGGCCGTTGCCTGACCGGCTTGTTTAAACAGCTTGCCCAGATCGTCGACAATAGCCTGTGAGCCGGGCATACCCAGTTTTACGTTCATCTTTGCTTTCATATAGATGAACCGTGCCACTTCATAGGCTTCCGAACCTGCCAGTTGTTTGGTGTCGCGCACCATTTCAATCAGTTGCTCCAGGTCGTTTTCGACTGACGAGAGAAATGAATACAGTTCCAGATCGTTGGGCGCTGCTTCGAGCAGGCCGGACCCCGGGTTAAGCGACGCATTCCGCGAGGCGTAATCGAAACTCTTTTCGACAAAAGGTTTACGTCCGTCGTTCATCACTTGCAGCGAACTGCGTTCGGCATTCGAAAGTTTAAGCAGAAAGGGCATTGTTGTTTTTAACGTATTAATACCCTGAAAAGCCTGCCCTTTGGTTTCTTCTGTCAGGGTAATATTGATTCGATTCTCCATAACAATTGTTTTTTTTAGTTTATAGTTTTTGTTTGATTGATCCCGCCTCCGGGACGACGGGTGGATATTAAAATTTAATAATCAAAGAAGTGGATCATCTGCCGGTTGTAGCCTGCAAAAATGCCGACACCGTTGGTAATGTTTGAATATACTTTTATGGTTTCGGCATAGGGGTTCATACGTTGACTTACCTGCAAAATGTAAGTTTTGTAGTAACGGTAAAATTCAGGACTACAGGTTTCAATGTACAACCAGTACTCTTTACCTTCTTTCTTTCCGTTCTGCATGGCCCACGAGAGGTTCCAGTCTCCCAGAAACAAACCGGCATCCTGTTCGTTTTTGTTTTCTCCGATTACTGCGTTTGTATACGACGCGATGTTGACAATCCAACTGCAATCGGAGAAGACAGGCAACAGGCTAAACCGTTCGGGAATGTATCCTTCAACCCGCTCTTTAATAACTTCCCGTATAATAATTTGCTCGAAAGTGGAAAGTTCTGCCGGACTGTATTTGTTGGCAAATTGCCGGGTATATTGTACAACGAAGTATGGGTTGTCATAATATTGTCCGTATAAATCATCCAACACTGCCAGTATGTCTTCGGGGATACTTTTTTTGCGCATACTTTCAATGGCTTCGGGGGAAACCAGATAACGAAATTCAGGATTATACTTTTTAAACTGAAAGCGGTAAAACTCCTCTCCTGTATTCCCCATACTGACAGATACAGGTAATACATCGTAGTCGAGCAGGTCGTTCGGAAACATGTATTTTGACCAGACTGTGGTGAAAGGAAGAACTTCGCATTCGGGCTTCCCGGGAACCGATGAAGTAGCGGTTATCGTCCGGAAGCCTGGCAACTCAACAGTGAGGGTATAGGCTGTTCCTGTTTGGGGATATCTTTCTGAAGAATAAACTCCGTCTCCGGTATGTTCCGCCAAAATCTCTTCTGTTGCCGACCGGATGGTCACCGTGGCATTGTCGATATACCGGTCGGTTGAATCTTTCGCCCCTTTTGAATACGTCAGCAATATTTTCCATGGTTCGTCTTCAGTAAACAACGCATTGACCACCACCTGTGAAGGAACTTCGGGATAACTGAACCCGACATCTTTGATGCAGGAACCTGCAATAAAAACGATGACTAGTATGGTAAAAATTCTTTTCATGTCAGAAGATTATACGGTAACTAACAGAAGGTAAAAACGGGAAAATGCAAACCTGCCGGTATTTCCGGACTCCGTCGCTTTCGGTAACAGGATAATACATATACGGATTTTGGCGGGC
>Ga0209211_10007300_pt1 | contig 15559 bp, 20 predicted proteins | sample RifGroA2_FD_183992 | JGI IMG/M metagenome (GOLD analysis project Ga0209211, IMG submission 183992) | Groundwater microbial communities from Rifle, Colorado, USA - Groundwater A2 (SPAdes) (version 2) | ecosystem: Environmental > Aquatic > Deep subsurface > Groundwater | place: Rifle, Colorado... | reverse complement strand
TCAGACGAGCGGCCACGGGTACCGGTGTCCGCTAGTATCCTCTGGAAACTCGCCGTCTTCCACGACCGCCTGCGCCCGCGCGAGCAGCGCCTCCCGCTCGGGAGGCAGGAGCAGCGCGGCGAGCGGCGCCGGGAGACCGCCGGCGAGGAGCCGCCGGAGGTCGTCGAGCAGCGGAAGCGGGATCGGCGTGCCGCCGAACTCCCAGATCACCGTGCGGAGTTTCGGCTCGACGTGGAAGCAAAGGGCGTTGTCGATTGCCCGGACGCGGCCGTCGCGGCCCAGCAGGCAGTGGCCGCTCTTGCGGTCGGCGTTGTTCGCGACGAGGTCCAAGGCGCAGATCCGCCGGAGCTCGGCGTGGCGCGCCGGGTCCTCGAGGAGCGTGAAGTAGTGCTGCTCGAAGTCGGCGTCCACGAAGAGCTGGAGCGCGCCCTCGCCGAGCGGGCCCTCGCGGGCGACCGTGGGCGGCACGAGCCCCCAGCCGAGCGCCTCCGAGAGGAGGTAGGCGGCGAGCTCGCGCTTCCAGAGCCCCGGCGGGAAGTCCCAGAGCGGCCGCTCGCCGCGCGCGGGCTTGTAGACCGCGCGCCCCGTGACGCCGTCCGCCGCGAGCTCGACGAGGAGCGTCACGTTCGTGCTCCACGGCATCCGGCCCTTCACCGTGATCGCGCCGCGCGCGAGGAGGGCGAGCGCTTCAGTGGAGGACGTGCCCATTGCCCTGCGGGCAGGCGTGGCCCCCGGGGCTCACGGGCTGCCGGCACATGGGGCAGAGCGGCCGGCCCGCGCGCGCGAGCGCCTGGGCCCGCGCGACGAACGCCGCGGCCTGGGCGCGCGTGATCCTGAAGCGCGCGCGCGCCGGCGCGGCCTCCTCCTCGGGCTCCACCGACTCGCGCGCCTCGACCACGACGCGGTCGGCGGCCTCGTCCCAGCCCACGCCGAGCGCGCCCACGTCCCACGCGGCGTCGACCGGCTCGACCAGCGACGGCTCGCGCGGCACGGGGCCCGTCACGGGGGGCAGCTTGCCGAGCAGCCCGGCGAAGTGCTCGCCGAGCGCGCGCACGTGCTCCTTCTCGCACTTGAGCGTGACGAGCCGCCGTCCCTGGCGCGCCTGCAAGTAGAAGACGCGCTGGCCGGGCGGGCCGACCGCGCCCGCGGTGAAGTGATCCGGCGCGTCGAGCTCGAACGAGCGGCTCACGGTAGCGACCTCCACGAGGCCGGCGTGAACCGTGGGTGGCCTGCTGCAGGCGCGTGTGGCGTCATTGGGGGAGGAGCGCGGCGAGGTCGCCGTCGAGCGAGTTCACGGTGAGCACCCGCGGCCCCTCGGCGCGGTAGGCGATCACGGTCACCGAGGCCGGCGCGATCACCAGGCGCTGGAAGAGGTCGAGGTGCATGCCGAGCGCGTGGGCGAGCGCGGCCTTGATCGGGTCCGCGTGCGAGACGGCGACGACGGCGCGCCCCGGGTGGCCCCGGACGAGCCGCTCCAGCGTCCCCGCGAGGCGCGCCTGCATCCCGGTGAACGACTCGCCGCCCGGGAAGCGGAAGCCGCTCGGGTGCCGCTGCGCGGCCTGCCACTCGGGCCGCCGCACGAGCCGCGCGAGCCTGCGTCCCGTCCAGTCGCCGAAGTCGCACTCGATCAGCCCCCGCTCGGCGCGGAGCGGGAGCCCGAGCGCCTGCGCGACGGGCCGCGCGGTCTCGCGCGCGCGCTCGAGGGGCGAGGTGTACACGGCGGCGATGCGCCGGAGCGCGCCGAGCCGGCGGGCGAGGGCCTCGGCCTGCCGCCGCCCCTCGTCGGAGAGGTGCAGGCCGGGCGCGCGCCCCGGCAGCACGATGCCGGTCGCCCCCGTCAGGGCGTGGCGGCACAGGAGCACGAGCGTCGGTCGCGGCGGGCGCCGGGTTCCCACGGGAGGCTTCACGCCTCCCAGAGGACCGGCTCCCGCGTCAACCGGACGCCGAAGCGGTCCTCGACCGCGGCCGCGAGGCGCCGCGCGAAGGCGACGACGTCGCTCGCGCGCGCGCCCTCGTGGGCGACGACTGCCAGCGCGTGGCGCGTCGAGAGGCCGACCGGCCCCTCGGAGAGGCCCCGCGCGAAGCCGGCGCGCTCGATGAGCCACGCCGCGGAGAGCTTCACGCGGCCGTCGGGCTGGGGCCAGCGCGGCATCCCCGGCTCGCCCGCCGCCCGCGCCACCCGCGCGGCGTCGGCGGCGTCGACGAGCGGGTTCGTGAAGAACGAGCCGCAGCTCCGCCGGTTGGGGTCGGCCGGGTCGAGCACCATCGACTTCGCACGGCGAATCGCGAGCACGCTCTCGCGCACGTCGGCGAGTGAGGGCGTCCCGACCCGCCGCGCCGCGAGGTCGCGCTCGACGTCGGCGTACGCGACGCGGGGCGCGCCGCCCGGCTGCAGCCGGAAGGTCACGGCGAGCACCACGAAGCGTCCGGGCTCGCCGCTCCGGAAGCGGCTGTCCCGGTAGGCGAAGCCGCACGCGGCCGGGTCGAGCGTCGCGAGCGTACCGTCGCGCGTGTCGAGCGCGCGCACCGCGGTGATCGTGTCGCTCACCTCCTGGCCGTACGCGCCGACGTTCTGGATCGGCGTCGCGCCCACGAGGCCGGGGATGCCGCTCAGGCACTCGATCCCCGCCCAGCCGTGGGCGACCGCCCGCGCCACCAGCGCGTCCCACGGCTCGCCCGCCGCCGCCGTCAGCTCCACCCCGCCGCCGGCCTCGCGCGCCTCGACGCCGCGCGTGACGAGCCGCACGACGAGCCCCTCCACGCCCGCGTCGGCGACGACCACGTTCGAGCCGCCGCCGAGCACGCGCAGCGGGAGGCCGCGCGCCCGCGCCCAGCCGAGCGCCTCGCGCACGGCGGCCTCGTCCGCCGCCTCGACGAACCAGCGCGCGGGGCCGCCCACGCCGAGCGTGGTGTACGGCGCGAGCGGAACGTGCTCGCGGAGGGTCACGCGCGCACACACCATGGACGGAGTTTATGCCCGGCCCCGGTTCCGTTAAAGTACGAAGCGGCATGCTCGACCGGGTCCGGCGGTGGATCGACGAGGCCGAGCGCATCGTCGCGCTCACGGGGGCGGGGATCTCGACCGATTCGGGGATCCCGGACTTCCGCGGGCCCCAGGGCGTGTGGACCCGGAACCCCGAGGCCGAGCGGCTCGCGACGCTCCAGCACTACGTGGCCGACCCCGAGGTGCGCCGGCGCGCCTGGCAGGGCCGCCTCCACTCGCCCGCGTGGACCGCCCGGCCGAACGCGGGCCACCTGGCGCTCGTCACCCTGGAGCGCCGGGGCAAGCTCGACACGCTGATCACGCAGAACGTGGACGGCCTCCACCAGCGGGCGGGCTCGTCGCCCGCGCGCGTCGTCGAGATCCACGGCACGCTGCACGAGGTCGCGTGCCTGGACTGCGGCGCGCGCGCGCCGATCGAGCAGGCGCTCGAGCGCGTCCGCGCGGGCGAGGCCGACCCGCCCTGCCGGGGCTGCGGCGGCATCCTCAAGACCGCGACGATCTCGTTCGGCCAGGGCCTCCTCGCCGAGGACCTGCGCCGCGCCCAGGACGCCGCCCGCCGCGCGGACCTCATGCTCGCGGTGGGCACCAAGCTCTCGGTCTGGCCGATCGCCGGCGTCGTGCCGACGGCGAAGGAGGCCGGCGCGCGCGTCGTGATCGTGAACGCGGAGCCGACCGACATGGACGGGCTGGCCGACGCCGTGCTCCGCGGCCCGATCGGCGAGCTCCTCCCCCGGATCGTCGGGGAGGCCTGACGGGATGGCGCTCCTGCCCCCGCTGACGCGCGAGCAGTGCCCCGAGGAGCTGCGTCCGCTCTGGGACGAGTGCGCCCGGACCTACCCGCGCTTCCGCCACCTCTGGGCGACGATGGCGCACTCGCCGACGATCTTCCGGCACATCTGGGGCGAGCTGCTCGAGCTCAAGCGCTCGAGCCCGGTCGCGGCGCGCCACTTCGAGCTGGCGATCGTTGCCGTCTCGAGCCTGAACCGCTGCGGCTACTGAGTGGCCCACCACACGCCGCTGGCAGCGGCGACGGGCCTCACCCCGGCGCAGCTCGACGCGCTCGCCGCGCTCGGGCTGGGCCCGCTGCCCGAGGACTGGGACTTCCCGCCGCGCCCGGGCTTCACGCGCGAGGACGGCCTCGTCGTGGACCTCGCGCACTTCCTGGCGTGGTGCGGGATCCACGCGGTCGCCGCCGGCGTCCACCCGCGCGTCGTGCACCGGCTCCGCCGGCGGCTCTTCGGCCTCCTCGCCGAGCGCTTCTCCCCGCGGCAGCTCGAGGAATTGGTGTGGCGCACGACCCAGTGCGTCGCGTTCAACTGGCACAACGACTTCTTCGAGCTGGACCTGGAGCCCGGGGTCGTCCCTACGCCCACGGCGGCGGCGTACCCCAGCGGTTGACGAAGGTCGTCTCCGCGGTCGGCCGCCGCCGGGTGGGGCCGAAGCTCCCGCGCGGGTAGCCGAGCGGGATACAGAAGTGGAAGGTCACGTCTCCGGGGATCCCGAGCAGCGCGTGGACCCGGTCCATCACCGTGGGGTGCAGCGTCGTCGGGACCGAGCCGATGCCGAGCGCGCGCGCGGCGAGCATCAGGTTCTGCGCCGCCGGGATCACCGAGTTGGCCCACCCGGGCGGCTCCGCGAGGGCGAGCACGATGCAGGGCGCGTCCTTCATCTCGTCCGCGAGCCCGGCCGCGGCCCGGTAGGTCTTCTCCTCGGGCGGGATGTCCTCGGGCCGCGTCCAGCCGCGCTCGTCCCGCCGCTTGGCCCACCACGCCTCGCGATAGAGCGCGCCGAACTCGCGGATCACCGCGTGGTCGGTGAGGACGAGGAAGCGCGCGATCTGGCGGTTGCCGCCGTTCGGCGCGCGCACCGCCGCCTCCAGGCAGAGCCGGAGGTCCGCCGGCGGGATCGGGTCGGGCCGGAAGCGGCGGATCGAGCGCTGGGTGAACATGGCCTCGCCGATCGGCATCGCGAGCCGCGTGGAGTCCACTGGGATCGCTGTCACGGGATCGCTCCTGTCAGGGGGGTGAGAGGGGGACGGCGGCGGTGCCACGCGGTCGCCTGCTCGTAGGCGTGGCCGACGCGCAGCACCGTGGTCTCGTCGAAGGGACGCCCGGCGAGCTGGAGCGAGAGCGGCAGCCCGCTCGCCGAGAACCCGCACGGCAGGGCGAGCGCCGGCAGCCCGCTCATGTTGAACGGCGCCATGTTGCTGCGCGCGAACGGGAAGTCGGGGTCGTGCACGGTCGCGAACGTCGGCGCCGGCTTCGGGGTGGTCGGCGTGGCGAGCACGTCCACCCGCCGGAGCACGGCGGCCATCGCGCCGGCGAGCCGGGCGCGCAGCCGTTGCGCCTGCACGTATTCGCTCGCGCTGACGAGCGCCCCGGCGAGCATCTTCTCGCGCAGCACCTCGCCGTAGAGCCCCGGGCGCTCGCGCAGGTCGCGCTCGTGGTACGCGAAGGCTTCGGCGAGCATGATCGCCATGAACGCCCACGCGTCCCAGATGTGCGGGATCTCGACGTCCTCCACGAGCGCCCCGAGCCCGCGGAGCGCGGCGAGCGCCTCCTCGAACGCCCGCGCGACCTCCGGGTCGAGCCCGTCGTGGAAATAGTCGCGGGGCACGCCGATCCGGAGGCCGCGGACCGGCTGGCCGAGCCCGGCCGTGTAGTCGGCGACCGGGGCCCGGCTGGACGCCGGGTCGGCCGGGTCGTGGCCGGCCAGCGCCCCGAGCAGGAGCGCCACGTCCTCGACGGTGCGCGCCATCGGGCCCGTGTGGTCGAGCGTCCACGAGAGCGTGACGACGCCCGCGCGGCTCGCGCGCCCGTACGTGGGCTTGAGCCCCACGACCCCGCAGAACGCCGCGGGGCCGCGGATCGAGCCGCCGGTGTCCGAGCCGAGCGAGCCCGCGACGAGCCCCGCGGCCAGCGCCGCGCCAGAGCCGCTCGACGAACCCCCGGGGATGTGGGCGGCGTTCCACGGGTTCCGCGCCGGGCGGAAGCGGTGGCCCGGGAACTGGATGCCGAAGGCGAACTCGTGGGTGATCAGCTTGCCCAGCATGACCACCCCGGCGCGCGCGAGGCGCGCGACGCAGGTGGCGTCGTGGTCCGGGACCCAGTCGGCGAGGAGCGCGGAGCCCGCGGTCGTGCGCACGCCGCGGGTCGCGTAGAGGTCCTTGTACGCCACCGGCACGCCGGTGAGCGGCCCCGGGTCCCCGCGGCGGAGCGCCGCCTCCGCCGCCCGCGCGTCGGCGAGCGCCTGGTCCGCCGTCAGCGTGACGAACGCGGAGAGCGCCGGGTCGAGCGCCTCGATGCGCGCGAGCTGCGCGCGGACCAGCTCGACCGGCGACAGCTCGCGCCGCCGGAAGCGCGCGCCGAGCTCGCGGATCGTCGCGTACGCCAGCTCGTCACCCACCATCGGCGTCCCGCGGCGGCGCCGCGTCGAACGTCACCGCCGGCTCGAGCGCCCGCGCGGCGCGCGCGTCGAGCGCGCGGACCGGGCCCAGCGCGTCGGTGAGGAGCCGCCGCACCAGCTCGAGCCGCTCCTCGGGGATCTCGACGCCCGCCGCGCGCATCCGCGCCCGCACCTCGTCCAGGGTCATCGCCGCCTCCTCGGGTTCCGGGGCACGCTACCCCGGGCGCTTCACCCGCGCAACCCGCTGTGCGAGAATGCGCGGTGCCCGGCCGCCGGGCAGGGGGCGCCGCATGGACTACACGTGCCTGCTCTACGAGGTCGAGGACGGCATCGCGACGCTCGTGCTGAACCGGCCCGAGCGCCTGAACGCGCTCGGCGACACGCTCCGCGAGGACCTCTGCGACGCGGTGCTCCGCGCGAGCGCGGACCCCGCGGTGCGCTGCCTCATCCTCACGGGGGCGGGCCGCGGGTTCTGCGCGGGCGGCGACGTCAAGGCGATGGACGACGCCGCCGCGCGCGGCGTCGCGCGGCCCGTGCTCGAGAAGATCGCGCCGGTCCGCGACCGCGTGGTCCTCGCGCTGCGCGAGGCCCCGCAGCCCGTCATCGCCGCCGTGAACGGCGCCGCCGCGGGCGCGGGCATGAACCTGGCGCTCGCGTGCGACATCCGCCTCGCGTCCACGACCGCCCGGTTCGCCGAGGCGTTCGTCAAGCGCGGCCTGCACGTGGACTGGGGCGGCACGTACTTCCTGCCCCGGGTCGTCGGCATGGCGCGAGCGTGCGAGCTGATCTTCACGGGCGACGCGATCGACGCCGAGGAGGCGCTGCGCCTGGGCCTCGTGAGCGCCGTCCACCCGCCCGAGCGGCTCCTGCCGGCGGCGCGCGAGCTCGCGCGGCGGATCGCCGCCGGCCCGCCGCTCGCGATCCGCCTGGCCAAGCGCGCGCTCTACCACAACCAGGAGGCGGACCTCCGCGCCGCCCTCGAGTTCGAGACCTTCGCGCAGAACGTGTGCCTCGAGACCGAGGACGCGCGCGAGGGCCTCCGCGCGTTCGTCGAGAAGCGCGCGCCGGTGTTCCGCGGCCGATGACGGAGGCGATCGAGCGGCGCGTCGCCGAGGCGCTGGACGGCCTCAGCGTGCCGTGGGAGCGGCTCCCGATCGACCCCGCCTTCGCCGACACCGCGCAGTTCTGCGCGCAGTACGGCGTGCCGCTCGACCGCTCCGCGAACACGATCCTCGTGGCGTCGAAGAAGGAGCCCCGGCAGTATGCGGCGTGCGTCGTCCGGGCGACGCGGCGGCTCGACGTGAACCACGCGGTCCGGCAGCTCATGGGCGTCTCGCGGCTCTCGTTCGCGTCGGCCGAGGAGACCCAGGCGCTGACCGGCATGGCGCTCGGCGGCGTCACGGTCTTCGCGCTGCCCCCGGAGCTGCCGGTCTACGTGGACGCGACGCTGCTCGAGCCCGACTGGATCATCCTGGGCAGCGGCAGCCGGAGCTCGAAGATCAAGGTCGCGCCCCGCGTCCTCGAGCGCGTGCCGAACGCGCGCGTCGTCGCGGGGCTCACCCTCGCCGTCTAGCGCCGTCGCCGAGACACAGGAGGAGCCCGTGGAGCGCACGCAGAGCGTCGTCACGCCGGAGCGGTTCGCGTCGGGCATGACCTTCGAGCGGTACCTCGCCTGGACCGGGACGCCCGAGAACCTCGCGCGCGAGGCCTCGCAGGGCGGCGCGCGCCGCGACTGGAGCGGGTGGCTGCGGCAGGCGTACGAGCGGGCGCGGCTGACGGACGGCCAGGCGGCCGCGATCCGCTGGCTCGCGGCGCAGCCGGGCGGCCCGGCGAAGGTCCTCGTGCTCGCCGAGGAGTGGTCGTCGGACTGCCGGCGCGACCTGCCGATGCTGGCGCGCCTGGCGGAGGCGGGCGGCCTCGAGCTCCGGATCTTCCGGCGCGACGGCGCGCGCTTCATGCGGAGCCAGGCGCCGACGCTCGCCGAGTACCCCGACAGCAACGCCGACCTCATGGCCGGGCTCATGAACGTGAAGGGCGGGCAGGCCTGGGCCTCGATCCCCGTCGCGGCCTTCTACACGAGGGACCTCCGGCTCCTCCACCGCTACGTCGAGTACCCGGCCATCTATCACAAGGACCGCCTCGTGGCGACCCTCCGCGCGCCGCTCCCCGGCGAGACGCCCGAGGCGACCCGGGCGCGCGGCGACCGAGCGTTCATGGCGATGCTCGAGAGCCCGTTCTTCCACGTCTGGGCGTGCGCGGCCGTCGACGAGATCCTGAGCGCGCTCCACGAGCGGCTGGTCGTGGGCCCGCCCCCGGCGGGGCCGGCATGACGCGGCCCACGCCGGCGCGCGTCGAGGGCTTCTTCAAGGAGCTCCGCAACTGGGGGCGCCACCTTAAGGAGTTCCGCACGGCCCTCGTCTCCGCCGCGGTGACGGAGAAGATCTACGTCCGAGAGGCCCGAGCGGCTCCCTGAAAATCGAACGGCGACTTTTCGATTTTCAGGGTAACGTAGGTCCATGGTCGAGCGCCCGCGCTGGCTGGCCAAGATCCGAGCTGCCCTGAAGCGGAGCCGGGTGACCGCTCTGATCGGGCCCCGCCAGTCCGGCAAGACCACGCTGGCCAGGCAGATCGTGGCCCCGCACTCGCCGGCATACTTCGACCTGGAAGACCCCCGAAGCCTCGCCCGCCTAGCGGAGCCCATGACCGCCCTGGCGCGGCTGCGGGGCGTGGTGGTCATCGACGAGATCCAGCGACGCCCCGACCTCTTCCCTATCGTACGGGTGCTGGCCGATCGGCGCCCGCCTCCGGCTCGCTTCCTGATCCTCGGGAGCGCCAGCCCGGACCTGCTCCGCCAGTCGTCGGAGACGCTGGCGGGGAGGCTGGAGACGGTCACGCTGAGCGGATTCGGGCTGGACGAGCTGGGCGCGGCTGCGCTTCGACGGCACTGGAGGCGGGGAGGGTTTCCGCCCGCGTACCTGGCGGGCTCGGAGCACGCGAGTTTCGTCTGGCGCCAGCAGTTCATCCACACCTACCTCGAGCGCGACCTGCCGCAGCTCGGCATCAGCATCCCCGCCGCCACCCTGCTCCGGTTCTGGACGATGCTCGCCCATTACCATGGAGGCATCTGGAATGCGGCCGAGGCGGCCCGTTCCCTCGGCGTCACCGAGCCGACCGCGCGGCGCTACGTGGACCTCCTGGCCGGGCTGTTCATGGTCCGGCAGCTCCAGCCCTGGCACGAGAACCTCACAAAGCGACAGGTCAAGGCTCCGAAGGTCTACGTGCGGGACAGCGGGCTGCTGCACGCGCTGCTCGGTCTCGCCTCCGAGCGGGAGATTGCCTTCCACCCAAAGGTGGGCGCCTCGTGGGAGGGGTACGCCATCGAGGAGACCCTGAGGATGGTCCGGCCGGAGGCCGCGTACTTCTGGGCCACGCATACCGGAGCCGAGCTGGACCTGCTCCTCCTCAAACGCGGGCGCCGTTACGGCGTGGAGGTGAAGTTCCAGGACGCCCCCCGCCTGACGGCCTCCATGCGCATCGCCCTCACGGACCTCCGGCTGGAACACCTCACGGTCCTCTATCCCGGGGATCTGCGCTACGATCTGGACCGCCGTGTGGCGGTCGTCCCTCTCGCGCAGCTTGCAAGCGGCAAGGCCGAATTGATGCGAAAGCGACGCCGCGTGACATAGACGATGCCCGACGTCTGCGAGCTGACAGAATCCGTGGCTGACACCGCTGCTCGAATCTACCGGAGCCGCCTGACCGAGCGCCGCTCGCGGTAGCCTGTCATGGGCGATGTGTGGATTACCGACATAAGGCACTACCTCGATGGCAACGGCGATCTGGCCGCCATGCCGGGGCCCGCCATGAACCTGGCGTTACACCTCGGTTCCATCGTGGCGTGGGTCACCAGCCGGCCTGCACGAGGAGTGGAACGCACGAACGTTCCGTGCCGCCGGAGCCCGGGGCGGAAGAGATGTCCGGGGGAAGTCGTCGCGACTTGCGACCTGGTGGCCGGCGAAGTGGAGTGGCGCTGCGAGCGCTGTGGCGACAATGGCGTGATCAGTGGATGGGAAGGAACGCGTTGGGATCGAAGAGAGGAGCCCTGATGGCCAGGCTGACCCTGCAGGCCGCCTCGCAGATCGTGGACACGGCGCTCGCGCGCGGGCGCGAGCACCGGATGCTGCGGCTCACCGTGGCCGTGCTGGACGCCGGCGGCCACCTGGTCGCGCTCAAGCGCGAGGACGGCTCGGGGATCCTCCGGCCCGAGATCGCGATCGGCAAGGCGTGGGGCGCGCTCGGGATGGGCTTCTCGAGCCGGCTGCTCCGCGACCGGCTGACGGACCGCCCGACGTTCGTCACGGCGCTGGCGGCGGCGTCGGAGGGCCGGTTCGTGCCGGTGCCGGGCGGCGTGCTGATCCGCGCCGCCGACGGTGAGGTGCTCGGCGCCGTCGGCATCAGCGGCGACACCTCGGACAAGGACGAGTACTGCGCGATCGAGGGCGTCAGGGCCGCCGGGCTCGCGCCGGACCCGGCTGAGCCCGCGCCCGGCTGGGCCGAGTCGAAGCTCTGAGCGGCGCCGTCCGCATCCGCCTCGGCGGCTACCAGGGGCCCGCGTCGGTCCACACGCGCGGCGCCGAGGCCTTCGGGCGCGCGCTCGCCGCGCGGCTCGGCGCCGCCGTCCGCGTCGAGCTCGAGGCCGACGTCACCGCCGCCGGGCGCCGCGCGGCGGATCTCCTCGCACTGGTGGAAGGCGGCGCGCTCGAGCTCGGCTACTTCTCGACGAGCTACCTGGCCGAGCGCGCGCCGGAGCTGGCCGTGCTCGACCTGCCCTTCGCCGTCGCGCGCCGGGAGGCCGTGTACGCGGCGCTCGACGGCGAGCTCGGCCGCCGCCTCGCCGACGGGCTCGCGGCGCGGAGCGGCTTCCGCGTCCTCGGCTGGTGGGACAACGGCTTCCGCCACCTCACCAACCGCGTGCGGCCGCTCCGCGCGCCCGCCGACTGCCGCGGCCTCCGGCTGCGCACGCTCGCGAGCGCGCTGCAGCAGGCGGTCTTCCGCGCGCTCGGCTTCGAGCCCGTGTTCCTCGACCCGAAGGACCTCGTCCCCGCCGTCCGGAGCGGTGCGGTCGACGCGCAGGAGAACCCGCTGACCAACATCTGGAACTTCGGGATCCACGCGGACCACCGCCACCTGACGCTGTCCGCGCACGTCTTCGGCGTCGCGGCGCTCCTCTGCCACGCGGCGAGCTGGCGCGCCTGGCCGGCCGAGGTCCGGCAGGCCGTGGCGGAGGCGGCGGCCGAGGCGGGGGCCGCGCAGCGGCGGCTCGCCGCGGCGGAGGACGTGGACGTGCTCGCGAGGCTCGAGGCCGCGGGCGTCGCGATCGTGCGCCTCACCGACGACGAGCGGGGCGCCTTCGCACGGGCGGTCGAGCCGGCGGTCGCGCCCGCGCGTGACGGCCTCGACGCGCGGCTCCGGGCCCTCCTCCCCGCGCCCGCGGGTTTTCGCCGTTGACGCACGGCTCCGAATTCGAGAGCATGAGGCCTCGCCATGCCCGACGAGATCCGCTGCGCGACCGCCGACGGCGTCGCCACCGTCACGCTCAACCGCCCTGACAAGCGCAACGCGCTGAACCGGGTGCTCCTCGACGCCCTCGTCGCCTGCTTCGGGCGTCTCGAGGAGGATCCCGCCGTGCGCGTCGTCGTCGTGCGCGGCGCGGGGCCCGCGTTCTGCGCGGGGATGGATCTCGACGAGCTGGCCCGACGCCAGGCCGAGGCCGCGGACCCCGAGAGCCCCGTCGTCGCCGCGCTCGGGCAGATCGAGCGGAGCCGCCACCCCACCATCGCGATGCTCCACGGCGACGCCTTCGCCGGCGGCTTGGAGCTGGCGCTCCACTGCGACCTGCGGATCGCCGCCGAGCCCGCGCGCTTCGCGATGCCGCTCGCGCGCATCGGGCTGGTCGTCCCGTTCACGCTGGGCCAGAAGCTCGTCGAGATCGTCGGCCCGGCGCACACGCGGCACCTGCTCCTGACCGGGCGGTCGCTCCCGGCCCGCCGCGCGTGGGAGATCGGGATGGTCCACGAGGTCGTGCCGGCGGCCGACCTCGAGCGGGCGACGGGCGAGCTGGCGCGGACGATCGCCGACAACGCGCCGCTCGCGCTCGCCGGCCTCAAGGCGACGATCGCGCGCGCGATCTCCGCGCGCACCGGGATCGAGCACGCGGACCTCGACGCGCTCGCCGCGCGGGCGCGCCGGAGCCGGGACGCCAGGGAGGGCGTGCGCGCGATGCTCGAGAAGCGCCGCCCGGTCTTCCGGGGGGAGTGAGCATGCGATTCGGGATCCAGCAGCTCCTGACGTTCCGCGAGTGGCAGACGGAGGCCGAGGTCTACGCCCAGGCGCTCGCCGAGGCGCGCCTGGCCGACGAGGTCGGCTTCCACGCCGTCTGGCTCGCCGAGCACCATTTCTCGTCCTACGGCATCTGCCCCTCGCTCGGCGTGCTCGCCGCGGCGGTCGCGCGCGAGACGCGGCGCGTGCGCATCGGCACCGGCGTCGTGATCGCGCCCTTCGCCCACCCGATCCGCATCGCCGAGGAGTTCGGGATGGTCGACCTCCTCTCGGGCGGGCGGCTCGAGTTCGGGCTGGGGCGCGGCTACCAGCCGAAGGAGTTCCGCGGCCTCGGCGTCTCGATGGAGAAGACCCGCGAGCGCTTCGACGAGGCGCTCGAGGTGATCCGCCGCGCCTGGACCGAGGACGTCGTGAGCTTCGAGGGCGAGTTCTACCGCGTGCCGGGCCTGCGCGTGGCCCCCAAGCCGCTCCAGAAGCCGCACCCGCCGCTCTGGACCGCCGCGGTCTCGCCCGACACCTACACGCTCGCCGCGCGCCGCGGCCTCCGGATCCTGGTCTCGCCCGCGTTCACGCCCTGGGACATCCTCCGGAAGAACTTCGACGCCTACCACGCGGCCTGGCGCGAGACGCACGGCACCGACGCGGGCGCGGAGATCTGCATGAACAAGATCATCCACGTCGCCGACTCCTCGCGGCAGGCGCGCGAGGACCTGCGCGAGCCGATCCGCTGGTTCTTCCGCGCCCAGGCCGACCTGATCGCCGACGCCGAGGGCGTGCCGCCCGACCAGTACAGGTTCTACCGCCGCGTGCGCGAGAACCTCCTGTCGCTCTCCGAGGAGACGGCGCTCGATCAGGCCGCGATCTGCGGCGACCCCGAGGAGGTCGCCGACAAGCTGCGCGAGCACCACGAGGCGCTCGGGATCGGGTACGTCATGGGCGCCTTCAACCGCGGCGGCGTCCCGCACGACAAGATCCTCCGGTCGATGCGCCTGTTCGGCGAGAAGGTCATCCCGAGGCTCGCGTGACGCTGGCGCTCGGCGAGGTCACGCTCGACCGGGTCGTCGAGATCGGCCGCTCGGCCTACCCGACGACCTCGATGCTCCCGGACTCGACGCCGGAGGCCCTCGCCCGCCACCACGCCTGGCTCAAGCCCGACTTCTGGGACGACGCCGTCGGCGACCTCGGCGCGCGCATCCAGACCTGGATCGTGCGCACGCCCCGGACGACCGTGCTGATCGACACGGGCGTCGGCAACGGCAAGGCGCGCCCGGACTCCCCGGTCTGGCACATGCGCGAGGGCGCGTGGCTCGAGGACCTCGCGGCGGCGGGGCTCGGACCCGAGCAGGTGGACGTCGTCCTCTGCACGCACCTGCACGTGGACCACGTGGGCTGGAACACGCGCTGGGACGGCGCGCGCTGGGTGCCCACGTTCCCCCGCGCGCGCTACCTGTTCGCCGGCGAGGAGTGGGAGTTCTGGAAGTGGGAGGCCGCGAGCGGCCGCGAGCCGTACGGCTGCATCGCCGACAGCGTCGTGCCCGTGGTCGAGGCGGGCCAGGCCGAGCTGGTCGGCGCCACGCACGCGGTGGACCCCTGGCTCACGCTCGAGTCCTCGCGCGGCCACACGCCCGGCCACGTGTCCGTGCGCCTCCGGACGCGCGACGGCGAGGCCGTTTTCCCGGGCGACGTGATGCACCGCACCGTGCAAGTCGCCGAGCCCCAGTGGTCGAGCCGCTTCTGCTGGGACCCGCGCGCGGCGGCCGCCACGCGCCGCGAGTTCGTCGAGCGGCACGCCGACTCGGGCGTCCTCGTCCTGCCCGCGCACTTCCCCCGCCCCGGCTACGTCGTCCGCGAGGGCGCGGGCCACCGCTTCGTCCCCGCCGCCTGAGGCACCGCACCTCCTCATCGGGGCCGCCGCTGCTCGTCTGCTTTCAGTCCCCTCCTCATCGGGGAACATCGTCGAACGTGTTCCAGCCGGCGCCCAAGCCAGCGGAGTTCCTGTTTCAGTCCCCTCCTCATCGGGGAACATCGTCGAACGATCATCGCCCTCGTGCTCTCGATCGTCAAGATGCTGTTTCAGTCCCCTCCTCATCGGGGAACATCGTCGAACGGCGAGCTGATCGCGGAGCTGCTCGCGGAGCGTCAGTTTCAGTCCCCTCCTCATCGGGGAACATCGTCGAGCCGTTCAGGGAGGCGATGTCGGGCAGCGCCGTATGCGACGTTTCAGTCCCCTCCTCATCGGGGAACATCGTCGAACTCGACCAGCGACTCGGCGAGTCCAGCAAACGCCTGGTTTCAGTCCCCTCCTCATCGGGGAACATCGTCGAACCCGGGCACTCCGGCGCGTCCTCGAGGGCGATGGTGGTTTCAGTCCCCTCCTCATCGGGGAACATCGTCGAACTCATGAAGCGGTGCATCCAGCCGCTCGCGCGCGTGCACGTTTCAGTCCCCTCCTCATCGGGGAACATCGTCGAACTTAATACAGCACTTCTTACGTTGCACGATGAGAGTACTTGTTTCAGTCCCCTCCTCATCGGGGAACATCGTCGAACCTCTTCGTGTGCGCGATTCCGCGCCTGCCGCTTAGTCAGTTTCAGTCCCCTCCTCATCGGGGAACATCGTCGAACTTGAACGGCGCAAGCTGCGCCAACAAAAACGTAGCCAGGTTTCAGTCCCCTCCTCATCGGGGAACATCGTCGAACTCGCCGACGATCGACGACGGGTCGTCGGACTGGAAAGCGTTTCAGTCCCCTCCTCATCGGGGAACATCGTCGAACGATAGTCCTTCCGGGCGCCCGGGTCTCGGCCGTCCAG
>Ga0209211_10007299_pt1 | contig 15560 bp, 9 predicted proteins | sample RifGroA2_FD_183992 | JGI IMG/M metagenome (GOLD analysis project Ga0209211, IMG submission 183992) | Groundwater microbial communities from Rifle, Colorado, USA - Groundwater A2 (SPAdes) (version 2) | ecosystem: Environmental > Aquatic > Deep subsurface > Groundwater | place: Rifle, Colorado... | reverse complement strand
CTGGAAGAGTTCGAAAGATTTTCAGCCTCCGTAAAGTCCGTTCCCGCCGGTCTCGCTTATCTTGACCGGGACCCCCTCAAAAGAAAAAACATAAAGAACTGGTTCCCGGCGGCGGGTTCAGTCCTGGTCTGCGCTTTCAGGTACTGGGGGCCGGGTATGGACTATGCGGCCGAGCTGGCCAAGGCCGGCGAGCCGGCGGCTTACCTGAAGCGGACCGGCAGGAAACAATTCCAGCCTGAGCTCCTGGCCGCGCCGGGCGCGAAGATTTCCCGCTATGCCCTTTGCCGGGACTATCACCTGACAGTGAAGGAAAAACTTTCAGCCATGCTGGAGGGGATAAAAAAAGAATTCCCGGGTGCCGAGGGAAAAACTTTCTGCGACACTTCGCCGGTGATGGAAAAAGAGCTGGCCCGCTTGACTGGCCTGGGCTTCAGGGGGAAGAACACCCTCCTTCTTTCCCGCAAGCTAGGCAGCTATTTCTTCCTGGGCGGCATCGCCCTGAATCTGGCGGTCGAACCTGACGCCCCGGTCCCGGATTCCTGCGGCGCCTGCGACCTCTGCCAGAAAGCCTGCCCGACCGGCGCCCTGAAAGGAGGCTCCCTAGACCCCGCTCTCTGCCTCTCCTACTGGACCACCCAGTCCAAAGAAAAGATCCCGCCCTCCCTCGCCGCCAAAACCCAAAACTGGTCCTACGGCTGCGACCTCTGCCAGGAAGCCTGCCCGCTGAACAAGAAATAGTGGTCTGTCGAGGTTGAGCCTCGATAGAAATAAAAAAAGGGAAGCTTTTGGGCTTCCCTTTTTTGTCAGGTCGCGTTGGTTATTTCTTCGCGAGGCCGTTCTTGACGGCTTCCATCAGGTCGTCGGTGTTGAAGGGTTTGGTGAGGAAGGCGGCGACCTGGGAGAAGCGCTGGAACATCGTGCGCGAGGGTTCCAGGGCCGAGAGGACGATGATGGGGAGCTTGCTCAGCTCTTCGTCCTCGGAGATCTGGGTGGCCAGCGAGTAGCCGTCTATGCCGGGGAGCATCACGTCCAGGACGAGCAGCTCCGGTTTATAGGACTTCAGCATGTCCATCACTTCGCGGCCGTTGTCGCACACCTTCACGGTGTGGCCAAGCGACTCGAGCGTGTACTGCACCAGGCTCGAGATTTCAGGATCGTCATCAACTACAAGAATTTTGTTCCCCATATACATACAAATCTAACACATTAAGCCGCTATTTGTAAAGCAGGAATTTTACCGCTCCGGCCTTGAAATCGGCGTTGTTTTTCTCGAAAGCCGCTATTATTTCCGCCGGCTTCGCCCCAGCCTCAAGCATAGTGTAAAGATCCGAGGAGCCGGTCATCTTGCGGATCTCCACGGGCTTGAGGGTGAATTCCGCGCCATTGTATTTCTTAAGCAGGTGAACCGCGTGGACGAAAATATCCATAGCCCTCACCGCGGACTTATCCGTAACCTCGATATTCACACCCTCGCAGAGCTTGCCCTCGAAGACGTCTTTATCCGGAGTCAGTTTCAGCGCCGTGAACTTAACCCCTTTCAGCTTGGCCTTAGAAAGCCCCTTCGCTATCTTATCCGCTTTCATCCAGGGTGCCCCGAACCAGAGGAAGGGCCTGTCCGTCCCGCGGCCCACCGAAATATTTGAAGCCTCGAAACAGCCCAGGCCGGGATAAAGGACTTCGGCGTTCACATTCCTGATATTCGGCGAAGGATTGGTCCAGACCACCCCGGTCTGGTCGAAGAACAGGTCCCGGCTCCAGTTCTCCATAGGGACTACGGTCAGGTTCAGGCTCAGGTTGAGGTTGGCTTTATGGAAAAGCGCCATCTCGCCAGCGGTGAAACCGTGGCGCGCCGGCACCGGGAAATAAGCGGTGAAGAAACTGATCCCTGGTTCCAGCACCGGCCCTTCCACAAGGCCGCCTATGGGATTTGGGCGGTCCATCACCATGAAAGGCAGGCCGGCTTTCGCGGCCTCCTCCATGGCATAGCCCATAGTGGTGAGATAGGTGTAAAAGCGCGCGCCTATATCCTGTATATCGAAGACCAGGATATCCAGGTCCTTCAGCATTTCAGGGGCCGGGCGCTGCTTGTTCTTTCCGTAGAGACTGTAGACCGGCGCCCCGGTAGCCGGGTCGGTGGAGCTGGCTATATAAACCCCGCCTTCTTCAGTTCCGCGGAAGCCGTGCTCGGGGGAGAAGATTGCCGCCAGCTTGAAGTTGCCGGCCTTGTGGAAAGCGTCCACCGCGTTCACCCCGTTGGCGTCCACTGAGGTGTGGTTGGTTATCAGGCCGATGCGCTTGCCTTCCAGCTGTTTGAAGCCGTCCCTTTCAAGCACGTCCAGCCCGGTCAGGGTCAGCCCGGCCGCTTTGGCCGGCGAGAGAAGCGAACAGAGTGCGAAAAATAAAAAGTAGCCTGTCCCCTTTTTCATTGTAAGGCCCCTTTCTCTTTCAGGACCAGCAGGTGCAGGGTTCCAGGGTCCCAGAGCTTGAAGGCGAAGGTGCGGGATTTCTTGCCGTTGCCGGCGAAGAAGTCCACCCGGCCCGGGCCTTTAATAGCTCCGCCGGTGTCCTGGCAGAAAACGAAGCGGCTGTCCTGCTTGCGGCCGAGCAGGGTCCCTTCCTGGTCCACGTCCGGCATTGTAGTGCGCATGAAGGCTATGGCCCCCATGGGTACCAAATTATTGTCCATGGCTATCGAGCGCCAGCCGGTCAGCGGCAGTCCATAGGTCCCTGTGGGACCCTCTTCGGGGTCCCCGTCGAATTTAAGTTTGAAGAAAGTATAGCGGCGGTTTGCGCTCATTATCTTCCGCTCTTCTTCCGGGTGGTCCAGGAGGTACTGTTTGCCTTTTTCATGGCTGATGCCTTCGCGCGGCATAGCGCCGGCTTCCACCAGGGCGCTCAGCCAGCCCTTGAACTTGAGGCTGTTTGTGGAGGCGAAATTGGCCTTTATCTGCCGCCCGTCCGGCAGAGCCAGGCGGCCGGAGCCCTCTATATGAAGGTCCATGATATCGGCCCGGTCCCTGAACCAGGCAAGTTCCAGGCCTTTGCCGTCCAAAGCGCCTTCGAAGTCTATCTTCTCGCGGTCGATGTAAGGGACTATAGCCCCGTTGATCAGGCGGCCCGTCAGTTTCTCGCCTTTGAACTTCTCGTTGAAATCCTCGAGGTTGATAGTTAGCAGGTCTTCCGGCTTGGCGTAGATGGGATATTTATATTCTTTGGTCTTGGTCAGGCTGGCTTCCAGCGTGGGCTCATAATAGGAGCTGAAAACCACCGTGCCGGTGGAATCCCGCCCGGCCATCTGGTAAATATCGAATTTTTCCTTAACCAGGCGGTCCAAGTCCTGCGCGGTAGGGGAGGAGGCAAGTATCTTTATGAATTCCTCGTTAGATTCAGCCAGTTCTTTAGGGGTTATTTTGCGGGCGCCGAAGGTATAGGGGGGAACGCCGCTCTTAAGGCCCTGGAAATATGCCCGGTTAAGCAGGGCGGCTTTCATAAGCTGCTTCAGGTCGTCGCCGTCCTCGAAAACGGGGAGGCTTTCGGGGGCGGCCAGGAACATCGGGACCGCCTCCGGGGGCTTGGTGGAGACAGCTACGGGCGGGACTACCGGGCAGGGGGGGCAGGCCCCGGTGGGCTCGGTTTTCATAGGGGTGGTGGCGCAGCCGGCCAGCGTAAGCGCGAATATAACTAAAGTTAACTTCTTCATGGTGTATCTCCCGTGACTTTTATGCCCGAAACAGGCGCGAACCCGGTATTCTCCACGTGGCTGCAGGGGCTGGGCTGCAGCGGCCCCGCCCGGATAGTGACCCTTATCACACTTGACCGGGGTTACAGAGGCGGCTTTTTCATAGGGAAAAAGCCCGGCCCATCATTCCAATTATCCCAAAAAAGCCATGTTGACACAAGGCGGATTTTCTAATAAACTCTCATATATGAGGACATATATTCTTTCATTACTTCTTTTTACGGCCCTGCCGGGGCTGCTCCTGGCCGGGGAAGCCAAGATACTCTCCATGAGCGGCGAGGTGGAAGTCCGCCCAACGCGCGAGGGCGCTTGGATCCCCGCCAAAGAGGACATGGAGATAGCCGAGGGCGGGGCGGTCCGCACCGGGGCCAAAGGCGGCGCCGTGGTGCTGATGCCGAACAAGACCAAGGTCTGGTTCAGGAAATCCACCACCCTGGAGATAGAACAGCGCCAGACCCTGGCTTCGCGCCTGATGCTGGTGTTCGGCAAGGTGAAAGTGCGCGTGCCGCATTTGCTGCGGAAAGAAAAATTCGAGGTGCGGACGCCGTCTGCTATCTGCGCGGTGCGCGGCACCGAGTTCACGATGGGCGCCGACGAAGACGGGAAGATGGACCTGCAGGTGCTCTTCGGAGAGGTGAAGCTTAAATTCACGGTGCCCCCTCAGAAGGGCAGCTCCGAGTTCAATATCCCGCAGGGCCAGGGGCTCAGCAGTTCCGAAGGCGGCAAGGCCGTCGTGCCCGTACTGCTTACCGCGAAGTCCGAGCGGGACGCCCTGGAGAACTGGAACCCCGGCCTGAAGCCGGACGAGCGCCAGAAAGAGCTGCGCCAGAAGGAGACCGACAGGGCGCAGATAAAGGATTTCGCCCGCGCCACCAATAACGCGGAGAACTCCGTAAAAGGTTTCCTCAACATGGTCAAAGAGTCGGACCTGGAAGCCGGCCGCACTTTGAGCGACGTGCACGGCAACGTTGTCCGCGTGGACCAGCGCATGGTGCGCCCCGACGGCAGGACCATACAGTTCATGAACCTGGTGAAGAGGCCGTCCTACGCCAACTATTCCCAGGCGGCCAACGGTTTCGCCTATAACGGCGGCGCCGTGGCCAACCGCCTCGACCTCGCCCAGATGAGCATGGGCTTCAACAGGGACCTGCCGGCCCGCATAGAGGAATGGCCTTCCTTCTTCAACGCCAGCGATATCAATCCCACTTACGCCTCCTTCATATTGGCGAACAGGACAAATATCGCCGCCGACGGCATCTTCTTCGTGGCCGAGGGCTACCGCTACGACGCCACCCGCGACGAACTGGTGGACAATCTGGCCGTTTTCGCGCCCAACAGGACCTGGCTTGCTTCTAACTCCAACGATAAGCACACCATGATAACCGGCGTGCTCAAGGACGGTGGCGTCCTCGGCTCCGGCCAGACGGCGCAGGATATGTTCAACGCTATTTCCAGACTTAAAATAAAGGATCCTACGATAGTCGCCGGCGCTGATACTTCGGCCGGAAACCTGGAATATTTGAACCCTGAAACCGGTCTTTTTGTGGCAATGGACGGGGTGGGCGGCAGCGCTACCAATGTCGATTGGGGTATGCGCCTGACCGAGACGGCCTCGGCCGGCAAGGGCTACACTTTCGAACCGGCCGGGACCAATGCCCCGCTGATGCAGTTCCAGGCCGACCCCTACGCCCTTGGCAATAACACCGCCAACGGTGTTATGTGGTATGCCCGCGAGAACTATGTCATAGGCAATGGCGGAGGCATAAAGAGAGCTGACGATATCACCAACTCTTCGCAGGATCCCTTCACTTTGCTCAAGGGTCTCGCCGTACAGAGCATCGTCTATGTCAAGCAGTCGCAGAACGACAGCGCGGCGGCGCTTACGAATAATGCGGCCGCTTATAGCGATGTATTGGCGGCCGACCACCTGGGCGGCGGGCGGAATATAGACGTCGTCTTCATACCCGACCTTATGATAGCCGCGGTGCAGCGCATGCTGCCCGCTATTACGAATCTTGGCGATTAATATGGGACAAAAAATGAAAAGGCTGATACTTATCCTTTTAGCGCTCTTCCTGGTGAAAAGCAACGCTTTCGCTACGGTAGACTGGGAATCCAAGGGGATGCAGATAGCCGGCGAGATCATAGCCAACCCCGCCGGTTTCTTCTACGACTTCCAGCAGGACCTGGAAGCCACCACCCCGCTCCCTCCCGGCAAGCGTTTCGGTTTCCAGATGGGCCTCTTCCCCACGCTCATCCCGGTGACCTATACCAATATCTCCGGCAAGTACAGGCTGCACGGCGAGGGCCGCATAGCCCCGGGCGTGCCGCAGCTGGACCTGATAGGCGGCTACTGGGACATGCTGGCCGCGAAGATGGCCACCAAGGATTCCAAGTCCATAGACAGCGCCAAGTTCGGCGGCTACTATGTGGGCGCTATCATGAGCACCTCGGTCAGCCCGCGCGTGCGCACCTTCTGGGGCTACAAGCGCAGCCAGCTGGACGCCAGCCTGAAGTTCAAGCCCGGCGAGGAGCCGACGCTGCTGGGCACCACGGTCCACAGCTTCGACACCGGCTTCAAGGACGATTTCTTCATAGCCGGCATAGAGACGCCGCGGAGCGTGGGTAAGCTTTGGAGCATACAGCTCAACTACGGCCTGAAGACGCAGACCTTCTCCAGCAAGGTGAGCTGGTACGGGAAGTATTTCGAGCTGGGCCTGAATATCTACCCCGAGGGCGTGCTTGTAGTGCACCCGGTCTGGAACTTCCACCTCAATTTCTAAGGGAACAAAACGATGAAAAAAATATTCTTTAGCGCTTTGATAGCCGCGGGCCTGGCCGGCAGGCTCTGCGCGGCCGTGGCGGAGGATTCCAGGATCTTCACGCCTTTCTTCGACATGACCCTTTCCGAGGCGGCTTTCCTGCCCTCCGAAGGCAATATCTTCAGCGGCGGCAATATGAACACCCAGGTCGGCCTCCTGGCCAAGGCCGCGGAGAAGCACCATCTCTTCGGCCTGTACAACTTCAACTACAGCGGCCAGGGCTTCACCCCGCAGGACTCGAAGCAGTTCACCGACCGGTCAATGTCGCACGGCTTCAATATCGAGTACCGCCGCGTCTTCACTGACCGCATCCGCGTCCGCCCCGGCGTGTCGCTGACCAGGGAATACCGCCGCACCGGCGCTAACGAGGTCTGGAAGAACGGCCTCTATAATATGAACTCCGTCGGCGGCCAGCTTGCGGCCGATTATACCTTCGACGAGGAGAAGAACGGCTACGTGACCGTCCAGTACCTGTTCAGGAAGGTGAAGTTCCCCAACTACACGGACCTCCTGAGCGAGTTCCAGAACGCCGGCAATACCGCGGAAACCTCCGGCGGCCTCCAGGACCAGAACATGGGCCAGATCAGCGTGCGGCCCAGCTGGAACCAGTTCTTCGGCGGGCTGACCTATACCGTGCAGAATTACAAGAACCAGAAAGTGGTGGCCAATACCGGCGTTTACGGGGATTCCAAGCAGAGGGACACCGACACGGCTCTGGATTTCGGCTTCCATCACACGCTCGGGATCTTCGAGCTGGCCCCGATGGTCTCTTACACCATCCACGCCTCGAACCAGAACTTCATGCTTTACAAGTTCCTGGGCGATACCAGCCCGCAGTTCGGCGAGAAGTATTACGATTTCAAGGAGCTGGCCCTCAGCGTGCCGCTCGACCTGAACATCACCAGCAAGTGGGCCGTGGGCGGCGCCCTGAACATGACGCGGCGCGCCTATGACAAGCGCACGGCCCGCGACGCCGCGAACAACTTCACCTCCGCCAAGCAGGTCAATACCATGACCACGCTTACGGGCTCGATACGCAAGCGCATAAACGAGGTGGCCATGGTCCGCCTTTTCGCCTCTTTCATGGCGGCGAACTCCAACAATAATTCGAGAAATATATGCCCTACAGCTATACCGGCAACAGCTTCGGTATAGCCTACCAGCTGTCTTACTAAGAAGCCGGGCTGGCCATACGCTGAGGCCCGGGCCGCTCCCGGGCCTTACGCTTTCATATCCCTGAAACAAAATAGACATTCCGTTCTGGTCTAATATACTGGTACTATTCTTGAATGAGCGTTCGCCTGGATAAATTAATGCCGGTCGTCCAACAGCGCCTGCGGTCGCTAACTATTTTCCTGATGTGCTTTGCCGCACAGGTCACCGCTTTTGCCTCCGGCCCCGGGACCAGCGCCGCTAATTTCCTGAAGATCCCCGTGGGAGCGCGCGGGACCTCGCTGGGGGGGGCTTTTACCGCGGTAGCGGACAATGCCGACGCGGTTTTTTACAATCCGGCCGGGCTTGGCCTGCTGGCGGTGCCGGAGTTCTCCTACGCCTTTAACAATTATCTGCCGGGAGTTTCTCAGCAGTGGCTGGCGGCCGCCTATCCGGCAGCCCGCGGGACCTTGGGCCTGGGGGTGAACTATCTCAGCGTCAAGGCTTTCGACTCCTACGACGCTTCCGATAACAGGACGGGTTCGGTGTCGGCCTATGACCTGGCCTTCCACCTGGGCTATGGCGGCGCCCTGGAGACTGACCTGGAGTTCCTGCCTTCCCTGCGTTACGGGGCGGCGGTAAAATATATTTCTGAAAGACTGGATACCAGCAAAGCTTCAGGCTACGGGGTGGACGCCGGCCTGCTGCTGCTGACGCCCTTTAAGGCTCTGAGGTTCGGGCTCGGGCTGGAGAACCTGGCGGCGAGCCGCCTCGACTTCATCCGGGGCGGGGCCAAGCCGCCTTTTAAATTCAAGACCGGGGTGTCTTACAGGCTGGGCGCGCCGGGAAAGGCCGTCGCCTCGCTGTTCTCTCTGGACTATAATTTCCCCGAGGACGGGCCCCGCTACCTTGCGGCGGGGATAGAGAGCACGGTTTACGGCGCTTTGGCGCTTAGGGCCGGCTACAGTTCCTTCGGGGAGATCTCCAACGGCGTGAGTTTCGGCCTGGGTTTCGGCCTGCCTGTCCGCGGCGGCAGGGAGATAAGGCTCGATTATTCCTACGGCGCCACCTATGATTTCGGGAACGTTCACAAGTTCGGTTTCGCCTGCAAATTCGGAACCGCCGGCGCCGCTCCCCGGCCCGCGACAGCGGCCGCCCCTGCGGCTCCTGCTGCCCCTGCGGCGCCGTCGCTGAAAGCGCAGGAGCCGGCGAAAAGCTGGGAAGCGGAGTTCAAGCGGCAGCTCTCCCTGCTTTACGGGGACAGCCCGGAAGACTCCTTTACCGCGGCCGAATACCTGGCGGGGACGGACAGCCCCATGGTAGTGGAGCACTTTATCGCCCTGCTCTCCTCCGGCAAAGAAGGCTGGAAGCTGGCCGCCGTTCACGGCCTTGCGCTGCAGAAGGACAGCCGCTCTTTCGAACTCCTGAAGGGCGCGCTGGCCCATGAAGACCGGGAAGTGCGGAGGCTGGCGGCGCTGGCCCTTGGAAGCCGCAGGGAGGCCGGGGCGGCCGCCGCGCTGCAGGAAGCCCTGAAAAAGGAAGAGGCCGATACGGTGAAAAGCGCGATCATAGAAGCTTTAACCAAGCTGCCCGCCCAGGCGGGGGAATAGGTCCATATGGCCAAGAAAAAATATTTAGCGGTTTGTCTTTGCCTGCTGGGCTTCTGCCGCGGCCTTTCGGCTAATGCCGCTATGACCGGGGGCTCTTTCGGCGTGCCCGTGCTCGCCACGCTCTCTGGCGGCGCCCCCGCTACCGGGGGGAGCTTCTCCCTGCAGGCCTTCAATATCGGCGGCCCGGTCTTTTCCGGGGAGAGCCTGAGCGGCGGCGTCTTCAGCCTGGACTCCGGCTCGGCCCAGGCCGTGATAGTCTATACTTCGGCCAGGCCGGACCTTGGCGCGGCGCATTGCTACCCGGTGCCTTTCAAACCCTCCGAGGGGCATATCAGGATCACCTTTACCGCCCTCACCCGGGCGGCCAGCGTGCGCATCTATACCCTGAGCGGCGAGCTGGTGCGGGCGCTGGAGAAAGCGGACTCCGGGGATTACCTGGATTGGGACGTGAAGAACTCCCGCGGCGAGAACGTGACCAGCGGGGTATATTTCTTTACCGTAAAAAGCGCCCGGCAGACCAGGACGGGCAAGCTGATGATAATAAGATAGGCAGCCGCGGAGAAACTCTTTATGAAAAAAATATACGCCTGTTCGAGACCCGGACTTTTGTCGCTGGCTTTATACTTTCTGGCTTCCGCCGCCGGCCCGCTCCACGCCGGCGCCCCTCTGAAGATAAATTTCCAGGGGCGCCTCGAGGAAAGCGGGCAGCCCGCCGAGGGCTCTAAGAGTTTCGTTTTCAAGATATACGACGCCTTTTCCGCGGGAACCCTGGTGTGGACCAGCCAGGCGCAGAGCGTTCCTGTGGCCAACGGGGTGTTCAGCGTGGTGCTCGAGACCGGGACGCCCGTGAACCTGTCCACGGCCGTTTTCGCCGGGGCGCGGTACGTGGAGATCACGGTGGACGGCGTCCCGCTGTCTCCGCGGCAGGAAATGGTTTCGGCGCCCTACGCCCTGGTCGCGCAGGCCCTGGCGCAGGACGCGGTTATCGCCCTTTCGAACCTGGAAAAGGACCCTTCCTCCGCTTCCGTGATAAATACCTCCACAAATGCCGTGGACTGGACCCAGCTTAAGAACGTCCCCGCCGGGCTGTCGGATGGTATAGACGATGGGGGTGCGACCACGTTCTCCACCGCGGCGATAGTTTCCGGCAAATTCTCGGACGAGCGGGTTTCCATTACAACGGGGGCTTTTTACGGCGGCTTCAACGGGGCCGACCAGCTGGTGAGACTGGATGGCGCCGGTAAACTGGTCGCGCTGGACGGTTCAGCTCTGCTGAACGTCAATTCAGGGGAGTTCGGCGCCGTCTCGGCCGCTACCTCTTCCCTCAGAACGGACCTTTCGGCTCTCGCTATGTCCACCGGCCCCCTGGCCGGCTATCCGAACTGGAACACGGCCTATGGCTGGGGGAATCACGGCGCCGCGGGCTATGCCGACGCGGCTTCGATTGACAGCGTCGCGGCTTCTACCGGGACTATAGCATCCAACCTTGCGGCCGTAGCGCTTTCCACCGGTCCATTGACGGGTTATCCGAACTGGAACACGGCCTATGGCTGGGGCGATCATGGCGCCGCGGGCTATGCCGCCGCTGCTTCGATCGACAGTGTCGCGGCTTCCACCGGGACTATATCTTCTAACCTTGCTGCCGTAGCGTTTTCCACCGGCCCATTGACGGGATATCCCAACTGGAATACCGCCTATGGCTGGGGCGATCATGGCGCCGCGGGCTATGCCGCCGCCGCTTCCCTTAACGGTATAGCCGCCTCCACCGGGACTTTGACCGTGAACCTCGCGGCTGTAGCGCTTTCCACCGGCAGCATTGCCGCCCAGGTGAACGGCGTGGCCGCTTCTACGGGGACTTTGACCCTGAATTTGGCCGCAGTGGCGCTCTCTACCGGCCCGCTGGCCGGCTATCCGAACTGGAACACCGCCTATGGCTGGGGTAATCATGGCGCCGCGGGCTATGCCGCCGCTGTTTCCCTTGACGGTATAGCCGCTTCTACCGGGACTTTGACCGTGAACCTCGCGGCTGTCGTTCTTTCCACCGGAAGTATAGCGGCGCAGGTGGACAGCGTTGCCGCTTCTACCGGGACTATAACGGAGAACCTGGCTGCCGTGGCTTTTTCCACCGGGAGCATAGCGGCGCAGGTGGACAACGTGGCTGCGTCTACCGGGACTCTGACGGTTGACCTCGCGGCGGTCGTTCTTTCCACCGGGCCCCTGGCCAATTCCGGGAACTGGAGCGGGGCCCTGAGCGTGGGCGGAGCTTTTTCCAGGCCGGTCAAAACTTTGACCATGGCCGATTCCGGCTATATATTAACAAGCGAGGACAGTACCATTATAGTGGATGCCACTGACCTGGCGGCCGGGGAACTTAATATCGTTTTGCCCCCGGCCGCGGGGGTTGTCGGCAGGATCTACACAATAAAAAGGTCGGATGATATCTCGACCCTGTCTACTGTGCGCGTAAATGGTTCCGACTGGGCGACCACCCAGTTCGAGACTATCCAGGGGGATTCCAGTTTCACCCTGGATAATATGTGGAGTTCCAGCACGATCCAGAGCATCGGGAACGTAGGCGGGGCCGGGACCTGGATAATTCTAAGCCAGAACTAGGAAGGCCCCCGTCCGGCCGTATTTCCCGGCCGCTCGCCTGGCAGTGTTTCAGCCGCGTGACACCCTGACCATCTTATTCATATAATTATATATTGCCGTTCCGCGGCGGTGCGCGGAAGGCTGTGAATTTTTTTGTTCCCAAGGGGATCCTAATGTACCTCAAAGAGCTCGAGATCTACGGTTTTAAATCTTTCGCCAACAAGGTCAAGCTGCCGCTCAAACCCGGCATCACCTGCATAGTCGGCCCTAACGGCTGCGGCAAATCGAACGTGGTGGACTCCCTGAAATGGTGCATAGGCGAGATGTCCTGGAAATCGCTGCGCATGCCTTCGATGATGGACGTGATCTTCGCGGGCACCACCAAGCGCCAGGCCCTGAACATGGGCGAAGTGGCCATGACCTTCGATAACGAGAGCCGCAAGCTCCCGCTGGACTTCAGCGAAGTTACCGTGACCCGGAAGATCTACCGTTCCGAGGAAAGCGAATATTTCATCAATAAAGTGCAGTGCCGCCTGAAGGACATCCGCGAGATGTTCCTGGACACCGGCATAGGCACGGAAGGCTACGCCATCATCGACCAGGGCGAAGTGGAGCATGTGCTGAGCGCCACCGCCGAGGAGCGCCGCGAGCTGTTCGAGGAGGCCGCCGGCGTCTCCAAGTACAAGGCCAAGCGCGACGAAGCCGCCCGCAAGCTGGAGAAGGTGGAGATAGACCTGAACCGCCTCGCCGACTCGATGGTGCTGCTCGACGAACAGATCAAGAAGCTGGACAAGGAGGCCGCCAGGGCCCGCCTGCAGCAGAAATACAAGGAAGAACTGACCGGCGCCGAGATAGCGCTCCTGCTCAGGGACGGCGAGACCTTCGCCGCACGCAGCGCGGAAGCCGCCGCCCGCCTGGAGCCCATTAAAAAAGAACTGGCCGAGACCGCTGTGGCCATAACCAGCCTGGAAGGCGAGATAGCCGCCCTGAACCTGACCCTGGTCCAGAAATCCGAGGACCAGCGCGTGCTGAAAGAAGCCGTGAGCACGGTAAAGACGGACAAAGTGCAGGCCGAAGGCCGGATAGTGGCCGGCGGCAATATGCTGACCGAGATAGCCAGCCAGCGCGAGGGCCTCGCGACTTCCGAGAGGCGCAACGCCGAGAAGCTGGCCGTCACCGGGCCCCGGATAGAGGAACTGCGCGCCAAGCTCTCTTCCGACGAGGGCGGGCTGCCCGCGCTCCAGGCCGAATACGAAGAGGCCGCCGCCGCGCTCGCCAGGGTGGCCGAGCAGATGCGCGCCGCCGACGAAGCCGCCGACAATATAGCCCGCGAGATGAACGAGGCTTATTCGCGCGAGATGGAGATCTCCAACAAGATAGCCGTCACCGGCTCCAATATAGGCCATTTCAACGACGCCAAGGCCGGCCTGGAGAAGGACATCGAAGATATAAATTCCGCCGTGACCGCCATTGAGGCCGGCATAGCCGAACTGAAGGCCCGCTCCGCCGCGCTGGGCGCCGAGCTGGCCGCGGAGAACGAGAAGGCCGCCGCCGCCGAAACGCAGTCCAAGGCCCTGGCAGCCAGGCTGGGGGAAATAGACGTCCGCCAGTCCGAGATCCGCGAGAAAAAAGCCTGGAACCAGAGCCGCCTGGAGGCCATCCTGTCCCAGGGCGAGCACGACACCTACTGGGTAGGCATCAACGGCGTCCTGAACTCCGGCGTGGCCGGCGTGAAGGGCACGCTGAGGCATCTGCTTTCCATCCGCAAAGAGGACCGCGTCGCCGTGGACGACGCCCTGGGCCGCTACCTCGATTCCGTGGTCTGCGAGACCGCCGCCGCCGCGCAGGAAGCCATAGATTACCTCAAACATGTCGGCAAAGGCCGCTGCCGTTTCCTTATCCTAGAGAAGGCGCCCCAGGCGCCCGCGCAGGAAGGCTGGACCGCCCCCGGGGCGCAGCGCCTGCTGGAAAAAATTTCCTGCGAGCCGCAGTACCTGCCGCTGGTCACCGGCCTGCTTTCCGGCGTTTACGCCTCCGGCGGGTCCGTGTACGGCTCTTTCTGGGTCACCGGCGGGGTGGACGAAGTGGTCTCTAACGAGCCCTATTGGGAAGAGGAGGGCGACCTCAAGGAGCAGATAAAGAAACTCGACGAGGAAAGCGCCGCCCTGGAGACCGAGAAAGTCTCGCTGCTGCCGCAGCTCGAGGGCGCCCGCGCCGCCGCCGACGCCGCCGAGGAAAAGGCCGTCGCGCTCAATATAGAGTTCCACAAGAACGCCACCGAAGCCGCCGGCGCTGAAGACGGCCTGCGGATAAAGAGGGAAAGCCTCGCGCTTTCCCGGACCGAACTTGAGAAGGCCGAAGCCGGGATAAGGCAGGCCGAAGCCGACTTCGCCGCGCTGGTGGAGGGCAAGGCCGCCGCCGGCGCCGCCACGGAAACCAAGAAGGCCGAGCAGGCCGCGCTCGGCGAGAAAAAGAACGCCCTGCACGACGATTTCGGCCGCCAGAAGGAAGAGCTGGGGGGCCGCAAGGCCAACCTGGACAATTACCGCCAGAACCTGGAGGCCGCCAGGGCCGAGCTGTCCCGGGCAGAGGGCGACCTTACCTCGCTGATGGACGAGCAGTCCCATTTCGAGGAGCGCCGCAGCGAGCTTGCCGCCCGCGAGGAGCGGTACAGCGGGGAGATAGCCTCCTCCAAGGCCCGCCTCTCCGAGCTGATGCACGACCTGGCCGAGAAAGAGATCATAGACCGGGGCATGGAAGACGAGCTGAACGAGATGCGCGGCAACCTGGCCCGCCTGGCCGCCAACCTCAGGGACAGCCGCGACGTCTCCGCCGAGAACGACCGGATCCGCTACCAGATCGAGACCGAGCTGGCCACCATCGCCGCGCGCGCCGACGAGACCGCCAAGCGCATGGCCGACGAGTGGAACATCACCCCCGCCGAGGCCAAAGAGCGGTACGCCGGGGTGCAGTCCGACCACGACCGCGTCCAGTTCCTGCGCCGCCGCCTGGCGGAGATGGGCAACGTCAATATGACCGCCCCCGAGGAATACGAGGCCCTGACGCAGCGCTACAATTTCATGAACTCCCAGGTGGAGGACCTGAACCGCGCCAAGGCCGACCTGCGCTCCGCGATCAACAAGATCAACGACACCACCCGCGAGAACTTCAAGGCCACCTTCGACAAGGTGAGCACCTACTTCAAGGAGATCTACTCGCTTCTGTTCAACGGGGGCGAGGCTAACCTGATCCTGACCATGCCGGATAACCTGCTGGAGACCGGGGTCGAGATCCTGGCCCACCCGCCCGGCAAGAAGCTGGTGAGCATCTCCCAGCTGTCCGGCGGAGAGAAGGCCCTGACCGCGCTGGCGCTGCTGTTCAGCTTCTTCCGCGTCAACCCTTCCCCCTTCTGCGTGATGGACGAGGCCGACGCGCCCCTGGACGAGGCGAACGTGGAGCGCTTCGTGCGCCTGATCAAGGAGTTCGCTCCCACCACGCAGTTCATCGTCATCACCCATAACAAGCGCACCATGGAGGCGGCCGACACGCTTTACGGCGTCACCATGGAGGAGCTGGGGGTCAGCAAGCTTATCGCGGTGGACCTGAAGCGCGCGACCGGCATGGTCGAGCAAAAAGCGGTGGGGG
>Ga0209211_10007297_pt1 | contig 15564 bp, 18 predicted proteins | sample RifGroA2_FD_183992 | JGI IMG/M metagenome (GOLD analysis project Ga0209211, IMG submission 183992) | Groundwater microbial communities from Rifle, Colorado, USA - Groundwater A2 (SPAdes) (version 2) | ecosystem: Environmental > Aquatic > Deep subsurface > Groundwater | place: Rifle, Colorado... | reverse complement strand
TAATCTTAGGGATTGTCGCTCTGACAGTGTTCAAGGTTAAAATTTTCGGCAAACCCTTAGCAGAATACATTAGGCCAATTTGGTATCTTATTTTTATTTCCGCCGCCGCGGCCGCCTGGCAATATTTGTTTGGACTGAAAATTGATGATGGCCTAATGTCGTTAAAGATTGGCCAGTTAGTCTGGGAAATTTGTATTGCAGTCTCAGCTTACAAGTTAATTAAAACAGCCAATTTTAGTTATGGCAACTTGTTTTTCCTGGCAGTTCTATACAGTCTGATTATCCACGGACTAAAAATAACTATCAGATACTTTTTTTATGAAAAGACGTTCCTGTATTTAGCTGACAGATTTTTATACGGCAGTCTTTTGGTAACGGTAATTGTTTTTCTCGGCGGATCGATGTTCCTTTTTTTCAGGCGAAGGGGAATTCTCAAATTTTAATGCTACCTGCCAGAAATATTAAGTGCGATATTTACCAAACACTGATCTTTTTGGTTTGAGTTTGAGATTTTATCACAAAATGTTTGGTCACGGCTCAAACGGCTGTAGTCACGATAACAATCGTCTTTAGTTTCAAAACTTCTGATTCTTTCACAAATAGAACTGTCTTCTTTTAACATTGCTAAATTATGATAACATTCACCCTCATCTATTTTGGAAGCGGATTTAGAACATAGTGTTAAATCTTTTATAATCAGAGCCTGACAATCGACACGTTCTGAATCACACGGAATTGTGCTTTGAGTTGTCATTGCTAGACATAACTGATGCTCAGGCTGGTCTTTTAAGACTTTATCGCACATTACTTGATTAATAGCCTTTAGGTTTGAGATATAGTAATTTGTACTGATAAAGTGGACATAGCAGGCACTGATTTCTTTAGAGCTGTTTAGTTTGTCGCAAAAAGTGGCGCTGCCAGAAATAGAGACTAAATTCTGATAACAATACTGGCGGTTGCCCCCGGAAACATTCTGACAAAAAGAATTATCTTCTTTGGCAGATGCCAAACAGATATTTTTAGGGTCGCCATCTAACTTCTGGCAGTATTTTTCATCTTTATTCACTAGTGCCAGGCATAGAAACCTGACGCTATCCTGATTAATTTTTTGACAAATTTGGCTAGCTGAATTATTGGCGACCGAATCAGAGATTTGCTTTGGCCGGAAAAAAGGAAGAACTACGAAGATTAATAGAATAACTATTCCGGTGATTATTAACCAATATTTCTTTTGCATTTTTTAATTTCCCGCTGAACAATCTTTGGCGCAGTTTTCTTTCGTTTCACCCAGATTCGGTTCACAATAATCATTCCCGCAAACAGAGTCGCCCGACGGCTGTTCCGGGGAAGATTGGATCTGTTTTATTGGCTGATCCGGTTTGATTTTAAAAATTCTTTTGATAAAATTAATCATCCGCTCCCAAAGACCTGTTTTCTGCTTCCCGATATCCGCGGCCCCCTCTTGCCGCATCCGGCTTTCTGCAGGCGGCTCAATCACGCTGGAACAGTCAAAAGCTTTTCCCCTGTCTTGAGAGATGTATGTTTCAAAAAAATATACCGATCCGCCGGTGCCGGCGGCAATATATTTTCCATTGGCGGAAATATCAACCTCTTCGAGATACTCATTAAAAGGAATTTCTGTTTTTAATTTCGTATTCCTGTCAAAAATATAGAGTTTTTTGTCGGTCCCCCCGGCGGCCAGAAAACTGCCATCATCGGCGATATCAATTCCTCCCAGCGATGCGTCAACTTTCCACTCAGCAATGGGAGAGTTTTTATCTTTGTCAAAAATGTAGGCGTTGCCGTTGAACGTGGCCGCGCCAATATATTGGCCGTTAGGAGTAAAATTCAAGGCCCTGACAGAACTTCCTTGTGGCACCGGAAATTTCCAAACCGGGATTTTGGCGTCTTTATTGAACAAAAATACGGCTCCATCGCCGGATTCGCTGCCGACAGCCATCAGAGTCCCATCAGCAGATATTTTTGCCCGGTGGACCGGGGAATCTCGGGTTAATGGTTCGCTTCTGACTAACGGATTATTGGAGTCTTTGGAGAAAAGATAAAATCTTCTGTCCGGACAGCCGGTTGATCCGGCAATAAAATTACCGTCAGCTGACAAAGACACGTCATGAAAATTACCCACCGCATGATATTGCCACAGGGGTTTATTGCTTTTAACATTCCATAAGATTAAAAGGTTGGAATTAATATTTGACTCACTGCCGGCGGTAGCGGCAGCCACAAAATTACCATCTTTTGATACAGCCACATTGTATGATTGGCCTTCCGTTTCGGATTGCCAGACGGGCCGGTTTGATTTTTTATCAAACAAAAAGACCCTGTTGCCGATTGAAGCGAAAATTTTACTGCCGTCTCCGGATATGGCAATCCCGCCTTTGACATCGTCTCCGATCGGCGTCCCCTCCCCATACTTAAACTCCCAAACGGGTTTTTCCGGTTTATCTATGTCAAACAAATAAACATGATAAGAAGTTTTGGCCGCCAAATATTTTCCGTCATCGGAAAGAGCGATGCCGCCGACCCATTCTTTGCCGGTGGAAAACTCCAGAATTTTTTGGCCTGATTGTTTGTCAATAACCGCGATTTCATTTTTATCAAAGGCGCTGGTAAACAAAACCGGGCCGTTATCCGGAGAATCAATTATTGAGGCGCGGGTTTTACCTAAGCCGTTTGAGGCTTCGAAATAATAAAAATTAGAGCCGACTTTACTGGGAACGTACTTATAGATATATTTAACCCCCTTTTTATAATCATCATCATTTTGGCTTTCCTTATCCATGTTAATCATTTTGTCGTTGAAATAAATTTTCATATACTCGGGCTTCCGGCCTTCCTTGTCCCGATAAACCACCGAGTAGGTATACCGCTGGCAGGGCGGACCCCAAAACGGATAGACATGACCGTCAGAAAGCACCGGATCATTTTGAGTTTTAGGAAGTTTGGGGATAATCCCGCCGGGAGTATTTTTATCCTCGGCAAAAACCGTCGGGGAAATGACAAAAGAAATAACAAGCGCCAAGACAAAAAGAATACGTGTCGTAAATTTCATTGGCAGGAATTAACTCTATTAAACCAAAATTGGGAGTCGGAATCAAATCTTACGAAACGAAGGTTAGAGCAATTCCGGTTTTTCCAAGACCTTGTCAATCGACTATTAATCGACTATAATACGACTACATATGTTTCGGCCGAATTACACGATTACCAATATCCTTCTCAAACATATCAAGCGCATCAACGCTCTTGTCTTCGAGTTAAATAATCGTCGATTTTCATCTGTTGTTTTGGCCGCATTTGAAAAAACCGCTGAAGCCGTATCCGCGTATGCTTCAACCAGTATCGAGGGTAATCCGCTTCCCCTTACTGAAGTCAGGAAAATCCTTAAATCAAAACCCTCTCATGCCAGAGATAGCGAGAAAGAAGTCTTAAATTATAATCAGGCTCTCCAAAACTTGAATCAACGACTCAATAAAAATACTGCCCCCCTTTCACTTAACCTTATTTTACATATTCAAAAACAAGTCACTAACGGACTCTTATTACAGTTCGAGTCAGGTAAACTTCGACAAAAACCAGTTGTAGTCAATAATCCAAAACTTCGTAAGGTTGTCTTCTTACCTCCAAATGCAGAAGATGCCGAACTACTGATGACAGATCTCATTGAGTTTGTGCATAAAAACAAAGAAGTGATTGATCCTCTTATTTTGGCTGGCATTTTTCATAAACAAATGGTCGTTATTCACCCTTTTATGGATGGCAATGGGAGAACCGCCCGTTTGGCTACTAAAGTATTGCTGGCCCAGATGGGGCTCAATACTTTTCATCTGTTTAGTTTTGAAAACTACTATAATAAAAATGTCTCACGGTATTTCCAAACCGTAGGAGAATACGGAGATTACTATGAGTTACAGGAAAAAACCGACTTTACTCTGTGGCTGGAATACTTCACTGAAGGCATTATTGATGAATTGCTACGAGTGCAAAAATTATTACCAGAAACAAAGCCCGGCCCTCAAGCCCAACTGCAAGTTCACCATTTAAAGTTATTAGGCTACATTAAAAAAAATGATTTTATTACAGACAGGATTTATGCAACACTCGTGACCCGAGCAAAAGCTACCCGCACCTTAGATTTCAAAAAACTACTCTCCTTTGGATTGATTGATCGAAAAGGGAAGGGTAAAGCAACCTACTATATTGTAAAATATAATTAGGCGGTAAGCAGTAGCGGGCATATGTCAACTAGAAAAAAGGGGCAGGAAATCAGGTCCTGTTTTAAACCAATTATTGTAGATGGTATGAAAGGATTTACCTTGAGTAATATTCAAAAGTCTTTACGCCCCCAACAATTTGCTCAATTTCGATCTTGGTTAATTGGACAAACAGTCGGTGTGTATAAAAACGAAACATTTATTTACGACCATGATTTCAAACGATTTATAGCTGATTTGCCCCCTCTGGATTAATAAATTTCTCATCCACAGCATACCGATTCCCCTATTCGTTTAACCTTGCAACGAAAAACAATAAAGGGAAATTTTACGGGTCTTACGAAACGAAGGTTAGAGCAATTCCGGTTTTTCCGGCCCGGCCGGTCCGGCCGATGCGGTGGATATAGTCATCATACGATTGAGGTTCATCATAATTAATAACGTGGGTTACATCCTCAATATCAATTCCGCGGGCGGCCACGTCTGTGGCCAAAAGCGCCTGAACATATCCCCGCTTAAAATCGTCCAGAGACCTTTGCCTGGCTCCGTGGGTTTTATTCCCGTGAATCGAAGACACCCTTACTCCCCGGTCTGACAATTGCTGTTCCAGTTTATTAATCCCGTGCTTGGTCCTACCAAAGACGATGACTTTTCCGAAATCCTGCTGTAATAAAAGTTTATGCAGAACATCAACTTTATTTTCTCCCGGGCGGACATTGACCACATCCTGATGAATGTGATTGCTAGTTTCTTTAGTTTTGACGGTAAACTGAACCGGATCGGTTAAAAATTCGCGCATAATCTGCTCGGCATCGCGGTTCATGGTGGCGCTAAAAAAGGCCGAGTGCCGTCTGGTTGATAATTTTGAAATCAAAAAGCGGATATCTTCCCGGAATCCGATGTCCAGCATCCGGTCAACTTCATCCAAAACCACATTGGTAAACATCACCGGATTAAAGGCCCGCCTGTTTATTAAATCCTTAATTCTTCCCGGGGTTCCGATCACAAAATGCGGATTCTGGTGAAGAGTCCTGATCTGGGCGGAGATATTAGTTCCGCCGATACATAGACAGGATCCGATTGATAACCCGGCCGAAAACATCCGCAATTCGGCATTGATCTGCAGGGCTAACTCATGAGTCGGAGCTAAAATCAGCACTCCCTGTTCCGGATCAAGAGCGACTTTATTGATAAACGGCAATAAAAAGACGGCAGTTTTCCCGGTGCCGGTATTGGCGATGCCAACCACGTCACGGCCTAACAACATGGCCGGAATAGCCTGATCCTGAATCGGAGTCGGAATATTGTATTGATGCCGGCGGATATTCTCCATTAGCTTCGGATGCAAAGCAAAGTCGGCAAAAGTATGTTGGGCAACGTATGGCAACTCTACTTCCGGAGCAGCGGCCATATTTTTATATAACGATGGATTTAGCGAAGGCCGGCGCCCGCGGTTTCCGTTATAACGGGGACGCCCACCGAAAGGACGGGCACGCCGTTGAAATTGGTATGACATAAACTAGTATCGGAGAGAATCACATGGGGTGGAGTACACCTTTTCAAACCGAAGAATCATAGTATAACACAATTCCTAGCTTAAATCTTTCTTCTTCTCTTCAAACTCTTTTTTATCGATTTCCCCGCCGGCATAGCGTGTTTTTAGAATATCCAGCGGAGTTTTGCCCTCTTTACTGTCCCCGGATCTAATTAGGTATCGGATTAAAGCAACCACTCCAAGAATAAGCAAGGCCCAAAACAGAAGCATAAACAACCAGCCTAATCCAAAGCCTCCCCAGCCGCTCATCATGTTATTCCAACCATAGCCCATCATATAATTCCCACCTCCCTTCATCGCGGTATTAGAATTATAAGTTGTCTCATATCAATCAAAAGACAAGCTTGCTTGCCCAATCAGGAACTTTTGCTTTCTCAACTTTGTCATATTGAGGCGTATAGGGCTTGATATCTAATATGGGCGTATCGTTAATAATGTCCAAACCATTAACCGTTAAAACGTTTTCTTTCCTTCCAACTAATTCTACTGTCGATATGGCGATTCGGTTTGGCCGCTGCGGACAACGGCAGGCAAAAATTCCCACAAACGGGACATCTGCTCTTCCTTGGGGATGATGTTTAAGATGACATTCTTTTTCCTTATCAATCCAGTAGACAATGATGACATGGGAATAACCTTCAATTCCGTCCAGACCTAAGGCAAACTTTTTATCAATCACAATCTCGGTAGTAATATCCTTCCAGCCGGGTAATGTTGGTTTAGAAACGCTATTTTTAGCTTTTCCCAGCGGTTTGATGGTAATAGTCCCGTCTTTGTTTCGACTATCGAGAAACTCGCAGAAAATTGTTTTCATCAGGATTATTTTTGAAAATAATTTTTCATGGCAAACTCAAGCTGGCTCATAAAGATCCGCTTAAAATTATAAAGGTTGTTTGTCTCATAAAAAATAATCATCGCGCTCCGGTACTCGTTGACATCAACGTTCCGGTATGAAAGGGGGAAATAATCATAAGCGATAAGCACGGCATTAGATAACATCCGAGCCGTGCGCTTGTTACCGTCGGCAAATGGCTGCAGATAGGCAATCATGGATGCCAGAACAAGGGCTTTCTCGGGCGGATACTTGGTCGAGTTTATGTGCTTTATCAGTTCTCCTAAAGCATTTTCCAGGTCATGCTTATCAGACAGAGGTTGATAGTCCGTTCCGGTTATTCTGACTCTTTGAGATCTGACGCCGGAAGTAACCAGACCTTTAGTAAGAATATTATGTAACTGGACAACGTCGGAAAAATCAAGTTTCCTGAAAGCCGCCTTTTTGTCAAGAATCGTCTCGAAAGCAAACTTATGATTAAGAATCATAATCGCCTCTTCTTCCGGATGACCATACGCCCGGACATTCTGTTTAATCAAAGTCTCTGACTCAATTAAGCTGTAAGTGTTTCCTTCGATTTGAGACGACTTCCATGAAAGCTCAATCATAAACCTTTCTAATTCTCTCTTATAAATTGAAGGGTCCAATTTTTCTTTTCCTTCTCTAAACTTCCTTGACCCTTTTTCCCATAGGTCAATTTCTTGTCTTGAATATAAGTTCGAAAGATTGCCATAAACATTTTTATTAAAACCATGTTTTATCTTCCTGTCGTCAGAATCCGTCTCAAAATAATGAATCATATCTATATATTCAAGCAATGGATTTATTTTGGCCAAATCGTATCGGGTTGCCCTGCCTTTGCCTTTAGCTGTAACAAAACCCGATTTGACAAGTTCGTTCAAATCGCGGATAACGGTAATTCTGGAAGCTCCTTTTTGAGAAACAAGTAGGCCGGAGAGGTCAAAGCGGGAGAGGCTGCCTTTTTCTTTAAGAAATTTTAAGATATGCTGTTGGCGAGAATTAAGAATCGTACCATTCATATTGCCCTAATCGTATCATAAATGATACGGAAGAACGACAAGCAAATAGGCGGTAACGGCTAATGTTTAATTATTGTAATTTTGGGATTATTGTCAGACATTATCCTTACCTCGCCGCCAACCGGGAAAGTAATTTTGGGGTCGGTGTGGCCGAAGTCGACATTGGCAATTACCGGAATATTTTTGAGTTCTGATTTGGTTTGAATAATCTTTTTCAACTTGGCATCGGTCATCTGACTGGCCTTCTGAAACCTACCCACAACTATTCCCCTCACCCCGCTAAAAGCCGACAGGTGAATTAGTGATTGTAGGTTTCTGTCAAAATCATACGGCTTTGACGTCTCGTCATCTTCCAGAAACAGTATTGAGTTTCTTAGATCCGGCATATACTCGGTTCCCTGAAGCAGATTAAAAGTACAAAGATTGGCTCCCAAAATTGTGCCTTCGGCTTGGCCTTCATTAATTACCAGCCAACCGGAGTTTTTAATTAGCTTCCGGTCTTTTTGGTCCATAAACCATAGGTCGTCGCTCCAATCTCCGCTTGACAGGACTTCAAACGGTTCATCTGACAGCAGGCATTTCTTGAAATATTCTAAGGTGTAATCGAAATATAATTCCTGGCCGAAAGACGAATAATGCGGGCCGGAATAAGTTATCAAACCGGTCTTGGCGTAAATAGAATTGTTTAGAGCGGTAATATCGGAGAATCCGCAGAATATTTTAGGGTTGTTTTTAATCAAATCCCAATCAATATATTTTAATAACTGATTGCTGTTGAATCCACCGATAACCGTAATTATGGCTTTAACATTTTTATCGCCAAAGGCCTGATGCAAATCTTCAATTCTGGATTCAATGCTTGCCGAAGCAAAATCGTCAGTCTCCTCAACGTATTTTCCAAAACTAAGTTTTAGTCCCAAATCCTCAAACCGCTTATTGGCAATTTCCCGGCTTTCTTTAGTGATAATTGAAAGCGATCTGGAGGGGGCAATAACCCTAACCTCATCCCCGGCTTTAAGTTTCTCCGTGTATATCTTTTGCATGATAAAACAATTTTACATTAAATACACTTCCTCTTCTGAAATTAAATAAAACTTTTTCTTAAGATGCAGTGCCGATTCCTGGTATTTATTCTCATCTGTGTTCTCTCCGGACTTTATTTCAAAAGCCGCGTTTTCTGCCACAAAATCCAACTCTCTATTGTTAATTCTATAATATTCCACTTTCCCATATTGTTCCAAAAGTCTCATATAAACGTAGTTTTCAAAATATCGGCCAAAGACCCGTGTGTCGTTTAAATAAGAAATATCAAATCCATTAAGACAAAGCGCTAAATTTAAATTAAGCCCGTAAATTTTTTTGGTTCCAGATAGCTTTTTTCTCATACTGCTAAAGCCAGCGTTATAACAAACGTTAAATAAAGCGATTTCTTCCAGAATTTTTACATATTCCGCTATTTCCCGCCTATCAGCTTCCAATATTTTTGCTAAGTTATTTGCGCTGTACTCTTGCGCCAAATCAAAAAACAACGTCTTAACTACGCTTAAAAACAACTGTCTGTCGATTTTTGCTGAAAAATTTGGAATGTCAAAGTTAATAATTTGATCGCTCAAGTCCAAAATATATTTATTAGGATTTAATTCCGGGTTGGCAACCAACTCCGGATATTGGCCATAAACCAAATATTTTTTAAACTCTGTCTTGTAAATAGGTAAATTAGATATGAATTTCGCTCGATTCTCTGATGGCTCTTCAATATTTTTGAATCTCAAATACTCATGAAAATTTAAAGCCCCAAGCTTATATTTAGCTATCCTCCCCCCCAAGCTTTCTTTTGACCTCTGACGATAAAATAAAGAAGTTGAACCGCTGACAACAAATTTCACGTCGTCCAAAAGATCGTAAAAATATTTAATTTGATCCTGCCAAAAATCAATGTATTGAATTTCGTCAAGAAAGATGTATTTTCTTCCCCGACCCGCGTATTTTTTTAAAAACAAATCTAAAATCGCATTAACTATGTCTTTCTCGTTTAAGCTTCCTGAAAATTGAAAATAACAGATATTTTTTGACGGGATGCGTTTGTTTCTGATGAGCCACGTCATCGCCTGTTTCATTAGAAATGTTTTTCCGTTTCTTCTGGGGCCAGATAGGGTTATGATCAGTTTTTTTTTGCTTATCTCTTGGCAAAAATTATCAAAAATATCCCTCTTAAAACCGATCGTTTCAATTTTATTAGAAATCCATTGCGAATTCTGTTTAACCAATAATTCTTCAAGGTTGTACAAATTCATGACAACTTTATACTAATAGTTGTACATTAGTTTGTCAAGTATCTGTTACCACTCGTATTAAATCGCGCAGAAAATCACACAACTACAGGATCTTATTAACCCAACCCAACAGTGCCGATCAAAACAAGATGTCTGGCAATCAGATATCCAATCTACTCCTATTTAATCAATCTTAATAGCAAAGGAAACTTTTTATATTTTTCACCTGCCGTACCAATGCTAAAATGAAATTGACCTGATTTCACGATTAGTTTTCCCCCTAACTTTTCAGAAAGGTATTGAGCATGTTCTAGTGGACAATATGGGTCATTATCCGAATGGATAAACACAAATTTATTAGCTTTTGTTTTAATCAAATCAAAATCAAATGGTTCCAAAAATAAGTCATCTAAGGCATCCCAGTCTAAATTATTTCTGAATGAGCCAACCAAATAACAAGTGTCAATTTTTTTGCCCATAGGTAAGGATTGCAGTAGTCCGAGTATTGCCACTGCGCCTGATGAATGACCGATCAGAACACTTTCTTGATTAAATTCCCAATCCTTATTGGCAAATAGAAATTTATTGTATTTTTTAATATTTGGTTTGTTTGCGCCGGGCAAATCAGGAACCCAAACTTTCCAACTATTTTTTTCTAGCTCCGTCTTTAACCAATCAAACCAGTTCTCTTTTGAATGTCCATCTGTGCCATGAAGTATTAGCGCATTTTTCATTTCCTTGATTTTACCTCAAACAAAAAAACTTTGGATTGTAAGTTACACTAGTAATAAATGGAAGCGCGCCGCCTTTGCCCTATAATCCTTGACCTCCCGATAACCTACTTTAACAACCATTCGTACAGTGGTACAACTTGAATTCTCAGGCCTTCTCTATTCAAGGTTTGTTTATCACTCTCGGTTATCACAATGTGTGTTGCCGCTTTTTTTTGTTCTTGAACAGCAATAGCGATCGCCCTTAGTTCTCGTTCCTGCGTTTCCGGCAAGCCAAAATGTTGCGATACTTGGATAAATGCGTTTTCTTTGGGTAAGAAGAAATCAACCTCATAATCCTGAACAGTTTTATAATAGTAGATGTCCTGTCGCTTTCTCCGCAATTGAAGATATACTGCATTTTCTATTAACTTTCCTTTATTTCCGGAAAAGCTAAAACCGACTGAACCAATCAAGCCGGTATCAATACCGTATATTTTCTTGGCGGCAATTTGTTGTTCTTTAACAGAATAGGCGTATTTATTGACCACAAAAAATAGCCAGCTGCTTTCTAAATAATCAATATAACTTTTAACAGTATTAACGCTGCCAAGTTTAAGAAGCTGTTTAAGTTTGTTAAAAGAGATTAGTGTTGAAACGTTGCTGATTAGATAAAAAGCCAGCTCTTTTAGGCTTTTGACGTTGTCCAACTTATAACGAGTCGCAATATCGCGGTATAAAACATCATCATAAAGGGTTTTGTGGATCTCTAATTCCGGATACTTGAGTGAATCTGGGATGCCGCCGGAAACAATATAATCTTTGGTTAGTTTCAGCAATTGCCCTTTTTGCTTAATAGTCAATACTTTTAGGTCAGGAACTTCGACTTTCCTAAACGACAAGAATTCTCGAAACGAAAACGGAAACAGCTCTACCCGAATAGAACGGCCGGTTAGCCGAGTTCCCAATTCCTGGCTTAAAAGCGAAGCATTTGAACCTGTCACAATCAGCTTATAGCCTTGATCGTGAAGGCGGCGAACAAATCGTTCCCACTCCGGCACATTTTGGATTTCGTCAAACAAAAACGTTTGCTTTTCGCCAAACAAACCAATGAGTGTTTCGTGCAATAAATCAAAATCTTTGACTTGAAAGTTCAATAACCGTTCGTCTTCAAAATTGACAAAATAATATCCATCTTTCAGGTATTTATTGGCTATTTGAGCCAGAAGGGTTGACTTGCCCACTCTTCTCAAGCCGGTAACAACGGTTATTTGAAGCGCGGCAATAGTTTTTTTTAGTTGACCCAGTATCTCTCTTTCAACGCCTAAATCACGAGCCTGAAAAGATTCAAATTGTTCCTTTAGGGCTGACGCTAAGGAGTCTTTGGTGATTTCCACCCGCGGTTGGTCTGCCATATATTCCCGATTATAATCTAAATTGTTTTCACTGTCAATGAAAACAATTAGCTACTTGCTTTCAATAATATTGAAAGGACCTGATTTTGTTTCACTGCCATAATTTTACCTCAAACTTTGACGGCATGTTTAATTATTCCATCGACGGCAAATGCCAGAATTATATAAAATGTTATATAACATTTTATATTTATCATGATGAAGAAGAATTAATTTCCAGCCTCTTCTTTACTGATAAACAAATTCAGATAGTTTTTATAGCGACTTCTTTGCGGATATATATGTAAGGATTATACAAGTTAATCCTAACAACTGTCAGGTAGATGTTAGGTTTTGTCAATGCTCTATAAAGATACATTAAAAACCAAGACTCTCTTCCACCAGGATCATGCGGACTTTCCGGCCCAACTTCGGATTTTCGCCTTTAAAAACAACGATTTTATTCGCAGCTGTCCCGACTCCGTACTTTTCCAACATATGTTTTTCTTCCAGAGGGATAATGTAATCTTCCAGACGCTTCATGGCTTCGGCAAGCGTCGGAACAATTTTTTTAGTGCTGACAACAAAGATTAAATTCGGCGAAGTAAAGACAACATGCGGTAACTGACTGCCGGTATTTGAGGCAATAATAAATTCACCGTCTTCCGTCAAAGCATGAACACTGCCTAAATAATAATCCGACAGAACCGCTTGTTTTCGTAAGGCAGATTGTTTGGCCGGATCTTTTTCCGCCACAATCCCCTCGTGCAGATTGTTCCATCCATGCGTTCCTGATTTAAGATAATCCACAAATCCGACCTGCTCCAGTGTTACCGAAGATCCGTTCATAATTGAGGCCCCCTGCGGAATAAACGATTTAATTTTTTCCAAAGTTTCGGCTCCGTTTTTTACCACCACCGCTTCAACGTGATTTGCCGTTAAAGCCAGAACCGTCCGATCAACATTTTCTTTTGATGCCAATGCTGTGTAATCCACTTGATTTTTAGTATGGCTACGAAACGACTTAATGTCAAGCTCTTTGGACCGGAAATTGTGGTTGCCGGAGTTTTTCGACTGCCCACATTCTCAATAGCGTAGATGAACTTACCCCCCATTCTTTAGCCGTTTTTACCAACCGACGTTTTATTTCCGGCTGCAATCTAATAGTTACGCTCTCTGCTTTTAACGACTTTAGCGCGAACTTTGCTTTTACATCTTCCATTTGATCAAAATAGTCCGTCGCGTCGTGATTGTCCCAAAATATGGCCTCCTCTCTGATGGACGTAAATTTTGGTATGGTTAATCTTTTTTGTTTCATTGCTGATACCACCTCCGTTCCTTTCTGCTCATGCTTCTGGCGGTTACTACATAATATGAATCTTTACCCGCAGGCGCTAACACTAAAGTCAAATATTTATTGTTTTTTGTTTTTCCAAAGACTAAAAGTCTGTCTCCATAAGTTTTCTTAACTCTAATCTTCGACTGTGCAGCTTCTTCTGCTTCGATGATCGTTACTCCGTGCAAGCGGATGTGCTGGCTATTAAATTCATCCCAAACCAAAGAAGTAATCGTTGTCATCTTCTTGTTAATATTGTAAGACAAATGATTACAGCTTGTCAAGAACCCGAATTGTCCGTTGAAGAATTTTGCCTAAGGACAATATCGCCATCCGGGGACAAAATCTCAATCCGGAGCGCATCGTAAACATTTTCCGGAAGCAATTTTTCTTCGATTGGAAGATCGCCGAGCAAGGCCCTGATCATTCCGAGGACTTCCAACGCTTCTGGCTGATGTTCAGGACCGGCCTGGACAAGACGTTGATATTCCGCTGCCCATCCACGCATATATTCTTGAAATTCTGCTTCATCTTCCGGAGCATTGGGCTCTTCGGCCTCAATCTCAGTCTGAATTAATTCAGACAGCCGATCCGCTTGGCTCTGAATAAGCTCTAAGCCTTCTAGTTTCTTTGCTTCCTTACCAGAACCGGCTTCCCCTGAATAATCAGTCGTTGTTTCTCCGCCTTCTGACATAACGATAGTATATTCTTCTTGAAATTAGACAGTAGACAGATAGTTTCTAAGTTTCTCTAAAGCAATTTTTCTTGATGAAATCGCATTTTTTTCTGACATTTCCAACTCCCCGAAAGTTTTATCGCTTCCATTCGGCACAAAAACAGGATCCCAGCCAAACCCTTTATCCCCTCTTGGCTTATCAGGAACAGATCCCCCTATTTTCCCGGAAACAATCTTCAAGTTTTTCCCATCATAGTAGGCGATAGCCGACTCTGAATAGGCCGTCCTGTTAGTTTCAGCCCTCATCATCTTACAGATTCCATCGCATCCTACCGCATCTAGAAACCAACGCACCAAGGCGCCTGGCAATCCTTTCCACGCATTAAAATACAACGATGTGTCTTCTACTAAGATGGCACAACCCAGTAATTTATATGCTTCTTCGGCTTTCTTCTTAATTACTTCTTTCCCGTCAACTGTTTGTATTTCATCAAGATCGAGTTTTTTATGTTCAACCTGGAATCCGTCTCCCAAAATATTCTGGGCTTCTATTACTTTTCCCTTGGTATTAGTAACAAAAATTATCTTCTTCATCTCTTTATAGTTTTCTGGCAACGATAACCACTCGGTGTCTTGGGAATCTAATTCCTTTTTCCGTTTGGAATTTTACCACATATTTTCCTAAAGATTGTTTATCTTTTTCGGAGTCAAAGTCCTCAAATATAGGCACACCCTGCAAAAATAAATCCAAATCTTCATGCGACGCGTAATATTCGTCATAGAAATAGTCTTTGGCAAAGACAATCTCAAAACCCGCTTTTTTTAGTTTTTGTTTGTCTTTTTCTAGTCTTGAAGCAATCCATCTGCCAAATCCCTGTCCCCGGCCAAATATCTCCTTAATTTCTTGACAATCCTTTTCGCCAATATCTATCCCGATAAAGTAACCGCCTGATTTTAATAGTCTGTGAAACTCGGTAAAAGGGGTTGGGCCGCGGCGGCTATAAATTACATCAAAAGATTTATCTGAAAATGATGTTCTTTCGGCATCCTGAAATTTGAAAATAACATTTTTGACACGTAAGGCGCTTTTTTTATGGCCGGCAATTTTTAACAATTCTTTGGATACGTCAATTCCGGTGATGCTTAAAAAGTATTTGGCTATTTGAAAAGCGAACTTTCCATCGCCGCAGCCGGCGTCGAGGGTAATTTTATTTTTATTTGCCAAGCCAAGCAGTTTTTTCTTAAAGATTTCCTCAGGGTCTCCGTCCGGATATTCGGAAAGGTGGTCTACGTGACTTTTACCGAAAGCGTACCCGCCGAATTTTTTAGCCACTTTGTCGTAGAAATTTGTCGTCATAAAAAAATTCTAACACTACACAAACTTTGTATATTAGGGTAAGTCCTGATTTTAGCCACTAAAATTGGTGACTTTTTTCAGTAAACGAACTGCCTGTTTTTTGGGTTCCAATTCCCGGTAATTATACCTCCAAACATATTCTCCTAAAAACAGGGGAAG
>Ga0209211_10007292_pt1 | contig 15576 bp, 17 predicted proteins | sample RifGroA2_FD_183992 | JGI IMG/M metagenome (GOLD analysis project Ga0209211, IMG submission 183992) | Groundwater microbial communities from Rifle, Colorado, USA - Groundwater A2 (SPAdes) (version 2) | ecosystem: Environmental > Aquatic > Deep subsurface > Groundwater | place: Rifle, Colorado... | reverse complement strand
CCCTCGCCTACCTTAACGTCGCAAACCCGGACGATCGTCCTTCCATTTCCGTTCAATGCGGCCAATTTCAGATTTTTCATTTCAAACGCAACCTCCTTTTGTTTTTCAATTTTTACTTAAATAACGCTAACTCTAGTCATATAGCACCAACACAAAAACGACAGATAATAAAATTTCTAAAATTCAAAACGTTCTGATGTTGGCTATCAATAGTCAAACCAGTATGCAAAATAGCTAAAGCTGAAGAAATAGGAAGCGGATGATTTTCCCGCGACGGTTGCTTTAGCTGAATTCATAGGTATTACTATATCTGACAGGTTTTTTAAATGTTTGTGAACACACTTAATACCACTAAAAAGGAAAGATGAGGTGTATCTATGGGTGCTCAAGCTCAAAGAACTGAAGTCCAAAGAACAAGGGGTCCGAATTTAGCAGTATTGGTAGCTTACGCTAACAAAGTTCCTTCTGAAGAAGGCCTACGACTTGCAAATGAAGGAAATTTGGTTGTTGCTTCAAACAAGAGATTGGATAAGGCATTAGTAGGAAGCGATGAATGGCAGCAGCCAAATGTCAGGCCTGCGTTGCCTGCCTGGACTGGTACTTATGCTGGTTATGAAGAAGTTGGAAAGAAGCTAGGCAAAACCATTGAATATGTTGATTCCGAAACTGGTTTTAGGCATGTATTCCCTGTTCCAGAACAATACCAAGGACAGAAAAACGTTATTCTGGTTGCAGAGCATCCAGATTACAGCCTAGAAAGAGATGGAAATAACCGAGTTGTCAATGCTACTAAAGTGGATGGAATTCAGGCATTCCCTGGCTCAGATGGTTGGTACCCAACCGATGCAGTTCATGGAATCCCAACCGGAAATTCGATTGATTCTTCAAACGCTGAAGCAAGATATTTATGGAGAATTGCCAAGAGAGTGGCTCCTGTTGCCCGCGACTGCTACAACTTCAACTACAACAGGAGGCTCGTCGCCCTCAACTACAGGCCGTCTAATCGTCTCGGGGTGGCGGTTGAGGCTGCCGACGCGAATGTCGCCGCTGCGACATTGCGCCCATTGACCGACAAGCTTGTCGCTTCGAGCGACAAGGTGCCCATTGTTGCAGAGCAACAATTGGGAGGTCAATCGGGAGGCAGCGCGCCGCTTGAAGGCGTCGCTCCGGTGGAACTGAAATTGACCAGAGAAAGCCCGGATACCTTAATAATTAAGGGAACACCAGCGCAGCTTGATGCAGCAGTAAAATTGCTCGATGCGCTTAGGCAACAATAAGTGCTAATAAACCGAACTGAGAGTTCTGCCTGCTTCGCAGGCTGATGAATCAGTTCAAATGGTAAGGGGTTTGGGGAAAAGCCAGATTTCCCCAACATCTATCTATCGCAAAGTCGGTAAGAGTATGTCATGAACGGCAAACCGTTCATGAACATGCTCGTGAACGCAAAGCGTTCTCGACACCGCCAGTTTTGCTGACCGACAAAACGAAGTATTCGTTTTGTGGTCCATTGAACGAATCGTCGTTCAATTGGACGGGTGAATTACCGACACGACTTTGCGAGTATTTTTCGAATGACCGACAAATCGACGTTTCGATTTGTGGTCCATTGTTCGGGTGTTCCGAACAATTGGAGCGGGATACCGTGCGCTTGCGCACGGTCCCGAGCATTAGCGAGAGAGGCTCTTCGAAAAATCTGATTTTTATGAAGTAAAAAGGTATGTAGCGGGCGCGCTGCCCAGAGGGCAGGCACAAATCTCCAAGAGAGAACCGCTACGGACGTGAAATCCATGGTTAGTGAAACTCTTGAAAATTTAAAGCATGAGGGTGGAAGCAGATACAACTATCAACACATCTATTTTGTCTCAAAGAAGAGAAAAGCCGTGTTCAGAAAACAGAAAACAATTGATGCATGCAGGGAAGCATTCTACGAAGCTGCCGAAAGATTTGGCTTTTCCATAAGAGAGCTTGGCTTTGGGGAAGACTTTGCGCATGTACATATGATTGTTGACATACCCTCGAAATTTTCAGTTTCTCTTCTTTTTCGCTCTCTCACTCTATATAATATAGGGAGTAGGTTAGGCGGTATGGTGTGAGACTTTTCACTGACGTAAAAAGGCGTGTACAATTGCAAAATTTAAGGGTGCACTTTCGGCCGAAAAACAGGCGGAAAATGGACGGAGAAGGTACTCCTAAATGTTTGGCAAGTCAAAGAGAAACGTTTAAATATATGTAGTAATAAAATGACTGTGTAATCATTTAAATACTACGTGATTAAATGAGATATCTGGACGAAAAGGCTGGAAAAATCCATTTTTCTATGACAAGTAGAAAATTGAGATGCGTATCAACTAAAGATATTGATGAATTGTGCGGCCGTTTTGGCTTTTCTTCAACCAATGTGAGAACGACACTTATCAGAAAAGGTGCTCTTGTTCCATTATTTTTTAAGGGCATATTCTATGTTAGAACGTCATCTGAACTACTAACAAAAACATTGCCATTGGATTCTTTAATACTGGCGACCCTTGCCTGCAATAAAAAATTTGGAAATAATTGGTACTTCGGACTCCAAACGGCATTAAAACTCAATGAACTCAGCGGGGTACAAACATCTACAAAGACCTTCATAATAACAAAAAGGCAAGTTAGATCAAACATTCGTAGTATGGGCGGCATGGAATTTGCTTTTTCAAAAATAAAAATATATTCTGATAATGGCATAATAGAAAAAAATGGCCTTAGATATAGTGATCCAGTCAGAACTGTTTTGGATTTTTTGCATCTTGGAATAAAGAAAAAAGATACGACTTATGCAGAAGTAGTGCTCGATGTAGTTATAGAATTAAATAGACAGAAATTTCAGTCTGGAATAAAAAGACAACTAAAGCTCTATTCGACAAAGAAACTTATGAAGAAAATAATAGACAAACATTTGGGTGGTTATCATGCTCTATGACCCAGAGGTTGTTGAACAATTAGCCAAAGAGATAGGGAAAGAATCTAAATTCAAAGAAGATAAACGGATTTATATAGAAAAGGATATCTGGTTAACTTATTTGCTAAGGTACCTATATAAAATTGAAAATGCACCAAATGAACTTATCTTCAAAGGGGGTACTTCTCTTGTCAAATGCTACTATGGCTATTATAGATTTTCTGAAGATTTGGATTTCACTTGGATAGGTAAGAAGGAAAGTAAAAAAATTAACCGTAAAAAATTTAAGGAGAAATATATTGACAAACTGATTTCTGATTTTAATTTAGGCCTTGAAGAAACCGCAGAAATAAAGGAAGGGATAAGACATTCGCAGAGTGGCAAAATATTGAACTATTTTTTTATTTTGCCAAGTTCCGAAGAAAGAGCCCAAACACCAAAGGTAAAAATAAATATTTCGTTTGATGAGGAAATAGAATTTCTCATAGGGCATGAAACTATAAAACCAATATCAGTACCAAAAGAAAAGAAAAATGACCTTATTGGGTATTTTGGAAAGGCAGCTGAAGATTATTTTGATGATTTGACGGTGTCGGCATATTCAAAAGAAGAAATCGCCTGTGAAAAACTTCGTGCAATAATAACAAGAAAGGAAAAGGTAAATCGTTCTAGGGACATAATAGACCTTTTTCACCTGGCTAAGGATGTTGATCTGACGAAGGTTGCATTTTGTAAAGAATGTCAGGGCAAAATTAGAAATTCCCTGAAGATTCCATCTTACCAGCAAGTTGCGAAAGAAAGGATAGCTCATATTGATCAATATCTTACTAATATCATAGAATACACAAAAAATGAGTCCGTATATGTAAAGGAAATTGATTATGAGCAGATATCCAAATTTGCTATGGAAAAATTGAAACCCATCCTTCTCAAGATTCTTGAATGACAAAATGACATAAGTTAGGCTACTATACACCTAAGGTTAACCCTTCGCGCGTGCGCCATAAATAGGGAACCGCTAACCCTTTGAATTAGGCGGAATTAACGCCCAGATCGCTTATTCTCGCAAAATTTAAGTACATTGATTCTATAATAGTACACTAAAATCAGTATAATCTAATTTGTCCAGTTATATTCCCCAGACACTACATATAATCATCAATTAGTTTATATCTCTGTTTTTTCAGTTTATCGAAATTTTCATCATACCCGGTTATTATGTAAGAATCTTGATCGTACTTCTTGAATTTTATAACAAACACATATTCAAGAAATTTCCACTCGCCTATAATCCATGCGATATCATCATAGAATGAAACAACCTTCATCATGTCCTTGAGTTTCTGCTCTTTGATATTGCCGATGGTCCATTCGAAAGTATCTACAATTTCTTCGTCATCAAAACGTTTTTGCTGTAGTTCTAGTTTTCTCTCCAGAGTTTCCATAATATCCTCGCTAAAGGATTTTCCCAACCCAAATATGGTTTTGAATTTCGGCGAAACAAGATAATAACAAGTTCCCATATCTACACCCCCTCACTTCCGTTCATACTCGCAGCATCTCTTTCAATACCGCACCAATACCCATTATATCCCCTGCGTCAAGTTCACCGAGTTTCCTATCAAGTCTTTTCTTGTCAATAGAAGTTATCTGGAAAATCAAAGCGATGCTGTCTTCACTAAGACAATTTTTGATGCTTGGAACGACCATATGCGTATGGGGGAATTTGCTGCATTCCTGCGTTGTAGTGCAAGGTATTACTATAGCCATTTTTACATGATCCAAATCACGCCATAGTATAACCGGTCTGTTTCCTTTCTGCTCGTGTCCCCTGCCATGCATATCCGCCATCCAAACTTCTGACTTTAAAGAGCTGACCATCATCCCACGTTTAGTACTTTTTATCTTCTAGACCTGCCTCTTCTATATCTCTAAATTCAGACTTCATTTTTTCTATCTCTTTTTCAGTTGGTTTAAACAGCAGTTGTTTTGCCTTGGATATGCCCATTGCAATGCGTCCTTCAGAATAAAATGACTTGAGTTTTTTTAGTTTGATAATCGCCTGTTTTTCATTGTTTTCCGGATCTTGTATCAGAAAGGCATACGTTGACATTATTTCGAGCACCGCCGGCTCTAAATTATTGCTAATCTCAGAAAAAGTCTGAAGATTTTTCTTTTCTTCGTCGTTTGGCGAATAATCCGTTTTGAGTTTGTTTACAGCTGCTTTTTGAGAATATAAATCAACGGTTAAATTTGGAGAGTACGGTCCCCGCACATATAATGAAAATGGATAATTCATTTTCATACCCATCATTTCAAGCAAACAAACGGTTTTTTGGATAACCAATCTGTCCTGAAATTTATCTATATTTGGTTTAAATCCCAATTCTTTTAGGTATGCAATCGCTCTCTTTAAATCCCCCATTAGATCACCCATCTAAAATTTTCCTGAACCATGACCGTAATGCTTGAAGGGTTTCTTTTCCTTCCTTTGTGATAGCATACGAAGTCATCTTCTTTTTCTCTACGGTTACATCCTTGCTTTGTATGTAGCCCATTTCTTCTAACGCGTTCAAATTGGAAAATAATATCCCGTCTTCCAAATCCAATCCCGCCTTTAGTTCCCTATAGCTGGAGCCATCTTCATTTAAGTCCTCAAGGGATACAAGAATCAATATCCTAGGGAGAGAGAAAATCTTAGAGTTCAATGCTTTAGCTTCAGCCACCAGATTAATGATACTGTTCTTCATACTTACTTGTTAGATCATTAGGTTTAAATAACTTACTTTCAAAGATACTTTTAATTTTTAAGTAAATTTCAAAGAGTATGGTGGTTAAAGGCATTAGATAAGGAATACAATCTGCAAAAAACTTTAATGAAACTCAAATACCTTGCGCAAATTTTTCAATCTCTTTCAGCGCATTTTCAGGCTCGGAACCGTGCCTTGAATATATTTCGATTATCTTACTCCCGACAATCACGCCATCCGCTCCAGCTTCGACGAACCTTTTTGCCTGCTCCGCGTCTGAAATCCCGAACCCAACGCACAAGCGGTTATTGTTGCCATTTCCCGCAAGCGTTCGGATTCTTTTAACGAATTCTATTGATTCCGCGCTTACACCATCCTTTGTTCCGGTTGTTCCTGCGCTTGAGACCAGATAGGTAAACGGCGCATGCGTAGTGCGGCTATTTTCAAGTATCTGTTCCGCGCGTTCGTCTGTGGTGTTCGGAGCGATCAGATTTATTATTGAAATTCCGCACGATTTTGCGAGCGATTCGAACTCGGAGTCTTCACCGAATGGCAAATCCGGGATGATTAGTCCTTGCACGCCAACATCTTTCATTCTTTTAAGAAATTTCCCGCACCCATACGCATAAATAATGTTAAAATAGGTCATAAACACGAGCGGAACTTCAATTTTGTCTGTTCCGTCAGCGCGCAATCGTTCAACCATCCCAAATATTTTCTCAACCGTAACCCCGTTCGCAAGTGCACGGTTTGCAGCCATCTGGATTGTTTTTCCGTCCGCAATCGGATCAGAGAACGGAATGCCAAGCTCAATAACGTAAGAATAAGGCGCAAGAGTGCGGACTAACTTATATGTGAATTCGAGATTCGGGTCACCGCAGCAGATGTATGGAATGAACATGTAACAATTAGTAATTTGACTATATTTAAACATTTATGGATAAAAGCATACAGTGCTGCTGTGCCAGTGCTCCGTATTAACGAAACTTCATTTCATTTTAGCAAATCAATTTTATAATCTGATATGCATTTTGTTAAATCCATTTACCGTTATGTCGTGTCAAAAACCACCGGTCCAAGACCGGTGGCTTGCTTGTTTTTGACAGGCAGGGATTCCACTGTCAGATGTGGGATTACTTAGGTACCACTGGTCATAGACCAGTGGAATCCCTGGATTTGAACAACTATTATCAACCTAACACTTGTGTTAGTTAACACCCGTGTTAGTAAATTTAACAAGGTTTTCCTCAACCCTTGCCACATGCTCCACGTCTTTATCCCCACGACCGGATAGAGCTTATGACTATAATTCTCTGGGCAGGTATTGAACAACAACCCTACTTCTGTTTAAGACCCCGTGACCTGCTGGTCACGATCTCTTGAAGTACTTGGAATTTACAGTACTTCAAGAAGCCATTTCAATAATGGAATTACCTTTATTTTTCCATACTTGCATTCTCTAGACTCCTCCATATTTGGGGTTATCAAAAGCCCGCTGCTTCCTGGCCTTGCTCTCATGCCCTGTTCCAAACCAATAAGCTCCCGCTCTGGAAGGTCATCTTCTGAGCAGACCTGCACAGCCATCCTTTCCCCCATCTTCTCTGCGAGAAAATCACATTCGTTTTTTCCACCAAGATAAGACAGAGAATAACCTCTTCTAACCAGTTCTATTGCAACCGCGTTTTCCCATATCCTCCCGATGTCTTCGCTTTCAGATATTGAAACTGCTGATCGCATTCCTAAATCATATGCATAGACTTTCTTGAGCGATGTTTCTCTTTCGCGTGGAGAGCGGTCAAAAGCAGGAACAGAGAGAATGAGAAATGCTGCTTCCAAACCAGCAAAGAATTGTCTTGCTGTTGGTGGCGATACCCCTATCCTAGATGCAGTTTTTGGAATGTTCAGTTTTTTTCCAATTTCAGATAAGGCAATAGTTGCAAAAGAGCGCAATGCAGAGACTTCTCTCATTCCATATCTGGCTGCAACATCTTTTAGAACCGCAAGTTCAAAGTAAGTGTTCAGAAGCTCCTTTCTTTCCTCAGGTCTTTTTACACATTCCGGATAACCGCCCATTGCGAGGTATTCCTTAATTCCATTTCCACTCCATTTTCTAAAGTCTCTGAAGGACAATGTGAGTATCTTGTATGGAATTGCCCTGCCTGCAAGAGAGGTTGCAGCTTCACCCGAGAGCAGTTTGGAATTAGATCCAGTGATTATGAAATGATATTTTTCTTCCTCTATGGTCTTTCTGGTCCATTTTTCCCAGCCGTCCACATTTTGGACTTCATCAAGAACAACCAGAGAACCTTTTTTCAATCCAGAAACCGCATGATCAAGATCATGGAACGTTTGTGGCGGGCCTGGCTGTTCAAGGTCAACAAAAACGCCTTCTCCTCTTATCTGTTTCCAGAGAGAAAGCATCTGCATTGCCAGCGTGCTTTTTCCCGCTCTTCTCGGTCCAACAAGAACTGTTGCCTCTTTTCTGTCAAGCTTCCCGAACAATTCATCTGCTTCTTCACGCGGTAGGAACATAAGAAACTATACTTTCTTAATATTTAAATACCTTTCGTTTTTCAGAATCTATTTAAAAACAGGGAAAACATATTTTCTAATTCTATATTATAAGGATTTCATAGCTATACCAATGAAAATTCAACCATATTATCAACCTAATACTTGTGTTAGTAAAATTTAAACGATTTTCCCTGGACATTCGCCACATGCTCCACGTCTTTATCTCCTCTTCCAGAAAGATTTACGATGATAATATTATCCTTGCCGCACTGCGGAACTAGCTTCCTCAGATATGCAATCGCATGTGCAGACTCCAATGCAGGAATTATCCCCTCGGTTTCTGCAAGAAGATGAAAACCATCCAATGCTTCTTCATCTGTTACGGAAACATACTCTGCACGCTTCAATTCGTGCAAATGAGAATGTTCCGGCCCTATTGCCGGATAATCCAAACCTGCCGAGATTGAGTGTGTTCCTCTGATTTGTCCGTCATTATCTTGGAGCACATAAGTAAGCGTTCCGTGTAATACTCCTTTCTTTCCGTCTCCGCTTATTCGAGCGGCATGTTTTCCGCTCGAAACTCCTTTTCCTCCGGCTTCAACCCCGATCATGCGTACGTTTCGGTCTGTATTTCTATCGCCCTTTCCATCATCCATAAATCCTGAAAACAATCCGATTGCATTGCTCCCGCCTCCAACGCAAGCCACAAGCGCATCCGGCAGCCTGCCTTCGGCATCCAGTACCTGCTGCCGTGCCTCTGTTCCGATAATTGATTGGAAATGCCGCACGATTGACGGATAAGGATGAGGCCCAAGCGCAGAACCAAGCACATAATAGGTATCTTTGAAATTAGTTGCGTAATCTCGGAGCGCTTCATTGATGGCGTCCTTTAATGTTTGTGTTCCGCTTTCAACTATCCGCACATTCGCACCCAATAACTTCATCCTATAAACGTTCAAGCTCTGCCTTTCTGTATCTTCCTTGCCCATGTAAACATCACATTCAAGCCCGAATAATGCCGCGGCGGTTGCTGTTGCCACCCCATGCTGGCCTGCACCAGTCTCTGCGATAACCCGTTTCCTTCCCATTCTTTTTGCAAGCAGAACCTGTCCGATTGTGTTGTTTATCTTGTGCGCGCCAGTGTGGAGGAGGTCTTCGCGTTTAAGGTAGATTTTGACGGATTTGCTCTGGTTTCCTGCGAGTTTTCGGCTTTCAACCTCGCATAGTCTGCGACTCAAGTTCTCTGCATAATAAAGCGGTGTTGGCCTTCCCGCATATTTTGTAAGATAATATGTAAGCTGTTTTTGGAACGCTGCATCTGCATTTGCCTTTTCAAATTCAGTTTCCAGTTCCTTTAGCACTGGCACTAATAATTCTGAAACGTATGTTCCTCCGAATTCACCAAAACGTCCCGCGCGTCCGGCTTGTTGGTTAGCATCGTTTGCATTCGTCATTTTAGCTTCAACTCCTTAACCTTATCTCTCAGATTCGCGGCTTTCCATATTGCAGTCCCAACCAAAATGCCGTTAACTCCGCAAGAACGAACAAATTCCGCATCATTTCTTGTTTTTATCCCGCTTTCGCTGATAACTGGCGCATTTGTTTTTCCGTGCTCTGCGCTTTCGTGAAGTATCCGTTTCGTGCGGTCCAAATCAACTTTAAGAGTCCGCAAATCGCGGTTATTTATTCCAAGAATATCTGCATTTGTTTCATTTGCGCGTTTCATTTCGTCAGAATCGTAACATTCGAGCAGAACTTCGAGATTGTTTTTGTGTGCCGCATCAATAAGCGCGTTTATGTCTAATCCAAGCCTGTCTGCAACCTTCATCACAAGTAGGATACAATCTGCTCCGTAATAAGCTGCAGCATTGATCTGCTCTTTGGAAATCACGAAATCCTTGAACAATACGGGCAGGGTTGGGGTTGCGTTCTTCACCATCGGAATATTCCTTAAATCTCCTTTGAATATCTGCGGCTCAACAACAACAGAAACTGCATCAGCCCCGCATTCGTGGAAATCCAGTGCTGTTCTTTCAACGTCAATATTGTCAAACGAATATTCTCCAGCTGGCGACGCATGTTTTATTTCCGCGATTAGGCTAAAAGATTGCGATATAATTTTTTGCTTTAACGAAACGCGAGCGGGATTTTTGCTTGTTTTTGTTCCTTTAATTGCATAGTATCCGTTTGCAACGTTTTCCTTTGCCTTTTCTATGAACTTATCAAGAATATCCGCCATTTTAATCGACCCCTTTAATTCGCAGTGTGTTTAGTTTTTCCATTGCTTTTCCAGAATCAATCGCTTCCTCTGCGAGAGTTATCCCGTGCTTGATGCTTGTTGCAATTCCGCTTACATATAGCGCAGCTCCGGCATTCAACAATACAACATTACGAGCTATTCCAGACTTTCCATTAAGCACATCAATTATAATCTCCGCGCTTTTTGTTTTGTTTTCCGCACGTATTTCATCAATATTTGCTTTTTTGAATCCGAAATCTTCAGGTGATATTCTGTAATTTTTTATTGTCCCGTTTGTATTTAGTTCGCAAATATCTGTTTCACTACTTACACTAATCTCGTCCGTATCGCTGGAAACAACAAGTGCATGCTCTGTCCCAAGAATCCGAAGCGCATCCGCAATCTTCCAAGCAGTTTCTTTATCAAAAACCCCAATCACCTGCCTTTTTACGTTTGCAGGATTAGCAAGCGGGCCAAGAATATTAAAAACCGTTCTAAATCCCAGTTCCTTTCTCACAGGCGCGACGTTTTTCATCGCTGGATGGAATGAAGGGGCAAAAAGAAATGCAAAACCAAGGGTTTCAATCGTTCGTTCCGCAATCCGTGGTTCTACAGCGATCTTAATCCCGAGTTCCTCAAGCACATCCGCGCTTCCGCACTTGCTCGAAGCAGCCCTGTTTCCGTGCTTTGCAACCGTTGCCCCGCAAGCAGAGGCAACAATCGCTGAACATGTAGATATGTTGAATGTTCCCTTACCGTCTCCGCCGGTTCCGCACGTGTCTATCAAGTTGCCGTCCGCAACCTTTGGCTCAATCTTAATCATGTTTTTCCGCATAGCAAGTGCAAACGCAGCAATCTCTTCCGCAGTTTCCCCCTTCATCTTCAGCGCTGTAAGAAACGCAGCAGTCTGTGCTGGCGTAGCGATTGCATGCATAATGTAGTCCATTGCATATTCTGCTTCTATTGCTGAAAGGTCCGTCTTGCCAATGAGTTTTTGGATGATCGTGCAAAAGTCCATGCTTACTTCACCATCGTTATTCTCAGGAAATTTTCAAATATCATCTTGCCGTTCTCGGTCATAATTGATTCCGGATGGAACTGAACCCCGAAAATAGGAAGGGATTTGTGCCGAACAGCCATTATCGCGTTGTCGCCCTCACTCCGTGCGGTTATCTCAAGGCAATCAGGAATCGAGCCTTCCTCTCCAATAAGGGAATGGTATCTCATAACTCGAAGCGGAGTTTTTATATCCGCGAATAACCCCTCTTCGTTGTGTCGCACCTCGCTTGTTTTTCCATGCATTGGTTTGTTTGCGCGAATAATCTTTCCGCCAAACACAGATATTATTCCCTGATGGCCAAGACAAACCCCGAGAATAGGAATAGGGCAATCGACACGGCTCCCAAGTTCGGAAATCACCTTTCCACAAACCCCGAAATCCCGTTCGTTTGTCGGGTCTCCTGGCCCAGGTGAAAGTATTATTGCATCATATTTTTTTGTTGGATCAGAATAGTTCGCAGTGCGGATCTGCTCAATTGTAATCGCGTTGTTCCGCACGACATCTACGGAATGCCCGAGCTCGCTAAGGTATTGGTAAATGTTATACACGAACGAGTCAAAGTTATCGATTAATAGTAGTTTCATATCTATCTCCTCCCCTCGTTCAATGCCGCCTCATACTTCTCAACCCCTATTGCCTGCAGTAATGCGCGTGCCTTTCCTTCAGTCTCATCAAATTCCTTCTCAGGAACACTATCGTAAACTATTCCCGCTCCGGTCTGGATGTACGCGCTTCCTTTTCTTGCAAACAATGTCCTTATTCCGATTGCAAAATCAGTATTCCCGTTTGCGGAGAAATATCCGACCGCTCCTGCATATGGCCCGCGTTTTGTTCCTTCGAGTTTGTCGATTATTTCGATTGCCCGCACTTTCGGTGCACCGGAAACCGTTCCTGCTGGAAAAATAGCCGAAAACGCATCAAACGAATCCTTTCCATCAGCAAGTTTTCCAGTAACCACAGAAGCGATATGTTGGACATCGGAATATTTGTGCACAGACATGAATTCCGGAACCTTTACTGTTCCCGGAACTGCAATCTTTCCAATATCGTTTCTCGTTAAATCTACAAGCATAAGGTGTTCTGCCCGTTCCTTTTCATCATTAAGCAGTTCGGTTTCGAGTCGCTTGTCCTCGGTCTCGGTTTTACCGCGCGGCCTTGTTCCTGCAAGCGTTGCATAGCTGGTTATTTCCTTTTCCTCAACCCTAATCAGGTTCTCAGGACTTGAGCCAATAATCTCACGTTCCCCGAATTTTATGTAAAACATATACGGGGAAGGATTGGTTGCCTTTAGTTTTCGATAAAACGGCATCAGGCTGCCAGCATATCGTATTTCATAACGCTTGGATAACACTGTTTGGAATATGTCGCCCGCGCGGATATGCTCTTTCGCATTCTCGACCATCTCGCAGAATTTTTCCTTTGTTGTTCCGCATTTCTTGTTATACATCTGGAATTTCGTGCCTTGAAAACTCGAATCGCAAATATAATCCCTTATTTCCGAAATCCTGTTCTCTCCATAATGCAAATATTTTATGCTTCCGTTCTTGTGGTCATAGATTATTGCGTCGTCGAATATTCCGAATTCAAAATCAGGGAAATTCGTTTCGTCCCGAAGTTTTACGCCCGTATCTGCCAAGCTCGGCTCTACATATCGAATATAATCAAACGAGAAATAGCCGACCGCTCCGCCAAGAAAACCCGGGGCATTAATCGCGCGCGAGCCGATTTGTTTTTTTAATTCCGAGAACGGAGATTTGGTTTCGTATTCAGTTCCGCCCGCATTTCCATCCGTGTTTATTATCTCGTTCTTTAGCCTGATGTGTTTTTTCGGGCTAAATCCAAGAAAAGAGAATCTCGCGAGCTTTTCCGCACCTTCACTGCTTTCAAGAAGAAATGCATTTTCACAATGTTCTGAGAGCACTGAAAACATGTCTGTTGGAGATATTTGTAGCTCTAGTGTAATTGAATGCGGGGCCTGTCCAAAGTAAATCCCTTCCCTGTTCCATGTTTTCACCTATCATTAGCTGTTAGCTTCTAGCTACTGGCTACTAGCTATGAGCCACTAGCCACACCTTGTGCAATAGCTGACCGATGCATATATTTAAACGTTTGTGTATGGAAAGATACATTAACCGGGTGACATGCGTGTATACACAGAGTATACGATATAACTCAGTTATGACATGCTAACCCCATTTTTCCACAGAGTTGGTTTGGTTTAACACCATTATTTCTAAGATTTTGTTCGGAAAAATAGATTTAAAAACCAAACTGTTCCAATAACTACATGCAAAATTACATAACCCGGGATGTAGAAGCCGAGATAGAAAAATGGCTGAATGACCGTGAAATAATACTCATGCGCGGGACCAGGCAGAGCGGGAAAACCACGCTTCTGATGCGCATAAGGGAAAAGCTGCTTGAAAATGGCACGGATGAACGGAATATCTCCTTTGTAACGTTTGAGGATGACGTCGAACGCATCAAATTCGAGAAGAATCCGAAGGAGTATATTGCCTTCAGGATAAGGGCTGGGCGGACGTGGTTTCTTCTTGACGAGGTGCAGTATGTAACCGATATTGGCAAGAAGCTAAAACTTCTTTTCGACCTGTTTCCGGATGCAAAATTCATCGCCACCGGCTCATCCTCGTTCGATCTTACGACCCTTGGAAAATTTCTGGTCGGAAGGGTTGTCTTTATCGATGTGCCGCCGTTTTCTTTTACCGAGTTTCTGAGAGCCGTCAGCCCTGACTATGAGCGAAAACTTAACGAGCTTCGCGTGAATCTGCATAAATCAAAAGTGCCAAACGAATCAGTGTTCCTCCCGGATTTGAATGGTTTTCTCACAGAGTATATAACCTATGGAGCTTATCCGCGCGTCGTACTTGAACAGGACCGCTCAAAGAAAAAAGACCTGCTGAAAGCGCTATTCGCAACATACGTGGAAAAGGACGTGGTTTCGCTTTATGGGAACCGGTACCGAGATTCTGCCATTCGGCTTCTGAAAACCCTTGCTGCCGCAGTCGGCGGTCCAATAAAATACGAAACGCTCTGCCAGCAGTCAGGCCTGAAATACAACGAGGTGAAAACGCTTCTGCCATTGATGGAGGATTCGTTTGTCATACGCATAGTTCCGCCATTCCACGGAAATCTCGTCACAGAACTTAGGAAGAACCCGAAAATATATTTCATTGACTGCGGCACGCGCAATTATCTAATGGAAAACTTCGAAACCCCGGATTTCGGCGCGTTATACGAAAATTTTGCGTGCAACGCCCTGTCAAAATACGGCAGGCTGAGATATTGGAGGACAACGGGCGGAGCCGAAATGGATTTTGTGATAGGAGACCCGGGCAGCATCATCGGCATCGAGATAAAAAAGGCAGGCAGGACATCCCGTTCGCTCACGAGTTTTATAGAAAACCATAAGCCGAAAACAGTGTTTATCGCATCAAAAGACGAAATGAGCGTAAGGGAAATTTCTGGTTGCATGGTTTTCACAGTGCCCTTGGCGTATCTTTAGCGTGTTTATCTAGTCGTATTAAAGTCCAAAATCGCTTAAACGTTTGTGTATGGAAGTATACATATAATTAGTGGGGAATCGCCAACATTTAAACTACCTCCAGTTTGCTTCAGTTCCTTCTGCGATGTTCTCAACCTCGGATTGTGGAACACAATCCATCTCTTTGTTCGTTTCTCTGTGGTATGTGTTTCTATACTGTAATACTCTTTGACCCCAATGCGAAGTGAATGTATGAAATATGATGGTGATTGTTTCTCCATCAACCAATGCATGTGGTGCCCATAGCTCCGGTTCCTTACTAATCGTCCAACTCTCTTTTGGGCCAGGAGTAAAGGCGGCGCCCACCGTGAATGCATGTGGATCAGGGCTCCCCTTTTCCATTGCATCAAAAAGTTGCAGTGCCTCGGGGGTTTCCCAGGGCGGAGTACTAAGCAGCGTCATGTTGTGCCATTCAATTTTCAACCGAAAATATCCCCAGTCCCAGCCCCTTCTTTTCATCCAACTCCTTATTCACATAATCCAGCAGGATTTTTCTTATCCGCAGGTATTCCTCCC
>Ga0209211_10007291_pt1 | contig 15578 bp, 13 predicted proteins | sample RifGroA2_FD_183992 | JGI IMG/M metagenome (GOLD analysis project Ga0209211, IMG submission 183992) | Groundwater microbial communities from Rifle, Colorado, USA - Groundwater A2 (SPAdes) (version 2) | ecosystem: Environmental > Aquatic > Deep subsurface > Groundwater | place: Rifle, Colorado... | reverse complement strand
ACTAGAAATACCAGACTCTGACTGAGTGGAATGGAGAGATTAATAAGATATAATGGGATATTGAGACTGTTTTAGGTGACCAAAATGCAACGGTCTCCACCAAAAGTGAAATCGAGTCAGAAGTAGGGGCTGCGCTGGTTGCGCCCCCCTCCCTGCCTGCCGGCAGGCAGGCGCAAGACAGCGCTGTAAAGGGAAGATCAAATTCGTCGAGAGTCGGTTACAAAAAGAGTGCAAAATACGAAAAAATATAAACTAGATTATCTCTTTAAAATCCTGTTGCATTTGATTTATTGCTTTATTTAAGAAAATCAAATAATTCTGTTGAGTTATTTCTTTAGCCTTCTTTAGAACCTTTACCACCTCTTCAGAATCGAGTTTACGTTCTAAACGATTCTCTAGCAAAGGTAATACAGTTTCGGTTGCGATTGTATTAATGGAAGAAAAGTTGTTAGGCTTAATTAATTTAATATACTTTTCTATTTCCTCTTCTAAAGTTTCCTCCTTTACTCCTAAATACTGAGATAGGCTGGCTACTATTTCATTTAAATCAAGATTGTCAAATGTCCTCTTATATATTGCGACCAGATCCTTATTTTTCTCGAGTAGATTCAAATCTACTCCACCTTCAATAAAATTGTGGGCTATGACAAAAGCTATCTTTTTATTGATTCCCAACATCTTGCCAATCCAAGAACTTGAATTAACTCTCAGACCATATTTAAAGGGAACGGTTAACCCGTTACTTTCTAAGCCCAACAATTTTGTTACATCATTGCTGATCTTGTGTGCTTCAATTTTGGCAAAACCGACTTTTTCATCGTCACTATAATAATCTGCCCCCCTGTCTTCATATGAGTGCAATCTTACTCCTATAGCCAATTCCAGCAACTGAGGATAGTTTTCTTTGATGTAGTCGTAAAATACCTTTGAGTTTTCGTGAAGCTTATATCGCCATTCCTTGATTGTTGAAGACCAAGCAATATCCGGTAACAGACTGCCTAAAATTAATAAACTGTTCTTTCTTCCGGTTACTTTAGTAGAAACAAGAGTGTGCGATAATGGTCCCATATTGTTTGTTCTTTCCATTCTCTCAAATTTTTCACTATAATAAAAGCGTTCGCGAAAGCGAACGCAAAGTCGCGCGCGCAAAAAAAATAACGGAAGCGCGGCGCCTGCCTGCCGGTAGGCAGGGGTGGGGGCACCGCGCAACATTGCGAGCCGAGCGGAGCGAGGCGAGCTAACACGATTCTTTGAAGTGTGTTCGAATTTGTTCAAAAACGTTCACAAGCTTTTTTAAGCCTTGAATTACTATAGGGCTCTGATAAAATACAGGTGATGAGACTTGAGTTCTTTGCTAAAGCGTATGAAATGGGATTATACTATTGGAACTTGGCATACCTGGCAGTTGCAACGACTAGAGATACAAACTTGCCAACACTCGCACTTCAGATGAATAGACGAGGTCACGATGCTCTCGGACTGTGCGGTAATGCATTGCTTGAGGCGACGAGATTCAACCCACAGGCGATTATTCCAGCTGGAACAGTTATGCCTTATCCTAGTGCTTGCGGAGGTTTACCTGTGGAATCTTTTCCCCAATATGCGCTTACGGCGGTGGCAGTGATAGCTTCTGTGTCCGGAGCCGCATTTTTACTATATTTAGATGAAAATAGAGCGTGCCCAGACGAGGTATCGACGGTTCCAGTTAGGGGGCCACTGACGCAAATTCTGAGATATCGTGGCGTGAAGGTCCCAAAGAATGCGCAAGATGAAAGTTCTCAGGGTTTCGAGGTATTTGCTCGTAAAGTTAATCATGCAGCCGCCAAACAAATCGTGGATCCTCAAGAATTAGATCCGAGGGTAGTTACGGCTAAAGTTAATAGTGTAGAGGGGGTGATCGGTGGTGCTACCAAACCGGTTCAATTTGAATATTTTGCTATAGGGAGGCTATTATATCTTATACCTAAAACCGTTGTTGAAATTACGGGCTCAATATTGTTTCTTATCCGAATGGCCACTGGCGCTAAAGGAGTTCAGGTGATGACATTTGACCCGGAAAAAGGTCCAGATGCTATAGAATTAGAATTCTAGAAATTAGATTTGATAAAAGAAGCGAAGGCAACGCCATTGGCACGGAGAGTGCCGTTGGTGTCGTTTAAGGCGCGGGCGCCATTTGGAGGATTTGTATCCATGCTAAACCATAATATATATGGTAATCCCAGTTCAGACAACTTGCCCATGACGTTTGTAACCTGAGCGGGATCCATATTGGCCTGTTGACCCACTTCATTTGTAATAACCGGAAGCCCGGAAGCAGATCGTAAGTAGCTTACGGCATCTGAAAGAGTACTTGGGTCGGCAACATACCAATGAAAATTGATAAAATCAGCTCCGGCAGCTTTGTACCCTGTAACCAATTCTTTGCCTTTGGAAATTTGTTTTTGAGCAGCAGGAGAATTTATTTGAGACACTAAATCTGCTTTTGCGCCTACCAAGGCCTTTTTTAAATATTCATCAGGGTTACTTAATTGGTTTGCTGTCATGACCACTACCAGTGAGCTGACCAATCCTCCGTTGGTACACTTGATGCCTTTTTGATGCGCCACTTCACAACCCGCTTTAAGCTCGGCCAAGTATTGTTGTGGAGTACCTGAATAAAAGATGGTTCCGGAATTTTCCTCATTTTCTATGACTAAAATTTCGGGCTTATATCTGTCTATAATTTGTCCTAAAGTTTGCTTATAGGCATTCAGATCGGAGGGTGAAGAGCTGGGATTACCCGGTCCACCACCGTTGCTGCGCACAGTGAGAATTAATTTTAACCCCGCAGAAACTGCCGCATCACATTCTTCACAACTCCCCTGCCAGCGATCTATAAAAAGCGACAATGGGCGGTAATATTTAGCGCCCAACTTAACCGCAGTCTGAGCCTTGGTTTGTGAAGTGTCTCCGGAAATCATCACACCAAAAGGATTACTGGTACTCTTTTTTTGCACAACCGGGGGATATGTCGCATTTGGAGACTCGCCAACCGGAGTACTGAAAGGTTCGGAGTTACGATTCTGTCTAACTAGCCTCACTGCCAACCTTAATCCTATTAAAGCTACCAAAACTATAAAAATTATTGCCATAACTTTTTTCATTGTATAGATAATATCATATTATTTACCAGGTGTGAGAAAAAATATAAAATGCTGGAAGACGGTTTGGATATCTAACCAACTCCGATGGTCCTACTGATTCCAATTGTGACAAACCAGCACTGGCAATGATTAAATTGTGGCCCGTAATACCATTGTTAGAAAACAGATCAGTCCAGGTACGCGATCCCGGACTTAATAGTAGAATATTGCCAAAACGTTTACCCGTAACATCGTCTACAAGATTATAGGAAAAAGATTGTTGTAAGGATTGAAATTTGGCAGGAGAGTATTTTGTGGTAAATAAATATGCCATCAAAGCCGAATCTTGTCCTGCATCGAGTATAACAGTATCGTAATTTGGACTTTCACTGACCGCTCTTTTTACCATTTCCCCAAAGCCCCACTGGAATGGTTTTGCACTTTCAAATCTATAGGTTGAAAAATAGTAATTCAGCGTGTACACAACAGAAAATATAAAGAATAGTGAATATATCAAGAATAATAGTTTAGTTTTCCTAAAAATTTGATAAACGCCCACAGCTATCGTTAATTGTAAAGCTGGAAGTAGGATTAAAAGTCTGGCTGAATGAGTTCCTCCGTCTCGTGTTAGGGCAGACGGTATGGGAGCAAGCAAGAGCCACATCAAAAGAAAATATTGTTTTTTGGAAACCAAAATATATAAACCGATTACAAACGGAATGGCTTCGATGGCCATCAGTTGGCCGATTTCATTACGAGCCGGAGAATGACGAGCTTCAGCATCTCCTTTGATAAACAAAAAATCGAAGGAGAAAGTGTTTAGATAATTTATGACAAATTTCTGAAAAATATATACCGGTTTATTATAAGAAACTTTGTCTACCAATCTGGGAGAAACACCTATTGCGTCCGGATTTTTGGTAACCGAAAGACCTGCTTCGGCACGTTTGAAATTTATTTCCGAAGCAATAGTTGGATCCGTAAAAATCGATAAGTCATGGAATCTAGTCCCAGATTTACCAAATATACTATCAAAAATAACAAAACCGAAGATTACAAAACAAATTATTCCACTGTATAGCTGTATTTTTGAATTAAATTTTAAAATCGATTTACGATTTAAAATCGCAAAAAATAACGCCAGTAAAGGTACAAACATCTTTCCAGGACTATAAGCCAGAGTGGCCATTGATAAAGTCATACTGGCCGGAATTAAACTTTTGGGAGTTTTTAGGCTTTTTAAGAGAAAATTTAATCCCAAAAGTAAATATGTGAGCAAACTTATGGTTTCCACCGACTGCCGGCTGTATTGAATATGCCAAACAGATACAGCCAATCCCAGTGCCGCCAGTAATCCGATTTGGGGTTTGGAAAAAAGCCGTGTAACTAATGTATAAAAAAGGGCAATGCTAAAAAGCCCAAATACCACAGAACCTATACGCACTGAAAAAGCCGATAATCCAAACAAATAAACCTGGGGAATCGATGAATAAATATAGATAGGAGTTCTGAAATCGGCAAATGAGTGAGGGAATACCGGCAAAATATTTCCAAAATAATCACGCCCGGTTGTAAGAAGAGAAAACGCTTGGTAACCGGTGTCCAACTCGTCCCAATGTAAACCATTGGGTAAACTGGACAAGCCCGATAGCCTAATGACACCCGCCAGGAGAATAATCAGACTAATTAGAACCTTGGGTGATGGTCGCCACCTGGCGCGTTGATTTAGCTCTGACATAATACAGTTTAGCACGCCGGGTTTTACCCACCTTTTTTATTTCAATTTTGGCAATCCAAGGGGAAGACACGGGAAAAATTCTCTCCACACCAATATTGCCACTAGCAATTTTTCGAACCGTAAACATTTGATTTGCCCCCCGGCCCTTGATGGAAATTACCATTCCTTCATAAACCTGAACTCGTTCCTTTTCTCCTTCGACAATCCGGACATGAACACGTACCAAATCTCCAACATGCACAGAAATATCTTTAATAGTTTTGGAAATAGCCATACAAGGTGTATTTTACTCTAGAGGCTGGAATTTAACAAGGAGGCTACTTGTTGAGCCAATTCTTCGTTCCAGGCCAATCCAAACGGCAATGGAACTATCTTGGCTGTCCCATTACTCCCAAAAAATAAATCTACAGGAGTATCTCCTTTATTTTTTTGTAAAAGCGTGTTTAATTCAACCAGCACGAACTGTGATGTACCCTTGGGGACATTGATTTCTATATGCCTGGAAGAAACTTTAGTAGGATTGACTTTAGGAGGGGGAAGTTTGGTATCTGCTCCCGTAAACAAAGTTGCAGAATCAACCAGTATGGTAATTTCTTGATTGGCGGCATCTTCAACTTCGGCATTTTGCGTATCCCGCATTTCAATTTTTCCTGAAACAATTACCAAATTATCAGGTTGCCATATTGAAGCAGAAGCCGCATAAACCTTAGGAAAAACCACAGCATCGATCGACTTACCTAGATCAGATATCTTGGCAAAACACATTTGTTGACTATTGGCTTTAGTAACCACATTTCTGACCGATTCTATAATTCCTCCAATCACGACGCGTTGATTGGAAAGGTTTTCGCTATACAGCTGCGAAATCCGATGAGATACAGCATCTCCGATTTGGGCTAGTTTTTCAGCTTGAGGGTGTTCAGTGAGATAAAATCCCAATAATTCTTTTTCTAAATTAAGCATTTGAGACTTTTCAAACTCTTCAATTTCCGGAAGAGAGTCAGAATGGTCGATTTTCTCTTGAGCTCCAAATAGGGATGTTTGACCCGAATTCTTCAGTTTACTAATCGAGCTGCCCAGTTCACGAATCTTATCCAAGGCCGCAAGCATCGAAGCTCTATTACCAAATTTATCCATAGCACCGGCTTTAATTAAACTTTCCAAAACTTTGCGGTTTACTTTTTGACTGTCTACCCGCAAACAAAAATCAGTCAGCGATAAAAATAGTCCATCGCCACGGCTGTGTAAAATAATATCGATTGCTACCTGTCCCACGTTTTTAATTCCTGATAAACCAAACCGAATGGTGTCATTGTCTATGGAAAAATTGGAATCCGAATAATTAATATCCGGTGATAAGACTTTGATTTTTAATCTCCGGCATTCGTCTATGGCTTCCACTATTTTCTCGGTATCACCAGATTCAGCTGTAAGCAGAGCTGTCATATATTCAACTGGATAATTGGCTTTAAGATATGCGGTTTGATAAGAAACTATTCCATACGAGGCCGCATGGGCTTTATTAAAACCATATCCCTGAAATGGCACAAACAATCCCCACAGATTTTCTGCTTCTTCTTCCGTCATGCCTGAGGTTTTTTGGCAGCCCGCCACAAAAATTTCGTGCTGCTTGGCCATTTCTTCGGGAATCTTTTTACCGATGGCTTTTCTAAATTTATCCACCGAATTCCAATCATATCCGGCTATTTCCAAAGCTGTAAACAACACATCATCCTGATACACCAAAATACCAAAAGACTTATCCAAGTACTTTTCCATTTTGGGGTGATAATAAGTAATTTTTGATTTTCCGTTTTTTCGGGCGATAAACTCGGGAATATTGGCCATCGGACCCGGCCTAAAAATTGCAACCATAATCATCAGGTCCTCCACCCGAGTAGGTTTAAGTTCCTTGAGCCACTTGGTCATTCCGGATCCGCCCATCTGAAACACACCCATGGTTTCCCCCCGAGTCAACATGGCAAAAGTTTTCTTATCATTTAAAGGAATCTTGCGTAAATCAATTTTGATCTTTCTAACTTTTTCCACGATATCCCGTGCCGCACCCAATATAGTTAAATTACGAATACCCAAAATATCAAACTTGACTAGTCCCACGTCTTCGCAGGCATGCATTTCATATTGAGTAATAATTTTGGTTCCGTTGGGTTCCATTTGCAGTGGAGTAAAATCGGTCATTTCAGTTGGTGAAACTACTATACCGGCCGCATGCACTGAAAAATGTCTGGCGTTACCTTCTATTTGTTGAGCTAAACCAACTATCTCTTTAATTACTGGGTCGGTGTCGTACATAGTTTTAAATTCCACAGATTCGCGTAAGGCCCGATCAATAGTCATGGGGAATCCTTGAGCTCCCAAGGGAATAACTTTGGCAATTTTGTCTCCGATGGCGTAGGGATGACCCATTACCCGAGCTACATCCCGCACTGCAGCCCTAGCCAACATTCTTCCAAAGGTGCAAATTTGGGCTACTTTGTCCTGACCAAATTTTTGAGTTACATAGGCAATCAGTTCCTCCCGGCGGTCATCGGCAATATCTAAATCAATATCGGGTGGACTGGGACGGAAGGGATTTAAAAATCTTTCAAAAGGCAAAAGATATTGGATTGGATCAACCGTGGTAATTCCTATTACGTAAGATACCACCGATCCAGCCGCAGAACCTCGGGTATTAGTAATAATTCCATGATCAGTACACCAATTAACCAAATCTGCCAACATCAAAAAATAAGGAGCATAGCCTTTGGAAACAATTATCTCCAATTCAAAGTCGATTCTTTTGGTCAATTCAGGCGTGATATCATTGTATAAATTTCCAACATTAGTTTTGACCAAATCTTTTAATACATCTCCGGCGTCTTTTTTTTCAAGCAGGTCAATTTTTGGAAAATGCCAGTTGCCAAGTTCTAATTGTACGTCGCACATATCGGCAATTTTTGCAGTATTGGAGAGAGCATCGGGATAGTCGGGAAAAATCTGGGCCATTTCTTCAGGCGAACGCAGAAAAAAAGTCGGAGTATCTATATATCGGATTCTTTCAGTGTCAGATATATTTTTTCCAGTAGAGATGCACACCAATGCGTCTTGAGCCGAAGCGTCTTTGGCATCAATATAGTGAGCATCGTTGGTGGCAACCAGAGGAATTCCCATATTCCGGCTTAATTTAACTATCCCGTCTATCCACAAATCCTCGTCTGATTGGACTTTTTTCAGTCGATCAAGAATTTTAGGTTGACTGGTTAAGTTGTCAAAATAATCTTTATAAAAATGCCTTTGAATTTCCAAATAATAATTATCTGGTCCAAAAACTTCGGAAAACCAGGCTACTATCTCCCGGGCGTGATCGTAGTTTCCCGAAATAATTGCATCCGCCACTTCTCCCTTTGGACAAGCTGAAGTACATATCAACCCAGAGGAATATTTTCTCAATAAATCCCGGGTAAATCTGGGGCGGTAGTAAAAACCTTCAGTGTGAGCAATGGTTGACAGTTTCATTAAGTTTTGGTAGCCAGTATGATTTTTAGCAATCAGCAGTAGATGATTACTGTCCTGCTTACCCTCTTTGATTTTATGGTCTTTGGTTGTTGTGTAGGCTTCCATGCCTATTAATGGTTTTATTTCGTCTTTAATACATTGTTTATAAAATTCAATTGCTCCGTACATCGCTCCATGATCGGTCAAAGCTATGGCCGTCATTTCTAGTTCCTTGGCTCGTTTGGTCATTTTTTTGATCTTAGAAAGACCGTCCAGAAGAGAATATTCCGAATGACAATGCAGATGAACAAAATTATTTGACATGATTTGTTACCAGTGGTCTAGCCACAGTTTCAATTTGCAAATATGTGCGTTTTATTTGGATGAATTTTTTTTAGCTCCTCGATTTCATCAAATGTTCTCTTATACTGCTCCGTAATCAAAGATTGTTCTTCGCGAATTGCTTTCAACTCTCCCATTAATTTATCGTTTTCCTCGTAAAATTGATCTTTTGACGGAAGATGAGAAAGCTTGTCATCCAGCGACTGTCCTAATTCTAACCCCAACTTCTCGTCTAGTTGGAAAGCTATCTCTTCTCCTAACGCTTTCTTTATCTTAATGACGTCTTCACCTGTTATCATGATTTAATAATCTCATCTATTATTTTTTGTGTCAATGAGACATCGACATCTCCCAACTCTTTTTTAATTTGGCCTATGAGAAAGAAAATCACTTGGCTTTTACCAGACTTAATATCAGTCACAGCTTTAGGATTGTCAGCAATAACTTTAATTGCCGCATCACGAATTTCAGCTTCACTATTGTTCAATGTATCGATTGATCGATTGATCGATGCATCAGACACCTTGTCTTCTGGTAGATTGACCAACAGTTTAGCCACGTCGATTGGATCGTGATTGGCAGATAATTCTGTAAATTTTGCATAGCGAATTGAAGAATCAACAAGAATAGCAGCAGTGGTTGCAGTAAGACCAAGCTGAATTAAGCGAAGACGTTTTTGGGCTGGAAGTTCAGGGAGCTCCCTTCGCCAAATTGAGATTTGGCTCTGGGTAAACTCGAGTGGAGGAATGTCGGGATCGGGAAAATAACGATAATCATGGGCTTCTTCTTTAGCTCTTTGGCTAAAAGTTTCTCCGGTGTTTTCCTTGAATCCTCTGGTCTCTTGAATAGGATTAACACCTGATTCCAAAACATTTATTTGCCGTGAAACTTCAAAATCAATGGCTTTTTTGATAAATCTAAATGAGTTGACGTTTTTGATTTCAACTTTGTAATCAGGGAGTCCGGGATAGTCTGGGCGCTTAACTGAAATATTGGCTTCCAAACGCATTGATCCTTTTTCCATATCCGCGGTGGAAATTTCTAAAGTACGAACTATTGCCTGAAGTTCCTTGAGAAATTCATCAGATTCAGTGGATGAGCTAAAATCAGCTTCGGTAACCACTTCAACTAAAGGTACTCCGGAGCGGTTGAAATCAATCCAGGTTTCAGATTTTTGGTGCTGAAGTTTGGCAGTGTCTTCTTCCAGATGAACGCGGGTGATTTTATGACCCAGTAATAGGCCGCCATAACAAAAAGGCTGGTCATACTGGCTAATTTGATAACCTTTGGGAATGTCGGGATAAAAATAATTTTTACGGTCAAATTTGGATTTTAAATTTACTTTGCATCCCAAGGCCAACCCCAGCTTGATACAACTTTCGATAGCTCTGGCGTTGGGAACCGGCAATGATCCCGGTAAACCTAAACAAACCGGACAAACTTGAGTGTTGGCAGATTTTCCAAAATGATCAGCCGGACAAGCGCAGAACATCTTCGTGTTAGTGCTAAGCTCTATATGGACTTCAAATCCCAAAACCGTTTGCCAGGACATAGTCTCCTTTCTTTTTGATAAATAAATAAACTCCAAGCAGCAAAATTCCAAAGGTGGCCATAATAGTGACCACACCCAAAGCGTCGGCCAGTGATGCCACTATAAATAGCGGCAAGGCAGTGGCCATAATCATGAGGAAACTCAGCTGGCTGTAAACCCGGCCTCGAATCCAGGCGGGAGTTTTTTCCTGAACTAGAGTTTGAGCCGGTACGGTGATGGCGGCAATGGAGACTCCCAAACCAGCGGCCGCTAAAATTGCAATCAACAGTTGACCAATGGGGAACCATTTAATAACGGACAGTAACAAAAGAACTCCTCCACCAATTCCCAATCCCGATTGAATAAGTTCTTTTTTGCGATATTGTTTGAGAAGACGGGGCAAAAGATAAGTCATAACGAGAGCCCCCATGGCTCCGGGGACAATCAACATTACAGCAGCCCGGCTAAATTCCATGTGTAAAACCGAATGGGTATATGTAGGTAAAATAACGGTAGTAATAGAAATAAACACCTGGGTACAGACGATGAGTAGTAATGGGAGCATGACCGTGCGGTGATCTTTGACAAACTTGTAACCTACTGACAAATCTTTCCAAAATTTGAGCAGATTTTTGTCTCGCAATTCAACTCTGGGTATGTCGCGGGGCAGAAGAAAGACAGCTATCGCCGCAATTATTAAGTTGATGGTGGCAAAAGCAATGGTCATTTTATTGCCAAGGGTAGTAATCAAAATGCCTCCTAAACCAAACCCAACTAGTAAAGATGCTTGTTGGGTAAGTAAAAATAAACCATTGGCAGCGGGTAATAATTTCTTATCAACCAACTGGGGAATAGCGGCTTGTTGACTGGGCATATAGATTTGATCAAAAAACCAATATAAAAAAACCACGGTATAAAAAGAAAACGGTTTAGAAACAAAAAACAGTAGAGAAATACTAGACGCTTGAAGCAAATTGGTAACAATCATGGACTTACGTTTACTTACGCCATCTACAACAGGACCGGAAAATGGAGCAAAGAGTAAGCAGGGTAAAGCTCCGGCAATCCACATCAGAGATACAGCGGTCGATGAACTGGTGAGCGAAAAAATACGGGTGACTACGTAAAAATTCATCAGATTGATGCTCATTTGGGACAGAATCTGGGAAACCCACAATTTCACAAAATTGCGGTTTTTGAGTAAATCTTTAAAGGGTTGGTTTTTGTTCATGGTGCTGGGTGGCCTGTTGATAACTATGCGCTAAACCCAAAAGCAACCCTTCTGAAAACATCGGTCCCTGAATCTGAAACCCTACCGGCATCTTCCCTTCAAATCCACAAGGAACAGCCAATGAAGGAATCCCAGAAATATTAGCGGTGACCGCATACATATCTGCCAACATATTTTTAACCGGATCGGAAATCAATTCACCTAATTTTGGAGCTATGGATGGAGAAATTGGCATGATTATTACGTCACATTTTTCAAAAGCCTTATTGTAATCTTCAATTATTTTTGTTCTAGCAGCTTGGGCCTTTTTGTAATATGCATCATAATATCCGGCTGATAAAGCATAGGTTCCGATCATAATCCTGCGCATACTTTCCTGAGTAAAGTTTTCCCGGCCAGTTCCATATCTTATCCCGTCATATCTGGCTAAATTTGAACTAGTTTCAGAAGGAGCGAGTAAATAATAAACCGACACTGCATATCTTAGCATGGGTAACGAAACATCAATCGTATGCGCCCCCAATTCTTTTAATCTTGAAACAGCATCCTTAATTTGTGGCCCTAGTTCCAACGGAATTCCAATCTTTATTTTTTTTAAATCTATGTTTAAATTGTCGGTATATTTAGGAACTATAACTGGAGACGACGTAGCGTCGTATGAATCTATCCCGGCAATTTGCTGCAAGATTATGGCTAAGTCTTGGGAACTTTTGGCCATTGGACCCACTGTATCTAATGACGAGGCGTAAGCAATCGCTCCATAACGGCTAACTCTTCCGTAAGTTACTTTTAGTCCCGATATTCCACACCAGCCGGCGGGGTTTCGAATCGACCCTCCCGTGTCTTCACCAATGGCAAACATCGCCATCCGCGATGAAACAGCAACCGCAGCCCCGCCAGATGAACCACCGGCGACTCTCGATACATCCCAGGGATTTTTGACAGGTCCAAAATCAGTATTTTCTGAACTGGCCCCGTGACCCCAAGCGTCCATGTTGGTTTTACCAATCAATATTGCCCCTGCCTTTGTTAACTTTTCCACAACTGTCGCGCTATAGTCTGGAATATAATTCTCCAATATTTTTGAGGCTGCCGTGGTTCTTAAACCTTTGGTGACATATGCATCTTTTAATACGTAGGGAATTCCTGAAAGCGTAGTGACAAACTTTACATTTTTAGCCTCATCAAGAATTTTATGTTTGTCACAAATTGTTATAAAAGCGTTTAAAGTTGGATTATGTTTCTCAATGTTTTCAAAACATTCTTTGATAACGTCCACCGGCGAAATTTCGCCCGTACGATATTTAGCTGCAATTTCGGCAATAGACAAATCAAGAAACATCATTAAATATGGCTTTTACTTTGAAATAACCGGTGATTGGTAAAATTCTGGATTTGTCGATTTTGTCTTCCCGGGTTACGTTTGTTAGACCTGTGACTTGCGAAGTGGGCTCAACATCTTTTAGATCTATTTTTGACAATTCATCCACAAGTTTTACGGTTGAATTCAAATCTTTTTGCAGTTTTTTGGCCAAATCATCGTTCAGAGGCAAATTAGCAAGCTTGGCAATTTTAGCAATATCCATGCCCAAAGTTTATCACAAAAATTCTTAGGACATTTGTTCCAGGACTTTGATGCGGTCGGACAGGGGCGGGTGGGTGTTGAACAGGCCGGAAAACCAACCTACTGCGTCGTGACGGTTTTTTAAAGGGTTAACGATATACAAATGAGCGGTAGCCTTATTGGCAGCTTCCAGGGGTTCTTTGTCTATCCCCATTTTTTTTAGAGCAGATATGAGACCTGATGGCTGTCGGGTAAGCTTAACAGAAGATGCGTCTGCTAGAAACTCACGTCTTCTGGATATTGCCAGTTGTATTATCTGAGCAATAATTGGCGACAATATAGCCATAATTAGACCAATAGCTAAAAAAATGGCATTTCCATCTTTACTGTCGTTATCACGCGATCCCCGGCCCCAAAAAGTACTACGGATCAACCAATCTCCTAAAAGAGTTATGAGTCCCACCAAAATCGTGACCACGGACATCAATCTGGTGTCATAGTTGGCTACATGCGACAACTCATGTCCAATCACCCCCTCGAGTTCGGTGCGGTTGAGTTTGGCAAGAAGACCGGTGGTTGCACAAACAGAGGCATGAGCTGGATCACGGCCGGTGGCAAAAGCGTTCATGGCTGTGTCTTCAATTACATATAATTTGGGTATAGGAAGACCTGCGGCTAAACTAAGATTTTCAGCAACGGTAAAAAATAAATAGTCACGGCGTTTATCGGCCGGCCTGGCTCCGGAAATTCCCAAAATAATAGAGTCGCTGGCGTAGTAACTAATAAAGCTCATGACACCGGAGATAATCAGAGCAAGGCCGGTTAATTCAAACCCCGAAGATTGATATCCGTAATAGGCCGCCAAACCTTTGGCGATAAGCACCGAAGCCACTAGCACAAAAATTACGAAGCCGGCAATAATTATCCAGCTCTTACGTTTGTTGGAATCGACGGATTCATAGACATTGATCATAATTTTTAACTCACCTCCTACCCCCTCTCTTAAATTAAGAGAGGGGAACGAAAGGGGTGAGTTATAGATTTACTTTGGGTGTTTTAATTTCTTGTTCCGTAACTTTGAGAAAGTCGGAATTTTCCGGCATTTCTAAACCTTTTTCAGATTTGAATCCAAAAGTATTGGCAACGACACTAGTTGGAAAAGTCACCAATTTGATATTGTAATCGGCCGTGATATCTATAAGCAATCTGCGGCTGTACATAACTTTGTCCGAAGTATCACGTAATTCGTCCATCAGACGGGTAATAACATCGGCGCCTTTAAGCTCGGGGTTGCTTTCAACTACAACTTGCAGTTTGGGTAGCAATTCTGCAATTTTGGCTGATGGGTCCTTCATTTTTCGGGCCTCAGAAAGCATTTTTAAAATATCTTTTTCGTGACTTAGATATGCTTTAGCGGATGTTTCTAAATTTGGAATTAGTTCGGCTTGACGTTTAAGTTGGTTACCAATTTCCTGGATCGATGCCTGAATGCGGGTCCGCAGTGAAACCAAGCTGTTGTAAACGCCCATGACATAAAAAGCGACTACGGCAACTATGATGATCAATATTAATGGTAATGACATAAATTAATTCACCTCCTTATAAAGCCTTTCGGCTGTAGCAAGTAATGATTCTATCTCATTTAGTCCTGATGTCCAAAAATTGGGATTGGAAATATCGATGCCAAGATTTAAAAATATTTGTTTAGGTGAGGCCGATGAACCAGCCGATAAAAACTCTTTAACTTTGGTGATAAACTTGGGGTCTTTTTTGACTTGGGCTTGAAGGGATTTGGAGATAAGTAGACCCGAAGCATAAGAATACACGTAAAAAAAGGAACGGATATGCGACCAGTAGACCCAATAATTTTGAGATCCAGGGGTTTGTTTGACGAATTTTCCCATATATGCGGCCATATTTTTAGTAAATATTATTCCAATTTCCTCATGGGATAAATAGCCTTTGACCCGGAAGATTTGGTGCAATTCGGTTTCAAATTTATAGCAAGCTACTTGACGGTGAATGGTAGAAATATCGTCATCCAGTTTTTGCATGATGATAGAAAATTTCTCCTTGGGACTGGCTTCCGCTAACAAGCGTTGCAAAACAAAATCTTCCATAAAAGTGCTGGCTACTTCGGCGGTAGAAAGTGGAGATCCAAAATTCAAAGCGTATTTTTGAGTATGCATCAGTTCGTTATTTATGCCGTGACCAACTTCATGAGCCAAAGTGAGTACGTCTTGGAGTTTGCCGGAGTGATTCAACAGGATGTAGGTGGGGGTAGTTGGTCTTTCCACAGTACAAAAAGCGCCACCGTGTTTGCCCATTTTTGGGAAGACGTCAATGTGGCCGTTGTTGACGAATTCATCAAAAATTTGGGCAAACTGAGGATCTAACGAAGAAAATGTTTGAGAAACTAGACCGACGGCTTGGGGATAGGGATACTTTTTGGTAATTTTGCCAACCGAGGCGATACGTTCGTGATATTTAAGGTAGGGTACTCCCAAAACCTTGGCTTTGAGATGATAAAACCGGTGAGCTTGGTCAAAGTGGGC
>Ga0209211_10007290_pt1 | contig 15579 bp, 16 predicted proteins | sample RifGroA2_FD_183992 | JGI IMG/M metagenome (GOLD analysis project Ga0209211, IMG submission 183992) | Groundwater microbial communities from Rifle, Colorado, USA - Groundwater A2 (SPAdes) (version 2) | ecosystem: Environmental > Aquatic > Deep subsurface > Groundwater | place: Rifle, Colorado... | reverse complement strand
GTTTTGCGACATAGTGTTTCTAGTATTGTCGCCTTGCATAGGTTGAGGAGCGGAGGCGACGAATACTCCGCCGAGCAGAGCGAATGTGCTGTGCCGCTTCTTTCCTGGAGCGGCGCTTTTTTGAATTTTTACAAGGTCCGACCTTATAGACCAAAGAAAACTCAACTTTCCGACTGTATCTACTCACAAGACCGAGTGAAAAACTTTATTGTGGTACACCCGGTATTTTGACCGCACGGCATTTAGTAGATTAGCATCTTCCAACGCGCCGCGTGTCGGAAGATGCCCATCTTGTCACGCTCCATCCGACGGTAAGTAAAATATCCTTCTCGGTTAAGCCCTCACTCGGTCTTGTGAGTGGGCACTTCCGACCGCTTGATAAAGCGGTTGTTAAGTGGTAGAGTAACAGCGCATTTTATGTTTGTTCTTACATCATGAAAAAAACAAAAAATAAGAGTAATAAGTCCGTAAAGAAACCACGCGCCAAACGCGCCAAATTGGTTTCAAGGAAATTGTCGCGCAATAAGGCGATTTCGGCGGGTGGAAAATTACGATCTAAGACTCAAAAATTTTCTGGAAAATCTCATGTTTCCAAAAAAGAAAAAGACATGAAAGCAAGGGCTTTGAAGCTTTTTCAAAAAGGCAAAGACCGCGGTTTTGTTACCCATGACGAGATACTCAAAGAATTTCCCCACATTGAGGATGACATCTTTTTTCTTGACCAGCTCTATGTCAAGCTTCATGAAGGGGGTATTGATATTTTGGAGAGCGGAGGAATGCTTGATCTTGGGGAAGATGATGTTGCTACCAAGAAAAACATCTACGCGGGAAGAGGCGCCGAATCTTCATACGATTCAATCCAGATGTATTTGAAGGAAATTGGCCAATACCCGCTCATTCTCGCGCAGGAAGAAAAAAATCTTGCCAAACGGATTCAGGCCGGAGATATGGAAGCGAAGAATCTTTTGGCTCGGGCAAACCTTCGCCTTGTCGTTTCAATCGCCAAAAAATACGTCGGTCGCTCGCCTGATCTGACTCTTCTTGACCTCATCCAGGAGGGCAATCTCGGTCTTTTTAAGGCCGTGGATAAATTTGATTGGACCAAAGGTTACAAATTTTCAACTTACGCGACATGGTGGATTCGTCAGGCGATTACTCGGGCGCTTGCCGATCAGTCTCGGACTATTCGCGTGCCTGTGCATATGGTGGAAACTATCGCCAAATATAAGCAAGTTGTCAGACGTTTGTCGCAGGACCTCGGCCGCGACCCACTGCCGGAAGAAATTGCCGTGGAAATGGGACTTGAAGTTGAAAAAGTCTACAATATAGAAAAAATCGACCAGGACACCGTTTCGCTTGAAAGTCCGGTGGGAGACGAGGGCGACGATGGCAAATCCACTCTCGGCGATTTTCTGGCGGACGACAAAATTCTTTCCCCGGACAACGAATCGTCTCGTAGAATTCTTTCGGATCAGGTTAAAGAAATTCTCAACGAATTATCCGAAAAAGAACGTCGCATTTTGGAGATGCGCCACGGCTTAAATAACGGAATTACCCATACCCTTGAAGAGGTCGGTCAAAAATTCGGCGTAACCCGCGAGCGCATTCGGCAAATTGAAGCAAAAGCTCACGAAAAAATCAGGCAACACGAGAAGTCCAAGAGGCTGGAAAATTATTGACAAAAATACAGTTTTCCTATATACTGCGAAAATAACTAAATCTCATTGGTTTTGCGTTAGGGCTTTTTCCTAAACTTGAAAACTGGCGAGACCTAGCCGGTTTTTATCCTAGTTACCGGGAGTTATGGAAAAGACGATGCATAACAAAAATTTTAATAACAGAAATTCTGGTCTAAAGCCCGTTGGGCACAGTCAAGGAGGGAGGTCTTTTTCAGGACACCTTTCATTTCATCGTGGCGCCAGCCAACCGCGTTTTGTCGTTGGAAAGGGTAATCGATTTGGCAATTACGGAAGAAACCGCAGTGGTTTTGGCGGCCGCTCGCGCGGCGAACGCATTGATCCGGCGAAATTTATCAACAAGGCGGTCATTACCGAAGAGGCGGAGCATTTCAAGCCGGAGCACTTGTTTCAGGATTTTAAAATTGACGACCATCTAAAACGTTCCATTGTTGCGAAAGGTTATGCCGTTCCGACGCCGATTCAGGATCGCGCTATTCCGCATATTCTTCGCGGTACCGATATTGTAGGTATCGCCAATACCGGTACCGGAAAAACCGGCGCTTTTCTTATCCCGCTTATTCAAAAAGTTCGGCTCAATAAAAAAGAAAAGGTTTTAATTCTAGCGCCGACTCGCGAGCTTGCGATTCAGATTAATCAAGAGCTTAAAGAATTTGCACTTGGGATTAAGTCCGGAACGAGCATTTTTTCCGTATGTTGCGTCGGAGGGGCGAACATCATGCGCCAGATTTCAGAGCTTCGTTACGATTACAATTTTATTATTGGTACACCGGGACGACTGAAAGATTTAGTGGAACGGAAGCGAATTAATCTTGCCGAGTTCGGTACGATTGTGCTGGATGAAGCCGATAGAATGCTTGATATGGGATTTATCAATGATATGCGGTTTGTTATGGATCGGATGCCTAAAGCCAGGCAAACACTTTTCTTTTCAGCCACGGTATCTTCGGTGATTGAAAAACTGGTTAAGGAATTTCTGCGCGAGCCGGTTCGGATTTCCGTAAAAACAAGGGACACTGCGAAAAATGTTGAGCAAGACGTGGTCCGAGTACAGCGCGGAACCAACAAGATTGACGTATTGCACGAACTTCTTAATCGCGAAGAGTTCAGCAAAGTGCTTATTTTCGGTAGAACCAAACACGGCGTGGAAAAACTCTCCAAAGAACTAGTGCATAGAGGTTTCAAGGCGGAATCAATTCACGGCAACAAAAATCATTCCAAGCGCCAGCGTGCTCTAGGATTGTTCAAGGATAATCACACCAAAATTCTGGTGGCGACCGATGTGGCGGCGCGCGGGCTTGATATTGATGATGTTTCTCACGTTATAAACTTTGATTTGCCGGCGACCTACGACGACTATGTGCATCGCATTGGCAGAACAGGCCGTGCGGATAAAAGAGGTAAAGCTTTAACTTTTATTGAATAGAATTAAGGAGTCCGCGGCGGATGACTGTAATTCTTTCAACCCCGTGTAATAAGCAAAGTGGGGATTGCAAGTTGATTGGATATTACTGCCGTAACGATGTTTAACAAACCAGCAGATTATAAATTGGGTATTACACGGGGTGGCGATTTTGAAAAACTCGCCGACTCGCTAACAAAATCAGCCATGAAAAATAACTTTAAACCAATAGGGAAAAGAACATTCCAGCAAGCCGGGAAATGGGTTGAGCGTCCGCGCAAGAGCGAGGTGCTTTTGTGCGTTTGCGGCAACAAATATTTAAAGACCCGGGAGAAGCAAATTGTTTGCGTGAGATGCTTGAGCCACGGAGTGCCGCAAATTAAGATTTAATAATTGCATAGTAGAAATTACCTCCGGCTTTGCGGAGGTAATTTCTTTTTCGTGTTATATTGTAAGTCTGGTAAAATGGGAGAACGAGTTAAAAAATTTTTCGGTCATAAACCGCGATTGAAAAAAATCATAGGCATTCTTTTGGTGTTAATCGGGATTTTTGCTTTTTTAACACCGCTTACTCCAGGTTCGTGGCTCGCGTTTATCGGATTTGAATTATTGGGAGTGGACTTGCTTTTTTGGGATAAAATTAAAAAACGGTTTTGGAAAGACAGGCACCTTATGAAAAACACTGAAAACAATTTTCATAACGTGGCCGTTTTCGGAGGAGGTTGCTTTTGGTGCACCGAGGCGGTTTTTAAAATGTTGCGTGGTGTTTTGTCAGTGTTGCCCGGTTATGCCGGTGGGACGACAAAAAATCCGACTTATGAGCAAGTTAGTGGCGGCAGGACGGGGCACGCCGAAGTCGTTCGGATTGAATATGATCCGACACTTGTGCGCTATCGCGACTTGCTAACGGTATTTTTTGGCAGTCACGATCCGACGACTGTGAATCGACAGGGGAATGACATGGGTACGCAATATCGCTCGGTGATTTTTTATACCATGCCGGAGCAGAAAAAAGTGGCGGAGGATTTTATTAAAGAGATTAACATTTCAAACGAGTACGGGTTGTCAGTAGTAACCGAGCTTGCTCCACTCACTCAATTTTACGAAGCGGAAAATTATCACCGCGACTATTTTGCCACCCATCCCGGCAACCCTTACTGCGAGGTCGTCATTAATCCCAAACTTGAAAAAGTGCAGAAGATGTTTGCGGATTTATTGACTGATAAAAATTTACAAAAATAAATATGGATAAAAATAAAACTATGCCGAAAAATGAAGACGGGTGGAAGAAGGTTTTAACGCCTGAACAATACGCGGTTTTGAGGCAGAAAGGCACTGAAGCGCCGTTTAGCGGCAAGCTCTTGCATGAAAAGAGAGACGGAACATACACCTGCGCCGCCTGTGGTAATGAGCTTTTTTCTTCGGATGCTAAATTTGATTCGGGTACGGGCTGGCCATCGTTTGATCAAGCATTGCCGGGCGCTGTGAAAAATATTCCTGATAATTCGCATGGCGCCGAGCGGACTGAAATTGTTTGCGCTCGTTGCGGTTCGCATTTGGGGCACGTCTTTGATGACCTGCCCGCAACGTCTGAGCGTAGCGATGGCGGGCAGGCGGTCCGACGTTATTACAGTCGCACCGGCAAGCGGTATTGTCTCAATTCAGTGTGTCTTGATTTGGAGGAGAAAAACGCCGGAAACGTCTAGGCTAACTGAATTTCTTTGTTAAACGCGTGGGCGATCCTGTGAAGGGTGCCGAGCGAGTAGCTGTGAGTTCCGCTTTCTATGCGAGCAATAACCGATTGAGGCATGTTTGTTTTGAGCGCGACTGCTTTTTGGGTGAGCTTTTTCTTGAGTCGCATCTCTCGTATTTGTCGTGCGAGACCTAGTCTTGCCATTTCTTCGTTATAAGCCTCTTGAAACTTTTTTGAGCCAGACACTTTTTTGAATACTTGATCTATCGTATATAGTTTTATCTCCTTGTTTTTTGTTGCAGTTTTCATATTTCTATTGTTTATTTTTTATAAATTTATAATTTTTAAGGCATAGTCGATTTCGTGTCTAGGTGTTTTTTGACTTTTCTTTTTAAAACTTCTTACAAAGTAAATCACGGGTTCTATGATGAAGAATAGTAGTCGGTGGTCTTTAACAATCAATTCTTTTACGAGTCCCTGGAATGATTTTGTATGAGTGGATTGAAAATCTCCCTTTTCCATTGTGACCATGATATCAATGTGTAAATGGATTCTAGATTCTAGTAAACTTCTTCAGTTTTTATAGCGTATAATGAAAGGATGCAAAAAATTGCCGTTCTATTTTTAGCGTCTCTGACACTTTTTCCTTTGGGGAAGGTTTTTGCCGCCGTACCTACGGTTGCAATTTTTCCCGATAAAGTGATTCAGGGCGAGCCGGTGAAGGTTACCGTTGAAGGTATTTCGGGCGCGGCGGCAGTTCGCAAAATTTCTTTTGACGGCAAACCTGTAGGGGTATTTTTATATCAGGGCAAACCCACCGCCCTTATCGGCATTGACCTTAACAAAAAGCATGGTGAATACAAAGTGATTGTTACGCTCGCCGATGAAAGCCTGCTTGAAAAAATCATTACAGTTGGCGAACGAAAAAAAATAGAAGCGCCGCTTGGCATTCCCAAAAAACTCGGCGGCAATACTTCCGCAAGCCAAACTAAACTCGTGTCTTCACTTGCGCGGGAGAATGCCACACTCACCGCCCTTCGGACTTTTCCGAGAGCGTTATGGACGGAAAAATTTCGTTTCCCGATTGAAAATCCAACGGTGACCGACCCCTATGGTTATTTAAGACAGACGGGTTCGTATTTAATACCGCATAAAGGTACTGATTTCAAAGCGACGGAAGGTACGCCGGTCGTTGCCATCAATCGCGGCATTACCCGTCTCGCTCGCGCTTTTCTCGTTTACGGCAAAACAATTGTCGTTGATCACGGCTTGGGACTTTTTACTTTCTATATGCATTTATCCAAAATTAAAGTCAACGAAGGGGAGCTTGTGAAGCCGGGACAACTTATTGGGTTTTCCGGAAAGACCGGTTACGCGGAAAATCCGCATCTGCACATTAGCGTGAGAGTTCAAAATTTATCCATTGACCCAATGAAATTTATGGAATTGTTTCGATAACTTGGCAATTTCTCTTTGTTTATAGCCGTAAAATAGAAACCGGTTATCCTCATTATTACGACATAAAGCGTGCTATAATGGCATCGAGGCAATTTTATAGCTTGGTCGGTTTTATAAGCATAAGAGCGAAAGCTCTAACGCAATTATTATGAAAGCATTGCACATGGTAACATTTATTCTTCTCGTTATTGGCGGATTAAACTGGGGTTTGGTTGGCGCCGTCGACTATAATTTAGTTGACAATCTTTTGGGAGAGGGTTCAACTCTCGCGGCAATTGTTTACGCGCTAGTCGGTCTAGCGGCCATTGTTGAAGTTGTAACGCATAAGAATAAATGTAAGGATTGCGCGGTAGGCGGTTCTTCAATGTAGTTTGGAAATTAAAGTTCAGACGAAAACTATCCGCCAAAAGGCGAATAGTTTTCGCTTTCGCTTGAATGTCTAGATGTCTTTACCTTTCCAGGCATATTATTACATTGATCTTAAAATTTACTATGGAATTAGAACCAACATCCAAACCACGCCTGCCAGCGGAGCAAGGGGAAAAATCAGAACTTAAAGTTTTTCAAGACACTATCGCTGAATTAAGAAGAAAAGAAACAGCGGGTGACGAAAACCGCCCACTTTACTTCCAGCGGGTTTGAAGTCGCGCCGGAAGAGTTGACTGATGCGGATCGTTTGATGTGGCAAAAGATTACAAACTATCCGAATGCCGGCCCGCTTTCCCAGAAAGAGTATTTAAGTTACAGAGAAGCTGTTAGTAATAGCGGTGTTGCGTCCAGGTCTAATTTCGCGGCATATCTTAATAATCGCATAGTGCCGATTTGGCATAAATTGGATAGCGGAGAGGAGCACAAATAAATTTTAAGAGACGCGCTTGGAGGGTTCGCATACCACTGTCTGTGGCGGGGTAAGGTGGTCTAGCGTATGTGATTATTCCCGATTTGTTCAAATACCTTGTTCGTGTAAGATGTTTGGTACAAACAGCCATCCCTCACAAGGCGGAGACGTCGCATAGTGGCCTAGTGCGCTCGCTTGGAAAGCGAGTAGGGATAACACCCTCGCGAGTTCAAATCTCGCCGTCTCCGCTTTGTAAGGGAGTATTCCGGCAGGCAGGAAAGCGTGCGTGGGGAAACCCACCAAAAGCTCATGTAAAGAGCGAATCTTTCACCATCCGTTTTTAAAATTGACTTCGCTTGCGGACCCAATTTCAAAGAATTATTTGGGCGAAATGAGTTTGCCTTTTTTGTTGTAAAAAATGTTTCTTGAGATATATCGCGAAAAATTATAGGAATGAATAACTTTTCAACGGTAGTCATCTAGCAAGTTCTAACTTAGTGTCAAATAAGATGAATATTAAAACTGCTCTTGTGAAATTTAACAGTCACGCTCATAATGATGTTTATGAAGAAATTAAAGATTGGCTACATCGGTTTGGGGAAAATGGGGGTAAATATGTGCTTGCTTCTAAAAGAGCGCGGTCATGAAATAATCGCTTGGAATCGGGGCGAAGAAGGTCGTCGACGCGGTCGGGAAGCGGGTATTAAGACGGTTAATTCTTTGAAAGAGCTCGCGGGGAATTTACCCGGGCGGAGAATCATTTGGCTTATGGTTAGCCATAATGGGGTAGACGAGATTATTAAAGAATTACTCCCTTTGCTTAATCGTCAGGATATTGTGATTGATGGTGGAAATTGTTTTTTTGAAGACACAATCAAACGGGCGAAGTTGCTTAAAAAGCATGGGATCATGTTTTTAGATGCTGGAGTGTCGGGGGGACCAGCGGGTGCCAGGAGCGGTGCTTGCATTATAGTCGGCGGCGACAAAGTGGCTTACAAAAAAGTTTTGCCGATTATTAAGACTGCCGCCGCGCCGGGCGCGTACGGCTACTTCGGTTCCCACGGCGCCGGCCACTTCGTTAAAATGGTTCACAACGGCATTGAGTACGGCATGATGCAGGCGCTTGCCGAGGGTTTCGCTGTGCTCAAAAAATCCCAATTTAAGCTAAACCTAAAACAGATCGCGGGACTTTATAATAATAGGAGCGTTATTGAGTCTCGGTTGGTCGGTTGGCTTGCTGGCGCTTATAAAAAATTCGACGAAGACCTTAAAAAAGTTTCTGGTTCGGTTACCCACACCGGCGAAGGCGAGTGGACCGTCAAAACCGCCCGGAAACTCAGCGTACCGGTCAAAGTTATTGAAGACGCTTTCAAATTTCGCGTGGCCTCGGCCAAAAATCCGAGCTACATTGGTCAAGTACTTTCTGCGCTGCGGAATCAATTTGGAGGGCATAGCGCGCGGTAATTTTTCCACTAACGGTTTAACATATGAAATCATCAAGATTTGAAGGAACACCAGATAAAAATTTTGATTTGTCGGCATCTCCGGAATCGGAATTACCGAAAGACGCAATTCAACAACCAGAGGCATTACCGATCAAACAACTGGCTGAAAAAATTGCATCAGTGGATCCAAAACCACCGGCGCGGCTGGAAGAACTTCGCTTTGAACTTGGCATGTTGTCAGAGCGGGAGAAACGTTCCGTTTTGCTTAACGAGGAATTGATTTATAAACGTACCAGTGAACTTGAAGCTCGTCTCGAGAGTAAACGTCGCGAACTCTCTTCAGGTCACAGGGGACGATTTTCTGCTAATAAGTTCAAGAAGTTTATATCATCTTTGTTGGCGGGAGTCGCGCTTTTTGCGGGCTCTGCCAAAAGCGAAAGCGTGAGAAGCGAATCAACAACAGAACATCAAACAAATTCTATTGAGAGAACAGAGAAAGCAATTAAGTTAGAAATAAGCAGATTCGCAGACACGGTCGGTTTTGACTGTTCTTTGTCGTTAGGCAATGGCGATGGCAAATATATTTTACACATCGGTCAAATTCATAAAACACCGTATAATTTAACGAATGCGGTTCAACATGCGAGAGTTATTGATTATCAAAAATCAATCGCTGACTTTATTTCTTCGCTTGTCAATGACCGTTCTTCAACCACTAATGTTTTTACGGAAGGATTTACCGCTGAAGATGAAGGCGTTTGCAACGAAATTCGTTTGAGTATTAAGAGCGATCTTGATAACCTTGCGTTTGATTTAAACAGTTATCGGATGTTAACCGCCTTGCATTCAAAACACTCAAGCGGTATGACTGACCTGAAAATATTTATGACCCAGCTTAATTACCTGTTTCGGGCTAAACTTAATGAGCTGGAAAAGTATTTTCAATCTCACCCAGAAGCCACTGGCAATTTCAACGAGCAAGAAAAACAGGATTTTGAACGGAGTTTGAAATATGCGCGTGAAATGTTTGTTGGGTCAAACGCGTATCCGGGAGAAGATGCGATTTTTTACTATGGCGCCGCCGAAAAGTTATTCCTTGACGGCAAAATTTACCGTAAAGCGGCCGAGGCACGGGCATCAAATGCCGCGGCGTTTAAGATTGACGATACAATAGACGATGCCATTAAAAAAATGGGGAGCGCCAGCACTAAGGAAGAGTCAGATAATCTTGCGATGGAGGTCGGTAAATTAAAAGCGTCGGAAAAGAAAATTACTTACGATATTCGCGAAGATGTCGCCTTGAGAATACTCGGCGATTTCGCAAGGACTAACAATCAACAGGTCATTCCCCTTGTTTACGGCGCATCTCATGATTTCAGCGACAATGTGCTCAAGTGGAATAAGAGTCATCCAAAACAGCCTTTTGGGCTGATTAAAGTTTGGCGTTCAAAAGAGTTAGACAAAAAGAAATAATTTTTCATAAATGGAAATCAAAAATTTTGAGACCTCAAAATTAGCGAAGGAGGGTGGAAATAAACTCACCGAGTTTTTGCGCGCCAAAGAAAACAAGGCGGTTCTTCTGCTTCTCACCGGCGGTTCAGCGATGGAAATGTTTGAGTTTGTTAAGCCGGAGGTGCTTGGGACGCACATAACAATGACAATACTTGACGAGCGATTTAGCGAAGACCCGAAGGTTTGTAATTTTTTGCGGTTAAAAACATTGCCGTTTTATGAGCGAGCCGTTGAAGCTGACGTGAGCATTTTTGACACTTCGCTGAAAGTCGGGGAGACGATGGGGGAGCTGGTGGCGCGTTTTGAAACAATGCTTCGGGAGTGGCGCGATGAAAATCCGCGCGGAGCGGTGATCTCAACTTTCGGCATCGGCGAGGACGGACATATTTGTGGCATTATGCCGCATCCGGAGAACCCGCAAAAGTTTTCCGAACTTTTTGAAAATGATAGCCATTGGGTAGTTGGTTATGATGCCGGTCTAAAAACACAATTTCCGCTTCGTGTTACCACCACTTTTTCTTTCCTCCGAAAAAACCTAACTGCCGGCATCGCGTATTTGTCCGGTGAAAAAAAGCGCGCCGCGCTCAAAAGTCTCCTCGCACCGCGGGGCGCTCTTGCCGAGACCCCAGCCCGAATTTTGAATGAATTGCCAAACATGACACTTTTTACCGATATTTTTATGAGTTGAACGCATCAATATACGATCATCAACGTTTTCAGTTAGAACCACACCGAAGTGTCTGGAATTATACCAGTCGGGCATCAAAATTGTCACCAAAGTTTTGCATACGTCAAATGTTCCGATTAGTTTGAAATACTCTGTAATTTATAATACAATAGCACAACGTGAGATGTCATGACCCACGCATTAATTTTGCCAGATTTTACTTTAGCGGCTTGCTTCGGGTTTGAGGTATGTGCCTATTCGGCGCTCGCAAGCCGAAAGAGTTGTTTGAGTCTGGGGTTTACGTTAGCTCAACATTTTGACCAGAGGGTAAAATTAAAGCTGGGTCATGATTTTCTAAACTCGCCTTACTTGTTAATAAAATCATGATTTACTTCGATAATGTTTCAAAAATTTATTCCGACGATTGCGCGGCGCTTTCCAATGTTACGCTTACAGTTACGCCAAAGGAATTTGTTTCAATAGTTGGGCATTCCGGCGCCGGTAAAACGACGCTTATCAAGATGATTCTGGCGGAGGAGAGACCGACCAAAGGACGGGTTTTTTTTGAATCCACCGATGTTCATTTGCTAAAAAAACGCCAAATGAACCTATTGCGCCGACGAATCGGCACCGTGTTCCAGGATTTCAGGTTACTGCCCAATAAAACGTCGTACGAAAATATTGCCTTTGCCATGGAGGCGGCGGGGCGCATTGATGAAGAAATTGAATCCGATGTGCCCCATGTGCTGGAACTCGTCGGTTTGGGCAAGAAAATTTGGAGTTTTCCGCATGAGCTCTCCGGCGGTGAAAAACAGCGAGTGGCCATTGCCAGAGCCATTGTTAATCAGCCTGACGTCATTATCGCGGATGAACCGACGGGCAATCTTGACCCCATAAACACCTATGAGATTATCCAAATTCTTAAAAAAATTAATGATTTGGGTACAACGGTTATTCTTACGACTCACAACAAGGGGGTCATTGATTCGGTGGGAAGGCGGGTAATTACAATGGAGAACGGCAAGATAATAAGGGATGATAAGGAAGGGAAATATTCTTTATAAAAACCCCAAAGCACTTTGCGCAGTTTGAGAAATTCTATTTGGGTTTTGAATTCGGGATTTTTAGTTTATACTATCTAGCATGATGTGGACCAATGTAAAGAGAGTTGTGCGTGCGGGTTTTGTCGGTTTTTGGCGCAACGGCTTTGTGTCGCTTGCGTCGGTTTTGGTGATGACAGTAACGCTTTTCGTCATCGGTTCGGTGATTTTTCTTTTGGCGACCCTTGACGCGTCGCTCAATAACCTTAAAAGCAAAGTTGACGTCAATGTTTACTTGACGACCACCGCCGCCGAAGAGGAAATTATGTCTCTCAAAACTTTGCTTGAAGCTCTGCCGGAAGTCAAAACCGTATCTTACGTGACTCGCGAGCAGGCTTTGGAAAATTTCAAAAACCGACACCAGAATGACGCGCCGATACTGGAAGCGCTTAAAGAAGTTCCAGACAATCCTTTAAGCGCCGTGCTCAACATTGTCGCGAAAGACCCGGGCCAATACGAAGCTATCGCCAATTTTCTAAAAAGCGACAACGCTCTTTCTAAAAATCAACAAGTGATAGTCAGGAAGGTTAATTATGACGACAACAAGACGGCTATTGCCGTGCTTTCACGGATTATTGATTCTGCTAAAAGACTGGGGTTGGCGGTAACACTGGTGCTTGTGATTATTTCTCTCTTAATTATTTTCAACACCATCCGTCTGGCCATTTATACGGCTCGCGAAGAGATTTCCGTGATGCGGCTTGTGGGTGCTTCCAATAAATACATTCGCGGTCCGTTTGTAATTTCCGGCGTCATATACGGAGTGTTGGCTGGCGCGTTGACGCTTATGATTTTTTACCCGTTGACTTATTGGCTTGGTTCAGCGACAGAAAATTTTTTCAGCGGTATTAATGTTTATCGTTATTACATCTTGAACTTCGGACAGATTTTTGGCATTATCATGGGGTCGGGGGTTTTGTTGGGCGCGGTTTCAAGCTACTTGGCGGTGAGGAGATACCTTAACGTGTAGGCACACGAAAGCACAAAGCATAGTACACAAAAAACCAAACAAAAGGATAATTTTGTGTTTTGAGTAGTTTGTGATTTTGTTTGGGTTTTTGACAGTTTGTGTTTTGGAGAGTTTCGAGAGTATAGTATCCATAATTTATAATCTTCGGATTTGCAAAATGACCAAAAGTAAGCACAAGTACATCTTTGTCATCGGTGGCGTCATGTCCGGAGTGGGGAAAGGCGTTGCGACTTCTTCCATCGGCCTCATCCTCAAGTCCAAAGGGTTCAAGGTAAACCCGATTAAAGTTGACCCCTACCTCAACGTTGACGCCGGCACCATGAACCCCACCGAGCACGGTGAGGTTTTCGTTTTAGATTCGGGGCTTGAGACTGACCAAGACATGGGGAATTACGAGCGGTTTATGGAGATTGACCTAAAGCCCGAGGACTACATCACGAGTGGGATGGTATACAAGCACGTGATTGAGAAAGAACGTTCGCTTGGCTACAAAGGGAAATGTGTTGAGGCGATTCCTCATATTACTGACGAAATCCGGCGGCGAATTGAGCGCGCCGCCGAGATAAACGGGTCGCAGGTGTCACTCATTGAAATCGGCGGGACAGTCGGAGACTACCAGAACATCCTCTTTATTGAGGCGGCGCGCGTCCTCAAACTCAAGCATCCGGGCGACGTGCTTTTTATCCTTGTTACATACCTTCCCGTTCCTTCAAAACTTGGCGAGATGAAGACCAAACCGACGCAAAACGCGGTACGCCAACTCAATTCCTACGGCGTCCAGCCGGACATCATCATCGCGAGAAGCGCCCATCCGCTTGACGGGAAGCGCAAGGAAAAGCTCGCGATTTGGTGCAATGTCCCGGCCAGCGCAATCGTTTCGGCGCCGGATATTGAATCAATTTACGAAGTGCCGCTTAATTTTGAGCGCGATAATATCGGACAGATTATTTTGGACCGCCTTGGCCTCAAATCGCGGGCTCGGCGCGACACCCTCGCGAAGTGGCGAAATTTTGTATCAAGAATTAGAAATCCAAAGGGCGAAGTGAAAATCGCCGTCGTCGGCAAGTACTTTGACACCGGCGACTTCATCCTTTCGGATGCGTACATTTCGGTCATTGAGGCAATCAAGCACGCGGCATACAAATTTGGTTTGAAGCCAGACATTCACTGGCTCAACTCCAAGAAGTTTTCCGCCGAAGGCGCCGCGCCTGCCAGCGGGCAGGGACCCGCCTCTGGCGGGGAGGCGAAGGAACGTGTGGATTCTCTCAAAAAGTACGACGGCGTAATTGTTCCCGGGGGCTTCGGCGAGACGGGGATAGAAGGGAAGCTCAAAGTCATTGAGTATGCCCGCAAAAATAAAATTCCCTACCTCGGTCTTTGTTATGGCATGCAGCTTATGTGTATTGAGTTTGCGCGAAATGTTTTGGGACTCAAAGACGCGAGCACTACCGAGATTAATCCCGAAGCAGAGCACAAAATAATTGACATTATGCCCGACCAGCGAAAGAAACTTGAGGAAGGGAATTACGGCGGTTCCATGCGCCTCGGCGCCTATCCCGCTCATCTTGCTCCAAGGACACTGGCTTTTTCTGCGTATTCCGATTCTAAAAGCTATAAGCTAACAGCTAACAGCTATAAGCTGATTAGTGAGCGTCACCGCCACCGCTTTGAAGTGAATCCCGAATACATTGAGAAACTCCAAGCCGGCGGCCTCGTTTTTTCCGGAAAATCCCCCGACGGGGTCTTAATGGAAATTGCCGAACTCCCTCGCAAAATCCACCCATTTTTCCTCGGCACGCAATTCCACCCCGAGCTCAAATCCCGCCCACTTGCCCCACATCCTTTATTTACAGAATTTATTAGGGCATCTAGTAAGAAAAGAGATAAGTACTAACTCTTGCGACCGCAGTGAATATATGTAATAGTTTATGTAAATCTAACCTTCTAAAATGAGTATAGAAAGACCCACACCTCAAAAAGAAACAGTTGCGGCTAAAGAATCCCGCTCTGAACAGAAGCAAACACATGAGTCATTGCCTGAATTGGAGTTGACCGAATTACTCAAATCGGAGAAGCCAATTAATGAAGTAGAAAATAAGAAGTTAAAGATAGAAGCTGTTCGGCCTTGGAATAACTACACAATCGTTACACTTGAAGGTTCAGATGAGATTCGCCTGATTTTGATGAGTTGATCGAGAAAAGCATGGATAAATTTGATGACGATTTGGAAGAGTATCTGAAGACAAAAACCAAGTAGACCGGGGACTGGAATGATTTCGGCACTTTAGTTTTTGTCGATTTGAGCTTCGCGTCGCCGATTTTCCGATTAGCCCGGGCGACACGCTAATTTTGGAGGAATGGGACCCGAAAACGGCGAGCTACACCGGCCGATGCATCAAAAAAACCGCCGGCTACATCATCAAATCCGACCTCAACACATTCGGCCAGCGCCATCTCATCGAAAAGCACGGTCTCTACGTCATTACGTTGGAATAAGATTCATCTCCCTCATACTTTCCCTATACAATGACAGAAATAACATTCTTAGGACTTATGCGTTTGGTATCATTCCCGTGGAAACGGGAATCTATTGCCCAGTATAGGCCTGGATTCCCGCCCCACGCCTTCGCGGGGGCAGGCACTACGCGGGAATGACAAAGGAAAAACCGGTTAAAATAGTGCAAACGCGTAAGTCCTAATTCTATAGTTTAATCTATTCTCTAATTCTCACGAATTAGAGAATAAGCGTAGAAAGGGGGATGGCCGTATGCATAGTGGGGCGACAGAGTATGGCAGG
>Ga0209211_10007289_pt1 | contig 15580 bp, 13 predicted proteins | sample RifGroA2_FD_183992 | JGI IMG/M metagenome (GOLD analysis project Ga0209211, IMG submission 183992) | Groundwater microbial communities from Rifle, Colorado, USA - Groundwater A2 (SPAdes) (version 2) | ecosystem: Environmental > Aquatic > Deep subsurface > Groundwater | place: Rifle, Colorado... | reverse complement strand
TTGCGGCGGGAGGGCATACGAGTATTTCGGAAAAACCGTCGCCCAGTGCAAATAACACAAAAAGCCCGCTACGCCCGCGACGTCCTGACCGGCATGATGATGTGGAGAAAAGAGGGGTCTTTGGGGGAACGAAACGCGCCGGGGTTTAGGGCGCCGGTCATTTCAAAAACCACTTCCTCGCCCGGAAAATTAGCAAGAAGCTCAAGAAGAAACCGGCTGTTAAACGCGATGTCCCCTTCTTCTCCTTCCACTTTTGCATCTATCTCAATTGTGTTTTCTCCGATCTGCGGAGTGTTAGCCGAAACAACCAGGGTGTTTTTTATTATATGAAGTCGTATGATGTTGGCGCTGTCGCGGGCGAAAATGCTTGCGGACTTGACTGCCTTTGTGAGCTGTTCCACATCAAGAGTGGCCCGCGTGGCGTGTTTGGTTGGGATTATTTTTTCAAATCCCGGATATTCTCCGTCAATGCGGCGGGTCGCAACCGTCGTGTCTCCTATGCGAACAACGAGTTGTCCGTTTTCAGCGTCGGATAGAAATACTTGCTTTTCTTCTTTTTCCTCCTGGCAAACTCTCAAAACCTCCCCAAGGGCCCTGGCGGGGACCACAACGTCTGTGTCTTTTGGAAGGACCACCCTGGAACGACACACAGAAAGCCTGTATCCGTCTGTCGCTGCAAAAAGGGCCCCTTCTTCTTTTTGAACAACCTTAATGCCCGTCAAAAGGGGCCTTCCCTCGTCAGAAGAGGCAGCAAACAACACGAGAGACAAAAAAGATACAAGTTCCTCTTTTTCTATCGTTGTTTCCTTTTTCCCCGGCGCCTCTCCTGATGGAGGAAATTCCACAGCGGGAAGTCCCGGGATAGTGGCGCGAACCCCCCCACAAACCAACCGAAGGGCCCCCTCTTTTTCCTCGAGCGTCACCGTGTCTTGGGGGAGCGAGGAGACAAGCTCTGAAAAAATCTTGGCGGCCACACATATTCCTCCTTCTTTTTCTACCTTCGCTCCCACAAACACAGCCTCTGTAGTCTCCAAAGAAGAGGCGGTAACGATAATGCCTTGCTTCGTTGCTTTTATTAAAATATTAGAAAGAACGGGAAGAGTGGGCCTGCTTGAAACAACCCTATTTGTCCGTGTTACCGCTTTTACCAGATTTTCCTGAAGGATAGAGACTTTCATGGTATATATGTCTATTCGTCGTCGTAGACAGTAGGGCGTGTGGAAAAGTGTACGACGCTTTCCTTGTGGTGTCAATGCAGGAAAACTGCCGGACAAGGTTGTGGATAAGAAGGTGGATAAGTTTGGGAAAAATGTGGAAAAGTGGATAACCCTCCTCATCGGCGGGCGGGCTACGCCCAGAGTTTTCTTTTTATCCCCTCTACGTCCCCACGAAGACGCTCGTTTATGGAAAGCTCTTTAGTGATTGTTTCCACGCCGTGCATAACCGTGGTGTGATCGCGCCCGCCAAGGAGCCCGCCGACGTCCTCCAGGGTCAGGCCCAGTTCGGTTTTACAAAGATACATGATAATCTGGCGCGGCCTAGCAATAGGGCGATCGCGCTTGGGGCTTTTAATAGCCGTTGTTTTAATGCCGTAGTAGTTGGCCACCGCCTCGAGAACTTCCTGCGGAGGCACGCGCTTGTCGTGTTTGGCAAGCCCGTCTCCAGCAACAACGGCTTTAGAACCCAACAAAGAAGAGATGAGCTCCGGCGTGGCAGGGCCAACACCCGGGGCAGTAAGTTTACGCAAAAAACCCTCAATTGCCCGCGTGTCGGTAAGATTAGCCGCGACAAGTTGGGCTGCCTCCGGGGGGACGCTTATTCCCATGGCTGCGGACTTAATATTGACGATAGCCACCCGGAGTTCAAAGTTGGGGGGGGCGATATCTACCGTCAGGCCCCCCTCGAAGCGGCTCCTCAACCGGTCATCAAGTTTGGCAATTTCTGACGGCGGCCGGTCGCTTGTGAGAATAATCTGCGTCCCCTCGCGGTGGAGCACGTTAAAGGTGTGAAAAAACTCTTCCTGGGTTTGTGTTTTTCCGGCGATAAACTGGACGTCGTCGACGAGAAAAAGCTGTGACGAGCGGTATTTTTGACGGAACTGGCGGTTTGTTTTGGTTTGGATGGCCTCGACGATTTCATTGGTGAACTCCTCCCCCATACAATAGACGAGCCGGATCCCGGGTTTTTTTGCAAGGATTGCGTTTCCTACCGCGTGCATAAGGTGGGTCTTTCCAACCCCCACGCCGCCGTAGAGAAAGAGCGGGTTATAGGAGCCTCCCGGGTTTTTGGCTACTGCAGTAGCTGCTGCGTAGGCGAGTTGGTTGGTGGTAGAGACGGCAAAGTTATCAAAGGAGGCATCAACGCGAATATGGAGCCTGCGGGCTACGTCCTGGGGGGTGGTCGCCAAAGGAGTGTTTGGGGCGGCAAATAGTGGGCCGGCGTCCTCTTCCGCGAGGCGATTGCGCTTGGGGGCAACCAAAAACACTAAACTTATATTTTCATTCGTGTGGTGGTCCAAGATGCTTTTAATAAGGCTGTAGTAGCGGCTCTCGACAAGCGTGCGTATGGGCGCATTAGAAAAGCCGATGGAAGCGACGTTTTTTTCTAGAGAAATAAGAGACGAGCCCTTAAATTGAGTGTGAAACGCAACGCGGGAGACGGAAAGCTCAATTTCCGCCAGGACTGTTTTCCAGAGTTTTTCTAGATTCATATTCGTTGTAGAATAGAAAGAAGACCACAGCGGGCAAGGGGTGGATAACTTATCCACATCCTAGAAAGATTTTGTATGATTGTCAAGGAGAAAATAAAAGGATTGTTTCAACAAGCAGAGCTCGTGATTTTTTTCTTCTTTCTCATAACCTCTCTTTTTTTAGGTGATGGCAAACAGGCGTTTGTGGACGCGTGGTGGGCGCTGGGGATTCTCATGATGTATGGCGTGCGGTACTACCAGCGCGGCAAGCTAGATTTGCGTCCTCTCCCCCGGCCGATTGGGTTTGCGTGGACAGGGTTTATTCTTTACTACATTATTCTGACGCCGTTTTCCGACAGCGCCGGGTACTCGATCACCGCCACCATTAGACTTATTGAGGCCTATTTAGTCTATGTGATGTTTTATACTATTTCCCCCGAAAAAACAGTGAGACTATTTACTTGGGGGTTTCTGTTCATTGGTGTGGTCGCAACACTTTCCTCATTTGTGTTTCTTCTCGTTCCTTCGTGGGCGAGTTTTCTCCCGCCCATGAACCTCCTCTACGCGACCTACGGCCACAATCACCTTGCTGATTTATTGTTGCCGGCGTTTCCATTACTAATCGCACAACTCCAACACAAACAGTCAAAATTATTATGGCTTCTTCTCATTCTTTTCACCGTCGGGATGGTCCTGACGTTTGCCCGCGGGGCGTGGATCCTCCTCGTTGTTTATCTTCTGTTTCTGGTTTGGAGAAGCAAGAATGTGACCACGAGAAGAGTTGGTTTATCGGTCGCAGCAGTAATAGTAGCAACGTTTCTTCTCGTACAAAAAACCCCCCTTCTTGCCGACAGCCGGTGGCAGCGGCCCGGGGACGTTTTATCTAGAGTCCAAACGCCTCCAGGCCGCCCCAAGCTCCTACTCCTGGTTTACCCACAGCTTTCCGCTGCAACTCGTGGTTGAAACGGGCGCTGTGGGTTTTTTGATTTTTGGTTTCCTTTTCTATTTTCTATTTCGCAGGATACAAACCGCATCGCCCCTGTTGCCCGGAGCCGCCCTGGTGCTTGCATACAGCTTCTACGAGTTTACCCTTGACTACATATCCATGTGGCTTCTCGTCTGGGCCGCGCTGGGGGTGTTGACGAAAGACAACGTTCAAAGATCTACTCATTCAAAAACCGCAATTGGAGCGCTCGTGGTTCTTGCGTTGTTTTATATTTCAAACATCGGCAGCCTCGGGGCATCAGTGTTAGGCAACAAAACACTCACTTTCTTTCTCGCGCCGTACAATGAGAGTGCGGCAAAAGACTGGCCCTCTTCGTTTGCTGTGTCCTTTCACAAGAAAAACCCGGAGGTGTTGTTTGCCATAGGAGAGCCAGGCTGCGAACAGGTTATGGCGTTAGACAGGCACAATCAAAATCTGCAGCAAGAGTGTCTGCGTATGCTTCTTGAAAGCGGGAAAACAAAAAACGCCGCAGCAGCGCTGTATTTACTGGGAAAAACAATACTACCAAAGACGCTCTGGTGGAGGTTGTCGCTCGGGGATTTAACAAGCGACGCCGCAATAAAACACATAAGCCAAAAACTCCTCCAAGATACGTTGTATTCTGCCGATCAAAAAGACGACGGGTATGCGAAGTTAATGTATTATTTGGGCTTGCAAGCGATCAACGAAGACCCTCTCCTCACGAGGAGACTTTGGGTGCTAGCTCGCGACATTTCCCCAGGCTGGAGTTACTATCATGTAGAACTGGCGAGCCTTGAGATGTGGGTTCTAAATGACGCCTCCTCCGCCAAGCGCCGCCTTGCGCGGTGCGCCGAGCGTAAAGACCCGCGCGCTCACTGTTTATACATACTGACGCATACCGTTCCGTCTGTGGGATCACAAAAAGACTTTATCGCCGCAATACCCAAAAATTTATGATAAAACAATGGCGCCCCTATGTGTTTGTTGTATTGATTGGGATATTTTTCCACCTTATTAATTTCTCGAAAGCCTCATTTTTTTATGCGGACCAAGGCAATGACCTTCTGATAGCGAAGGCTATTTTAGAAGAAGGACACCGCCCATTGGTCGGGCCGCTTTTGAGCGCGGCCGGAATCTTTATCCCCCCAACCTACTATTACCTGCTCGCCGCATTTTTAGCCGTTGGAAAAACGCCGCTTGGGACGGCCCTCATGTTTGCTGTCTTCAACCTCATCACCATGGTCGGCCTGATGGCGGCGGCAGAAAAGCTGGTAGATCGCAAAACCGCAATTATTGCAGGCTTGCTCTTCTCGGTTACTGTGGTTGTGGTTGAGCACGGGCGGTACATGTGGCAGCCCCACCCCGTGTTGTGGTTCACAACCGGAACGCTTCTCTGCTTTCTCTTTGCGAGAGAACAAAAGAAAATAGCCTGGCTTGTGTTGGGAACGTTGAGTTACATGTTAGCGGTCTCCGTCTACCCAAGCGCGCTTCTGTTGGTGCCATACGTTTGGCATCAAACCATCCGTCTTTACCGGTTCATAACCAGACAGAGAATTTGGTCAGCCCTGAAGTTTGTATTCGTTACGCATCTCGTTATTGGAGGATTGATTTATGCGCCGTTTTTTGTGTTTGAGTATAGAAACGGGTTTCCTACGTACCACGCGCTTTCTTCCGCATCGCTTGGCCCTCCGTTGACAATAAAGGAAGCAGTCAGCATATATTCCCAAAACTTTTTGACGTTTACAGAAAGTGTCGCAAACCAGTGGTATATTCTGCGCTCCTACAGCGTACTGTTAACCACCGCGTTGTTTATCGGTGTGTTTGTGGTGTGGGACAGATTGAGAAGGGCGGGAGCGACGAAGCAGGAATGGGTAGAGTTTATAGGTCTTCCGTGGGTGTTGCTGGGGTGGCTGGGCGTGCTGTTTTACCGTCTTGAGATAACCCACTGGCGTTCGTTTTACCTTTTACCTTTGTGGATTCTCATGTTTTCCATCGTCATCCGCGTCGGGATGGCGCGGCGAGACCGTATCGTTGTGTACGCCGTGGGAGTCTTGGTGTTTTTTTATGCGTTGGGGAATTTGTTGCGATTTTATCGATGGGAGCTCCTGCAGCCTTTGAACAGGTTGGATTACTACGCGTCGGTTGCCCGCGCGATAGAAGCCTCTATGCAAAAGAACGGATATGACCCTCAAGATGTTGCCGTTGTGGTATTTACTCCAGATGATGAGCAAACATCGTGGGAGGCGCCGCCCGTGTTGTACTTTTTACATGAAGATACGAGGCTGCCGGTTAGCATTGTCAAGGAGGGCAACAACATTGATACGTGGAGCGCTGTTTCCTCGCCCACGCCGGTCAAATACCTTGTGTGTTCGGAATATCCGTCGATTGAAACGATCCAAAACGGATGCACGGCCGCGTTTCTTAAAGTTAATACGGGGTATGTTCAGAAGGACCGGTGGTTGACGGAGGATAACGCCATGGTGTTTCTCTACAATATTCAGGGTTTTTGACGCGACTCAGTCAAAACTTGATCTATTCGGCGCACGAAGTGATTCCAGCTATATTGTTTTGCGTTGCGGTATGCGTGTTTCCCCAGTTTTCTTGTAAGTTTTTCGTTTCTTGCTAAAAGGGTCATCTTTTGAGACAAGTCTTGCGTGTTCGCGTTTGTTACAAAACCAGTAACACCATCTACCTGACTTTCTTTTGGCCCCCCAGCGCTGACTGTTATGCTTGGTTTACCAAAAGAGTTTCCTTCTAAGAGCGTGAGCCCCCAATCCTCGTTGAACGACGTAAGAAGCACAGCCCAACATTCTGAATATAGTTTTCTTAATTTTTTTTCGGAAGGTGACGTGATAATGGTTATGTCTTTTCTCTTTTGTGTAATTTCCAATAAATTTTTTACGTAAAATCGGCTTTTGGTATCAACCTGGCCGGAAATAACAAGGCGAAAGTTTTGTTGCTTGGGAGCAGTGCGTTTAAATCGTATAAAAGATCGAATGGCAAGCTCAATGTTTTTTGTCCACATGATTCGTCCTGGAATAAGAAAGTACGGCTTGTAGATCGGACTAATTTTCTGGACATTAACCCCGGGGTGCAATATTTCATAACGACCCTTGAGACTGCGCAGAAGGTCGCCCTCTTGTGCTCGGCGCAACGTTTCTCTGCTGTTAAAAAAAACATGCGTGTATTTTGACCACAGATAGCTATCTACTCGCGTGAATGCAAAAGAGAGAAATGCGTATATACGTTTACCAACGAACCCCCTCGCCTGCAATGCACGAATTTTATATTCTCGGTCAAAAACTGCTCGCAGCGGCGTGTGACAGAAGCAAACCGCGGGGATAGTATTATTCCTTGTAAGTATCAAGTCTCCCAAGCCCTCGGAGTGAACAAGCAGGAGATCAAACCCTTCAAGGTTAATTTTTTGAAAACTAATTATGATCGTTGCCTTTATGACTGATAGTATTGTCCTGTTGACGGGTATTTTTTTTAGCTCAACCACCTTGTACTTCTTGAACTCCGGATACGTACCGTTGCTGTCGTAGTGGTTGGTGAAAATTGTATACTGGTGGCGACTTCTTTTGACCGTTTCCAGTATTGTTTTTTCTACGCCGCTTTTGAGATAAACCCAGGGATAGTATAGTGCGATTTTCATACATCGCGAACCGCTTTTGTATAGACACGAAATAAACGCTGGTAATGAAGGTCAGGAGCAAACTTCATCTCTGCATATTTACAAGCACACTTACCCAGGGCAACTGTTTTTGATGGGTTATTCCATAATTGGAGTATTTTTTCTGTCATTTCAGCAGTGTTTCCCGGTGTAAAAAGCAAACCAGTTTTACCGTGTTCGACGATTTCAGGAATGCCACCAATGTTGCTTGCGATGACGGGCCGTTTTTGTGAGTAGGACTCTAAAATTGAGTATGGCTGATTTTCATACCAACAAGACGGGACAACAGTGAAAGCACAATGAGACAAAATTTTTCGCAACCGTACGTCATCTTGAAACGCAGCAACGTCGACATTTTTAAGGTCGTGTTCATTGATAAAGTTTAGGACCCGCTGTTCGGTGTTTTTATTTTCGTAAAACCCTACAAGTTTAAATGGAACGACCCGTAGATGGGAAGCGGACATAAGAAGGTCAAAAATCCCTTTTTGTTCGGCCAGCCGGCCAAAGTAAAGAACAAATTGACCTCGACGATTCTCGCCCGTGCTGCCATCTGTTACGGAAATCTTGGAAGATTGATAAAAATTAGGGATATGCACGATTTTATGAGCAGGAAAGCCGTACTCAACGAGTTTGTCTTTCACAAAAGTACTCGGAGCTATAAAATAGTCCACGTATTTTTCGTAAAATCTGCCCACTCGTTGGACGTAGGAGGAGACAACTGCCACGAGCGACGCCCGGTACGAGTTTTTGATACATTTGTGAAGGACTGCCCGATAGTAATTGTGGGGCTTTGTTATTTCACAAATCTTCCCATCATGGAAAAGGTTGACGGAAGGGCTAATTAATTGGTAATCGTGGACGGTTTGGATAATGGGTATGCTTCTTTTTTTAATCTCAGAGAGGATTGATGGTGAAATATAGTAATAGATATTTTGTATATGGACAACATCTGGCTGAAAATCGTCAAGAACAGCCGCTATCTTTTTTTTAGAATCGAATGAGTAAAACATTCTTCTTAATGTGGGGGGGAAATTCCTGAGATCATTATTTGTAACATCTATTTTTTCAATAAAATATCGCTGCCACTTTGATGGTTTATTGTTCTGATTCTTCGTGCTAAAGAAGCCGACGATATGCCCCTTCGAAACGAGCAGCTTCGATAGTTCGAAGTAGTATCTTTCCGCCCCCCCAAGAATCTTATGGTGGTTATTTACCATCAAGACCTTCATCGTTGTATAATCTGACACTAATGAGCAATCGCTTTCATGTTTTGAAGACGCACCTTATCCTTTTTGTTCGGTCAAACCCCTACCCGGGTTTGTTGGTATTATACTATGCGCTCGCCTTTATAACCCCGGAGAAGAAGCTGTTTATCGGGCTTTCCGTTTTATTCATCGTTACATTATGGTTTCTTTACCGCAGGTGGAATACGGCGCTGGTTTTAGGATACGTTGCGCTTGCGCCATTTGCCGTTGGGCAGGTATACAAATTCCAAATTTTAACCCCAGCCCAACTTTTCTTCGATCCGCAGTATCCGGAAGGGAGAAATTTATTTTTTGTTCTCTCCCCCGCATTCCTCGTGGGAATTATAATTATTATTAAGGCGATTCACGTCTTGGCAACACAAAAGATTCAAACAATACTAAACATCGAAACGGCTGTTTTTTTGGCATCCGCAATTATCCAGTTCATATCGGCGCTTCAGGCTTTATACCATCAGGGATTATCCGTGTTGTATGGACTTGAGCGATTGATGCTGGTAGCTTGGCTTATTCTGGCATTGACGGAATACCAGAGATGGCGGAGAGTTGTCAGAGCGCTCCTTTGGACAGCCGCGCTCTCGACTGCTTTTAATGGTCTTTTAGCCTTGCTTCAACTGATGAAGGGAGGATTAGTTGGAACCATTCTTGAACAGCGGGGGACAGTTATTCCCGGCGAAATCAGCGTGAGCTTCTTCAGGCCGTTCGGGCTTGAAAGCCACCCCAATTTTTTAGCCAACGCATTACTTTTTGGAATTTTTACCTCCGTTGTTCTCTATCTAGCTGCCCGGGTTCGATATCGAAACTTTGCGTTTTCTGCCGGTCTTGTTTCGCTGATCGGGCTGATTGTTTCCCAAAGCAGGGCCGGCTACGTAAGTTTAACAGGGGGCGTGTTCCTCCCTGCTTTCGTTTTCTTTAGACGATCCAAAGTAAAAATAACTTCTTTACTCAAACGCCGTCTTAGTTTGCGGGCGACGCTGACCGGACTCGTGTTGATTGCGCTCCTTATCTTTTTTGTTATGGGAAGGCTTTATAATACTGTCTTATTCTCTTTGGACGGCACGTTTTCCGTACGAGAGCTATTAAACAGGGAAGCGACAACGATTATTCGGGAGAAACCGCTTCTCGGCGTTGGGCTCGGTATGTTTATTCCCGCGGCGTATGAGAGAAACATCACCGGGGTCATGCATTGGTTTCCGGAGGCTGTGCACAACGGTTTCCTTTTGGTGGCAAGCGAGTCTGGTATTTTTGCGCTCCTTTTGGCAATTGCGTTTCTGTTTTTTGTCTTTCGGCGCGTTGTAACCGGCAAGCAAAATATTTACGTGCGGACGGCAATAGCAGGATACGTTCTCTCACAGGTCCTTTTTATGTGGTTTCACCCTGTTAATAACGTCACTACCCTTCAGATGGCACTTGTGGTATTGTTATTGAAATCAAACGCAAACGCATGAAATTGAATAAAAAAAATTTTTTGACACGGTTTAACTTGAGAATAATTGATTTGCTTGGGATATTGCTTGTTATAGGCGCAGTCTTTACCGCTGGGTTTTTCTTTTTACGGAAAGGAGTGACAGTTGACGTTGTGGTTCGAGCGTCTGAAAGAGATGGCGCGTATACCCCTTGGAACAATGAGATAGCGCTTTGGTACGCCAGTTCTCTTCAGGTTGGGATGGCGCAGTATGATAGTTTTGGAAAAAAAACGATCGAGGTTATTGACAAAAAAATCTACCCCACCGGCCAAGATTATCTAGTGGTTGACCTAACGCTGAGAGTGAAGGCAGTATATAACAAGAGGAAAAAGCAGTATCTTTATGGAGGCGATCCGATTCTTATTGGTGCTACACAGAAATTCCAGCTCGGGCAGTATGTGATTCGCGGGCTGGTTCGGGACATAAACAACACTGCCCGGTATCAAACAAAGACATACATCGTGAAGGGGTATTTAAGTCCGCTCCAGAACAATGTAAGTGTGTATGGCTGGGGTGGGAGCTTCTCTGGCACGCCCAACACCACGGGAGTGCCAAATTATTTGGCCGACTCTATCGCCGCCGGAGAAAGCGTACGCGATTCAAACGGACATGTTTTGGCTACTATCAACTCCGTGGAAACCAGGCCGGCAGTGTTTGTTCTGGCCAACACGCTGCCATATCAGATTGTAGACAAGCGCAACTCCGAGGTTTATATAGAACTTCAACTTGAAGGGGAAATTATTGGTGACAAGCCTCTCTATTTAGGCATTCAGCCGCTTGTGATTAACTCAACTATCGTTTTGCATCTGGACAAAAAAAGCTTGGTGGTAAGCATCACTGACGTTAAAGAGCTTCCCGACAACGGCAAGAAAACAGAGTAGCGTACGAGTTGCTTTCGCGTTGTATACAATTTTTTTGCGTAAAGAGAGAGAAATTTGCTTCAAAGCGTTGGAAAAAGTCCGGAACGCCGCGGTCTTGAATAAGCGTAAATTGACTTACGCCTCCCTGGGTCAACGTGCATGAAAAACTAGCCCGATCCCCCTTAATCGTGTCTTCAAAAGCTTGAGATCGGTCAAACAAACGTACCATTTCCCGTGTCGGGAGATGATAGTTGGGGTTAATGCTATATAACGCAGTATACCCCGGATAGAAGAGAACGCGATTTGGGTTTATGTGCGCCAGGACTGCGGTTTTGTCGAAATCAAGCTTCCGTTCCGCGGTTGATACCATATTTATTGATCGATACGTCAGTATCCAGACTCCTGCCAAGAAACCAATCACGGCCAAAGCCAATGACTTTTGCCAATAGCGTTCAGATGCACACATGGAGTATATGGCCATTGCCAGGAACAGATGCAGGAAAATCGCTTGGGAAAGAAAAAATCTTGGCAAGTATATGCTGATTGGCGGAATTATTTTATAAAAAAACGGTAACGCATGGAAGCTTGGAGCAAGATAACTAAACATGAGCGCGAGAACCGGAACCAAGAAAATCATGATGAGTGATAAGGGCAACGCCTTTTTATTGCGACGCATTGTATAGACATACGTGATGAGACACGTAAACAAAAATGCCAGGAGCACCCTCCCTTGCCACGTCCAAGCGGGAGCAGATTCTTGAGCGTTTATCAGTAAATCCAAGCCGAGTGCCGTGAGTGGGAACATTCGTACTGCGGACTCCCACGACGGAACCGGCACCCAACTGGCTCGGGGGAAAAGGTTGGAAAACCGGAATGGATAGTAAGGGAGCAGGGTGACGACGAAGGCAGAAAGGGTCAAGCCCAACCAATATTTGTGTCTCGACAGGACTTTTCCGAGAGATTTCGTTGATACATAGTCGAGGGTTACAACGGTTACAACGATACTCATCGTGAGCAGGTAGCCGCTTGCGTGGGTTTCCTGTGACAGAAAAAATAGAGGGATCATCCAGAAAAGGAACTTCTCTTTTTTCCCGATACATACATATTCATACAAGAGTATTCCCAGGGCAGATGTCCAGAGAGCCACTAGGCCGTACATCCGAAGCTGCCATGCGTAGAAAGTTAGAAACGGAGAAAAAGAGAGGGTCGCTGTTGCGATCAGCAGGAATGCCACGTTGAGTTTTCGTTTCAGCCCCCACACAACAAATAGTACGAGACCGGCCACTTGAGGGAGGAATGTTGAGGCAAAGCGAAGAGCAGGGAGATTATCAGTTAGCGCTAAAGTGAGCTTTACCAGGCTGTAGTAGAGGCCGGGGTGGATGTCGTTGGGAACCGGCGAAGTAAGCAAGAGCTGTCGAAACGTATATACCTTGGCGAAATAAAGCGTCCATGCCTCATCTATCTGCAGCGGTTTTTGTAGAAGCGGTATAAAGCGAAGCACTCCTCCTGCTATAATGGCGCAGAGGATGAATGCAACGTAAGAACGTGTTTTGGTTTTCATGGCGTATGATTGTGCATTATAACACCGAGAAAAAACGAGTTTTTTTCGTTTTTTCTAACTTAAGCTTAGGTGGGGTTCAGACCAAGATGATACATCTTGCCAACGCCCTGGTTGCACAAGGAGTAGATTGCTGGATATTTCTTGAGGAAAGGGGGAAATACTCGAGGAGCAACCTACTAGACAAGCGGGTAAAAGTTATTGCCTCCCTTAACATAAAAGTTTTTAATAAGCGGCCTTTTCGTGGATGGAGGTTTATGTTCCTTGTGTCGTTGTTTGTTGTGTTTCTTAGGCCGAGGTCCCTCTTTGTGTCGCTGGCGCCGCTGGCAACGCACCTTATGTTTTTTCTTTTAAAACTGTATCCCCCGCTCGCTTCACGGGTGGTGGTGAATGAGGATACATTCCCCGGCTACGAGTACGAAGGAGCACGGCATGCTTCGTTACGAAGGCAGATTATGACGTATTACCCCAGATCGAAGCGTGTCATTGCTGTCTCACAAAGCACGTACAACAATTTACGAGAACAATTTGGCATTTCTTCTCCTCCGTTAACGCTTCTTCCCAATTGGACAAACTTTTCATCCGCCTCTTCGCCATCAGGAAAAAGCCGCGATATAGATCTTTTGTATGCGGGCCGGCTCGATGCGCAGAAACAACCGGAAGTGCTAGTGGACGTGCTGGCAGGAATTTTCAAAAAGCGGCCGCAGACGACGGTTCGGGTTCACGGCGACGGTGAGAAGCTGAACGAGTTTACGCAATGCCTAAAAACATTGAAAATACATACTAAGGTTTTGGTTCTGCCGCCCACAGAAGATATTGAGGTAGTGCTGATGCGATCCAAAATCCTTCTTTTTACCTCGCGGTACGAAGGGTTGCCGTTCGTCGGCGTGGAGGCGATGAAGGCAGGAGCTGTTGTCGCCTGTCTTGACGCTCCGGGTCTACGAGACTTGGTGCGCGATGGGAGGACCGGCGTCATGAAGCGAGACGTCTCCGTTCTTGTTGAGAATATAGCAAGACTGCTCGATAGCCCGGCGGCGCTTGGGCGCATGCAACGCGCGGCTTTTGGGTACGCGAAAGATGTGTTTTCTGAGCGAAACGAAGAGCGGTTGATACAGATGATGCTTGAGGAAGGCACGGCATGAACAACGCATTATTCGTTGTGTATTTTAGCGGGAGAGTTTCAAGCGTGAGCGACTACATGCTTCGGGAGGCCGTGGAGTGGTCGAAAAGCGAAACAGTGGTTTGCTTGCTTCTCTATGCGCAGCCTCATGCAGTCATGAAACATCTTTTTGTTCGTTACCCCCCGATAGTATATAAGCGTGGGAATGTTCATTATCTTCGTCCAGTCTATCTGTTGCCATTTCAGCGATTTCGTCTCATTGTTGGCATAAACAGGTGGCTGTTTTTGCGTCTGGTCTCCCCCTGGGTCTTGCGGAGGATATATAAGAAGCGGCAAAGAGAAGAGAAAACCGACCAGTATTTTATGTTTTACCGACCAGAGAAAGAGAGAGACTATTTCCGGCAGGCGTTCCGCGCGTTTAGCGCCATGGGGTACAAAACCGTGTTTAATCTCGTTGATTATCCTCCAACAGAGGATAAAGCTACCGTAGGTATCTACCGAGCGTACGTCCAATTAAGTGATGTCGTTGTCGCAAATTCTTCAACGCTCAAAAAAGCGTTCAGTGAATATCGAAGCGATATTACCGTCGTTCCACAGGGGTTTGCGCTTGATGAGTTTAGAAAGACGCCTATCCCCAGTGTACAATTATCTGTTGACACGCCGCGAATCGGATTTGTTGGCGCGTTGGGCTCGCGGTTGGACTTCCCGCTCCTTTTTGAGCTCATAGCACGCAACCCGTCGTGGAACTTCGTATTTTGGGGACCAAAGCAGATAGTGGAAGGAGACGACAGACTTGAGGTCAATCGGCTCGTGCGCAGGCTTCTTGCATACCCAAACGTGCTGCACGGTTTCTCCCAGGAGAAACGACAGGTAGCGTCTGTCGTGGATCAACTCGATATTGGTATTATTCCGTACGATGTAACGCAGAAATCAAACCGCTACTGCTACCCCATGAAATTGTTTGAATATTTTTATATGGGCAAGCCGGTTGTGGCAACGCCGATTGAAGAGTTAAAAAGATTTCCGAAATTCGTTCTCATCGGGCGGACGGTAAAGGAATGGGAGCGGCATATAAAAAACTTGATCTCCCGTCCGTGGCCGAAGGAATATAAAGAAGAGCAGCGCAGGCTGGCCACGGAAAACAGCTGGGAGAGGAAGGTGGCTGCGATACGTAGGGCGATGACAAGGCACGGGGATTGACACAGGGGTCACTTTTATTCCATAATTACTACCACATGATTAGTATTTCCGGAATAACATATCAGAAGGAAATAGAATCTCTGCCCTACTTTAATAAAATCCAGGCGGGCACGCTCATTGGGAAAAAGGGTAAGAATTTAGACAAGAAACTCGCGCAACTCAAAAAAATCGGCTATCTTTTGAGCTTCAAGAATGGGTTGTACGTAACGTCGGTTTTTTACGAAGCCTCGCGGGGCAGCGCATACGCAGAATACGTAGCCAATGTGCTGCGGGGCCCCTCCTACATTTCTTTAGAATATGTGCTGGCAAAGGAGGGATTAATCCCTGAGGCGGTGTATGCGATGACCTCCATTACGGTAAAATCTTCGAGAGCATATACAAATTTTTTAGGGAGCTACGTCTACAGAAACATAAAAGAAGAACTTTTTTGCGGATACAAGCCGGTTGCATGGGGCACAAAAACAATCTCTGTTGCGACACACGCTAAGGCGTTATTTGATTTTATTTACTTAAAGACAGCACCGGATGTCCAAGGGGAGGGTCTGTCGGACCTGCGGATCAATTGGGGTTCCTGGAGAAAAGATGATACGGATGAGTTTGCACAGTATGTTTCCCTGGCACGCTCGGAAAAGATGGCATCAGTAGTAACACAAATCAAAAAAAATACCTATGCTTCTTGACGATCTACAAACAGCATACGAGCATCACAAAGAAGACAGTCCGCTGTTTGTGCGCAACGCCTTAAAAGAGGTGCTTCAGTGGTATATGTTGGATTTTATCGGCAG
>Ga0209211_10007288_pt1 | contig 15581 bp, 11 predicted proteins | sample RifGroA2_FD_183992 | JGI IMG/M metagenome (GOLD analysis project Ga0209211, IMG submission 183992) | Groundwater microbial communities from Rifle, Colorado, USA - Groundwater A2 (SPAdes) (version 2) | ecosystem: Environmental > Aquatic > Deep subsurface > Groundwater | place: Rifle, Colorado... | reverse complement strand
GGCGCTCGTAGCCCTAGCGGAAATTCCCGAGGCGGATGCCGAGGGTGTATTCCTTTAGACTGGACACAATATGATATGATGAACGAAGGCACCGAGCATTTTGAATTTGGATTTCTCCTGCGGGCAGAATTCAGAATCTCGCCAAAAGAACATTAGTCGAAGAAAAGCGGAATCCTAATCCCCAAAATATTTGTTCCGCTTTTCCGAGTCCATTTGAATTAGCACATTAGTAGAGCGTGGTAATTAGTTTAGAGTTAAGAGGCGCGCGGAGCGTGCGCATTAGGAATTTTTACTAAAATAGGTTCTAGCTGATTTTAATAAGGACTCAAATAGGTTTATATAGCTTCAAAACGAGAGGTGGCTCAAATAGGTTTATATAGCTTCAAAACGAGAGGTGGCTCAAATAGGTTTATATAGCTTCAAAACGAGAGGTGGATCAAATAGGCAAAGCTGGCTTTTTTTCTTGAAGCTTGAAGGATTCTTGCACTCTTTTTTTAAGTTCATCTATAGGATGAAAACCCGTCAACACGTTGTCATCTATCACTAGAGCTGGAAGCACTGTATCTTTTATCTTATAAATCTGAAGCATGGAAGTAATAGCAGAAAGATCAGTACTATAATCAAAAGAATAAACACGAAGTTCTGGATATTCTGTGCGTAAAGCTGAAAGCACTAAACTTTCTTGTTCACACAAGCTACAATTTTCCGCAGTAGTGTAAAAATACAAAATAAATGCGGACTTTGTTCCACAACGCGCAGAAATCTTTTTAGTCAACAAATAATCTTTAATTTGTAATAAGGCATAATATTTTTTTAAATAAGAAACTTCTTCCGTCGCACCCAAGTTTTCCTGACTCCATTCTAGCTTGTTGCCTAATTCCTCGAGCTCGCTAGAAAATACAGAATCGGAAATGTTTTTACAGGAAAGTTCAGAAAGTAATGAAAATTGAGTCTCTGATGAAAGAATATCGATGGCTATTTTGTCTTGAATACTTTCTAATTGATTAATTTTTTTATCACCGAAATAATTACTTAAATAAATGGCAGTAAAAAAAAGACCTAATGTAATTAAAAATACAATCAAATATTTTTTCCAATCAATGCTATTGTTCATCCCAGTACTAAAATTTTATTAATAATCTTTATCATTATGCCCCATAATCAAAAATTTAGTACGGGACAGGTATATTTTATCTCCAATCGGGCTTTCTGTGTAAGAAAGTATTAAAAATTGCTTTTAAAATCCAAAATGGAGCCGTAAGACCAAAAACAGGAAAAAAATAAAGTATATCTAGAGACAAACCAGATTTTCCTTCGGTCATTCTTCGCCCAAAAACAATCGCAAAAATAACCAAAAGATAAATGGAGATAATTAAAAATATAAAAAACTGTGTATCTATAAAAAATGGATCGGGGCTAAAATTTTTAATAGAAAAATCAAAACCAATGATTTTAAGTTGTATAATTTTAAAATACAAAAAATGTCCTAAATTATAGACTATTCGAACAAAAAGATAACCAACGGCGAGAATAGAAACAACTCCCATCGGCAAAGTAAACATGGCGAAATTACCATATCTCTTTTTAAATAAAACATTTTTGTAGTCAATCGTGTTGTTGATAAAGCCATAGATCCAACGCAATCTCTGACGATAAAGTTTTCTGATCGTTCCTGGCGTATTGGTATAAATGTAAGCATCGTTGCAATGTTCTATTTTGTAATTATTTTTTTGCATTCTATAGGCAATTTCCATATCCTCTGTATTGTGCCCATGACGATAACCTCCCAAATCATCAAAAACTTTCTTGCGAAAAATTGTCATCGGGCCTGGAGTTACATTGATCGCCCCTAAAAAACAAAGCATTTTTTTAAAATAAACACCCATGTTATATTCAGCTCTTTGTGCATTTTTTATTATATTCTTTGAAGCAGATACAATTACAGAAGGAGCAACAGCCATAGTTTCAGGATCTTTCTCAAAATAACTCATAATACGAACAAGGGCTTCTGGGTCCGCAAACGAATCGGCATCTAGGCCACCAAAAAAATCTGTTTCTATGTTTTCAAGTGCTAGATTTAGAGCGGTATACTTTCCCCCATTTTCTTTTTTAAAAATTTTTATATTGGAATATTCTGTAAATCTATTTATCACATCCCAAGTACCATCAGTAGATCCATCATCAAGAAGAAATATTTTAATTTTATCTTTAGGATAATTCAAATTTAAAAGAGACTGCACTGTTTTCTCAACTGTCTTTTCTTCGTTCCAACAAGGCACAGCGATTGTCACAGACGGATAAAATCCTAGTTTAATTTTTCCATTTCTAATAACTATTTTTTTCCTATTTTCCAAGAAAGTAACGAAAAAAAACACCTGCACGTAAACAGACAAAAAAATCAATATATAAAATATAATATTAAAAAGCGAAGTCATGTATTTGTGCTCAATATAGCATTTTTAAGCTTAAATGTAAACACAAAAGCCCCTCGTCAAAAGGGGCTTTTGTGAAATAAACTATTTCTACATATTTTTATCTGCACCTTCAACACCACAGGAAGCACACGTTTCCATGCACTTTTTGCATTTACAACCAAAAAGTTTCATAACTACCGCAACACCCACCAAGATATAGACAATCGCCTCGGCTGTTGGCCAAGACCCCAGAATCATATTAACAACATTCAAATTACTTCCCATTAACATTCCAATTCCAACCAAACCCCAATTCAAACCACCCACCATTACTAAAACTTTACAGGTCTTATGAACAATACAACCTCCCCAATGTTTTTCATTACAACACATATATTTTTTATTCTATTCTACCTGACGTAGAATGATTAACTAATAATAAGGACCTTTGTACTAATACAAGTCATTATACCATAATCAAAAAATGTGCTACAATAGTGCATTACAAATTAAAGTATAAAAACATGCAAAACGACAATCAAAAACAAATAGCTGGAGCAATACTTATCGTGGGAGTTCTCATCGCTGGAGCAATTTTGTTAAAAGACAGCAAGCTGCCAACCATAAAAGATAATGGAATTGCTATTACAACCCTAGCACCAGTCAGCAAAGAAGACAGAGTACTTGGAAATCCAAATGCGAAGGTTATTGTCGTTATGTATGAAGATTTCCAATGTCCTTTTTGTGGCGTAATTTCTGGCCTAGAACCTCTGTCTGCTTCAACACAATCATTGCTTGAAATGCTAAAACAGAGAGACCCAACATGGACTCCATTCATCTCTCAAATAATAAACGAGTACGTAAAAAATGGAAATGTACAATTTGTTTATCGAGATTTTGCCTTTTTGGGGCCCGAATCTGGAAAATCAGCAGAAGCTGCAAGATGTGCTGGAGATCAGGGAAAATTTTGGGAATATCATGATTACCTCTTCACTCATCAAAATGGAGAAAATGAAGGCGCCTTTTCCGACTCCAATTTAAAATCTTTTGCAAAAGAACTTGGCTTAGGTGCATCTGGTTTTGATAAATGCCTTGATGAAAGCAAATATTCGCAGGCTGTCGCTAATTCAAAAAATGAAGGGGCTAATGCCGGAGTTACTGGCACGCCGAAAGGATTTATCTTAAAAGATGGTAAAATTGTCTCTACTATTGATGGAGCTGAATCATACACTACAGTAAAAACAAAAATTGATAACGCGTTAAAATAAATATATCCACCCCGCTCCGACCAAAGTCGGAGCACCCCTCAAGAGGGGAATTTAATAAATTAATCACAAAAAAATTATGAGAAAAATAGGATTGATAATTAGTGGCATGATTGCTGGCTTCGGAATTATTTTCTCTTCAATGTTTTTCATTACGATGCTCGATAGCACTCAAGATAATGGATGGTTTGTTTATTTACCATTTTTATTTACATTAATATATTTGATAATATTCATTAAGATATTGATGAACGTTGAATTTAATAAAACACATAAAATTACTTTGCACCTTTTGGTTTGGTCATCTCTTCTCGGTGTGATTATACCTGGACTTTACGCAATGGTGATGGGAATGCTAGATATAATAAAACCAATGTACCCGGATCCAGGATGGGGGATTATGTATTTAATGTTTATATCAATCCTTGGGGCAATGCTTTCACTAGTATTGACACTTATTGGGCTTGTCGTAGATTCGATTTTAAATAAAAGCAAGTGGTTAAACTATTTTCTTTAATCAAAATAGTTTTTTAACCTAGCGATTTTTTCATGTTGGCGAAGTTTTTCATGAACCTTTGCTTCAATCTGACGAATACGTTCACGAGTCACGCCAAACTCTTCTCCAACCCTCTCTAGGGTATGTTGAATACCATCCAAAAGTCCGTAACGCATCTCTAGAATTTTTCGTTCTTTTGGATTTAGCTCATCTAAAACTTCACGAATTTGATCCGAAAGAATACGACGAGAAGACTCCTGGTCTGGACGCAAAATTTTATCATCGGGAATAAAATTCTCCAGAGTTGACTTATCGTCATCATCTCCCACGGGTTGTTCAAGCGAAACAGTCTCTTGACTGATGTTTTCAATGACATGAATTTTTTCAACCGGTATCCCCATTTCAGTTGCAATTTCTTCTGCTAATGGTTCTCGGCCTAAATCTTGGGAAAGTCTGCGGTGGGTTTGTTTATATTTAGAAATTGTTTCCACCATATGCACTGGAATACGAATAGTTCTACTTTGATCTGCCAAAGCGCGGGTGATAGACTGACGAATCCACCAAGTAGCATAAGTAGAAAATTTATACCCCTTGGTCCAGTCAAATTTTTCCACCGCTTTAAACAAACCCAAATTCCCCTCTTGGATTAGATCAAGCAAAGTTAAATTCGCGCTTCTGCCTACGTATTTTTTGGCGATAGAAACCACTAGACGCAAGTTTGCGCGGGCAAGCAAATTTTTTGCTTCAAGGTCTCCTTGCTCAATACGTTTGGCAAGAATTTTTTCATCCCCTGCGTGGATAAGCGGATACTGCCCTATCTCTTTCAAATACATTTGGATGGAATCGTGCATGCTTCCCTTGTTCAAATCTTTATCGTCTAAATCAAGGTCTAAATTGAGCAGATTTCCCCCTTCCAGCACATCAATCCCAGCTACTCCGAACTTCTCATAAAGCTCATCTAAAAATAAAATATTATTTTCTATGTCAGGGAAAGTTTTTAATATCTCGTCATAGGTTATAAATCCACGCTTTCTCCCTTTTTCTATAATAATATTTGCAAGATGCGCCAAGCCTTCAGCCTTCTTTTCAGCAGAAGATAACTTTTTTCCGCCCGAGGCGGATCCGCCTTTGGCGGAAACTTTCTTAGCAACTTTCTTCTTTAAAGTTCCCTTTTTAACTTTTTTAGCTTTTTTTATTCTAATCTTTTTGATTTTTCTTTTTTTGTTTATTTTTTTCTTTTTCATGGCTATTTCTTTAAACGACTATTTTTAATTTCTTCTTTCCTTTTATTTATCTCAGTTATTTTTTTAAAAATCTCCATCTCTTCTTCTTTCCCTTTTAAATTTTGTAACTCCATCATCATTTTTATCAATTCTTCATTCAAATATTCTTCTTCTACGCTTAGCAACATTTCATTCACATCTTCGTCTAAATCCTCGTTGCTTGAATAAAATTCCTCTACTTCATAAATTAAATCTTCTTTAATGTCTTTATATTTTTCCTTTACTTTTTCTAATTTTTTAAAAATCAATTCAGGGTCTATTTTTTTATCTTTAATGCTTTCTTGCCAAAAAGCTATACCCAGAAGTCTACGTTCAATCGGGTCTTTCCTTAGTTTCTTCTCAACGTTTTCTATGGCAATTTTTGTATCCTCTTTTTCATGTTTTAATTCAAATTCAACCTTTTTTAAATCTTCTATCAAAGCACTCTCGGGAATACTAGATTTATTGCTAATTAAAGTAATAAAATGTGATTTTTCTATAGAGCTCTCTAGGTCATTTACAAAAGGAAGCAATCGTTCTTTTATTTCTCTGCCTGCTTTTCGCTTGTCGTTGTTTGCATCTTTCAGAATCCTTGCGAGCATAAATTCAATAAAATGTTTTGAATTTCTTATTGATTCACGCCAAGCATCTATTCCAACTTTTGAAATTAAATCTGCTGGGTCCATCCCCTCTGGCATATCTGCGACCTTTACATCCATTCCTAAAGACAAAGCAATTTTTGCAAAACGTTCCGAAGCCTTTATCCCCGCTTTATCGGCATCATAAGCTAAAACAATATTTTTTGATAATCTAGTAATAAGTCCAAGGTTGTTTATAATATTTTCTTTTGATAAAATCGAATCCGTCATCGCTGTGCCAGAGGAAGCAACAGTATTTTTAAATCCTGCTTGGTGCGCTAAAATTAAATCCATTTGGCCCTCCACAAGAATAGAAAAATTATTTTTCCTTATTGTTTCTTTTGCTTTGTCTATACCAAAGAGTACAGAAGACTTATTGAATATAGGTGTTTCTGGACTATTTAGATATTTAGCCGATTTTCCATCATCCACAAAAATACGACCAGAAAAAGCGACGATACGCCCACTTGAATCCGACATCGGAAACATTATTCTTCCGCGAAATCTATCGTAAAAACCCTTTTCTGTTTTTTTCACGAGTCCAGCTTTTTCTAATTCACTATCCTTAAAACCTTTACCCGTAAGATACGTATATAATTCTCTCCAATCATTTTTTACAAAACCAATGCGGAAATTTTTTATGCTTTCATCATTTAATCCCCTGTCTTTAAGATAAGACAACACTTCTGTATTATCTTTTAAGTTTTTTTCAAAAAACAAAGACGCTTCTTCCATGATTCTGTATAATTTTTCTTTTTCCGAAAAAACCAATTCGCCTTCTTTTGGATTAAAAGTCTCTAACACCACTCCTGCCCTATCGGCAAGTAATTTAAGCGCTCCTCTAAAATCAAGACCTTCAAATTCTTCCACAAAAGTAAAAATATCTCCCTTCGCTCCACAACCAAAACAATAATATGTTCCCCTGTCAGGCGAAATAAAAAAGGACGGCGTCTTTTCGTTATGAAACGGACATTTAGCCTTCAGATTCGGGCCCACTTTGTCGAGTTTTATATAAGAAGATACTATCTCCTCAATCGACAACCTTTCTTTAATTTTTTGAACGGGAGAATTAAGCATTATTTTGTGAATTTAAAAGTGGAAAGAATTTGATCAAGCAAAATTTTTGATTCCTCGTAGGAAATTACTCCTGGCACAGCCAGAACTTTTGCTCTAACTTCTGGGGTAACTATCGGAGATAAAATTTGCACTTCAGTTTTGGTAACAATGAGTGTTTTGTTTCCAGCTATTGGGAAATAGTAATTCGTTTCTCCACAACCCTCAGCCCCCATATATGCCCATTTTCCATTCAAAACACCCTTAGAATAAGTACCATCAACATAGGGCGGATTTACTTCACCAGCGACCACCCTGAAAGACAAACCAAAATCAACCAATGTTTTTGATAACTCGACATCTCCTTTCATATCACAACCACCGTCTCTGTTTTCAAAAGGTATACTGTGCGAAAGATTTATAATCCCACTTGAAACGGATAAGGATAATTTTTCAGGATATTTAAACTCGAATCCATATTGACTATTTGTATACGTTTTCCAATTTGCCGTTTCGTCTGTGGAAACTGGTAATGGTTCATCTACTACAGGAGAAACTGCTTTTTTTACCAAGACAAAATACCCTGCGATCACAACCAAAACTAAAAATACTCCAACTAAAACCAACCTTGCGAAACCTTTTTGATTCATATTGTTTTTAGTTAATTAATAATAAGCTAAAAACTTTCACTTTAAGATTAAAGTAAATTTATTTTTTAAAACCGGTCCCAGCTGGAATCAAGCGCCCAATGATAACATTTTCTTTCAAGCCTCGGAGGGAATCAACCCCGCCTTTAATTGCATTTTCAATGAGAACACGATTGGTGTTTTGGAACGATGCAGCTGATAGCCAACTCTTCGTACGAAGCGAAACTTCAGTAATACCAAGTACTACTGTTTCGGCCTTAGCCTCTTTTCCGTCAGCTTCAACAACCCTAGCGTTTTCTTCTATAAAATCTGTATGCTCGACGATATCTCCAATTGAAAAATTGGTTTCACCTGCATCTTTTATTTTTCTGCGAGAGAACATCTGACGAACAATAATTTCTGTATGTTTTCTAGAAATTGATGCGCTTTGAAGTTCATAAACCTTATTTATTTCAGAAATTATATATTCTTCAACTAATTTTTTACTACCTAATCTAAATATTTCAGTGATGTCAGCCGATCCGTCAGTCAAAAGCTGTCCCTTTGTGACAGAATCACCCACTTTTATGATTGGCACTCTACGAAATGCTACTTCATATTCTATTTCATTTTTTTTGCCATCCTCTTTTGAGTCAGACAAAACTTTGATTATTTTTTCTTTGCTACTTTTATCTTTGTCTTTGATTTCAATCACTTCTCCATCAGTTTCAGAAATAATTGCAGGGTTCTTTGGAATACGTCTTTCAAATATCTCCTCAACACGCGGAAGACCAGTGGTAATATCAGTTCCCGCTACACCTCCGGCATGGAATGTACGGAGTGTTAGCTGAGTGCCCGGCTCACCGATGGCCTGAGCAGCTATTATGCCGACAGCTTCCCCTTGAGCCACTAAATGATTTCTCCCTAAATCTAAACCGTAACACTGAACACAAAGACCGTGCACAGTTTTACAGGTAAGAGGAGAACGAACGAATACTTCCGTAAAACCTGCTCCTTCTATATTGCGAGCCTCTTCTTTGGTAATTAAAAATCCTCTCTTGTAAACCACTTTGTCATCTTTATCTTTTAAATCACCGGCCAATACTCGTCCGCGAATATTTTTTGAAAGAGGAATTTCAATTCCAGAAATATTTTCCCTGGTAACTATTTTACCCTCTTTTGTCCCACAATCTTCTTCGGTAATAACCACGTCTTGCGCCACGTCTACCAATCTTCGCGTCAAATATCCAGCTTTTGCGGTATTGAGAGCAGTATCGGATGCGCCCTTACGAGCTCCGTGCGTGATAACGAAATATTCAATCGGAGAAAGTCCTTCTTGATAACAAGGGATAATTGGGAATTCCAATATTTTGCCTTGGTTATTTTGAATAAGCCCGATCATTCCAATCATCTGAGACAGAGTACTCATGTTTCCTCTGGCCTTAGAGGTAAACAAATCGTAAGCTGAGCCATTTTTATCAAGAGTGTTTGGTAAAACTTTTTCTAAACTTTTCTTAGTATGCATCCATACTTCAATAATCTTTTGGTATCTCTCTTCTTCAGAAAGTAAACCGTCGCTCCATTCAGAAATTATTTGTTCTTCCAATTTTTTAGCCTCCGCAATAATTTTAGGTTTTTCGGGGGACAGAGAAACGTTATCCAATCCCCAGGTGGTACCAGAAATAGTGGAATATTTAAATCCAAAATCTTTAATCTTGTCCAATATAGGAGGAGTATTTTCTACGCCACAATGTAAAATAAGCTCATCTAAAAGTGAAGATAGCCTGTCGTGGGTCATCTCGTCATTAATATAAGCAAAATCATTAGGCAAAATACTATTAAAGAAAAGTTTTCCGACAGAGGTTTCAAACATTTTTCCTTCAAATTTTCTGTATTTATGTGTAGTCGTAGCTAGAACTTTTATTTTCGCGCGCAAAGTTACAATTCCGTGTTCGAAAGCGACAATGGCGCTATTGGGACTTGAGAAATATTTTCCTTCGCCTTCTTCTCCATCAACCGACTTGGTCATCCAATAGGCTCCAAGTACCATATCCATGCGAGGATTAACAATGGGCTCGCCATTTTGGGGTTTTAATAGATTTTTGTTTGCCGCCATCAATTCTTTTGCTTCCCATTGGGCTTCTTCAAGTAGTGGCACATATACGGCCATCTGGTCTCCGTCGAAATCGGCGTTGAAGGCCTGACAAACGAGAGGATGCACTTGGATAGCATTGCCTTCAATCAAAATAGGATTAAAAGCTTGAATACCTAAGCGGTGCAAGGTCGGTGCACGGTTTAGCAGTACGTATTTTCCTTGAATAACTTCTTCCAAAATCGCCCAAACCTCCGGTGAACGTTCTTCTATAAGTTTATTAGCCCCACGAATATTAAAGGCAAGTTCTGCTAGCAAAATTTTTGAAATTACAAATGGTCGGAAAAGTTCCAACGCCATATGTTTCGGCAATCCACATTGATTGAGTTTAAGATTAGGACCAACAACAATCACACTACGGCCTGAATAATCCACTCGTTTTCCTAACAAGTTTTGACGGAAGAGACCTTGCTTGGATTTCAAGTTATCAGAAAGTGACTTAAGGGGACGTTTTTGAGATTGGCTCATCGCCGCAGAATCATTTTGTTTGGCAATGGAATTATCAATCAAGGCATCTACTGCTTCTTGAATAATACGTTTTTCATTTCTCAAAATTACATCCGGCGCGTTAATCTCTTTTAATTTTTTCAAACGATTATTTCTGTTTATCACTCGACGGTAAAGATCATTTAGATCAGAAGTCGCATGCCTTCCGCCATCCAAAGCCACCATTGGGCGAAGCACAGGCGGAATAACTGGAATAATAGTCAAAAACATCCATTCCGGTCGAATCCCAGCATAAGTCATCGCGCGAATCAAGGAAAGTCTTTTTTGTAGTTTTTCTTTTTCCGCCAAACTCGCTTTTTCAAGCATCTTTTCAGTAAGATGTTTTAGTTTGTTTAAATCAAGATTCTTAAAAATAGAATAGATAGCCTCAGCTCCGATATTGGCTTCAAAACAAGTCCCGTATTTTAATGAATAGTGATGAAAAGAAATTTCGTTCAAAACCTTTCCTTCGTAAATTTCTCCAATTTCTTTTTTAGTAATGGAAAGCAGAGTTTTTAATTTTTCCCGAGTTTCGTCATCAGCCGAATTTTTTAATTTAGTTTTATATTCTTTGTCTAAATTAACTAAAATTGTTTCTTTTTCGTCTTCATGAACTTTGGTAATAATATATCCAGCAAAATAAATTACTTTTTCAAGATCCGAAACAGATATATTAAGGAGAATGCTCATCCTAGAAGGTACGCCTCGTAAAAACCAAATATGCGAAACTGGAGTAGAAAGCTCTATGTGTCCCATGCGTTCTCGACGCACAATAGAACGAGTAACTTCCACTCCGCATTTTTCACAAATTATATCCTTATAGCGAATTCGGCGATATTTTCCACAATAACATTCATAATCTTTTTCCGGACCAAAGATTTTCTCGTCAAAAAGACCTCCGCGCTCAGATCTGCCGGTACGATAATTTATCGTTTCTGGTTTAGTAACCTCTCCAAAAGACCACTCTTTTATTTGCTCTGGAGAAGCAAGTCGAAGTCCAATTTGATCAAATTCAGTTGTGTTTAAAGTTTTCATATATTTTTGATTTATTGTTTACTACTCTTTGTCTCCAGTTTTTTTTAAATCCACATCAAGCGCAAGACCCCGCAAATAATTGAGCAAGACATTAAAGGAGGCGGGAGAATTTGGTGGCCTGATTGTTTCATTTTTAATAATAGAATCAAATGTTGCAGATCGACCAAGAATATCATCAGATTTAATTGTAAGCATTTCTCGAAGCGTGTAAGCTGCGCCATAACCCTCAAGGGCCCAGACTTCCATTTCTCCGAATCTCTGTCCTCCACCCTGAGCTTTTCCACCAAGCGGTTGCTGAGTAATTAGCGAGTAAGGTCCGATAGAACGCATATGAATCTTATCTTCTACCATGTGGTGAAGTTTAAGCATATACATATAACCAACAGCTACATCTTGCTGAAATGCTTCTCCTGTACGTCCATCAAAAAGTTTTAATTTACCATTTTCTGGAAGTCCTGCTTTCTTCAACTCTTCTTTTATTTCTTCATGTTTGGCTCCTAAAAATGGCGGAACGATAGCTTGATAGCCGAGACTATTTGCCGCCATTCCCAAATGAATTTCTAAAATTTGTCCCAAGTTCATACGAGAAGGAACACCCAAGGGTGAAAGAATAACATCAATTGGCGTACCATCAGCCGTGTAAGGCATATCTTCTTCCGGAAGAATTGTTGAAATTACTCCTTTGTTTCCATGTCTTCCTGAAAGTTTGTCTCCAACAGAGATATTTCTAATTTGTGCCACTTCTATTACTATCTTTTTTATAATTCCTGCTTCAAGTGTATGCCCTAAGTCGCGTGAAAAAATCTTTACACCAATAATACGTCCACGCTTTCCGTGCTCCATTCGAAGTGAAGTATCTTTTACGTCACGCGCCTTTTCAGCAAAAATTGAACGAAGAAGTCGTTCTTCTGGAGTGAGCTCGGTCTCCCCCTTGGGAGTAATTTTACCAACCAAAATATCGTTTTCTCTTACTTCCGCTCCGATACGAACAATTCCATCTTCATCCAAATCTTTTAATTTAAGTTCCCCAACATTTGGAATATCCCGAGTTGTAATTTCAGGCCCAAGCTTGGTATCTCGAACCACGCAAGTAAATTCCTCAAGATATACGCTTGTAAATTTACTCTTTTTAACAAGGCGTTCAGAAATAATAATTGCGTCTTCGTAAGTTGAACCAGACCAGGACAAAAAGGCGACAAAAATATTTTGCCCGATTGAAACCTGCCCGTCTACTGTACTGCTGGTATCCGCCAAAACATCACCTTTCTTTACCTTATCCCCCATATTTACCAGTGGACGCTGATGAAAAACAGCAAAGTTGTTGTTTCGTAAAAAGTTAACTAAATTATAGGTCACTTCTTTTTTTCCTTTAACAATTATTTTCTTTGCATCCAGATAAGAAACAACTCCGTCTTCTTGAGAAAAAACCAATCTGCCTAGATTTTGAGAGGCTAATTTTTCAACTCCGGTTGCCACAAGGGGCATTTCTGGAAGCACACAGGGTACCGCCTGTTTCTGCATGTTACTGCCCATCAGAGCGCGGTTTGCGTTGTTGTGTTCCAAAAATGGAATCATGGAAGTAGCAATAGAAAAAGCTTGGTTGGGGGCAACGTCAATAAAATCAATTTGGTCGGCAGAAACTGCGCCTGGTTCTGTTTTAATTCTTGCCTCTACCTTTTTTTCAGTTATTTTTCCATTTTCATCATAAGGAGTTCCGGCGTGCGCAATGTTATATTTTTCTTCTTCTAGGGCGTTTAAGTAAACTATTTCGTTGGTAATTTTACCATTTTTAACTTTAGCGTAAGGAGTTTCAATAATCCCAAAATCATTTATTTTTGCGTAAGTTGAAAGGTGTAAAATGAGTCCGATGTTTGGACCTTCTGGAGTGTGAATTGGACAAACTCTTCCATAGTGAGAGGGGTGCACATCGCGAACTTCCAGACCAGCACGTTCACGAGTAAGACCTCCGGGCCCAAGAGCTGAAAGAGTGCGCAAGTGTTCTATTTCACAAAGCACATTTTCCTGCGCCATAAATTGTGAAAGCTGGTTAGTGGTAAAAAATTCTTTAATACGAGCTTGAAGCGGTCGTTGATTAATAATTTGAATGGGCATTGCTGTATCAACATCAATAATAGACATTCGATCTTGAATGTTTCTTTTAATTTGCATCATCCCGGTGCGTACTTTTTGTTGAAGGATTTCTCCGACAAAGCGCACTCGTCTCTGCCCTAGGTGATCTATATCATCAGCTTTTGCAAGCGGTGTATTATTTAAAAGAATAATATGAGAAATTACTGTTACTAAATCTTCTTTAGAAATTACTCGGCGAGCCATTTCCTCCTCGTCCATTGATTTCTCAAAACGTTGATTGAATCTAAATCGTCCAACAGGAGAAAGATCATAGCGCTCCGCGGTAAATAAAGAATTAATAAATTCTTTTGCGTTATCGGCAGTCGCCATATCGCCATCTCGGAGACGTTTGTAAATTTCAATATATGCTTCATTTAAGCTCTTTATTCCGTCTTTCGCCAAAGAACTTTTAATGGTTTCCTCGGCAGTTGGGTTTTTAGAAAACGCCTTTAAAATCATTTCATCCGTCTCGTAACCCATCGCTCGAAGCAACGCGGTAGCAGGAAATTTTCTTTTTTTATCTATTCTTATATAAATTCCTCCATCCATTTCTGACTCTATTTCAACCCAAACTCCGCGAGCTGGGATAATTTTTGCACCAAAATATCTAGTGCCTTTGCTTTCAGATTCCGTAAAGAAAACTCCAAAAGATCGCGCAAGTTGAGGCACGATGACACGCTCTACTCCATTAATAATAAAAGTTCCATGCGGAGTCATCAAAGGAAGCTCCGACATAAAAATTTCTTGTTCTTTAACCGTCCCTAAAATTTTATTAGTTAATTTTACTCGCGCCTTCAACGATCCTTGATAAGAGAGTTTATTTATTTTAGAATTGTTTTCATCAATTTTTGATTCACCCAAAGAAAAAGAAGTAAATTCCAACTGGAATTTTTTTCCGGAGTAATCAATAATCGGAGAAAACTCTTTAAAAACTTCTCCAATACCCTTTTCGATCAGCCATTTGAAACTCTTGGTTTGAGCTTCAATTAAATTAGGAAAGTCCACTAGGGGTTTCTTGTATCTAGAAAAATACTTCTTCGGACGCTTTGTATCGTTTTGCATAAATTAAAAAAGGCCTGTTACAGCTTTCTAAATTAATAAAGGAGATTGCATCCGATACTCAATCAATGAATCTCAAGTAGCCTACTCTTTTTTAAGTTTTTTGTCAAATTTTTACTGTGGATTAGTGAACTAAAACTTTTGCTCCTTAATCTATCATATATGATATATTAAGAAATTACTTTTTTTGTTTCCATTCCTCTATTTTTTTGTGGTTGCCGGAGAGCAGAACTTTCGGTACTTTATATTTTTTGCCCTTATATTCTAAAACTTCGGGACGAGTGTAAACCTCACTGGACGAAACTCGTTCTTCTTCTAACGATTCGTATTTTCCCAAAACTCCGGGAATCTGACGGGAAATAGAATCTATCAGAACCATTGCCGGAAGTTCACCACCAGTCAAAACATAATCTCCGATTGAAATCTCTTCTGCTTTAAATATTTTTTGCACTCGAGCATCTATCCCCTCATATCTGCCAGAAATTAAAATAATATCAGTATATTTTTTTACTGCTTGCTTTGCGTAAGCCGTTTCAAATTTTTTTCCAGACGGAGAGAATAAAATGATTTTAATTTTTTTACCCCTTATTTTCGAAATTGCTTTTTCTATCGCCTTAAGCAGGGGCTCTGCTCGCATTACCATTCCCGGGCCTCCACCATAAGGTTTGTCATCAACAGGTCTATAATTATTTTTAGGTGCCTTAATGAAATCTCGCGGATTATAAAAATTTATTGAAACAAGCTTATTCTTTATCGCCCGGCCAATAATAGATTCATTTAAATATGAAATAAAAATATCCGGAAAAATTGTGATGACATGGAATGTCATATACTGATTGCTCTGATAAATTACTGATGAACACTGATAAAATTCACTCGACGCCTAATATCAACTTTCTTGGGACCAAAATTAATTAAAAATCCTAAAGGCAATTTCGTTGATTTAAGATAATGAATCAATTGAA
>Ga0209211_10007286_pt1 | contig 15582 bp, 13 predicted proteins | sample RifGroA2_FD_183992 | JGI IMG/M metagenome (GOLD analysis project Ga0209211, IMG submission 183992) | Groundwater microbial communities from Rifle, Colorado, USA - Groundwater A2 (SPAdes) (version 2) | ecosystem: Environmental > Aquatic > Deep subsurface > Groundwater | place: Rifle, Colorado... | reverse complement strand
ATGGTAAAAGGTTCACATCAAAAGCTCAAGGCGAGGTTGAAAAATGCGCCCGGCTTGGTAAAATAAAGTTCCGAAACAATTTCCGCACAATTTTTGCATTGCCCATGGCCTACACTCCTTATTCTCAATCTCAATTTAACATCACTCGACTCATTGTTGTGGGAGGTTTGATTTTATTGGCTTACATGCTTTATAATTTGACCGTTACGATTTACGAAAGTTACCAAATTGATCGACACATCAAAAATTTTGAAACTAAAAATACTCAACTTCAGGAAGAGAATCTTAAAAAATTGGAGGATTATAAATACTACACTTCCGAAGCTTACATCGAGAAAATTGCAAAACAGAATTTAAATCTTGTGAAACCCGGAGAAGAATTGATCATCATTGGCCAAACCAATACGGAAAGCGTTCCAGCGGGGCAAGTGGCCCAAGAAACCGAGGAGCGCTCCATGGCAAACTTGAACAATCCTCAGAAATGGTGGGCTTTTTTGTTTGAAAAAAATCCTTATCGTTATTGAATAAAGGTTTGAGGTTGCCTAATCATTGATTCTGAATTAAAGTACGTGAGCTCTTTAAAAAGAATGGGCAAATTGACGCGGAGTGGAGCAGTGGCAGCTCGCCAGGCTCATAACCTGGAGGTCGGTGGTTCGAGTCCACCCTCCGCAACCAAATTTTAAAAGTAAAAGAAATAGCCCTTCCGTTAAGGGTAATATTCTTTTAAAATGGTGAGAGAATTTTCGGTTTTTTCGTTTGTGGCAGGGTAGCTCAGTTGGTTAGAGCACAGGACTCATAAGCCTGGGGTCGGCGGTTCAAATCCGCCCCCTGCTACCAAAATTCAAATCAAAAATGCTCTGATCAAGTTGCTATCTCTGATGGATCGAGTGATTTTTGGCTAAGCTGATAAATACCGCTTTCATTATCATCACTCGGCATATAGATAACGGGATCAGAATCCGACATGAATTCCCGATCCATGATGGTTCCTAAAGTAAATTTGTTAGGATAATTGGGTGTATTATATTTTAAGAAATTCTTTGCATTTTCTTGCATAGAATCTAAAAAACTTTGCCCCAATACATCTTCAAAAAAAGAACTATCGTACTTACTACTACTTCTTCCATATGAAACTTGGCCATACTCTGATGCTGCGATAGCAATTGGTTTAGGCCCCTTATTCCCAATTTTTGCATATAAATTTCGCATAAAATCAGAGCTATAACAATCCAAAAAAAGGAATATATCCGGATTATCTTTAAATGAAAAACGGGGGAAATTATTTTTTCTTTCTATAATAGCTTTTGCCAATTCAATGTAAGTAATTTTAATCGTTTTTTCGCTTTCATGAGGATTTTGATTGATATTACCCGGCATTTGTCCATCTGAAAGAAAAATACTGTCTGGTGATCCATGTCCTGTAAATACAAAGGTAAATGGAGGTGTTTTTGTAGCTATTTCTTTAAGGATCGTCTTCTTTTGCTCTTTTAATTTACCGAATTCTCGTTCCGCCCTCCTAACGTCTAAACGACCTTTCCCCATATCGTTTTCTATTTTTTCAAGTGTTCCTTTTTTCCCGAATTGATTCACATCGTTCGATGCAAATTCCTTTATTTCATATTCTATCTCCCACAAAGGATTGCCCTCCTCATCTCTGCCATCACGCAATGTTTCATTATGGGCTAAAACCATCACACTCCTATCCCTAAATAAACTAATATTTTTATATTGAAGTCTCTTTTTTAATAAAATTCGATTTTCTTTCTTTACGTTAGCCTCCGTGATGGGTAAACCCTTAAAATGTAAATTCCTACACACTAAAAGTTTCAGCTGATGCCGTGCCATCTCATTGTATTCATCTCCTGTATAAATCCATTCATCCTTAATACGCGACACTCCCCTTACGGACCTATCTTGAAAAAAATTTGATAATGAAAATTTTTCCTTTGACGGTAAAAGCTTTTCAATAAATTCAACATCTGAGCTACGTTGAGGCATTAAACCGATCAATCTTTTATACTCATTTAGAGAAATCAATTCTTGCGACCGTAAATCTTTTAAAGCCTTCGCCTTTAAATCATCGCGACCTTGTGAACTATATATACATTCTTCTAATAATTTAATAGCGATTGGTGAATCTTTCCATTTTTCAAAATACATCATTATTTCCGGGGAAAAATAACCAGCTCTTAAAATAAGTTCTTTGCCAATCGGAAATCGCAAAACTTGGGCAAGAGATTCTTTCTGTCTTAGTATTAAAAATGGACTAGCAATATGCGGATCTAACCATAGCATTTCAAGATAGGTTTCCAAATTTTTAGGGTCAATAAGTCCATTCTTAATCGCCAACCCCGGTTCTCGGACAAATTGATGAAACTCATAATCAATAACCCCTATAAAATTTCTAAGCATCTCTGGCCCTGTTATTCCAAATTCTTGCAACAATGGCCCATGCTCTTTTTTCAATTCTTCAAAAACAGTGATCCATTCCGTCCATTGAATATCAAAATCTTGCGTGTATTTATAATCCTCGTTTCCGGTAATCTCTCTCTTTAAAAGTTTCCTCAATTCTTCTGCCCTTTTTGCTTTCTCTTGGTCTTTTTCCTTAAGATTAACCAATAATTTATCAATACCGGCATCGATATTTTGATTGATTTTACCCTCAAACTCACTCACTTTTTCGTGAATCACCATATCAATCCATTATAGAATTCAATTCATTTTCCAAATTTTCTAAAACCGATTCTTCTTTCACTTTATTCTTCTTTTCTTTTAAAGATCTCACTTTTTTTAAAATGCTTTTAAGCAAAATGATCTCATGATCTCTTTTTTGAAGTTGAGTTTTAATACTTTTTAATTCAAGTTTTTTTGATTTACTATTCATATAAATTTATAAACTACTTCTGCACTTCATCCTCATTCACCTCTTCCCCGTTCACCACTCCGGCCACATAAGCCTGAATTTCGCTGAAATCTCCGGCTTTTGGAACCAAAAGATAAGCTCCTCCTTCGCCCGTGGATAAAATTTTAGTCTTTAAGGATTCGATAATTTCTTGTTGACGAGCGGCACGGTCAAAATCCGTGGTGGATTTTCGGCTTCGTGCATACTTCAAGGCTGTAACCCCATCAAAATGATGGTTTCCCGCTTTAATGTTCAGCGTTTCGTAGGTGTAGTTCGGACCGGGGTACATGGAATCGTATAAATCCTTTTTCACCTGAACATCAATTCCACCCAATGCATCCACTAAATCTTCGAAGGATTTCATGTCGATCACGACATACTTTTCAGGGTAAAGACCGGTCACGTCTTCAATTTGATTGCGGACTTCATCAAACGGCCTTTATTCCACGAGGGAATCCGGTTGCTTGACCCGTGCGCGGGAGAAGGGGAAGCCTTGCGGGTGCTCGCTTCCCGGCTTGGCGTTAAGGAAACCTACGGGGTTGAGCTTGATCAAACTCGCGCGAAGCAGGCAGCCGCCAATATAAAGCAGGTGATTCCGGGAAGTTTTGAATCCATGAAAAGCGTGTGGCGCGGGTTCTCGCTTCTCTTTCTCAATCCCCCTTATGATTATGACGAGGAAGCGAAGCGGCTTGAATACAAGTTCCTTGTGAAGCTGACGCCTTATCTTCAAACGGGCGGGCTTCTGGTTTATCTCATTGTGCAGAAGCATTTGAACAAGGAAACGGCGCGCTACCTTGCGTCTCACTTTGAGGATATTGAGGTTCGCCGTTTTCCAGACCCCTATTTTGAACGGTTCAGTCAGATTGTGATTTTTGGGGTCAGGCGCGAAGGGGCGTTTCGTTCCCCCGAAAGCGAGCGAACGCTTGAGCGGATCTCACGTCTATCCACCGACGAAATTCCCATGCTACAGAAACCGGACTATCCACTGTATGAGCTTGTATCGGGCTCGCCGAACTTCGCCTTTTATTCCGAGACCGTTCATCCCGAAGAAACGCTTTCTGAAATCCGCACAAGCGGTCTTTATCAGGACGGGCGGGTGACGGACATTCTTTTTCCGGTTTCGCGGCCCAAGATAAAACCGCTGATGCCGCTGAGGCGGGGGCATCTCGCCATGCTCATTTCAGCGGGCTTTCTCAATAACGCGCTTTTGGAGCATAAGGGCAGAAGGCTTCTCATTAAAGGCCGATGCGTGAAAGAGCAGGTGAAACATGAGGAAGTCCGGGATGATTCCCAAGTCGTGATTGAGCGGGACGTCATTAAAACCACGATCAAGGGGCTCTTTTTGGATACGGGAAAACTAATCAACATTGAATAACCACAAGAGGGGAGAAATTGTATGAAGCTCGCAGAATTTATGGAAACCTACCGGGAAAGTTTAAATGAGAAAGTGCTCCATGAGTTTAAGCCGCAGTATGACTTTGACCCCTCGGATTTTCTTGCGGGGATAAGAGAATTCAAGCGCAAGCCCTTCCCCTCACAGATTCATCCGATCGCGGCCTTGGCCCGGGCGCTTACCAACGGCCACCGCTCCGCGTTTGTGGCCGGCGAAATGGGGGTTGGCAAAACTCTGATCGGCCTGGCCGCGGCCCGGATTGGAAATTTCAAAAAAGTCATGGTGCTTTGCCCGCCCCACTTGGTGAGGAAATGGAAGCGGGAGATTGAGGCCACGCTTCCGCGAGCCTCCGCTTCGGTCGTGCGCTCAATCACCGATCTTGAGAAAGTGATGCGAAACCTTAATCCCGTGATTCACTTCATCATTATTTCACGGGAACGCGCGAAGTTGGGCTATAGAAGAAAGCCGGCTTATAACGTGCTTCAAAAAGGCGACCGTTACAAATACAAGGTGCTTTGCTGCCCTGATTGCGGCAGTGAAATTGTGGACGGTGAAGGCGTTCCGGTGGGAGAGGATGATCTCGCCAAGAAAAAATTCAAATGCACTGCAAAAGTAAAAGGAAGAAGGGGTGAGCGCGAATGCGGGGCGGCGCTTTGGTGCGCCGATAATAAAGGTCCGCGCCGTTATCCTTTGGCCGAATACATCAAGCGCCGGTACCGGAAGGTGTTTGATTTATTACAGATCGACGAAGTTCACGAGTACAAAGCGAAAGGAAGCGCTCAAGGGTATGCGGCTGCCTCGCTTGCCAGCGCCTCCAAAAGAATTCTTGCGCTCACAGGCACGGTCTTTGGCGGTTACTCAACAAGTCTTTTTCATCTGCTTTACCGCTTTTCTCAAACCATCAAAGGAGAGTTTAAACACAATGACGACATGCGTTTTGCCTCCCGCTACGGGATTCTGGAACGGGTGACGCAGACTCCGAAGGATGATTTCAAGGAAGAGGGAGCCACTTCAAAGAGACGCGCGTTTCAGACCCGCGTGATTGAAAAGCCCGGCGTATCACCGGCCATCATTACAGAGCTTTTGGACAAGACCGTATTTCTTCGTCTTTCTGATGTGTCCGAAGCGCTCCCTCCGTATCAGGACTTGATTGAAGTCTCGAAGATGAATCCCGAGCAAAAGGAAGTTTACGAAACCTTCTCGCAGAAATTAAAGGATGCCTTGAATGATGAACTCCGAAAAGGCGGCAAGCGGCTCCTCGGTGCCTATCTTCAAAGCCTTCTTTCTTATCCTGATACGCCGTGGAAAAAGGAATCCATTTATAAGATGGACGAGGACAGGAGAATTCTTGTGGCCGAGGCCAGAGCGCTTTCCGAGGACGCGATTTATCCGAAGGAAAAACGGCTGATTGAAATTTGCCGGGAAAACAAAGCCATGGGAAGAAAGCTTGTGGTTTATGTGACACACACCGAACGGCGCGACATTACGGGAAGGATTAAGCTGCTTCTTGAGCGCGAAGGCCTCCGCGTGGTGGTTCTCAAGTCCGATACGGTGGCGCCTGAAAAACGAGAGGACTGGATTAAAGACCGCGTGATGGAGGGGATTGATGTTTTGGTCTGCCATCCCAAAATCGTAAGCACCGGCCTCGATCTTTTAGATTTTCCGACACTTGTTTTCTATCAGACCGAGTACAGCGTCTATACACTCCGTCAGGCGTCTCGCAGAAGCTGGCGCATCGGGCAGAAGAAGCCGGTCAGGGTGCATTACATGATCTATGAGGAAACGATACAAGAGCGGGCGCTTACGCTTGTTGCCAAAAAGACGAAGGCCTCCCTTGCTGTGGAAGGCGAGTTTGTGGACGGGGGGTTGAGCGCCTTTGCTCATGAGGAGGACATTATCACCGAACTCGCAAAGTCGTTTGTGAAAGGAAAGGCTGCGGGTGAGACTCTGGAAGCCCTTTTTCAGGCCTCCCGCGAAAACCATGCCGATGGCGACCGTTTCCTTGAGGATTCCGCATCCGGCACTGAACAGGTTCCCGCCAATCATGATGTGGATCTGGGGCCCCGCCCAGAAGAATCCTATGTGATCGTAACGGATGGCGCAGGCCAGCTCGGCTTTGAGTTTGTCTGATCCCGCCACGCCTCGTCACCCGTCCGCTCATGGCGACAGGATGCCCCTAGATTGCCTTGTAATTCATAAAAAAGCACTTAAACTAAAATTAATACTTGAAATTAAGTGCAATTTGGGTTATAATTCTTTTTGAATGGAGGCGAAAAAGAACATGACCCAGACCCAAGAACCCAAAAACAGGCTCGTCAAGTATGCGGTTCTCGCCCTGCTGGCCTGGCTTGTGGCAGTGTGGCTTGTGTTTACTCTCGCGCCCCAAAGCCTTTTTGCTCAGGTCCTCGGGGGATCCACGCAGACTTTAGCCAACCCCCTCAAAGTACAGCAGTTTTTTGACTCGGCTGCCTTTTTCCTGATTAAGACTGTGGGATCCATCATTGGCATCATTGCCATTGCCATTTCGGTTTTTGCCGCGAAGTTCGGGCGAGGGAGTTTTTCCAATATCGCGAGCGTGTGCTTCTATATCGGGCTTCTTTTTCTCGCGCCTTCCATTGTTCAGTTGCTTGCGATTTTCGCCGGTATCGGCTTCTAACTTCTCCAATATTCTTGCCGCTTAGTTTTTCCACGGGTTCCTCCGTGTTTACCGCTTAAGAACTTCAAAAAAGGGAATTGCCATGAAACAACATTGCTATCCCCGGATTTCCGGGAAAGAAAAACTGGTGCTCGGCCTTGAGCTTTGGGATTTGCTTCTCCTTCAATTCACGCTCATGGGTTTGCTTCTTGTGACCGGGAGTTTGCTCATTACTTTGCCGGCCGTGACGGGTCTTTATTTTGTGATCCGCGCCTTTAAGCGGAACAAGGCGCGTTTTTATACCGAGCGCTTCATCCGGTTTTTGGTTCGCCCGCGCCGCTTCAATTTAAAAGACGAGAACAAAGGAGAACTCAAGAGCGCATGATCCGTGACGCCATTTATCCCATCCGTATGAGGAATCTCATTCAGGGTCGAAACGAGGAAAAAATTCTTTCCTATATTGATCTCTGGGCCATTGAAGACGATGTGGCGATTGGAGTCTCGGGTGCCGCCACGATGGGCTTTGAAATCAAAGGGCGGAACATCCTTCTTAAAACGGACGGTGAGATCAATGCCTTCTATCTCGGGCTTGCCGATCTCCTTGATTCACTCCCGCACCGTGGCAAGCTTGACCTTCAATTAAGTTATGAAGTGGAGCCGGGCTCTCCCGAAATCCTTAAAAGCCACTGCGCGAGTTCTACAACCGAAGACCCGCTTGCCAGAAAGATCACGGATGAAAGAGTTGAGCTTTTACAAAAAAGAGGGATTCGGCATACAAACATTCATTTATTTTTCACGCTCCGGCATGAAGAAGAGGGTATGGGAATTCGGTTTCGTTCGGTGGAACCTCGGCGCGAAGCGCTATGGGCGGAACATGAGGGGAAGGTGAAAGTCCTAACGGAGGTGGGTGAGATCGCAAAACTTGCCCTTGACGGGATAGGAATCCCAAGCCGCAGGCTTTCGGGCTATGAGCTTGCGCTTTACTACTACAGGACACTTAATCCCGCCCGCGCCGAAATGATTCCCATTCCGTTTCCGGTAAAAACATCGGCCAAACTCGCAACGCAAAAAGATGCGCCTTTTTCACTCTCCGGCCCCAGGACTGCAAGGAGCGCGCTTTTATTTTCGCGGGCCTGGTCTGAGAATCAATACGTGACTCTGGACGGCATTCACCACGCAGTTGTGAATCTTCACCAGAAGCCGGACCAGATAGATGAATGGTCGATGAAACTTTTTCTCGATCACCTTCCTTTTGATTACCGGCTCATGCTCACGATCCGCACGACGGATGAAGAGAAGGTGATGGGCAGGCAGAAGCTCGATGCCAACTTTAACCGCAACCTCTTTGAATACTCTCCCTTTAAAAATTATGAAGCCAAGCAGAAGTATGCGGAGCTTGACGGGTTTTTGGAAGAGGCGAGTTCCACGAATCAGCGGCCCTATCAGTTTTCCTTGTCCGTGCTTCTGCGCGACCGGGATCCCGAAGCTTTAAAAGAAAAGATCAAGGAAACGCTTCTTGCTTACCGGCAGCTCGGGGAGGCGGAAGCGGTCTCTGAGGACTTTGACCACTTTCCTTTGTTTTTCTCGCATTTGCCGGGTCATACGCGGAGGAATTTCCGGGGCGATCATCTGATTCTGACGCGGGCACTCGCTTACTTTTTCCCGGTTTTTCAGGAATGGGACGGAAGCCCGAACGCTCCTACGATTCTCACCACAAGAAGGCATGAGCTTCTTAAGTTTGATTTCTGGAACGATGAAAACCCGGCCAATCACGGGCTGGTGGTGGGGTCCACCGGCGGCGGCAAAAGCTTTGCGGTCAATTATCTGGTCAAGGACTTCCTTTTAGGCGATCCCAAGAACCATCACGTGATCGTGATTGACGTAGGCTTTAGTTACCGGAAGCTTGCCAGGGCGTTCGGCGGGGAGTATTACGAGATTGATCTTTCGGGTAAATACTCGCTCAATCCTTTTCCTGAGAAAGCGTACCTCGAACGGGGAAAAGAAATCGACTTTGAGCTTTTGACGTATCTATCTGAACTTCTCGGAAAAATGGTGGTGGATTCGGAGGCTGAGAATCTTTCGGGAGCGGATTCACAGCTTCTGGAACACGTGATCTTGGAGGTATACCGCACGGTCGGTTTGAGCGATGCACCCCGGCTTTCGGATGTGAGGCATGTCCTGATCGAGGCGGGGAAAGGCAATGTCCTTGATTTTGATGAAGAGGATCAGAAAAAGGCTACCCATTACGGGAAAAACCTTGCGCTTTACACCGAAGGACTTTATTCAAAAGTGCTCGATCAGCCTGGAAAACTTGCGATTGATTCGCCGCTTCTTGTCTTTAATCTTCTGAAACTCGCGGATCATCCGAAACTTCAATCCGTGATTTCTTTCATCATTCAGTCGCTTGTGCACGCCAAACTTGTGGACGTCGGTTTAAAGAAACTCATTGTTTTTGATGAGACGCACATGCTCATGTCGGATCCCGCATCCGTGAATCTCATCCGCACGCTTTACCGGATCGCAAGGAAATACAATACCTGTGTCTATTCCATCAGCCAGAGCCCGAATGATTTCCTTCAAAGCGCAGCCGCGGATGCCATGATCACAAACGCGCAGGTCCGATGGATGCTTCCATTAAATGAGGGCCACGAGAGTCTTCACCGCTTTCATCTTGCGGACCATGAAATCGAGGCCGTCCGGCACCTTCAGATGGTGAAGGGACACTTCAGCGAATGCTTTATAAAATCCGGGGAAGAAGGGGTGGTGGCAAGGCTCTGGCCGTCGCCTTTGGAATACTGGCTTTGCACGACCAATGCCGAGGACTGGCTTTGTGAGAAAAAAGTGAGGGCCGAGCACCCGGATTGGGAAACGGGAGATGTGCTTGAATACTTGGGCAAACATTTTCCGCACGGGGCCACGGGAGGTGTTTCCCGATGAGAAAAGCGGTGATTTTACTCATCCTCGTAGCTTTCCTTGGTATCGGCGTATCTACGGTGAGCGCTTTTACGGTGTTCGACCCCATTAATCATGCGACAAGCCTTTTAAGGAACGCAATTTTACAAGCACAGCAGGTCGAAGACCTGCTTGAAGCCGGGAAACGGCTTCTTGAACTAAAAAACCTTCTCAAGGAATTTCAGTTTTTTAATCAGAAGCTGATCGAGGCCGGATTCGGCGAGATTGAAAGCGTGATCCAAAAGTTCAGGAGTCTTTTCGGGGATTCGGGAAATATCTTGCTTCCTTTTGAGGAAGACACCTCGAAGACCTATCTCCAAACCGTCCAGCAAAATCCCTTTTTCCAAGGGACGGCCTCACAAATTGCTCAGATTGAATTTGCATCCGCCGGAGCGGAGTCCTGGGCCACGACTCTTCCATACTACCTCACCCTGGTCCCGGATCCGCTCTCTCCCAACCACCAATACATCACTTATGAACAGAGCCAGATTGCAAGGACTTTCGATGAGTCGGAAGCCTTACGCAAATACGCTGAAGAACTGGCCAAGGACGGAGTCGATCTTGAAGAGGCGGCCGCTCAGGCAAATCTTTTAGGCGCAACCCGGCTTCAGGCAGCGTCCATGGGAAAACTTTATGAAGCCTTCGGCGTGCTTCTTTCCGCCCAAGGGAGGCTTGCCGAGCTGAATGCCATAGCACTTGAGCAAACCTCACGGGATGAGAAGCTTGATGAGCTTGCGAGAAGGAAAATGTTTCAGGATATGGACGAATTTGTTCACGGAAACCGCGCTACCGTGATTGATGGGGTGAGATTATGAATCTTAATCCCTTAAACCTGATTCCCCAGATCAAGCAGTTCAAAATCTCATCCCTCGTTCCGTCACTTGATTCGCTTGTCAAAGCTGCGGATCCGCGCCTGATTCCAACTGATCACTGGCTTTCAGGTCTTGTGACCCAAACGATCATGCCGGCGGCCTCCGCCATCCTTCTTTTTTCGCTCTGTTGTGCGCTCATCCAGGAACAGCGGCGTGCCGTAAGCGGAGCCTCGGATGTGGCGCGCGTCCTTTACCGGCTCCTTTTTTTCGTCGGAATCCTGGCGGGTTATTCTTTCTTTTTCGGGTGGATTCTTGAAGGGGCGCAGAATCTTGGGGACCTTTTTCTTCAGGACGATCAGATATCGGTTTTGGCGGAGAAGATGTATGAAAGTTTTGTTAACTGGAACCTCGGCAAAATGCAGCTTGCCAAGGCCGTCCTGGTCGGAATCGTGGCTTACATTACTTACGTTGCCGCGTTCATTGTCTACATGCTTTTCTTTTTTGCCCGTTACATGATCCTTGCGATGCTCTTTGTCCTGGGCCCGGTGGTGCTTGCCTTCAGCGTCTGGGAGGTAACGGCAAGATTCAAGATATGGCTCATGCTTACGATCCAGACTGCGCTCTGGACTGTGGTTCTGAAATTCATCATTGCAGTCTCACTTGGTTTTGCGCTTGATGAAATCTACGGAAGCGGCCAGGCGAATCTCATTTTCGTGATCGCGGCCAATGTCCTCTTTGTCTACCTTTTGATTAAAACGCCTGCCATTACTTCCACGATTGTTGGGGGGGCATCCTTCGGATTCCTGGCGTCCGACATGATCCATCAGACAACGGATAAGACAATGCATGCTCTGGGGTGGATTGCTGAAAACATGCCTCGTTACGGAAGCCGGGCCGTCGAGGCGATCCGGAATCTAAGTAGCGGAGAGCCCCCCGTCAGTGATCCTTCCACAGGAACTCAGATGCGCCGGGATCCTTACGGGGCGCTTAAGCGCGTCAAATCTTTCTTCGGATCGGGGGATAAACCATGAGTCTTTTCAAATCAAAAGCAAAAACAAGCGAGCGCGACTCACGAAGTTACTACGAAGTCTTTGGGGATACGGTGACGCTTCTGAATACTTTTAAAATCGTGGCAATCATTTTGACGCTCATCATTTTATTTCAGGCGTTTCTCATTCTGAAAGCGCAGGAGAAACCGCCGCTTGTGATTCCGGTGGACTCCCTCGGCCGCGCCCGTGTGATTGAAAATTATGAGACGACGGACAAGCGCGATGACATCCAAATTCAGGCGTTTGTCAGGGAATTCATGGAGACATATACCGCCTGGGACTCGAAGTTCGTGGAGCTTAACTTTGCCAAGGCGCTTAATTACATGCACTCGGAGTTTCAGAAACGGGCTCAAGCGGAGCTTATGCAGACAGACGCGAATGACCCGGAACACGGAAGTCTTTTGGAAAAGTTGAGAAGCCAGAAAATCTATTCCAAGCTTGAGATCCAGGAAATCCGCGTAGAAAAAGACAGCCCTCAGTGGGTGAAAGTGTGGGTGGCCGGCATCCGGCGTGTCTACAGTTACCTGGACTCAAGTTACCCGCCGGCCGAGACCATTTTCAACGCTTACATCACGCTTGCCAAGGTGCCGCGCACAAAGACCGAGCCTTACGGGCTCCTGGTCTATGACTACCGCGAGCATCTGGTTAAAGACATCACTTCCAGGGAGGAAAAAACGCATGAACTTTAAGAACATTAACTTCGAGAGAATCCGTGAAAGAAAAAATGTCCTGCTTGCGCTTGGCCTTATAGGCATCTTTCTTCTGAACACGACGTTTGTGTCCGCAGAAGGGAAGGCGGGAATGAATGATGAAATCACAAACGAAAGCAGAGCAGTTGACACATCAAGAAGGAAAATTTTCAAACGCATTCCGACGCTCGCCTTCCGGGACGATGAAGTGCACGACATCCGGCTTGGATACGGGATGCACATTCAGCTTGAGTTGCCTGAGAAAGTGAAAGCCGCGGTCCCTCCGGATGAAAGACTGGTGTCGCTTGATTACCTTGAGACCCGAGTTTATCTCAAAGGCATTGCCTATGCGGTGGGTGAAATCACCAACGCCACGGTAATCACCGAGTCCGGGAAATCACTCCATCTTTTTATCCGCATTGTGGAGCCCGAAGGAAGCGACCAGGGCTTCAAGTTCATCGTGCCGTCCAAGAACGTTTTTTCAGAAAGCCATGTCAAAAAGGAAGTCCAAAAGGCGACTCGGGAGCGCGAAGGGGAACTTGAAAAAAAGGAAGCCAATCTCGCCGAAGTAACCGAGCAGATCGCAGAGGACAAGCTTAAAGAAAAACTCCTTCACGAAGAAAGCAGCGCAAAAAAAGTACGGGTGAAAGAAGACGACCTTGAGATGAAGGATGTTCAGGTCACAAGGCTCGGCGGCAGGGTCTATGTCAAGTTTGCGCTCAAGAACCGTTCGAAGGCCGATTTCCCGGTTGGAACCGTCCTGCTTGGCCGGGGGATTACGGACCCAAAAGATTCAGACAAAGTCCTCGGTGTCGAAGACCTTCAAACCGATGAGCCGGCTTTTGAGTCCGAACTCATTCCGGCCGGGGGAGAGACCAAAGTGCTCCTTGCCTTTGACGAACGCCAAGTGAGGAATGCGGACAAAGTGGTTTTAAGGGTGGTCGAGGAAAGCGGGCTTGGACGCGCCGTTGAATTCAAAAATCTGAAACTTTTCACGAGGTGATTTTGTGCCAGACCGAATCTATGCCAAAGACCCTGTTCCGGTAAGAGACAACCGGAAACTTTATGCCGTGATCTTTGCCGCCATCGCTTTTTTTCTCATCCTTCAGATAGGGGTGAAGTTGTGGCCGGGAAAACAGAAAACCGGAGTCCAGGAAAATCTGGTTGAGGATAAGGGGCGCACCGTTTTCAAGGAAGATGATGTGGTGCGGGGGCTTGCGGTCTTCGGCAAAGGCGCAAGAGAGTCCGCGCTTTCGAAACTCCGTGAAAAGGAGCTGAGGCAGACTCCCCAAGCGCAGGCCATGCAGAAAGAGCGGCTCGCGCCCGTGGCGATTTTGCGCCACGAAAAACAAAATGTTGAAACCTCTGTTTCGGTTTTGGATGCACAAAAACCTTTAGGTGTTCCGCTCGGCACCCAAGCGCTTGCGCTCCTTAAAACCAAGATCTTCTCTTTTAATATTGAAAACCATGTTGAAGCGGAAGTGATGAAGGATGTGTACTACCTCGGGAAGCTCAGGATTCCAAAAGGCACGAAGTTTTTTGGAACCGTCTCAGTACTTCATTCCGAAAACCGGGTGAATGTGCGCTTCCACCGGCTTCTTTTGCCTTGGGGTGAAGAACGAACCTGCCAAGCCGTGGCGCACGCCCTGGATGGATCGGGAGGACTTAAAGGGAAAGTAAACCGGCACTGGTTCACAAAAGGTCTTTCAATTCTTGGAAAGACCGCCCTTTCGGGGTTAACCCTTTTTACGGTCCCGAACCGGCAGAGCGCATTTTCAATCGACGATCAGCTCAGGCTTACAGCGACGTCCAATCTCGCACAGGAGGGCTACCGTGAGCTGGACACCTTAAGAATCGACAAGTCCATTACGGTACCGGGCGGGATCATGATCAAGATCATCTTTCTTGAAAGTTTTTAAAGGGAGGTTTCAGTGACTGCTTTTTTCGTGACTTTATTTCTGACAGCAGGAATTTTGACGAGCGGCGCCCCCTTTCTTTCAGCGGCGGAAGCGCCCGTTGGCTCTAAAGCGCAGATTGAGATTTCTTTGGACCGGGCGATTGAACTTGTGGAAAAAACACACCCCGATGTTCGTTTGCAGGAGATAGCGGTCCGGAAAGCGGCGGAAGAGGTAACGCTTGCAACCCGCGCATTCCTGCCAGACGTTGACGTGGATTATATCGTCTCAAGCGCATCCGGGGGATGGGGACTTATCCTTACCGCAGCAAAACTTTTGCAGCCCGTTTTCTCGTTCAGGAAACTCATGACCGAAAAGGAAGTCAAAAAGATTCTGAAGCAAAAAGAAGAAACTCTTGTTCGTTACCGGGAGCAGGAAGTCCGGCAGGGCGTGAAAGAACTTTACGTGACGCTTCTCATTCAGCGCGAGCTTGCCAGGATTCTCACGGATAACGCGAAACGAAGCCAGGAACAGTATGAACTTGTGAAAATTCATCATAAAGAAGGCGGGTTAAATGATGAAGAACTTCTTAAAGAGAAACTCGGGGATGAAACCGCACTTTCTGAGGCCCGCAAGGCCGAGGTCTGGCTTCACCAAAGCGAGTTTGCTTTTGAAAGACTGCTTGGTCTTCCGCATGGTGAACCGTTTTCTCTTGAGCCGGTTTCCGGTCACGATTCTAAGGTCTTTCCTTTAAGCCTCGAAGAATGTCTTGGCGTAGCGTATGCAAAAAACCCAATCGTGAAAGCGCTGCTTCTGGAAGAAAAAGCAAATCTCAAACGGCTTGGAATTAAAGAATCCATGTTTCAGGCGGACGGAGCGTTTCTGGGACTTGGCGAAGCCGGCGGCGGCATTTTTTCAGGAAGCCCCAGGTTCGGCTTCTTGGGCAACCTGACACTCTACGATTGGGGAAAGGAACGGCTTAAGAAAAGGATTCTCGGGCTTGGACATTCCGAACTTCGCCTCATGCATGAGAAAGAGTTCCAGGCATTCGAATCCGCGATTGTAAAATCCTACTTTGAATTGGAACGGCTTCAGAATGAAATTGCAGTGACCGGGGCGAAGTCGAACCTTGCGAGCGAATCAAAACGACGGAGTGAAATCTTAAACGATGCAGGCCGTATCCGGCAGAAAGATCTGCTTTTGCGTGAAAATGAATTTGCCTTGGAGAAATCCAACATGCGGCAAAAGCGGCTTG
>Ga0209211_10007282_pt1 | contig 15590 bp, 17 predicted proteins | sample RifGroA2_FD_183992 | JGI IMG/M metagenome (GOLD analysis project Ga0209211, IMG submission 183992) | Groundwater microbial communities from Rifle, Colorado, USA - Groundwater A2 (SPAdes) (version 2) | ecosystem: Environmental > Aquatic > Deep subsurface > Groundwater | place: Rifle, Colorado... | reverse complement strand
ATAGAAATAACGTTAAAGTATTTGTCTATGAAACTCTTAATTTTGGGTCCGAATAGGTAAACAAGCCCTGCCACAATAAAAAATCTCCCGGAACGGCTGACGGCCGATGCAATAATAAATGTCCAGAAATTGATCTTACACACGCCTGCCGCAATGGTAAAGACCTTATAGGGGATGGGTGTGAATCCGGCAATGGCTACGGCAGCGAAGGCGTTGGCGTTATACTTATCTTTAACATAGTTAAATTTATCCGTTACACCATAAAGGTTAAGGATAGGTAGTCCTATATGTTCAAAGAATTGGTATCCGATAAAATAACCAAAACATCCGCCTAAAACAGACCCTACCGAGCAGATTGCTGCATATTTGAAAGATTTTTTTGGTAGTGAAAACGCAAGCGCCATTAGGAGTACATCCGGTGGTATCGGGAAGAATGAGGATTCACAAAAAGCTAGTGCAAAAAGTGCAATGGACCCATAAGGAGTATGGGCCCAGTGTAACGTCCACTCATAAAGCCTTCTGTGTAAACCTGCTTTCTTAACGTGAGGTAATTCTATTTGTTCTGTATGATTCATGCATGCTCCTTAAAGTGAGACTAAACAGAGATTGGTTTTATATTTTTCTGAATTAACATCGTAGCACAAACTCCATTTCCAGTCACCAATTTTTTGTTACGATAAATTTTTCCTACACCACATGAGGGGCTTTTGCTTTTCAGGTATGCTTTTTTGATATTGAAAAGCGTAACCAACTTTTCAGTTTCGGCAGTGCCCTTAATAAATTGGGACGTGACATCGGCGCCAACCTCGTTGATTACCCTCGCCCTTCCTTCTAATACGTCCATTCCATCGCCATGGGTAATCCAGGCGCGATATCTTGGTGTAGGTAGCCCACCAAGTTGTTCCGGACAAAAAGGAACAGTATGGGTGTTTTTTAGAGAAGAGATGAGAGATTCGGTTGCCTTTGATCGTCCGTTAAAACGACAGTTCAAACCCAAAAGACATGCACTGACCAAAATCATGTGGTACAAAAGTAGTTTAAGTGAGGAAGGCAAAAACAGTTAACGACACAAAAAATTTCAACATAATGTCAGATGAAAGTCAAGTGAAATCTAAATAACGCGGAAGAGTTTTAGTTTGACAAAGGAAAGCTTTTCGCTATAATAAAAAGGCTTAATATTATATAAAACAAGAATAGTTTACATTTAGGAAAATAACCACTTGCGTAGTGATAAAATTACCAAGGGACTCGAACGTGTTCCAGCCCGGGCGCTCTTATATGCAACTGGTCTTAGTAAAGAGGATTTAGGCAAACCTTTTATTGGGATTGCAAGCAGCTTCACAGATCTTATTCCCGGTCATATACACATGCGGTCGCTGGAAAGAGCGATCGAAAAAGGAATTCATGCAGGCGGTGGGATTAGCTTTATCTTTGGCGTCCCAGGCATTTGTGATGGAATTGCAATGGGACACGAAGGAATGCATTATTCCCTTGCATCAAGAGACCTTATTGCCGATATTATTGAATGTGTAGTGAATGCACACTGCCTGGACGGGCTGGTAATGCTGACAAACTGTGATAAAATTACTCCGGGCATGTTGATGGGTGTTGCCAGACTAGACATTCCGGGGATTGTTGTGACTGCAGGTCCGATGATCTCAGGCCGATCTGGGAAACAGAAGCTGTCTTTAGTAAAAGACACCTTTGAAGCGGTGGGAAGAAGGCGTAAGGGGGAGATCACAGACGATCAGCTATCCTGTCTTGAGATGGAGGCATGTCCTGGTCCTGGTTCATGTCAGGGACTTTACACTGCAAATACCATGGCGTGTGTGTCTGAGGCGTTAGGGATGTCGTTGCCTCGGTGTGCTGCAGCATTGGCGATCTCTTCTGAAAAAGAAAGGATCGCCTATAAGAGTGGGCAGCAGATCGTGGAGTTGGTTAGAAAAGGTGTTACTGCCAGAAAAATTATGACTCGAAAGGCCTTTGAGAATGCTATTATGGTTGATATGGCGCTCGGCGGCTCTACAAATTCATGTTTACATATCCCTGCTATTGCTAAAGAGGCTGGTGTGGAAGTTGATTTAAAATTGTGTGATGATATTAGTAAGAGAACTCCGCATATAACAAGCTTGCAGCCAGGCGGTGAATATTTATTAGAAGATTTATATTATGCGGGTGGTATCCCGGCTGTTATGAAACGTTTATATAACGACTTGAACGATGGTTTATCAGTTAGCGGTTTAAGTATAAAAGAAATAGCAAAGAAAGCAGAAGTTTGTGACGAAGATGTTATCCGTTCAAAAGAAAAGGCATATCATAAGGAAGGTGGAATTGCCGTTTTGTACGGAAACTTGTCGCCCAATGGCGCTGTGATCAAACAGAGCGCTGTATCCGCGAAGATGATGCAGTTTCGGGGTAAGGCGAAGGTGTTTGACAGTGAAGAAGCTGCGATGAATGCCATTATGAATTCGCAGGTCAAAGAAGGGATGGTTGTAGTGATACGATACGAGGGGCCACGTGGGGGGCCTGGGATGAGAGAAATGTTAGCGCCTACAGCAGCGCTTGTAGGAATGGGTTTGGGGGAATCGGTGGCGCTGGTTACCGATGGGCGTTTTTCGGGTGGCACCCAGGGTCCTTGTATTGGACACGTGTCTCCAGAGGCAATGGTTGGTGGTCCTCTTGCGATGGTGGAGGATGGTGACGAAATAATTATAGACATACCCAATCGGAAATTAGATATAAATATTGCAAAAGAATTGCTCGCAAAGCGTAAGGCGAAATGGACGCCTCCTAAACCAAAGATTACACAGGGCATGCTGGCTAGATATGCAAGATGTGTGACATCTGCGGATAAAGGGGCGGTGTTAGTAGCGGAATAGCAAAGGTCTTGAGGGGATGTTTTGCGTATTTAAAACCTTCTGTATCAGGATTGCTACCCGGTGGTGTAATGGTAACACTAGAGATTTTGGTTCTCTCATTGGAGGTTCGAGTCCTCCCCGGGTAGCCATTGTATTTTATAGCAGTGGAGAAGTTTATTTAATTTTGCATTTTTTATTGAATGTCATGAATGATGGGAAAAGCCACAGCGGTCATTCTTGCTGCAGGAAAAGGGACGCGTATGCGGTCTGCCAGGCCCAAGGTGCTCCACGAGGTGTGTGGGATAACCCTTTTGGAATGTGTGATTGAGGCTGTGCAAAATGCAGGAATTTCGCAGATAATTGTAATTGTAGGAGATAAAAAAGAAGAAGTAAAAGATAGTCTTAAAGGAGTATCTGTCAAGATTGTAGAACAGCAGGAGCAGTTGGGAACGGCACAGGCTGTCCTGTCTGCCAGGCATCTTCTTTCAGGCCTTACAGACGTCGTCATGGTCTTAAATGGTGATGCCCCTCTCATTAAGCCAGGGACGCTGAAAAAACTGATTGTCGCAAATGCTGAGAATGATGCGGACATGACATTATTAACGGCCTTCTTAGACAAACCCGAAGGATACGGTCGGATTTTAAGGGATACCCATGGGTGTATAAAAGGAATTATAGAAGAGAGCGAGACGGATGCAGACGAATTACAAATCAAAGAAATCAACGTAGGTATGTATGTTTTTAAGGTAAAATCCCTTTTGGAAGGATTAGCTGAAATTGCACCTCGCAATAAAAAGGGTGAGTTTTATTTGACTGACATTATTTCGATCTTTTACCATAAAGGAAAAAGAATTGAGGGGCTTGAGAGTGTAAATACTACTGAGGTGTTAGGGATAAACACTCAGCGGGAATTGGCGGCTGTCAACCAAATAAGACGCGATGAAATTATATGTTATTTTATGGATAAAGGTATAACTATTGTTGACCCCGCAAGTACGTTTATTGAAAGCCACGTCGAAATCGGTGAGGGAACAAAGGTGAATCCTTTTACTTATATTTGTAAAAATGTAGTTATTGGCCAACGATGTTGTATCGGCCCTTTCGCATATATAAAGGCAGATGCAAAGATAGAGGATGATGTTGAGGTTTCTGGTACGGTGGATAAAGCGGGTCTTTTTTCCAGGATAGAAGGATAACCATGGATAAAAAAAGAAGGCTGGAGGAAATAAACCACTTAAAGATTTTTTCAGGAAATGCGAATCCTGCTCTGGCAAAGAAAATTTGCGAACACCTGTCGATTGAATTGGGAAATGCGTATGTGGGCCGATTTCCCGATGGCGAAATTGACCTGAAAGTAAATGAGGATGTTCGTGGCGCCGACGTGTTTTTGGTGCAGCCGACGTGTCCTCCTGTTAATGAGAATTTGACTGAACTGCTTATATTTATTGATTGTCTGAAAAGGGCATCGGCTGCACGCATTACAGCCGTACTGCCGTACTATGGGTATGCAAGAAAGGATAGAAAAGACGAGGGGCGAGTACCTATAACCGCAAAATTAGTTGCGAACATTATAACTGAGTCAGGCGCAGACCGTGTGCTTACCATGGATTTGCATGCCGCTCAAATTCAGGGGTTTTTTGATATCCCTGTAGATCATTTGCTTGCCTTTCCTGTAATATCAAAATATTTCGAAAGGTTAGTTTCGTCAGACCTGGTAGTGGTGACTCCAGACGTTGGGGGTATAAAACTGGTCAGAAATTATTCCAAGAAATTGGGGATAAAAATGGCTATTGTGGATAAGCGAAGGGTAGGCCCTGATGAGACTGAAATTGGATTCGTAATAGGCGACGTAACGAATAAAAATGTGGTAATGATTGACGATTTAATTGCTACCGGAGGTTCGATTGCTCAGGCAGCGAATGTGCTCAAAGAACGGGGTGCAAAAGATATTTATGTGGGTGCAACCCATCCCGTGTTCTGCGGGTCTGCAGTAGAAAAACTGTCAGCTGCACCCATTAGAGAAATCGTAGTAACCGATACAATACCTCTTTCAGAGAAGGCAAAGGGATTGAACAATAAAATAAAGGTACTGTCTATTTCTGAACTTTTAGGAGATGCGATAATGAGAATTCACCGTCATGAATCAGTGAGTTCTCTGTTTGTTTAAATTTTGTTTTTGGGAGTAAAAATAGATGAAAATCTTGGAATTAAAGGCGGAAAAAAGAACAACAAGGGGCAGTAAGGCTGTTAAAAAGCTTAGAGAGTCTGGACAAATCCCAGCGATATTATATGGGCATAAACCGGATAATGTTATGCTTTGTCTGAACGAACACGATTTTACACGCATCCTTCATTCTGGGACAAGGATGATTAATTTAACCGTTGATAATAAGAAAGAATCTGCGCTTATAAAGGATGTTCAATATGATAATCTCTTAGACCGTGTACTTCATGTAGATTTCTCGCGGATTGATTTAACGGAAAGGGTAAAACTGCGAGTGCCGCTTGAGGTGCATGGAGAGCCTGTGGGAGTGAAGGAAGGCGGTGTGTTAACCCACGTCATGAAGGATGTAGAAATAGAATGCCTTCCAACTGCTATCCCTGAGAAAATAAAAGTAAACATATCTGAACTGGGAATAGGTAAGGCGATTCACGTTAAGGAATTGCCCGTACTGGAAGGTATTCAGTATATATCAGAGACTGAATTAGTTGTTGCATCTGTGCACCAGATTGTAGAGGCAAAAGCCGTATCAGAAGAGGAATTGCTGGCCGAACCAGAAGTCATTACCAAGAAACCAAAAGAGGGAGAAGAAGAATCTGCAGAGGCAGCAAAAAAGACTTAACGCGGTATGCGATCAATGAAGATTATTGTTGGTCTGGGCAATCCTGGGGAAAAATATTTGAAGACGAGACACAATTGGGGCTTTATGGTAATAGATCGGCTTGCACAGCAACTTGAAATGGAGTATACTCAAAAAAAGTTCCAGTCCCTCTTTTGTAAGAAGTATGTGGATCAGGAAGAGGTTATCCTGTTAAAACCGCAGACGTTTATGAATTTGAGCGGAGTCGCCGTGAAAGAAGCTGTAGATATGTATAAATGCTCGCTGCAGGATCTCATGGTCATATGCGATGATCTGGACATGCCCCTGGGGAAAATACGCATTAGACGCAGTGGTGGGTGTGGGGGGCATCGGGGGCTAGAATCTATAGCAGACAGCTTGGGTTCTACAGATTTTTCTCGTTTAAGAATTGGGATAGGGCGCCCCCCTGCGGATGGAGATCCGAGTGATTATGTCCTCTCCCCTTTTTCTAAAGAAGAAGAGCACATGAAAGAAGAAGCAATTGAAAATGCCTATCAGGCATTAAAAACCTGGATATTTGAAGGCATCGAGGCTTGTATGAATAAATTTAATTGACCTTTTGTTGTGTATAGACTTGTCCTCGTGAAAACGGGGAAAGGTATAAATAGTTTTGTATTTTATAGTATGAATGTCAAAAGCAGGAGGAATAGAATTTGAGAATGTACGAAGGGTTGTTTTTAATTGATAATGCTCATGCCAGCACAGAGTGGGATAATGTGGTCAAACACATTCAGGATATTCTGCAAAAGAACGGTGCGGAGATACTAAAAACCGAAAAATGGGGCGAAAAAAAATTGGCATATAAGATCAAAAGTCATAAACGCGGGACGTACCTGTTGATCCATTTTAATGCTAAAAATTCAGCCATCACACCGATTAGAAAGAATTTCCAACTTTCTGATTATATTGTACGTTTTTTGATTGTAAAAGACGATAAGATTGAGGATTTATCTCAGATAGGAGCAGTTGCACCAGCAGTAGAAAAGGATGTTAATAAAATACCTGAGATACCGGTCGTGGATATGTTGGTTGAAAACGATGTGTCTGTTTAAACTTGCACAAGAAGCATAGGATTTTAAAGACGCAGGCCGTACTTTGTGGTTCGCAAAACCTGATAGAAACTCTATGTAAAAATGAATTTGTAAAGTAATTGTTATAATAGATTTTTTGATAGGAGTAAGGTATGGCAAGTCTTAACAAAGTGTTTCTTATGGGGAACCTCACCCGAGATCCGGAGTTGAGATACACCCCGGCAGGATTAGCGGTTGCAAGCTTTGGAATAGCGATCAATAGGGCTTGGACTGCTAAAAGTGGGGAGCAGAAGGAAGATGTGTGTTATGTTGAAATCAATATCTTTGGGCGCAGAGCGGAAGTTGTAGGCGAATATTTTAGTAAAGGGAATCCGATTTTTATTGAAGGGCGGTTGCAATTTAATCAATGGGAAACTAAGGATGGACAAAAACGAAGTACGCTCCGTGTTGTTGCTGATAATTTCCAATTCATTGGGGTATCGGCTAAACGTCCTACAGAAGAAACAGGCTCATCACCCAAAGAGGGAAAATCACCTAACATGACGCCTGAAGATGTCAATCTTGATATTAATAATGAAGAAATACCATTTTAGTCTTGTCCTCGTGAAAACGGGGAATAGTTTCATAGAATTTTCATAGAAGGATAGAAATGTATGAGTAAAAAAGAGTTTAATAAAACGAGTAAGTGCCGGTTTTGCAGGATGGGTGTTGATGAAGTGGATTACAAAGATTCGATATATTTACCGAAGCTTGCAACTTCTCAAGGAAAGCTTTTTTCGAGAAAACGTTCTGGAAACTGCGCCCATCACCAACACTCGGTGAAGGTTTCTATTAAAAGGGCGAGGTTTATGGCGCTACTTCCGTATGTGGCCTAGGAGGATATAATCATGGAATTGTTGTTGAAGAAAAATGTAGATAAGCTTGGCAGAATTGGCGACATTGTGAAAGTAAAGAAAGGGTATGCCAGAAATTATTTGCTGCCCAAAGGGTTAGCCACGAATGTTTCTCCTGCCAATTTAAAGCAGATAGAAAAAGAAAAGATAAAGATGGAGTTGCTATTGAAGGAAGAAAGGGGGCGGTTGAAGGAGGTATTAGAAAAACTTTCTACGGCTTCCTGCACGATTCCTGCAAAGGCAAACGAAGAAGGTAAACTCTTCGGTTCTGTCACGTCCGTTCATATCGCAGAGGCGCTGGCAAAGGGGGGGTATCCTGTAAATGAAGATATGGTGAAATTGGATAGTCCAATAAAAGTCTGTGGTGAGTTTGAAGTCACGATTGCCCTGAATATAGAGATGCAAACGAAGTGTAAGGTAACAGTGGTGAATGAGGATGTGATTCAGCCAGAGAAGGCATAGTTTCTTTATAACAGTTCAGATCACCGCAGAGAATGTTGATATCGCAGAGGTTATTAGAGAATAGACAGAGAAAGTATGCGGTTTTTTCCCTCCCCCTTTATCCCCCTCCGCGAGGGGGGCAGGGGGGGAGGGATCCGCATTTATCAGCGTCCTTTGCGGTGAACTATTACGTTTTTTTAAGGTAGTGACTGATGGTTGCTGAGTCCATACTTGAACGCACGATGCCTCAAAGTATTGAGGCTGAAATGAGTGTCCTGGGCGCAATGATACTGGATAACGAGGTTATTAACCTTGTTATACCGATATTGAATAAGCTGAGTTTTTACAAAACGGCGCACCGGGAACTATATCAGGCAATAGTTGATATCTATGATAAGGGACAGCCAGTTGATTTAGTTGTTCTTCGGGAGGAACTGAAAAAGCGTTCGCTGTTGGAAAAAGTTGGCGGTGTGGAATACTTGATGGAATTGGAAGAGGCCGTCCCCACAATAGGAAATGTAGAATATTATGCGAATATAGTACGTGAGAAAGCTATAAAAAGAAATCTGATAGAAGTTGCAGCTACCATACAAAAACAGTCCTTCGAAGAGTCCACAGATACCGAGCATTTGTTGGATGCCTCGGAACGGGCTATCTTTGATATCACCCAAAGGAAATTTAATACCGCATCGACAAAGCTAAACGAAATCCTTAAAGAAACCTTCAGCCGCATTGAAAATCTCCATGACAGACAAAGCAGATTGACAGGATTGTCTGCCGGATTTTATGATTTGGATGATATTACCTGTGGATTGCAACCATCGGAACTTATAATCGTTGCGGCAAGGCCAAGTATGGGGAAGACAAGCCTCGTGCTGAATGTAGTAGAACACGTGGGGGTGGTAGAAAAAAAGCCGGTCGTGATATTTTCCTTAGAAATGTCAGCACAGCAGGTGGCGCAGAATATGCTTTGCTCTCATGCGCGGATAGATGCGCACAAATTGCGAATGGGTTTTTTAGATGATAAACAGTGGAGTGATCTTTCTTATGGACTTGGGTCACTTTCAGAGGCGCCAATCTTTATAGACGATACCCCTGGTCTTACTGTGCTGGAAATGCGTGCAAAGGCACGCAGGTTGAAGGCGCAATATGATATTCAACTGGTTGCTGTGGATTATTTACAGTTGATGGAGTCTTCGCGAGAGGAGAATCGTCAGCAGGAAATTTCAGTAATTTCAAGACGTTTAAAATCACTTGCCAGAGAATTGAAGATACCGGTAATTGCCGTATCTCAACTAAATAGATCTGTGGAATCAAGAGAGGGACACAGGCCCAGGATGTCAGACTTGCGTGAATCGGGATCAATCGAACAGGATGCAGATGTTATTGTTCTTTTGCACAGAGATAATTATTACGATCCTGATAAGGATAATACAGCGGAACTTATTATTGCAAAGCAGCGCAATGGGCCGACAGGGGTGGTAAAGTTGACGTTTCTGTCGCACTTTATGCGTTTTGAGAGTTTAGCCTCTATGGGTAACAAATGAAACTGAATAGGGTTTTATTGCAGGCAACGAGCATTATCGTAGCGCTTGTTATAACCTTATATTTCAGCTTTGTAAAGGTAGCTTATGCTGAAACTCAGGGAAAGATAACCCATATTATTAAAAAAATTGAAATCAAGGGCAATCAACGAATAAGTACGACCGCAATAAGAAACAGTATTCGCGTGAAAGACGGCGATCCTTATGATCCGCAACTGGTAAGTCAGGACGTGGATGCGCTTTGGTCGTTAGGGTTCTTTGACAATATAGGAGTCGAACTTGAAGAACTGAGAGATGGGCTGAAGGTTGTGTTTCTCGTCACTGAACGCGCAGTAATTGACGAGATACAATTTCAAGGCAATAAAAAGTTTAAGACCAAAAACCTGAAGAAACAAATCGGGATAAAAGAGGGGGATTATATAAAGCCCTATCTCCTGAAACTAGACGAAGACAAGATTAAAGAGCTTTACATTAAAAAGTGCTTTTATCGGGTATGGGTACATGCGGAAAGCAAACTAATAGATGGTAAAACGGTCGTTGTCTTTAACATTGAAGAAGGTCCCAAGATTCGCATTGCAGAGATAAGGTTTACGGGTAACAAAAACTTTAATCGTAGAAAACTCCTAAAGCAGACGGAAAGTCGCCAGAAGCGTTTTCCTGCATTTATATTTCCTGGCCGGTTTGAGCAAAAAAAGTTTGAATCCGATATTGTTAAAGTAAAAGAATTTTACATGAATAATGGGTGGTTGGATGTCGATGCCGGGTGGGATATAACCTATAGCGAAGACAATACCAGGATGTTCTTAAATATTCATGTAAAAGAAGGTGAAAGATATTATGTCGAAAACTTACGAATACATGGGGAAACGCTTTTTACAGAGGAAGAATTAAAGGAGAAATTAAAATTGAAAGAAGGCGGGCCTTTCTTTTTTAATGCGGTCGAAAAAGACGCATACCAACTCCGTTTGACTTATGGAGAACAGGGATATATTGCCGCCTCTGTTAAAGAAAAACACACCTTTAGCTCCGAAGGCACAAAAGTGGATGTCTCTTTTAACATAGAAGAGAAAGACAGATATTATATCGAAAAGATTAAAATATCAGGAAATGATAAGACGAGAGATAACGTTATCCGGCGGCAGGTGACATTTTATCCCGGTGAAAGGCTAGATACAGAAAAAATACGCGACAGTCAGAGACGTCTTACAAATACCGGATATTTTGATATGGAATCGGGCGCGCCTGCAGGGTTTAATTTCGAACCTGGTTCTGAACCCAACAAACAAAACGTATTAATAGATGTGAAAGAAGGAAGGAGCGGCATGCTGCGGTTTGGCGGTGGTTACGGTGCAAACATTGGAGCATTTGCTGATATCTCTTATACCGATAGAAATTTTGATGTCTTTGATGTGCCGAAAAGCTGGAATGATTTACTGCAGGGTAATGCCTTCCGTGGAGCGGGCGAGATCTTAACTTTGCGTTTTAGTCCCGGTTTTCAGAGGACAGACTTCCTGTTATCATTAACCAATCCCTCAGTATTCGATTCTCCTTACAGTGCCGGCGTGAGTTTATTTAATTATATTAGAAGGTTTACAGAATATCAGCAACAAAGCACAGGTTCGAGGGTTTCTGTAGGAAGAGAAATTCAGAGGGATTTTTTTGTAAGGTTAAGCCCGGAGTTTGATATTATCGATATTGAAAGGCGGGATGATGAGGAAGATGAATCCCAGGATGTCCTGGATGTGGAGAGAAGTCATTTGAAGGCTGGCATTACGTTATCAGCGAATATGACGAGAACTGATAATATATATATGCCGTCAAAGGGGTATGAAGGTGAATCTTCTCTTGAATTTGCCGGGTTGGATGTGGATATAGCAAAGTTTAAATTCCAGACGACAAAATACAACACGCTCTTTGAAATACCTAAATGGGGTAAACATGTTATTGCATATGGAGGTACTTTTGGTATTGTAGAGCCAACGTCTGGGAGTGAAGTTCCTATATTTGAAAGGTTTTTTGCGGGCGGTTACGGCTCTCTGAGAGGATTCCAGTTTAGAGGTATAGCGCCTGTTGATGAAAAGACAGGGGACCAAGTTGGCGGAGAGATATTGGTTGTAATGAATACAGAATACCTTGTTCCCATATATAAGGATATTATTCGTGCCGCAGTTTTTGTTGACACTGGAAAGGCGGATGAAAAAGTCCGTGATATTAATTTCGATCACTTCAGATTATCAACGGGTGTTGGATTAAGATTGAATGTTCCTTTTCTCGGTCGTTCTACGATAGCGATTGATTACGGCATTCCCGTTGTAAAAGAGGAAGGGGATGAGATTCAGGCATTTTCGTTTAATTTCGGAGGAGGCAGCAGCTTTTAATTATGAAATTAGAAAAATCATGTAAAAAGAATAGGGGAAAGATAAAGGTTGTTTTTGGAGTTATTGCAAGCATTTTGTGTCTGTGTTTGTTTAGTTTGGGTGATTTACAGGCAAAAGAAGCGGGGGGAGTCAGCGCGCCTTCAAGGGATATAAAGATAGGGGTGGTTGATTTAAACGTGGTATTTGAGAAATATGAAAAGCGAAAAGCGTTTGATGCGCAGTTGAAAGAACAGGAAAAGCAGTATCAAAAAATTATCAATGACAAGAAGAAAGAACTGGTAAGTTTAAATGAAAAGATACAGTTGTTGGATTTGGGTAGTGAAGCCAGAAAAAAGGACGAAGAAACCTTTGAAAAAAAGAATATGGAGTTTGAATCCTACGCGAAATTTGCTGAGAAGAGCATCATGAAAAAGTATAAGGACTATTTTGGAAGTATCTATACAGAAGTCTGTAAAGAAGTAGAAGATATCGGTAAGCGTGAACAATATGATTTGATTATTAAAAAGGAAGAGCCTGAACTCCAGAGTGGAGGAATTTCTGAATTACAGTTTAAAGTTGGGATAAAAACAGTTTTGTATCATTCTGAATCAGTTAATATCACAAATCATGTGATTGATAACTTAAACAAAAAATATTCCGAAACGAGCAAAGGAAAGTAGTTTGTGGACAGCGCACAAAAGACAATTGGGAGAGAAGCCGAATGCTCCGGAATCGGGATGTTCAGAGGGGAGTCAACAAGTCTCCATTTTAAACCGGCGCCATTGAACTGGGGTATATCTTTTGTCCGTGTAGATTTGCCCAATCGGCCGAGGGTACGCGCTCATGTACATTCCCTGTCAAATAATTATAAGCGCATTTTTCTGAAGAACGAAGAAGCCGAGGTGGAAAGCATAGAACATCTGATGGCAGCTTTGGCAGGCCTAGGGATCGACAATATCGAAATAGAAATAAACGGCAGGGAAGTTCCCGCTGGTGACGGGAGTGCAAAACTTTTTTTGGAAATTCTCAAAAAAGCAGGCACTGTCGAACTTGGTGGGAAGAAGAAGGGGTTTATTGTAACGACCCCGATTATGGTTAGTAGCGGGGGCGCGAGTGTTATGGCAGTACCTTGCGAAAAAGGATTGATATTTTCGTATACCCTGGACTTTAACGGTTCTTTTATAGAGCGGCAAACGTATGATATCGAGATTACTGAGGAGAATTTTTGCAGGGACATTGCACCCGCAAGGACGTTTGGGCTGAGTACTTATATTGAAGAGTTTAAGAAGCTTGGTCTGGGAAAAGGAGTTACAGATGACAATAGTATCATTGTGCATGAAGACGGAAAGATGACCAAGCCGATTTCTATGAAACCTGCAAAATTGAGATTTCCTAATGAGTTTGTTAGACACAAAATTTTGGACCTTGTGGGCGACCTTTATCTGGCTAATGTAGTAATTCAGGGACGCATCGTTGCAAACAGGTCCGGGCATTCCCTGAACGTTCAATTAGCAGAAAAGATTGCACGTGTTGCATAACTCAGAGAAATAATATAACCTTAATACTGGCATTGTGAAGAATGATAGAAACATGCAAAGAAAAGGGGCATGGGATGAAAATTCATAAATCAGCGATTGTGCACCCTGATGCCATTTTAGGGGAAGAAGTTGAAATCGGCCCCTTTTCGATAATAGGTGCGAATGTTACGATTGAAGAGGGCACGATTATAAAAAACCATGTTACAATCACGGGAAATACCTCTATAGGGAAAAACAATATTATCCATCCTAATGCCGTTTTGGGCGCAGAACCGCAAGACCTTAAATACCGGGGTGAGTGTACATTTCTTGAAATGGGTGACAATAATGTAGTGAGGGAAGGCGTAACGATTAATGCCGGTACGGCAGGTGGTGGAGGTAAAACGATTGTCGGAGATAACAACTTCTTTATGGCATGTGCGCATGTTGCACATGATTGCATCATAGAAGATAATGTCCTTTTGGCGAATGGGGTGTTGTTGGGAGGACACATTATGATCGAGAGGGGCGCCAAGTTGATGGGGCTTGTTGGTATACAGCCTTTTGTGACCATTGGACGATATGCTTATGTGGGAGGTCATACCCGGATTGTTCAGGATGTCCCGCCTTATGTAATTATAGAAGGACATCCTGCAAAAATACGGCAAGTGAATGTTGTTGGGTTGGAGAGAGAGGGTTTTTCAAGAGAACAAATTGATGAAATCAAAAAGGCATTTCTGGCATTATTTCGTTCTGACGAATTGAACAGGAACAAGAATTTAGAAGATTTAGAAAGGCAAAAGGATATCTCTCCTGAAATCAGACATCTTGTCACTTTTTTAAGGAATGTGGACAAGGGAAAGTTCGGAAGATATCGGGAGTCTTTTCGGTATTCAGAAATAGCAACGATTTAACATGCAGAGATTAAAAGTTGCTGTGGTTGGTGTTGGACATCTGGGGAAGGAGCATGCAAGGGTTTATGCTGAATTGCCTGGAGTAGAGTTATATGGAGTGGTTGATATACAAGGTAAACAGGCAGAAAAAATTGCTCAACAATACAATACCCGTCATTTCTCAAATTATAAAGCGGTAATTGATAAGGTTGCAGCAGTGAGCATAGCAGTACCCACAAAATCTCATTATGCCATCGCAAAAGAATTCCTTCAACAGGGAGTTCATGTTATGATCGAAAAGCCTATGACAGGGACGGTGTCTGAGGCGAGAGAATTAATAGGCATTAGCAAAGAAAAGAAAATAGTTCTTCAGGCAGGATACATTGAACGATTTAATCCTACAATAGTTGCTATAAAAAAACTTTCCATTAATCCAAGATTTATTGAGTGTCATCGCCTAAGCCCGTTTACTTTTCGCTCTGCGGATATCGGTGTGGTGCTGGATTTGATGATACACGATATTGATATTATCCTGCATGTAACAGGTTCTAAGGTAAAAAAATTTGATGCCGTAGGTGTGAATGTCATCTCAGATAAAGAGGATATTGCTAATGTGCGTATCCAGTTTGAAAATGGGTGTGTGGCAAATATAACGGCGAGCCGTGTGTCTCTTACACCCATGCGCAAAATGAGGTTATTTTCTGAGGATTCGTATATTTCTATTGATTATCAGAAGAAGGAAGCATTAATATATAAAAAGTCGCCAGAATTGACATTAAAGTCGTTAAATATTTCAGAAATGGATGTTTCGACCATTGCTGATTTGAGAAGTTATGTATTTGGTGATCTGTTAAAAATAGAGCATGTCAAGATGGACGATTATGAACCACTCAAAAAGGAGCTTGAATCATTTGTGGATTGTGTCGTGAAGCACAAAGAACCCGTCGTTTCAGGTGAGGAAGGCTTAAAGGCTATTGAGGTCGCAAATGATATTTTGTGCGAGATAGGGAAAAATCTCAAACTTCCATAGACAGTAGTGAGCCTGAACTGCACAACGAGTTTCTGGCAGTACCCCCGGCTGTTATCAAAAGGCATTTGAAGGGGCAGAACGATGCCGGAAGGCTGGTATTTTAACCGGGATTTCCACGTATGCAACCAGTGAGAGTATCAAAACGGGAAAGGTTGAAAAGCTTTT
>Ga0209211_10007281_pt1 | contig 15590 bp, 21 predicted proteins | sample RifGroA2_FD_183992 | JGI IMG/M metagenome (GOLD analysis project Ga0209211, IMG submission 183992) | Groundwater microbial communities from Rifle, Colorado, USA - Groundwater A2 (SPAdes) (version 2) | ecosystem: Environmental > Aquatic > Deep subsurface > Groundwater | place: Rifle, Colorado... | reverse complement strand
CACGCCTTCGGGCGCGGCGCCGATACCCATGACCGCGTGAATCCCGGCGCCGCGCATGCAGGTCACCACTCCCGGCAGTAAGTCGCCGTCGGGCACGAGCTGGACCCGGGCGCCGGCTTCCCGGACCTTGGCAATCAATTCCTCATGCCGGTCACGATCTAAAATCAGCACCACCAAATCCCTGATTTCCCGCTTTAAAGCCTTAGCAATCGCTTTGAGGTTCTCCTTGGGAGACGCGTCTAAATGAACTTTGCCGGCCGCCTCCGGGCCGACGATTAACTTTTCCATGTACATGTCCGGCGCGTGGAACAGCCCGCCCCGCTCGGACGCGGCCAAAACGGAAATAGCCCGGGGGCCCAAACTGGCAGTAGCATTGGTGTTTTCCAAGGGGTCAACGGCAATGTCCACACTCAAACCTTTACCTGTCCCCAATTTTTCGCCGATAAACAACATCGGGGCTTCGTCTCTTTCTCCCTCGCCGATCACTACCCGGCCGTTAAAATTCACTTGGTTTAAAAATCCCCGCATCGCCTTGACCGCCGCTCCGTCCGCGCCTTTCTTATCCCCGAATCCCGCCGCCCGCGCCGCGGCGATTGCCCCGACTTCGGTGGCATGCAGTAACTGCAAGGCCAAAGTATTCTCCATTAGTCCCCTTACTATACGGTTTACCCTGCTTTTCGTCAAGATAAACTTAAGGGCCAAAATTTGACTTCAACCGGAACCGCCGGTTATGATTAAAATATGAGAAAGTCCACTTTCTCTCTTGGCCAAAGAAGAGTTATGTCTGAGTTTTTTGTCAACAGCGCCGTTGCCTGGCTCTCGGCCGGAATCGTCACCCCATTTTTCCTGACAAAAAAGTTCATTGATTGGCTCACTTTCGGTACTTGGGGATTGTTGTTTTCGATAATTTTTCTGGCTTTCTCTTTGTATTTTTCAAAGGAGATTAAACAATGATTTCCCAAGATTTATTGATGTATTTTTCAGTCGCATCGATTATCAGCGGCGTTTTGATTTTAATCGTTTATTTTTTATTTATCAGGAGATAAATTTATGTTTAACTTCATTGTTTTTTTGGGAATTACGTTCACCGTCATTTCCGGATTAATTGCTTTTAAACTCTTTCGGGAAAGTCATTAAATCCTAACAATATGGCAAAACTCACCGCCGGCTGGTTTACTTTTACCTGCTGCGAAGATTCGACGATTTTATTTACCGAAATTTTAAATACTCACTGGCAAGAGTGGACTAAGGCCATCGATTTTAAGTACGCCAAAACTTTGAGAAACTCTAAAGGCATCGGGCCGATGGATATTGCTTTTGTCGAAGGCGCGATTTCTTCGGCTTCCCAGGCGGAAAAACTCAAACAGATCCGGGAGCTTAGTAAAACTCTGGTGGCCATCGGCGCCTGCGCCGTTACCGGCCAACCCTCGGCCCAAAGAAACCAGTTTACTACCGAACAGCTGGAAGCAATTAAACCGATCCTGGAGCGCTTTTCTTATAATGAAAAAGTCCAACGCCTCGACGAAATCGTCAAGGTCGACTTTTCCGTCCCGGGCTGCCCGATGGATGAACAAAAATTTATTACACTAATAAATAAAATAATTGGCGAGGCCAAATAAGATGGCGCAGGCATACAAATTTTGCGCGCGCAGCGTCTCATCTGATTCAGTCAGATAGCTGTGAGCACGCAAAAATTTCGTGTGCCGAGCCAAAATCGGTCGAGCCAAAATACATATATGCATCAAGTCAACTTTGATCTAAGTCTCGAAGAAATCAGCAAAATCGAGGGCGCGGCCGCCCTGGATTTGTCAGTCAAGGACGGCCGGGTGACTAAATGCCAGTTTAAAATCACCGAGTACAAGCGTTTTTATACTCAGGCCATCAAAGGCAAAGCGGCGGTCGCCGCCCCGGCCTTGCTCGCCCGCATCTGCGGCACTTGCTCTAACGCCCACATTTTGGCGGCCATCAAAGCGGTGGAAAACGCTTTGCAAATTACCCCCTCGCCTCAAACCCTAAGCCTGCGCCACTTAGTTAATAATGGCCTGATCATTCGCGATCACGCTTTACATTTATATATCTTTTCCCTGCCTGATCTTTTCAACCAAGATTCGCTCCTGGATTTTGACGAAAATGACCAGGAACAGCACCAGCTGCTCCACGACGCTTTCCAGGTCAAAGACGCCGGCAACCAGTTGTCGATCTTGGCCGGCGGCCGCTCGGTCCACGCTCCCTACCCAATGGTCGGCGGTTTTCTTAAGTTTCCTGATCCGGCGGCGACTGCCAAAGTTATTGGCCTGCTTAAGTCTGCCCGCCCGGCAGTCGAGCGCCTAATCAAAGTCTTTGCCGCCTGGCCGCAAACCCAAAGCCAGACGATTCCCTACTTGGCATATATTGACGGCCGGATCAAAAGCAGCGACGGCCTGGACATAGCCGAAAAGGACTACCGTTCTCATTTACAAAAAAAACAGCTCGACTACTCCCAGGCTTCGGCCTATACCTATAAAGTCGGTGGTTACATGACCGGCGCTTTGGCCCGTTTAAATCTGGCCCCAAATCCACCGGCGCCGTTTCCCTCAAAAAATGTCTATCACAACAATCTTGCCCAGGCGGTAGAAATTTTACAGGCAATTGACGACTCGATCGCGATTTTACAGAAAACCACTTTTAAACCAGAAAAGCCCTTGTCCACCTCTGGCGGAAACGGTGACGGCATCGGCGTGATCGAAGCCCCACGCGGCATTCTTTACCATCACTTAACCATTAAAGATAACGTTATTGCTGACGCCGAAATTTTAGTCCCCACCGGCCAGAATCAATTAAACATAGAGAGCGACATCAAGATTTTGGTAGACCAAAAACTTCAACACACCGGGAGTGAAAATTCTGCCACTCCCGGTGTGGAATTAAAAAAGCAACTCGCCCACGAAATCGAAGTTTTAGTCCGCGCCTACGATCCCTGTATGAGTTGTGCCGCTCATTTCCTAAAGATCAACTGGTTACCGGCACGCAAATAATCTTTAGACTTTTTATCTTCCCCAGTTTTTTTAACAATTTTAGCTCCATCGATAAATCATAGTCGTGAACGCTAACGCGCCGCACGCTGGTAAATTGGTCGGGATCGGTAAATTCTGTCATTTTGGTTATTCCTTGGCATACATCCACAATCAGCCAATCATCGTCCGGCTTTAAACCTTCAGCCGGATCTTCTATTTTTATTTCTGCTTGAGGATACTTTCTCTTCAGCCACGGAATTAATTTTATGGCCGCGTTATCTTCTTCCAAATCCGGATTCCCAAACACCGAGATTTTCATAGAGTTTGGTTGGCTAAGCGCAAAGCCAAACGGGTGTAACGGTCGAGGCTTTTCGCCTGGCGCTGACTAATTTTCTCGCAGACCCAGCCCCAATGGAACGTCACCAAATCACCAACTTCAAAATCATTAACTAGATTTTTAATCGTCTTCACCGCCTGGACTAATTGCAACTGCTTATCTTTGTAGCCCAATTTTTGGGTGGCGACTTTTCCTTTTGGCAGCATTATCCCCCACGAAATCCGGCAGTTATCCATGGATTCAATCGTATGGTGAACGGCTTGGTGGCCGGCCCGGGTAATAAAATTAAAAACATGGAAAGCATGGTTAGGCTTGGCTCCCTGGGGCAGTTTTAACTCAAACCACTTTAATTCTTTTTTAGATAGTCGTGGATTAACGTGGTTAAAAAAACTTTTTAAAGCCACGTTGTCCAAAAGCTTGTTACCCAACCAATAGGCATCCACTACCCGCTCGTCAAATTCATTATCAATGCCATTCTCTTTAGCGATTAACTGCAAGTATGGGTGCATGGCGGCAAAATCATTAAGCATGGCTTTTAAGCCCGCATCGCTGGTTTTTGTTTGCAAATAACCTTTTAGTTCCTGGTTCTTATCTGGGCCGCAATACTTTAAATAATTAGGGGCAAAAGCATACCTAGCGCAGCGCCAAAGTCCGGTCATGTTTCCCTGCCTGCGTAGGCAGGCCCGCCTCTTTGACAAAAAACCAGCTTCCGGCTACCAGCAAAATAGTTTGATAAATCAATTCTATTCTTAACGAGTGAGTAATAAATATACCTGAAAGTATGTTGGTAATAATCGTGGCCAAAGTGAGCACTGTGGCCACCAATGTCACCGGCGCGGCTTTGAGGGCTTGGTACCAAGTCATGACGTATCCGGCGAGCAATCCGATTGACGTCAAAGTCATCAGCCACTGGGCGCTGTTTAGTTTAAAAATTAACCCCAGTTTGCCGCTGGCAATAACCGCCAAAAGCAAAATCAGCGAACCCAAAATCATCCGCGCGCCCACCACTACGTCGACCGCCACTCGCTTCAAAGTAATTTTGGCAATGATGTTTTCCACTGCCCACAAAATCGTCGCTGCCAAAATCATCCACTCGCCTTTACCCCACTGCAACTGCGGCAATCCGCCAATAACCAGGTTGCTCCCGAAAATTACTCCCAGGGCCAACCATTGTTTTAAGGAAATTTTTTCTTTCAACATGGGAATTGCCCACAGCGCCACCCAGAAAATTAAGGTTTTGTGGATCAAGGCTCCGGTAACGGCATTAGTCAAAGTCAAACCCTGAAAAAACAAATAAAACGGCAGGCTCCCGCCGATAACTCCAATTGCCAACAATACGGGCCAATTAGCTTTCACCACCGACCAATTAATCTTTTGCCTTAATAAAACCAGACCAATAATCAAGGCTACGCCGAGATTTTTGACCATGGTAAAGACTAAAGCGTCGCCGACGGCTTTAACGGTCAAACTATTGAGAAACACGGCTACCCCGGAAAATCCGGCAGTGATTAACGCTAGTTTAAATCCCTTGTTGAAGCGCATGCCTGATCAATTGTGCCTTATGTGGGCTTATCTTTTCAATCCCCAAATCCTGCTGGCAGATTAAATAGTCGCCGATCTTGACGTTTTTAACTAAACTTTTAACAATTCTCCCTGTTTCCATCCTCAATCGATCATCTATCATCTTTGATCTAACTTTAAGCGGCACCACTAAACACATAAAACCACTATAACACGGTTAAATCTTATTCCTTGTTAAAAGCAAACGCCTTGGCCCAAAATCTTTGCATACTATTATTGCCCTCTTTGGCCGTGATTATCGCCAAACCCAGTCTTTGTTTTTTAGAATCAATGGGCAACCATTCATTAACATTTCCCCCTTGAACTTCGACTTGACCATGACTCCCGACTCTTAGGATTGCCAAACTATCTACACCTGTTTCAGTAATGATGTAATGACCTTCCTCTGGCTTAATTGTATAAGATGAAAATGTGAAATTATCAACTTCGTAAACAGCCCTTGCCCCAGAACTTAAAACTAATACCAGTGGTATATTCATTCCCTCACCCTCAATCTCCCCCCATAAAACACTACTACTGCTATGTTCTTCTTTTAAACGTTCTTGAGCGGCTATGCCTGCTCTCGTTGCAGCAAACTTTAACTCCAGCATATAAAAAAACCTGCTTTCTGGGCAGATTTAGGCGATTATACCACTTACTTGGCAGAAGAAAAGAGTTTGCTAACTTCAGCCCAATTCACAACATTCCACCAGTTTTCGACGTATTTAGCCTTTTCCCATTTATATAAAATATAATAGGCATGCTCCCAAACATCCAGGCATAAAATTGCCTGTTTGCCCTCCATTAGCGGATTATCCTGGTTCGGGGTGGACATGATGGATAATTTACCTTTATCCGCTACCAGCCAGGCCCAGCCGGAACCGAATCTGGCCATGGCCGCGTCGCTAAAAGCGGTTTTAAACTGGTCGACGCCGCCAAAAGATTTGGCTAAAGCAGTTTTTAACTCCGCGCTTGGTTCGCCGCCGGTTTTAGCCATCACTTTCCAAAAGAAGCTATGGTTCCAATGCCCGCCGCCGTTATTTCTGACTGCGGTTCTGATTTCCTTCGGCAGTTGGTTTAAATTTTTTAACAACCAGTCCAAGTCTTTTCCTGTCAAATCTTTTTTGTCAGCCAAAGCCGCGTTTAATTTATCCACATACGCCTGGTGGTGCTTGCCGTGGTGAATCTCCATTGTCTGCGCGTCGATGGCCGGCTCGAGAGCCGCATAAGCATAGGGCAATTTGGGCAAAGTAAACATAATCACTCCTTGTTTTCAATTGGTCCGTCTGCCTCGGTTCCCAGGCCCTGGCCGGCGAATCCTGAAAACGTCGTCGGCAAACGGACCAATATAACCTTATCACAATAACTCCTACCAATCAAGTAGTTATTTAATCTTGAGTTATAATTAACCATGACTAATAAAGCCTTTATTTTCGACCTGGATGGGGTGATGATCGACTCAGAAACCTGGTGGGGAGGCCAAAGCCTGGGACAAACGATCAATTCACATTACCAGCAGCTCAAAAAAACTCAACCAAAGTTATTGTGGGACAAATATTTTTTAAAGCTAAACCAAAAAGCAAAAATTATCTACAATCAGGCGCCTCTAACTCCAAACATTAACGACTTGATACAAAAATTAATCAAAGACAATTATCGTCTGGCTTTAGTTTCCGGCTCCACCCAACAATGGATAAATTACGTGGTTATGCGGCTCAAATTTCCAATTAAATTAACGCTTTCTCTGCAAGATAGACAAGATCTGCAACCCAAACCGGCTCCGGATGGATATCTGGAAGCCATGAAAAAACTTGGAGTTAAACCAAAAAACGCAATTATTTTAGAGGATTCGCAAATGGGTCTCGATTCGGCCAAAGCCACCGGCGCTTATGTGGTCTGCTTAACCCAGCACCACCCCAAAAACTATCACCCGGTCGGCGCCGATCTTTATGTCAAAAACATAAAAGAGTTAATGGTTAAAATCGGTTTATATTAAACCCGACCCAACCCCTGATCCATGTGCATTTTCCTTATTCCATGGCGAAACTTAAACTTGTTTGTTTCCGGCTCCCCAGGGCTACAAAAAACTTCTTCCTGGACAACATCACAAATTCTTCTAACTCCACCAGCGTCGTTTCTGTCCTCCAATAAATAGGTTACAGCCGGATCACAACCTAAAATGCTCGGCGTGTTGGAATGTAGCCTTGTTGCCATCATTAAAAAATCCACTATATCAATACCGCAGCCAGTAAAGTTTTTCCCAATATTCTCAATCTTGGACCCAAACATTTCGAAATCATCAACAATTAATAAGGATTTGTTGCTAAATCGCTGCAGAATAAATTTTTTCACCCAAGGAGTCAACCAGCCTTGAATTGTTAAATTGTCGTCATGATTCAATCTAATAATCTTAGACAATACAAAGCTCAAATCCACTACCTGAATCAAATCATCAAGCATTCTACCAGCCGAATCTCCTGGAAAAATCATCAAGTCATACTTATGTGCATCTCCTATTAACCTCTGCCCCATTAAATTTAAACCCACCCAATACCGCTCCCAACCGGACCGTAAATTTTCTCCAAGCATTTTGGTGCACAAACTACACCCCTCATGAATCATAAGGAGTAATTATACCCCTACAGTTCAAGCTTAATTCGGTATAGCTGTAAATCCTTGGCCCCGAGTTCATATTTATAGCGCTCGCCCCCTCGTAAGAAATCAAACTTCTTTTTCCCAGCTTCGATCGCGGTTTTAATCAGGTGCGCTTTGAGCAGCAACCCGACGCTGTAGTATTTTTGGTCCGGGTTATAGCCGGAGTTATATAACCAGACTTCCGCTTCGCTGACAAAAGTGACGGCGCCGGCGGCCGGCTCATCGTTGATTTTCAAAAAACACAAATTGGTGACCCAACCGGGAATAGTAGCGGTGACAACGTCCCAGAAAAAAGCTTTCATTGGCTCGGACATGAACCGATTTTTGTTCGGGTCGGACAAGCGATGCAGCCGGACAAATTGCTCAAAATCGGCTTTTACCGTTTCCGGCCGGCATTGGTAAAAACTGTTCATTTCTTCCAAGCGCTTGATCTTTCGTTTTAATTCTTTGCGGTGCTTACGTTCCAGGCCGGCTAAATAATCATCCCAATTGTCCGGTAGATCAATAAATGGAGCCACTTCGACCTTGATTGCCTTATCTTTAAATTGCCGGTAAGTCTGACTGTCTTCTCTAATGTAATCCAGCTGAATATTTTTATAACCTGATGGCAAAGCAGTAAGATTGTCCTGGCCGTAATCGGTCACTTCTTCACCGCCCAAAACCGGCTTCATCCCCAATAAAATTAACTTATCTGTTTGCTTTTCCCAAATCCCGTCCACAATATCTTCTTGATGACAAAAATGCCGGGCAAAAACAGCTAAATATTCTTTAGTTTGAAACAGGTTCATACTTGACTTTATCACCAATTTTAATCTGGTGCTGGACAACAAAACCGTTGTTAACCTCCAGAACTTTATCGATTGCTTGCCGCGGTTTAATATCCATTTGGGTTACGGGCACCGCCTCGGTTATCCCAACCACCGTATCTCCCTTTATCCAGATAAAATCTAGGGGGAATTTCATCCCCCGCATCCAGAAAGCATAACGGCCGGGTTGGTCAAAAACAAACAACATCCCGGCGTTTTCCGCCAGTTGTTGCCGGCCGGACAATCCCCGCCTCCGCTTAGTCTCGCTGTCAGCAACACTGACAGTCAACCGGGTTGAACCGATTTGCAGTCATTGATCTGCAGGCAATTGCGGCAAATTCGGGGTTAAACCTTTCATCATTTCGCCCATATCCGTAAACTGGACGCCCGCCGGCAACTCAAACCGATCACCGGTGAAAATATCGGGCCGGCATTTATACTGGAGATTCAAGTCGACGCCTTCTGCCTGGTAACTGCCGCTGTCCGGCTCCTGACAAATCTTAACCCCTTGGGTTTTGCCTTCTTCCCAAGTGTTAATACAATCGCCTTTTTTCACCATGTAGCCGGTTTTACCGGACATCATGGTTTTGACGTACATGTCTTCGCCTTTAACAAAAGATTCGCCACTGCCTTCGCTGGTCTGCCACTCGCATTTCATCGGCACGCCCAGCTTCATCGCTTGGGCTAAAGTGCCGCTGAACTCTTCGGTTTTAGTAACCGGCTTGGACCGGGTAAAGTACCAGGCCCCACCGCCAACAATCGCTAAAATAATTACCACTAAAACTAGTTTATTCATCTTTTAACTCACCCCCTTCTAAGCTGCAACCTGATTTTTGCGCTAAAACGTCTAAACTGACTTCGCCTTCTAACCGGGAACCGTCGCTAAACTCCCAAGTGGGATAGCCTTTAATCCCCGCCTCCTGGCACTGCTCCGTCTGGGTTTTACCGTCGGGCAAAGAGCATTCGATGTAGTTAATTTTCTCAAAACTCTGGCCAAACATTCGCTTTTGGTTTTGACAGTGCGAGCACCAATAGGCGCCGTACATTTTGGCGTCCTTATCGGTTAAACATTGGGCTAATTGATCGTGCTGGCCGAGGCTGATCTTGGGAGTGGCGACCGCGGCGTAAATTATCAATGGAACCAGCACCAAACCGATTGTCCCTAAAGTAATCCAGACGCCTTTTTTATCCATAGCCATAAGTTTAACTTAAGTTTATAATATTGCCAATGAATAAACTGTTTAAAGCCTCGGCAATCTTAGCCGGCATCGGCATTATCCTGGCCAGCTATTTATTCTATTCTTATTTAGCTCCTGTCCCGCCGGGCTGGTGCGATATAAATAGTACGGTTAACTGCGACGCGGTCACCAAGGGCCCGTTGGCCGAATTCTTGGGCGTACCGGTGTCCCTGGTCGGCCTCATCGGCTATATCACCATCCTCTACGCCTCGATCATGAAGTTTAAAAAACTCCATTTATTTATGGTCAGTTTTGGCATGGTTTTTTGCCTGCGCCTGATCTACCTGGAAATTTTTCAAGAAAAAGTTTTCTGCCCGGTTTGCGGCGCCTGCCAGCTGGTGATGCTGATCCTGTTTATCATCTCCCTGAAATTGAACGCGGCGCATGATCGAGTTGCACCACGTCAGTAAAACCTACTACCTGGGCGACACCCGGGTCAAGGCAGTTGATGACATTTCCTTAACCATCAAAGACAAAGAACTCGTCGGCATTTTGGGCGCTTCCGGTTCGGGTAAATCGACTTTAATGTATTTGGTCGGCTTGGTGGAAACGCCGACTCACGGCCAGATTATTTTAGACGGCCAGGATGTTTCCCGCTTGAGTGACCAACAGTTGTCGGCCATCAGAAATCAAACCGTCGGTTTTGTCTTTCAGCAGTTTAATTTATTAAACAAGTTTACCGTCTTGGAAAACGTCATGTTACCGGTTAAGTACAGCCAGACCAGTCTCGATTTTAATCCCAAAATCCGAGCCGAAGAGCTGTTGACCAAGTTCGGGATCTACGACCGGCGCCACTTTTTCCCCAACAAAATCTCCGGCGGCCAGCAGCAGCGGGTAGCCATCGCCCGGGCGCTGCTTTTAAATCCGAAAATCGTTTTGGCTGACGAGCCGACCGGCAACATCGACACCAAAACCGGCAAAGACATTCTACAGCTGTTGCAGCAGTTAAACCGGGAGTTTAATACTACCGTTATCATCGTTACTCACGACCCGACGGTCGCCAAAATTACCAAACGGCAGATTTATATTAAAGACGGCCGTTTAGTCAAACATTTATGATTGCTGACGCTTGGACCGACCTAAAGAGAAATAAGGTCAGAACGTTTTTGACTTCGTTAGGGATAATGATCGGCGTTTTTTCCGTGGTGATGCTGATTGCCTTAGGCCTGGGCTTGAAAAACTACATCCAAAACCAGTTTGAATCTTTGGGCGCCAACCTGGTGATCATTCTCCCGGGCAACGTCTTCAAACAGGAGGGCGGTTTTGCCGGCGGTTTCGGCCCGGGTTTTTCGGGCGGGGCGGATTTTACTGAAAAAGATGTCCGTGATTTACAAAAAATTCCCGAGCTCAATTACGTCGTGCCGGCTTTTTTAAAAAGTTCATTAATCGAAGCTGGAGGCAGTAGCCGCTACGGCTATTTAATGGGCACGAGTGAAGACTATTTTCCGGTGATGAACTTAAAACCGGCCGCCGGCCGCTTCTTCGGGGTTAATGAAGTCAACCGCCGGGCCAAGGTGGCGGTTTTGGGTTTTACCATTGCCGATCAGTTTTTTGACAGTCCGGTTCAGGCTTTAAACGAAACCGTCATGCTGACCAATGAGCGTTTTAAAATCATCGGCGTAGCCGAGAAAAAGGGTGATAACGAACAGGATACCAGTGTCGTTGTCCCCTACAAAGCCACTTTCGGCAAATTAAATCCCAATAAAACTTTCTTTACTATTTACTTGGGTATCAACAGTGATAAAAACGTCGAAACGGCTAAAAATAAAGCCGAGGCCACGTTACTCAAAAACTGGGATAAAGACGATTTTTCCGTCACCGAGCAGACCGAAATTTTAGCCACGGTCAACCAGATTTTTGACATCATTAATCTTATCCTGGTGGCCATCGGTTCGATTTCTTTGATCGTCGGCGGCATCGGCATTATGAACATTATGTACGCCTCGGTGACCGAGAGGACCAAAGAAGTCGGCATCCGCCGGGCCATGGGCGCGACTCAAAAAGATATTTTATATCAGTTTCTTACCGAGTCAGTAGTACTATCTTTAATGGGCGGGCTCTTGGGCCTGCTCTTGGCCGCCCTGGCCGTTTTGGCCACCCGGCCATTTTTCCCGGTCAGCCTCAACCTTTTGGCTGTAGTTGTCAGTTTGACGGTGTCTTCAGTTATTGGCGTCTTTTTCGGCGTCTTCCCCGCCCGCCGCGCCGCCAAACTCTCCCCGATCGAAGCGATCAGGTACGAGTAGCCAAATAGTTGTAAGTTTTGGCAAACAGCCAGGCAGCAATCCACGTCAGACCAACGGCGCTAACCAAACCCAACCAAAAATTACTTCTCATTGGCTGATTAAGCCATAAATCACCCAGGTCAAAACCGTGAAACCAGCTTCGGGCAACCGTCAGACTGGCCCGAGGAAACAGAGTCACGGCCAGACTGCAAAACAGATAAACCGCTCCTACCCAAACACTGGCCGCATTGGCAAAAACTTTCTCTTTTATAATTCCCACGATAATTCACCTCCTTTCTGATCAATACCGGTAAAATTAAGTGTCATTTTCATTGCTTTAACCTCCAAAGCATATAACCAATTCCCAATAAATTACTGATGACGCCGACTATCAATAATTCTTTTTGGTAATTAACTAAAAACACCGCCGCCCCGGCCAGGCCCAAAAACGGCAGCACTTCAACCGCGTGGTGGGCACAGCAGGCCACCATGGCCGTCCCGGAAACGACGCTGTTACTTGAGGCCACAATTTTTCCTTGTTTTAACTTGGCAAACAGCGCCCACTGAATCCCAAAACCCAAACTGGCCTAGTCCGGCAGCAATCATGCGGTCAATTTGGCTTTTCTTAAACTCATGGCATTAATCACTACGATTACCGATGACAAACTCATTAACAGCGCTCCCCACTCCGGCTTTAATTGAATTCCCCAGGGCATAAACACACCGGCGGCGGCGGGAATGGCCAAAGTGTTGTAACCCAAAGCCCAGGTTAAGTTCTCAATCATTTTCCGGTAAACTTTGCGGGACAAAACAATCAGGCGGCTGATGTCTTCCGGATTGCTCCGGGTCAAAACCACGTCGCCGGCTTCTACGGCCACGTCCGTGCCGGCACCAATAGCCACGCCCACATTAGCTTGAGTCAGTGCCGGCGCGTCGTTGACGCCGTCGCCGACCATGATCACGGTTTTGCCTTTGTCCTGCAACGAGCGGACGTGCTCATATTTTTTCTCCGGCAGGACTTGGGCAAAAATCGTGTCTATCCCCAGCTTTTTACCAACCGCGTCGGCAACTGACTGGTTGTCACCTGTCAGCATGGCCACTTTGACGCCCAAACGGTGAAGCCTATCGACCGCGACTTTTGCCTCCGGCTTAATTTCATCGGATAAAACAATACTGCCCAAGATTTTGTCTTTATCCGCCACAAATACGCTGGCTTCGCCTTTAACCGTTAAGTTTAACTCTTTCATCATGGCGCGATTACCCACAAAATAAGTCTGGCCGTCAATTTCGCCCTGAATGCCTTTGCCGGCCAAGTTCTTAAAATTAGTCACCTGAAGCGGTTTAACCCCCTGCTCTTTGGCATACTTGACAATCGACTGGCCAATGACGTGCGACGAGTGAGTTTCCAAAGCGGCGGTCAGGGTTAATAAACGCTGGGTGTTTTTGTCAGAAGCGATGACTTTGGTGACGCCAAAGTCACCCTTAGTCAAAGTCCCGGTTTTGTCAAAGACGACGTAGTCGGCTTTCTTGACCACTTCCAGTTTGGCCATATCTTTGATAAACACCCCATTATTAACCGCCAATTTGGTGGCAATTGTCGTCACTGTCGGAATCGCCAAACCCAAAGCGTGCGGGCAGGCAATCACCAAAACCGTAATCGCCAAAGTCAGGGAAAAAACCAGGGGGTAGCCTAAGGCTACCGACCAAACGGCCACGGTAATAATCGCTACGCCTAAAGCGATAAAAGTCAGGTAGCTCGCCGCCCGGTCGGCCAAACGCTGGGCCGAGGGCTTGGTATTTTGGGCGGTGGCAATCAGCTTTTGGATCTGGCCGATGGTCGAACTTTCCCCTACCCGGTCGAGCCTGACCTCCACCGAACCGTCCAGGCAAATCGCCCCGGCCACCACCCGGTCGTTCTTATCTTTCTCCACCGGTTTTGATTCTCCGGTAATGTGAGCCTCGCTAAAGTTGGCTGAACCATTAACAATCACCCCGTCGGCCGGGACTTTTTCACCCGGCAAAACCCTGACCATATCCCCGCTTTTGAGTTGAGTCAAACTGACGGCTTGGACTTGGCCGCGAACTAACAAATGGGCTTCTTTAGGCAAAAGCTTGGCCACTTCCTGGAGGGCGTTGCCGGCCGCCGACGAGCTTTTGGCTTCCAGCCAATGGCCAAATAAAAGCACCCAAATCAAAGTGGAGATTTCCAAATAAAACTCGGTGGCGATCGCCGGAATAAAGGTGCCGGCGGCGGAAAACAAGTAGCCGGAACCGACGGCCAAGGACACCAAGGTCATCATCCCGTATTTTTTCACCATGATTTCGTGGCGGGCGTGCTGGAAAAATATCAAGCCAAAGTAAAAAATGACCGTGGCGACTGCCAATTTTAAATAAGGCGCGGCGCCGAACCAGGATAATAACCCCAAGGGAATTAGCAGAACCGTGACGATGATAAACCGGGTTAAAAATTCTTTGGCGGCTTCGGGGCTGGCCATCATGCTGGCGTGATCGTGGCCGGCATGATGTTCGGCGGCACCCGCTGTTTCAGCCGGCCCCAGATCCATGCCGCATTTGGGACATCTTCCCGGGTGGTCCTGCCTAATTTCCGGGTGCATGGGGCAAGTGTAGATCATTTTAATCCCCGCTTAATAAATTTATATAAAAGATATAAACCTACTATAACAAAAACTAAGTTCAACCACTGGTTTTGGGTGAAGCGGTTGAGGGCCAAATTGAGCTTAGTGGGCTCAGGCATGCCCAAGCGTCCGGTTAAAGTTAAATAAAGCATCAAGATACCGGTCAGTCCAAAAGTAATGCCGGCGATAATATTGGAAACAAAAATCGGGTAGGTTTTGCCGGCTAAAACCAGAGTCGTAATTTGCCGTTTCATGATCGGTTTTTCCAAGATTTTCTTGTGGTCGATAAAGGCCGAGGCCAAATATAAGGGGGTGACCATGCCCAGCACATAGACCGCACCGACTAACAAGCTGGCAGCCAATCCCGGGGTTAACGCGCTCAAAGTCATTACCCCCAAAAGTACCGGGGCGCAGCAGCTGGAAGTAATTCCGGCAAACAAACCCAAAGTAAAAGTGGAAACAACATCAGGACGATTGGGCTGTCTTTGAGTAATTTGGGGCATGGGCAGCTTAATTCCCAAAAAGGCCAAAATGGCCACCAAAATCATGAACAAACTGCCGATGATATAGGTTTGATCATGGAGCTGGAAAATCAAACCGGCTAAAACTTTGGCACCCAAAACAATTGGCAGCATGACCACGAAAATTCCCAAAGAATAAATCAGGGTCATGAGGATTACCCGCTTCTTTTCCTTAAAAATATTGCCAAAATACGCCGGCAGCAAATAAGAAAAACAGCAGGGGGCAAACAAGGCCACCGTGCCGGCAATAAAGCTGGCAATCAAAGAAATCTGGCTAAATTGATTCATTTTTGACTACCCGGGCAGTAATTTGCGTCTCAACTTGAGGAAAGTTGGGCTGGTCGGTATTCACAAAAATCGTCCGGGTAATCTCGCCTAAATCGGTGTCGTCTTGGTGGACCGCCGGGTCAAAACTGACGGCTATTTTGGTTGAGACATAAGGCTCCAGGGTTAATTTTTCCGCCTTTGCCTGAGTACAGGAACAAGAAGTACTCACCCGGGTTAAGTTGACGGTTTGGTTAGTGTTATTTGTCAGGATAAATTCTGTTTGAGCGACCTCGCCGTAAATCACCGTGCCCAAATCTTTAACTTCCGGGGCGAGTTCAATTCCCTGGTGCTGCTC
>Ga0209211_10007280_pt1 | contig 15595 bp, 17 predicted proteins | sample RifGroA2_FD_183992 | JGI IMG/M metagenome (GOLD analysis project Ga0209211, IMG submission 183992) | Groundwater microbial communities from Rifle, Colorado, USA - Groundwater A2 (SPAdes) (version 2) | ecosystem: Environmental > Aquatic > Deep subsurface > Groundwater | place: Rifle, Colorado... | reverse complement strand
GATGTCAGAGAAGCTAACGGTTTGAGCTGCAGATATGTTTTTTTGTAATCCTTCTTACTCATTTCTGCACGGGTCATATGGTATCCCGAAGGGATAAATAACGCATCCCACCCGTACCCACTTTTGCCAGCTGGTGTTTCTGCTATTTCTCCCTCCAATTCACCTTCAAAAATTTGCACGGTTGTACCGTTGTAATATCCATATGCACACCGAGCGACTGCTTTCCGGGTCTGTCCGTCTATCATTCTACACATAGTCTCAAGTGGTACAGCATCTACAAAAAACCGAATAAATGGACCAGGAAGCCCACCGAGTGCTTCAAATTCTAGCGATACATCCTCGACGAGTACAGGGGTGTGTATTTTTTCATATACGTGACGTACCTTATGCTCAATAATCTCTCTCAAATCAAGTGATTGTATTTCATCTAAATCAAGCTTCACGTGGTCGACAGGGAAGCCTAAATACAGAGCTAGTTGGTCTGCTTTGTGCTGGTTACCAGTTATGAAGGTTACGTGTTTCTCTTGCATGTGGCCATTGTAGTGTATGCGCATATGTAATTCTAGGGTGTGTACAACAGTGTGTTGACTATACCCCCTAGGGGGTATACAATATGATGCGTATGAAATATATTGAAGACACAGGGAAACAAAAAATTATTCGCAGGCTTAAACTTCTTGAGGGTCAAGTGCGCGGGCTCCAGAAAATGATAGAAAACGACACGTACTGTATTGATGTTATTACGCAGACATCAGCAGTCAAGCAGGGGTTATCAAACGTCGAGGATTTATTACTCAAGAATCATTTGAGTGGGTGCGTGCTTAGGCAGGTAGCAGAGGGAAAGGCAGAAAAAGCAAAAGAAGAAATCCTTAAGGTGTATAAACTCAAACGTAAATAGTATGGCTACATCAAAAACATACACAGTACAAGGTATGCATTGTGCTTCCTGTGCAGGCATTATCGAGAAGACTTTCAAAAAAGTCGAGGGCGTGAGCTCTGCAGAAGTAAACTACGGCACCGAGAAGGTAAAAGTGGCTTTTGATGAATTAAAAACAAATGCACTGGAACTTTCAAAAAAAATAGAACCGCTTGGGTACTCTCTAGCTCTGGATCAAGAGAATTCACACGCTCACGGTAAACAGTCTGCCGAAGAAATGGGTATGTCAGCGGATGAGCATGCCGCACATCTCGGACTTACACAATCAAAAAAAGAGAAACTTAGTGAAGTTGTGGCGATGCGAACCAAAGTGATTTCAGCTCTCCCTCTCGCAGTTTTTGCTGCGCTTGTTATGGGGTGGGATATACTTGCACAGTATGGTGTGGTTGCGCCAATGACCTCTACAGTCAAAGAATTTGTCCATCACCTTCTTCCAATATTTGCGACGTACATACTTTTTGTTGTTGGGAAGCCATACCTTATGGGGCTTTACAGATTCCTCCGATATGGAAAAGCAAATATGGATACGCTTATCGGCATAGGAACAACAACTGCCTTTTTATACAGTTTTGCAGTAACGGCTTTTGAAGAAGTTCTGAAACCGTTTGTCAACGTGGAGTATCAGTACTACGACGTAACGATTGTGGTCATTACGTTTATAGCATTGGGAAAATATCTCGAAGCTCAATCAAAAATAAAGACGGGTGATGCGATAGAGAAGTTACTCAACCTGCAGGCAAAAACAGCACTGGTGTTTCGCGAGGGGAAGGAAGTGGAAATTTCTGTGAACGATGTGAAGCAAGGCGATTTCATTATTGTAAAGCCAGGTGCAAAGATTCCTGTGGATGGTGTCATAACAGAAGGTAACTCTTTTATTGATGAATCCATGGTTACTGGAGAGCCGATGCCAGCCCAGAAAGAGTCAGGAGACAGTGTCGTATCTGGAACGATTAACACAAGTGGCTCGTTCATATTCAAAGCTACAAAAGTCGGGTCTGAAACTCTCCTTGCTCAGATTATAAAAATGGTTGAGGATGCGCAGGGCAGTAAGGCCCCTATCCAAGCATTGGCTGACAAAATATCATCGGTCTTTGTGCCTGTTGTCTTAGTGATTGCATTCCTTACTCTCGGCACGTGGCTCATTATTGGCTCACAATATTTAGGATTTTCACAAGCTTTATCATTCGGTCTGGTGTCGTTTGTTGGTATTCTTGTCATTGCATGTCCTTGTGCTCTCGGTCTCGCCACGCCTACAGCGATTATTGTTGGAGTGGGTAAAGGGGCCAAAGAAGGCGTTCTCATCAAAGATGCTGCGACTCTTGAGAAACTTCATAAGGTAAATACGGTTGTGGTTGATAAGACAGGTACGATAACCAAAGGTAAGCCAACACTAGTCGATATACAAAATCTCTCAAGCCTGCATAACGATGAACTCATATCAATTCTCGCTTCGCTTGAAAAGAAGTCAGAACATCCGATTGCTCATGCCATCGTAAACTATGCACAAGAGAGGAATATTTCCGTATTCGATGTGTCAAATTTTGAGGGTATACAAGGTAAAGGGCTTAAGGGATTGATACATGGCATTGAATACTTTGTCGGCAATGCCAAGCTCGTAAACGATCTAAATGTTTCTTTTGATGTGGCAAAACTTAATGAGTTTACTTCTCAAGGTAAAACACCAGTTATTCTTGCTACTAAAGAAAAGGTTATCGGTTTTGTCATGGTGTCCGATGAGATAAAGACCGAGTCAATCGCAGCAGTAAAAAATCTTCATGAGCTTGGAATCAAAGTGGTTATGCTTACCGGAGATGACGAGAAGGCGGCTATGTACATCGCGTCTCTCGTGGGTATAGATGATGTGATTGCTCACGTGCTCCCACAGGATAAGTTGGGGAAGATACAAGAACTACAGTCAGAAGGAAGAATCGTTGCAATGGCGGGCGACGGGGTCAATGATGCGCCCGCACTTGCACAGGCAGACGTCGGTATCGCTATGGGGACCGGAACAGACGTGGCTATAGAGTCGGCCGGTATTACTCTTCTTGGAGGCGATATTTCAAAACTGGTTAAAGCTATTAAGCTCTCGAAGATTACCATGCGTGGTATCAAGCAAAATCTCTTTTGGGCATTTATTTACAACATCGTCGGTATACCGCTTGCAGCAGGAGCTCTGTACCCTGTGTTTGGGTGGATGCTAAACCCCGTCTTTGCAGGGTTTGCTATGGCAATGTCGTCAGTGTCTGTGGTGTCGAATTCACTTCGCATTAAAGCTAAAAAACTCTAAAGATATATGCAACAAGAATATAAAACACAAAAATATACCTTTCATGTACACGGCATGCACTGCAACGCTTGTGTGCTCATGATAGAAAGTGAGCTTGGTGATTTACCATACATTACCCATGTTACTTCAAGCTTAAAAAGTCGCTCGGTTGAAGTTGTAGGAAATTTCAGCAATAGGACGTTGGAACAGATTGCGGAAGAGCTCACTATTCCGCTCAGGCCTCACGGGTACACTGTCTCGGTTGAAAAACAAAAACATAATACTACATGGGAAGACTTCAAGATTGCAGTCCCGATTGCTCTCGGCTTTGCAGTACTCTTTGTGGTACTTCAGAAAATAGGAATTATACATTTGGTTAGTGCAGGCAATGTAACGTATGGTACAGCCTTTGTAATCGGTGTTATTGCGTCACTCTCGACCTGTATGGCAGTCGTTGGCGGACTAGTCCTCTCAATGTCTGCAACATTTGCAAAAGAGGGAGACAGGATTAAACCTCAGCTTATGTTCCATACTGGGCGCATAGTGTCATTCTTTGTCCTGGGAGGAGTGATTGGAGCTATAGGGTCGGTCTTCACACTCAGTACGTCCGCAACATTTATCTTGAGTCTAATTATCGGCATAGTGATGCTTGTACTTGGTATCAATCTGCTCGACACCTTTCACTGGGCTAAGAAACTTCAGCCATCAATGCCGAAGTTTATTGCTAAGCATGCCCATGGCGTATCGAAATTTAACCACACACTCACTCCGCTACTTGTGGGTATAGCGACATTCTTCTTGCCTTGCGGTTTTACTCAGTCGATGCAACTTTATACGCTTACTACAGGAAGTTTCCTAGCAGGGGGACTAACCATGCTCTCTTTCGCACTTGGTACGCTGCCCGTCCTTGCTCTTATAAGTTTCAGCTCATTCAGTATTCAAAAGAGCTCAAAAGCAGGAATTTTCTTCAAGACAGCTGGATTGATTGTTATCATGTTTGCACTCTTCAATCTTATTAATAGTTTGGTAGTAATTGGGGTTTTACCACCAATATTTAACTTCTAATATAATTATATTTATGAAAGCAACTATTATTTCAGGTATTCTGGCGGTACTCCTTATTGGTGGCTCTTTTGTGTTGACCCGAGGCGGACCATCTTCAGAAACCGATACCGTTCCGGAAAACAATGTGAGTATGGTCGATGGTGTACAGATTGTTGAGATATGGGCGAAAGGGGGCTACTTCCCACGAAAGAGTGTGGCTCAGGCGGGGGTGCCAACCATAGTTCGATTTATTACGAATGGGACATTTGATTGTTCGTCAGCGGTGCGTATTCCAAGTTTAGATATAGGGACTAACCTTCCCCCATCAGGGTCAAAGGACGTGACTTTGGGAATAGTTGAAGTGTCAGTACTTGAAGGTACCTGTGCTATGGGTATGTACTCGTTTGAGATTGAGTTTCAGGCGTAGCAGGACTTACGTAAACGGCGCATTTCATCGTTGCCCGTCACAAAATGTCTCTCGTAGTATTGTTCATACAACTCTTTCCATTTTGCTTGGGCGCCTTGAACTGCATCCGTTTGCGTAAGTCCCCATTTTTTTGTGGAAAGATGCCATGCCACAGTGAGAGTAGCACGGTAAGAGAAATATCGTGCTAAGAAGTGGTACCCTTTATCTAGGGTTTCTAGGTTTCTATTATTAGTCATAACATATGTTACTATGGCTACTGTAAGCACCTATCTCAATTTTCCTCGCAGTACCGAGGAAGCGTTTATGTTTTACCAGTCAGTGTTTGGCGGTGAATTTACCGGCGGTATCATGCGCATGGGCGATATACCGCCTGGAGGCGGTCAACCGTCACTAGATGAGAAAGATAAGAATTTGGTTATGCATGTTGCGTTGCCTATTCTCGGAGGACACGTACTTATGGGTACCGATGCTCCAGAATCAATGGGTTTTACTGTTCGGTTTGGGAACAATGTGTATATCAATTTACAGCCAGATACACGCACAGAAACAGATAAGTTGTTCAAAAAACTTTCTGAGGGAGGCAAAGTCGAGATGCCTCTAGAAGAAATGTTTTGGGGTGACTACTTCGGATCATGTGAAGATAAGTTTGGCATGAAGTGGATGTTTAACTGTGCTAGTAAGGAGTAGGTTAGTGGATACTAAATAAATTCATCGCTAACATACAGACGATAGTATAGGGAGACGATGAAAGGCCTGACGTGTAAAAATCGTCAGGCCTTTGCTGTACTGAATCAGTTACACCTTAAAGTACATGCCTAGTGCGACTACGACTACGAAAAATGCCGTAAACGTAATCCAGTTCAGAATTTTATTTTTTTTCACCACGACCGCCAAAGAAGGAGTCAGAGGCTGAACATGTACAGCACACTTCACACCACACCTCTTCTCAAGCAAGAAGGTGACGCGCGTGCCTTGTTCCAGTGAGACATTTGAGGCAATTTCAGATAAGGGTGCAAAAAAACCAAATTTTTTCCTCCGTTCTGGCATGTTTACAATCCATCCCATGTTTCCTTGTATTGAGGATTGTTTCACCAAAAAACCCTCACACGTCTCTTTCAACGTTGCCATGACACACCCCCTAGAAGACTGAATTAAGCAGAAGATAGTATTACCGCAAAAGCCATTTCCCGTGCATAGTAATGCACATGAATTCAGTAATGTCAACTATCCGCGGGGGATAGTGACACCTACAAGCTTACAATACGTTCAGTATCGTAGACTTGTTTTTACGTAAGTCCTGTATGTCTAAAAGGTGTGGACTATTTTGTGCAGTGAGGTAGTATCTGGGCAGATACACAACAGCATAACCTTAACCTTTAAATGAAGGAGTACGGTATGAAAAAAGTAGCTGTAGTGGGGACTGGGTCAATAGGAAGTCATCTAATTGAAAGATTGAGAAACGAGTCTGTTGAAGTATGTTTTGTGCGCAGTAGTAAAAGTGGCAATCAATTTCCTCTTGATCGTCTTTTAGACGATGAGAGACCAGACGCTGTGTTTCTTGCTATTCCCACCAAAGACAGTGGAGAAGTGGCGCGTGACTATATCCTTGAGTGTGTTACGAAAGGAGTCCCAATCATAACCTGTGAAAAAGGATCGCTTGCATACCACGCTGATGCATTGCGACGCTACTTGCATTTGATAGGGTACAGCGCGACTGTGGGGGGTGGTACGCAGATGCTCAAGTATCTTCAAGATCGTCGTCTGCATGCAGGTCCGGTAGAAATCCAAGCGGTGATAAACGGCACACTCAACTTTGTTTTTTCTGAACTTCAGAATGGACGAAGTCTTGATGAGGCATATCAAGAAGCGCTTAGGCTTGGGTATGCAGAACCAGGTGCAAAAGATCCACGTAGTCTCATCAACGGTGAGTTGGGTGATGTTGTGATGAAAACGTGCGTCATGCTCAATGTCGGTTTCAGTGTTGAAAAACCGATAACACCAAAAGGTATCTTTTTCTATCCAGTTGATGAGGGAGGTCTTGAAGTACTTGCTACTGAAGGAGCTGACTATCGTTTTGTTGTTTCGTTTTCAAACAGTAGTGTCCCCAAACGCGGGTACCACTCACCCATTCCCATATTTACTATTGAGAACTGGAGTGGTTGGAATGTGGTCGGTGGTTTTAAACAAATCACCGCATCGCAAAACTGGCTTCCGAGTGGGGTAAGTAATGCTGTGCACATCACTGAGGGAAATCTCGGCGCTGGAGGGAAGTACACCCTCGTTGGTCCAGGGGCAGGAGCAGAACCAACGACTTCAGCAATGCTTGCTGATTTTGATCGGCTTTGTAAATGATTTTTTTCAAGTTTTAGAAAGGCTTGGCGAGTGTGCTCGTCAAGCCTTTGTTGCTGATTGAACAGAGACAGTCTCTGTTTTTCTTTTTTGTATTAACAGTGACATACCCTCTTTGCTTGAGTATGGGGATACGTCTTTAGCGAAAAAAGAAATACTCAGCACACCATACAAGCATACATGCGACGAAACCTAGTGCAGCAGGAAGTGTTGCAATACGAATGTAGTTTTTGAAAGTCATTTCCTTTACCATACCCATAGCGACGACTCCCGCCGCAGATCCTATCACAAGCATCGATCCTCCCGTTCCGACCGACAGTGCTAGGAGTACCCATATCAATGGATCAGAAGTGTTGAGTATATTAAGAGCTGCAGCGGTGAGTGGGATGTTGTCCACAATTGCAGAGAACGCGCCAAGCACTACATTGCCTACGACGAGGCGACCAACTTCTGGGGTAGCTCCAAACACCGCGTTGGAGATTGTAGATAGAATGCCGACGTGCTCAAGTGCCCCAACCGCAAAGAGTATGCCGATGAAGAAAACTAGGCTGGTGATATCGACACGTGCGAGCAGGCTTTGAATGTCCATAGAGAGGTGTGACTCACGTTTAGGACGGATGTTAACAAACAAAGCGATAAGTAGTCCCACCATACCCACCCCGAAGAGTATTCCAATGTATGGAGGAAGTCCTATTACGTGTGCGATAAGGGGGAATGAAAAAGAAATAAATGTTGCCGTAATAACTGTTTTTTCAGAGCGTGACAATGCAACTTTTTCTTCACGAGTCGGTTGCTCATCAGGTGAGTTTCGGGTGAGTTGACGAGCAAGGAGGTATGTTGAGACGACAAAAAGAGTAAGAGCGGGAAGAAAGCCCCATGTGATAACCTCGAGAGCAGTAAACTTTCCTTCGAGCCAGATCATTATTGTGGTCACATCACCTATTGGTGAAAACGCCCCACCAGCATTTGCTGAAAGGACGATGGCTGCTGCGGCGATAATCAAGTTCTTGCCTTTGAAGAAACGGTGTGCTATCTGAACCATTACGATGGTGGTGGTGAGGTTGTCGAGTACAGCAGAAAAAAGAAATGCCATTCCGGAGATAAGCCAGAGTTGTCGGTAATCATTTAGTCCAAGAGAGTATATTTTTGTTCGGAGCACGTCGAAGAACCGGTAGTGTACGAGTATTTCGACAAGTGTCATTGCAGAGAGGAGGAAAACGACGAGCGCAAATGTTTCAGCAGCTACAGGGTGTAGTGCTTTTTCTACATCATGTCCTTCTACTAAAGTAATGAGTATCCAAAGGCCTGCTCCGAGTGCGGCAGCAGTGACTGATTTATTAAGCTTCAGTGCATGTTCAAGTGTGATGAAGGCATAGCCGACTATAAAAAGAAGAATAATAGCGAGAGTCATGCGTAATTGGGTTACTTGAACCAGTCAAAGGTTTTATTTGCGTACCACTTCTAAAAAGCTTCTTTTTCCTTTTTGCACTATAGTTTTTTCCGAGAGTGATAGTGGGGTGGTGGCGTCCGCTTCAGTTAGTTTGGTTCCGTTTACTTTCACCCCTCCTTGGGAGAGTGTGCGGCGTGCCTCTGCTTTACTGGCTACCAGATTGCTGTCGACTAGTACGTCGATAATGGTTGCACCGTCCAGTGCGACAAAGACAGGTATTTCATCGGGGAGCTCTTTTTTCTGGAATGTTTGTACAAAGTTTTTTTCTGCGAGCGTAGCCAATTCTTCTCCGTGGAATATTGTGGTGATTTCAAATGAGAGGCGCATCTTTGCATCGCGAGGATTTTCTGTTTCTAAAATCGTATCTATGTCCGTGAGGTCAAGCCACGTACAGTCTGTAAAGAGTTGCTTCATATTTTCGTCGGCTTGTGCCATGACAGCGCCGTACATTTTGTCTGCATCAAAATCGAGAAAGACGCCTGTACCCAATGATTTGGACATCATCTTTTCTTTCGTGACTGGATTTTCAAGAAGGGTTGTGATGAACACAAACTTTTCTTTGTTCTTTAGCTTCTTGAGTAGTGTGCGTCCGGCGAGTGCATTAAACTTCTGATCTGTGCCACACATTTCCACATCCACATCCATAGCGACCGAGTCGTACCCCTGCATCAATGGGTAAAAGAGTTCTTGCAGATAGAGTGGCTTATTGCTCTGTATCCGTTCTTGGAACATATCCCGTTCAATCATTTGTTGCACCGTGAAGTTTGATGCGAGATTGAGTACATCCTCGAAGGTGAGTGCTGCGAGCCAGTCGTGGTTGTAGAGTACCTGTACAGGATTGTCTTTGTTGTTGACGTCTATCACAGGCTTAACTTGAGCTATCCACGTCTCTACGTTTGCTATGACCTGTTCTCGGGTGAGTTGTTTTCGTGCTGAATCACCCTTATCTGTTGGGTCACCTATGCGTGCAGTGAAGTCACCAACAAGAAAAATAATTTCATGTCCCATTCTACGTAATTTCTCCAAAATCATGTAGTTAGTGGCATGTCCGAGGTGCAGGGAAGTGCCTGTAGCGTCTGTACCTATATATATACGTAAGCGTCTGCCTGATTCGAGTGCTTCACGCAAGCCATCCTTGGTAGGCAGTATCTCCGCCACAGAACGAGTAAGGAGTTCTTCGATTTTGTCTTTATTTGTATCAATTTTCATAAGGCTGTATGTAATCCGTGTATAGTACCACAAAGAATATACCAGATGGATCAAGAATAATACTAGAACTTGTACTAGTATTCACTCCTTCGTATAGAACTTAGAATCACCTGAACTAAAGTATTTTGATTTGAACTAGACAAACCACTATTTTATGGTATTATTTATAAAGTAAATTAAAATCAGACAAAAGGAGACAAATATGGATTCTATGTATACTCTGATCGGAAAGGATCTTGCAGGCTATCAGATTCTTGGAATGACAGGTGTTTATAGGGATTTAGACCTTGTCGGTCTATTTCGGGATGCGGACATTGCAGTAGAATACGCCGATACTACCCCTATTCTTCAAGTGGAGGAGGTTTGGGTACTGACGGATGGTGTTGTCGGATACGTACTACCTATGTCAGCCCCGATAAAACTCTTTGAGGATGAGTCTGTCGTGCTGGCTCGTCAAAAGGAATTCGCAACGCATTCTGCTGAGTACATGGGAGATTGTGGAAAGGTAATGTAAAAAGCCCCACCCTACTTCGGTAGGGTGGCTGTTGTTTTGAGAAAGTTGCAAAAAAATACTTTTTACATAATACTGTCGTCCAGACTAGCAGTAGAAATCAGATAACACTCAACAAAAGAGGTGGACAATGACCAAGTCAAAGACCCTTGTATTTGCAACAGGAACCCCTGACCCAAAACGCGGTGGATCGGGCGCTGAAAAACTCGTACTCGCATCTCGTGACGGACGGCTTGATACCGAGGTTGTCGGATTTGTTTCAAATTATGAGCATGGAGGGGTTCGAACACTTGCTATTAAGCACAAGGTTCCGTTTGTTTATTTTCCGGGACCATGGACTGCTGATAAATATCAAGGGATTGCAGACGTATTGGAGGCAGACTACTTTGCGCTCTCCGGCTGGCTGAAGCTGGTCGAAGGACTCGACCCGAATACTCGATTCAACTCGCGGACTGTTTTCAACATTCATCCGGGTCTTTTACCGAACTGTGGTGGGTCGGGGTGGTACGGGCACTATGTACATGAACGCGTCATTGCCGCATACAAGCGAGGTTGGATTTCTCACTCAGGGCTTACGATGCACTTCGTTGATGAAAAGTATGATCACGGCCCAACCTTCTTCAAGTGCTTGGTTCCCATTGATGATATGGACACTCCAGACAGTATCGGTGCAAAGGTCAATGCGCAGGAGCATATCCATCAGTCGATAATTACCAATCTGGTCGTTACTGGACAGATTGCATGGGACGGTGTTCATCCGGAGTCCCTGGTGGTTCCTACTGGATACTCAATCACACGCTTCGCGTAGCTGAGGTCAAAGCTTTAACAAGCGGTTTTGCAAAAGACCGCTTGTTTTGTTGTTTGAGTAATGTATATTAATTAGTGGTAAAGTTCTTTACGAGAGAAAGCAAGAGCGATTCCCCCTAAGAAGGGAATAGGACAAACCGTGCCTGTAGCACGGGGTTGTAGGACCTCAATATGGTACCAAAATGATAAGTTTCCAAATGGGGAGGCAAATATCACTAGGACCTAGAGCGTTCCTGAGTAGCACTACAAAATGTGCACGTTTTGTATTGTGAAACTGCGAAATGGTAAACTAAGATGATGTATATCGACTAGCCATTCGCAATCCTAAACGTTAGGAATTTTACTCCGAGAACCGGTGGCTGCTGTCACCGGTTCTTTTTATATAAAAATGTGAGTTTGAGGGATCCGAAGCGGTTCGTTTTATTTTTGAACAAACAGTGCGTTCTGAAGGGCAATCAAAGAATGGTGGCTGTAATCTGTACCCACTACCGTATTTGTAGGTAAATTCCTTAGTCATGGGTACTCGGTTCAATTATATGGCAAAGCGTAGTTACTTATGTCCAATCTGAGTATAGCTGTGCTAGGGGAGTAACGATATCTTCAAGTTGGTTATATTCAATGACGGCATCTGTTACACCAAGGATCGTTTCCTTAATAAACGTTCCTTCTTTTGTAATTAGAATAATCATTTTGTCTAAAGCGTACGCAATTCCAAGCTCTACTATCCGACCGTGACTAGGTCCGTCATATTGTATTAACAATACGTCACATGTAGCTATCTCTTCCTTTGCTCGCTGCATCAACTCATGCGCATCTTGAAATTTTTCATCAACATCTCGAACAAAACAAAAATCTTCAAATCCTGATTTCTGAACCAGTGCACACATGTTGTCGATTTCCTCTTTGTTACCAGTTCCGAATTTTGCTGTTATGTAAACTTTCATGTTTTGAGTATAGCGCATTTTATTAGGAAAATGGAAAGTGATAAAAGAGCGGGAGGTATAAAATCTCATTACCTTGACAGTACTAAAGAATTTTTGCCACCCAAAGGAACGCATACCTACATGTCTCTCGGCGCATTTTTGGCGGACTTGGGAGTGGTCTCACGCAACCAAACGCCACTTGCCAAAGTTTCCATCAAACGACTTTTGACAAATCGTGCGTACTTGGGATTTATCAAACATAATGACGAATGGTTTGAAGGAAACTTTGCGCCCCTTGTTTCTTCCGCATTGTTTGAATGCCGTGCAGAAAGTATTGCAAGACAAAGAGCGACCGCGTAAACGGAAAATCAAACATGATTTTCCGTTTACGGGACTTTTTCGATGTGAAGAGTGTGGCAGTATGATTTCCGCGCAGTGGGCAACAAATCGCTGGGGCACAAAGTACAGGTATTACCGATGCTCGAAAAAGCGCGGTCGCTGTGGTCAGTCATACGTTCAGGAGAAAGACCTCGCAGAGCAGGTACGGGCACGACTTCAAACAATCTCGCTTTGTGATACCTATACCAACTGGATGTTGGACAAGGTAAAGGAATGGGAACGTGAGGAAGTATCACAATCACAAAGCGAGTTTCAAAACCTTTCAGCAAATATCAAAGTGAGCGAGGCGCGCTTGGAAAAGTTGGTGTCTGTATATTTGGATGGTGATGTATCAAAAGAGATATACCTCAAAAAGAAAGATGAAGTCATGCGCGCCACGCTCACTTTGCAAGAAAGGATGAAAGATTTTGAAAGCGGAAGAAACAAGTGGGTCGAACCCTTGCGGGAATGGATTTTAGATACGAAACAAGCCGATTTTTTGTCTTCATCCGACAATTTCGCGGAAATTGCCTCCTTCACCAAAAAAGTCGGAACGAACCCAATAGTTCGCGACAAATCCGCCCGCTTCGGCGTGTGCGCCCCGTCTGCTTTCGTCGCAGACCGACGCCGTATTCTGCTTGCCTTGCCCCGTCCCGCTCGGTCGCGTAGCGACCTCACGGAACAGGAAGTTTCACTTTGCGGGCCATCTCGGGCAAGAACCGTGGTCGGTCAAGCAGGGTATAGCGGATTTACTGCTCACAAGTCTTTTAGTTGGACGCGTCTCGTGCGCTTCAAAAAGTGACAAAAGTGACAGTTTTACCATTTTTTCTTCCATCTCCGTTTCTTTGGTTTAGGTTTCTCAGGCCAAAATCCGATGCCATGCAGAATGAAAAAGTTAAGTGAAAACACAAGAGCGTGAGCAGTGTAAGACCATGGAAAACAGTACGCCACATTACCAATGATTAGATATATAAAAAAATATAGAAGTAGTTGCAATAGCATGTAGGAAAGACTTCCTACTAAACGATTGAACTCAGGTGTAAATCCGTTTGCAGAATTGTATTCGTTTTTGTGACGAGTAATTAATTCAACGATAACTATGAAGGTGATTCCTAAACCAATCCACAACCAGTAAGCCTGCAATTGAAGTATTACTTGCCACAAAATACCCTCGCCCGATTTCGAAGTCGGCACGTCTGTGATTGAGCAGTAATTTTTAAATACTAGTCCGAAATCAATCATAAACTATCGCTTTTGCCATGCCTCTATAATTCGGTGTAACCGTTCCAACAAATCATCGTAGGTAATAATATCGAGTAAGTTTTTGTATTTACGTTTTATCACTTCAAAATCTACTTTTTGTTCAGCATTGAGATTATTACTTCTTCCCACAATAACCAAACCTGAAGGGTTAGTGATTTTAATTTCAAAGTCCTCAGGTAACTTCCGCTTAAATTGTTCTGTCAGTTTTTGTTCACCTTTTTTACCTGACTTATTAAGATGAAAAATGTATTTTTCAAGCTGTACAATTGAACCTGATAATTCATGTTTAGGAACATAGTTATCTCTATATTTTCCACTTGATACAACAGCGTCGTCAAATGGTTTTTTAATTTCAATTACATCAATGTGTCCCTCTGCATCAACTAATACTAAGTCGAGCTTTCTGTTCTTTCCTTTATACTCGTCTTTGACGACAGCGTTCTCAAAGGCGTAAACGTATTTAGGAAAAAGTAAAAGAATTATGTCTAGAATTTCAGTTTGCCACTGCTTTTCGTTAAAGGCGTCTGGTCGCTCCAACATCTTTGTTAATTTTTCATAAAGAGTTTGGAATTTTATGAGTTCAATTTCTTTGAAAGTCTCTGTCAGGTCAGTTTCATGAACAGTAACTCTTTTATTCATGTACTTTTTGTACCTATCATTTGCGGTTGACGCCGAACTAAAGTAATCGCCTAAAACCACTGCCAAACGAGCATCAGTATATTTTTGTAACTCATAGGTGTTTGGAAAGTTCTTCATTAGTACAGCGAAATCACTCTTGCTAATTGCATTATCTTGATTACCACTGATATACAAATCCTCGTCGATTAAATTACCGATTTTTTTAAAAATTGAAATATTGTAGTGGGCTACAAAATATTTTATTGAAATCTCAATGTCTTGGTTGAAATAAATATCACGACTTATACCAAGGCGTCTTCCGGGAATTTTATAATATTCACTACCTGATTTTCTTTGTGCAAAAAGAAAAGTGTACTCTTCACCAAAACCTTCATCGTCAAATTTATATAAATCTTCTCGTTTAAAAGTAAATGTTTGTGATCTGAGTGAAATTTCACCATCACTTTTCAGATTTGCATTAACCCAGTTTGGGTCCGCTTGATTTGGCTCATAAATCAAGAAGATATTGTCTCTCTCTTTCCTAAATGTAATCATGATATTTTTTTGATGAACGAACCATCAATACTCTTGGCAAAGCAAGACATTTTGGTACCTACAGTATTAACAAGGTAAATACGCTTTTTTGTTCTAGTCAAAGCAACGAGCATCTGATATACCTCACTGTCTTGTACCTTATTCTTACTTGGTAATTTACCTTGATCAAAACCAACAAGAAAAACAACGTCAGCTCCAAGTCCTTTTGAACCTAAAATACTACAAACTGTAATATCTAAGTTTGATAATGGGCGAGGTAAACTTGCTTTTTCTGAGACTAGTTGGTCAATTAATAACTCTCGTTCAGTCTTCTTGCTTTTAACGACTACGTTTTGGATTCTCTCAAAAGAACTATCAGCAATAGCGCGAACTGTTGATGGTGTTTTGTGAGTTACTTTATAAAGGACTTTTGCGTTTGCTTCATGTTCACTTTTAAAGATTGCAGGAATTAATTCAATGAATTTTCCTGCGTCAGCAAAGTTATCTTTAACTAATGTTTGCCAATCAAACTCATTAAGGACGGCACTTAGAATTCTCCAACCCAACACACTTACTGTGTTCTTTGCTAGCCAGTGATATGCATCAACGATTGGTTGATTGATTTCAAACGGCTTCATTTCCGTTTGAGAGTGGTCAACATTCTTGAATCCGTACGAACGAAGTTGCTTAGCTATTAAGTACAAAATTGTTTTACAACTCTGACCCTCTCCAATTACAAGAACAGATTTAATTTTTTGACCCTCTAAAATTAACTCAAGTTGCGATTTGATTTTAAACGCAATCATTCCAGTTGGCACGCTCTCCATTACACAAATTTTTGGATTTGCATGACCATCTTTTTCTTTGTCTGGAAGATAA
>Ga0209211_10007279_pt1 | contig 15596 bp, 13 predicted proteins | sample RifGroA2_FD_183992 | JGI IMG/M metagenome (GOLD analysis project Ga0209211, IMG submission 183992) | Groundwater microbial communities from Rifle, Colorado, USA - Groundwater A2 (SPAdes) (version 2) | ecosystem: Environmental > Aquatic > Deep subsurface > Groundwater | place: Rifle, Colorado... | reverse complement strand
CGCCACCGCCTCCAGCGGGCTGCGGTGGTTCTTGGCGCCGCCGATGCCGGCCATGGCGTCGATCAGGGTCTGGCTGACGGTGAGGGCGCCGCTGGTGGCGGTGGCGCCGTTGCCCAGGGCATTCCAGCCGAGGCCGTTGGTAAGGGTGAGGCTGGCGTAGCCGCTGGACCAGAGGTAGGTGGTGCCGCCGGTGGTGAATTGGAGCTGGTCGAGGGGTGCGTTCTGCTCGCCGGCGGCGGCAAAGCCGCTGGTCATGAACTGGCTGGCGTCGGCCAGACCCAACTGGTCGAGGCGCGAGGCGACTTCCGGCTGGGTGTAGAAGCCGTAGCGTTGGCGTTCGGCCGCGCTCAGGGTGATGAGGTCGAGCGGATGGGTGGTTTGAAAGGTGACAGTCTCTGTGCCATCCGGACTGACGATACTGGTCTGCAAGCCCACGATGGTCCCGTCGAGTCCAAATCGAACGGTCGTCTTGGTGCGATTGGCGAGTAGTCAGTCATGCTGCCGTTGATGGATAGAGCCGATGAAGCTTGCTGCGAGCATCGCGAATCGTGAAACGCCAGTTGATGGGTCGGTGCTGGGCATTGCGCTCGGCGACATTGGCATGGAGGCGTCGTCGCAGAGTGGCTTCATCGGATACGCGGCCGGCAAGACAGGTGCGCGCCAGAACGGAGAACTCCATTTCGGCCATGTTGAGCCAACTGCCGTGTTTCGGGGTGTAGTGAAATTCCAGCTTCCTGGCGATGGCGCGAGCCTGCTCGGGCGGGAACGCCTCGTAGAGCGAAGCCGTCTTGTGCGTATTGAGGTTGTCCGGCACGACACGGATGACGTCGACGTCCGGATACATCTCGACGACATGCTTCATGGTCTGGGCAAACTCGATCTTGGTGCGCCGCTCGGCGACCAGTACCTTGCGCAACCCAAGCTTGGGCTCGCTGATCATCATCAGATCGCGTACCCCATTGCGTTTGTATTCGACGTCGAAGCACTCGGGGCGACCCGGTGCCGCCGGGATGCGCTCGCGTACCTCGGCAATCAACTGCTTGGGGCTTTCATCGAAACACACCATCGGTCGCTTCTCGTCGTAAGGTTCTTCGTACAGATCCAGCACATCTTCCATCGCCGCTACATACTCGGCGCTGACCTCGGGGATGCACCACATTTGCCGTTGCCACGGCTTGAGGTCGTTTTTTCAGCGTCTGCCGCACCGCTTCATGGCTATACGACTCGGCAAAACCCAATTCAACCACTTTGTCGGCCAGCAAGCGCAAGGTCCAGTGGTCATGTCCCTCCGGCGCTTCGCTACAGGCCACCGCGATTACGTGGGCGCACTGCCGTTCATCCAGCTTTGGCTTGGCGCCTGGCCACGGCCTCTCTTTCAGCGCACCCTCCAGTCCTTCTTCGACAAAGCGACGCCGCACCCGCCCGACCGTGGCGTATCCCACGCTCACCGCTGCCGCCACATCCTCGTCTGTCATGCCTTCGTCTGCCTTGAGCAGTACGCGTGCTCGCGCCAATGTCCTTGCACCACGTTTGCCCTTCCTGATCAGCCCCAACAGATGCTCACGCTCTTCAGCCGTCAAATCCACCCGCCACTTGATCTGCATGTCAGCCTCCCGTCACGAAAGGCTTCAGCGTATGACTCCCTGCCATTCACCACTCGCCAGAACCGCAGCAGTTTCCCCGATCAATTCCTCGATGACTGACTACTACATACTGACGGGCGGAGTTGAAGCTGTCGGTGAAGTTGAACGATGACGCAGTCAAGCTCTCGACCCGCACGCCATTGAGCACTACGGATTGGCCATTGCCCAGCCCAATCTTGGTATTGCCGCCTTCTTGCACAATCACAAGTCCCGTGAAGCCTAAGCTTCCGAAGCCCGTGAGTACGATCTTCTCGGCCCCCGCCACGTTGAAATCGGTAATCGTATCGACACTTCCCGCCTCCTTGCCGATGAAATACAAGTCGGTATCCGCCCCTCCGCTCAGCGTGTCGTTGCCCTGACCGCCTTCCAGAATATCGCGCCCGGCCCCCGCGCTGATGACGTCATTGCCGCGGCCGCCGGACAGACGGTTGTTCGCCGCGTTGCCCGTCAGCGTATCGGCGCCATCGCCGCCGAAGGCATTCTCAAAACTGGCTGCATTGGCGATCGCAAGCGAGCGTCCCGCGATCGTCGCCGCGCCCTCAGCCAGATCGATGCTGGTATTGCCCGTCACCGCCGCCGCGTTGATGGTGTCGATACCTCCGTTGGTATCGTTGGGCGTGGCACGTGTGCCGATGCCGAAGGTGGCGAATTCGTCCGTGTAGACGTAGCTGTCGTCGCCATCCGTATTCTTGCCGTAGAGCTTGAGGTCGAGGAACTTCAGCGTGCCGACGTTGCCGCGGGCCGCATCGGTGACCTTCACTTGCCAGTTGCCGCCGCTCGCCTCGCCCCAGTTGTGGGTCGAACCGAAAACATAGCGCAACTCGCCGGTGCCGGGTTCATTGCCATTGCCCATCCGGTTCATCAGGACGCTCTCGGTGCCGCCCGGTGAAACCAGTTTCACAATCAGGTCGCCGTACTTCTGGTGCTCGATGTCCAGCAGCAGTTCCACATGCTCCACGGTCAGTTCTGCCGCCATGGTGATGGTCTGCGTGAACGTGCCGCCGTCGGGAATGGCTGCATTCGGCGAGACCACGTCGCTGTCCAGAACCAATTCGTTGGTCGTGGTACTGGTCGGCTGCCAAATCTCCGCCAACCTCACCGCCGCCCGCGCATCTACCTCGCCAAACCCGTAGTCATGGCTGACATGCATGCCGCCGCCATTCCAGTTGACGGCCTTGTTGTCCGACCAGTCGGTCGGATAGGCCGGATCGGTGGCGATCTGCTTCGCCGACAGCGCCAGAATCTCCTGCACGTCGCGATAGCCCAGCTTCGGGTTGGCTTCCAGCATCAGCGCGACGATGCCCGACACGATGGGCGCCGAGAACGAAGTGTCATGCACCGCCTCCGCATCGCCGCCGAAAACGCTGCCCTCATCGTTCATCTGCACCCGCGTCGTGGTCGTCACGTGCGAACCCGGCGCCGAGACGAGGATGCTTGCGCCCTTGTTCGAGAAGGGCTTTTGCGCCGGAGTCAGTAGCCCCAGGTCGCCCGGATTGGTGATGGACCCCACCTGTATCGCGAAGCGCCCGTTTGACAGCATCTGGTTCGCATCCTGCCCCGCATCGCGCTGGTTGCCCGCCGAGAAGACCACTACCGTGCCCAAGCCGTTCCGCCCGTTCGCGGCAGCATCGGCCAACGAATTGTCGATGGTCGAATAGGCCTGCAACAGATAATTGGCGGCGAAATTGCCGCTCATGTTCCAACTGTTGTTCACCACGTCGTAGTGCTTCCACTGGCTCAGCACGCTCCAGTCACGCTCACTCGAACTTCCGGCGGCACCCACCGATATGCCGGTGAGCTTGGCGTCGTAGGCGACCCCCACCACCCCCTCGCCATTCCTCGCCGCAGCCATCACCCCCGCCACCTGCGTCGCATGGTTGCTGAAACTGGTCGGCGCCGTACCCGAGGCCAGCCAGGCCTGATCGGCATTGGCTTGCAAATCGGGATGCCGATAATCGAACACCATGGTATCCGCCTGAAACGGCGCATCCGGCTCGAACTGGCCGATCCTCACGCCTTTGCCCGTGTAGTCCTGCCATACCGGCACCACATTGGCATCGGTGAGGTAGCGCTGTTCGACAGACAGCGGATCGGTGGGTTTATCCGGCGTGCGCAACGTCGCGGTGGCCTTGACGTCAGCGATATGGACTAGCGGCTTCGATGCCGGTGAGCAGGTCGGCGCCATCCCAACCAGTTTTCGTGTCAACGAGGCGGAGGATATTGTCGTCGAGGCGCGTGAACCGGTAGTCTCCGTAGCTGCAGTTGAGATCAACGATGTCGAACCGTCGCCTCCCTCCAAAGTATCGTTGCCCGCGCCGCCACTCAAGCGGTCATCGTCCTGCCCACCGATATCCATCGGCCTTGCCCACGCCACCGACAGCGCGAGCACGAACGACAATAGCAGACAATCCCGCGCGCGACGCACCATTCCTGATCGTAAAGACATGACGCTCCCTTTGACCTGCGACGTTCTTGTCGACGGGCGACCTGACGTTTCATCGTTTCGGTATACGATTAGCCGCCTGCGCGAAGGGGGCCAAGATACGCGGTCCCTTTCGCAATATCAATAGGGCATATGCCTTATGGTTGGACGTATGCCTTTCGGCATGGCACCCAGTGCAGATGCCCGGCTGGCGCGGGATGATGGCTTTTTGCGGAAGCCGAGCGGCTTTGTTATATCAAGGTCGGCAAGAGATATTCACCACCGGCCAGGGTGGCCGATTCGCCGGCGTCAACTTCACTGGCGCTCTCGAGGCCAACGGCAACTGCATCTGCATGGATGTCAGGGCAAACGCATGAAGGTCAAGCCAGGCCGAGAAGCTGAGCAGATAAGATATGTATGGGACGAAATCGGCCGCTCAACAACAGCAATCATCGGCCGAACGACACGTGCCGCACGGGCAACATGGCGGATAGAAAGCACCAGGAATATTCTTTACGCTGACCCCATCTGTTAAGTGAGGTGCGCGATGACTAGCATGACTTTTGCCGACAAGCTTGGAGGCATTTCCTGCACGCCCAACAAACTGACCGCAGCCGACGCTGTTACACCGGAAATCAATGCCTATTTCGAATTGCATCGTCCATTCGCAAATGCAAAGGTTGTCCTTGACGAAATTGGTCGGTTGCCTCATTCACTTAGCGCAGACACCGAATGGAAAGAGTTGGCTGCGCATGTGATCGTCGCAGACGTTGCCGGGATTCTTGACAAGCTGGAAGCCGCCTGGCTATCGCTTGCCAATCCTGATATCTACAAAGACTTTAACAGGCAAACAATTGCGAATCTATCCTCGGTCGCCTGCAATCGATTGAGGACTCTGCTCTCGGATCACTTGTCTCCTGCCAAATCGAGAGAGTCGCACCTAGGTATGGCACCGGACAACAGCGTTACACTTCGACTCGCTGCGTTACATGCAAGAACGGTCGGCATGTTGATTTGCTGGCAGTGGTTTCAGAAAAAACGTCCGCATGCAGCGCTGTGGCAGGATTTAGTCAAGGATTATGCGGTCGAAGTTCAGTTCTCCAACGAAGCAGTTTCGGAAAAACTGACACCCGGATCTGCGGGGTGCGAATTGGCGCGATGCCTTCTATTGCAGATGACTTGCCCACTCGGCTTGTCGAGCCTCCATTTGATCCAGACCGATACCGATATTCGCTATTTCGCCCCGTTAGTTCGCGCGCATGACAAGATATTGGGCGGCAACACAGGGATCCTGGTCAATCTTCGCAACCACTCGACCACGCCACTCAACGCGAAATCGTCTCGCGAATGGCTGGGCGCTAATGCGCGTGATCTACGCTATTTCGAAACCAGCGAATGCATCCGGGTCGCGGACAAAATCCTGAATTTGCCGGCAAATCTCTTCCCGCACGGCAGCAGATCAAACACTTTACCCTCGGTTCGCAATGCCTTGGCTTCGGCAGGAGCGATAAAGCGTACGGAGTCAGAAGCCCGCCCTGATGCTTTAGCGGCATCGGAAGTGATTATCGGTCTGCACAACGTACGTCGTATCTTGAATGCACATTGCACCAGCACTCTTCGTTTGATATCCAGCGGTCCAGCGGCTCAACCCAGAGGCCACAAGGTATCTCTCATTAACGTTTCGATAGGCGGATGTAGGATCACCATATGGGAACCAAGCTCGGGCGAAATTAATCCCGGTCAATTGGTTTGGGTGAGATGTGAAACTTTGGGATTCTCCCGCCTCGGTTCGATTGCCTGGATTGAAAGAGCGGAGAGAGGCAATGACGGCGTATTGGTAACGCTTGGCATCCGTTATCTGGCAGGAAAGCCGACAATCATGACATTTTCCTCCCCTGTTCAGTGGTCTTCGCGTTGTAGGGTCGAACGATTTGTGGCGCTGACACAAATCGACAACAGCAACAGCCTTGTTATTGTAACGCCCCCAAATGAAGGACTGGGGAAGCACGAGATTATGATTATGGATACGTTACAGGCAGCAACAATCGAAAGCACCATCGAACGCGGAACCGACCACGATTTGGTAAAGGTTGCCTACTAGACTGCCGCATTGGCGGACTTCTCGGGAATGCGTCTGCATTCGTTCGTTGTAACTGTATTTGCGATGTCATATTTGTTTTTCGCTGGAGAGATAGCCCAGGCCGCCTCTCGAAATGTCACGGCGAAGAAATGGATAGATATCGTGCAGAACGAAAGCGTCGTTAAATCGCTCCAGCGCGCAGAACCATCGCAACGCAAGCAGATAGAGAAGGCGATCCGCATCGCCAATGCCTTTCTTCACATGCATTACGACGGTAGTGTCTACTCTTTCGATCCTGGTTACGTGCGTTGGTCTAGAGAAACCGGGATGTTGGTCACTATGACCGGCAAGGCACTGGAAGATCGCCAGGAACCATCGGCGGAGAACTACGAAATCGAGAGGACCCTGATAAAGGGCCAACCCGATGCCGGGCAACTCGACGCACGATGGATCGTCTGCTCGACCGTGCATTTGATTCAGGTGGACCTCGGAGCGACCGGGATATGGGTTCACTACGATGCGCAGCGCATCGGTTACAAGATGGTTATGCATGGCCCCGAAGGGCGCTTCATTATTCCGTCTGCTCCAGATAAGGACCGGGTGGTTATCGTAGTTAATTCCGTCGAACAGGTCGCCCATATGAAATCGTTCGGGCGCGCGGCAGCACCTTATCGCGCGGTTCGTGAGGGGCAAGAGTATTTTCTCCAGCAGCGACCAAAAGATATCGGCGGCATTGGAGTATCTGAGAAAACGGTGCTGGAATGGAAAGCGATAGTGCGCCAAGAGATGCACGACGTTAAGAAGGCGGAAGCGCAATTTTGTTATCCGGACCAGTAGTGCATCCCCACGAATTATTTGGAGCGAATAATTGAATAGTCACTATCCACCCGATCACCCGTTTGGACATTTCATCCCATCAGATGCTCCAGAAAATATCTATTACGCAGACCTATTTAGAATCAAAGACCGCAATTGGATGATTCAAGGTTATGGAAAATCTACGGCTGCGCGAATTGCGTTTGACAAGAAGACGGATGCGATGTATGCAACTGACACGGTAGGCATTATTCGAGATGGGAATACTCTATTCGGAAGGTACGATCCCGGCGCACTAACCACCAAAGACCCCGATCTCTGCGCATTGCACAAGATTGATGCTATCGCCTATTGTTTGGATGAGAAGCAAACGATCAACGAATTTGAGCCACGGGGTGGAGCGCGTGAAATTGTCGAGGCCGATTCGGCGCTACTGTCAACCCTGTGTGCCACATACTCATATCCACCCTATATGGCGCCCTATTTTTTCACGCCAGAGGCATTAGCGTACTTCTCCGATCCTCTTCGTATGAAGAATCGATTTATCGAGCTTACCCAAGGAGCCGTTGGTACAAAGTTCTTAATCGTGCCGCACATGCCAACTACTGAGGAAAAGGCGGCTCTGTACTGCAACTTCATTTTCTGACCGCGCTGGCAAACCTGCGTTGGAGAGAAAAGCCGCGCAGGCGCCCCAACTCACACTTAAACACTTTCACAACCGACATGTAACTACTGGCCGGAGAATTAATATGCCGTTATGGCAATGGCTTACCAGAAGAGCGTGGGAAAAGGTCAAGTTTGAGATTGACCAGCGGCAAGATGCATTAGTGCATGCTATTACGAAAAGTTACTCCCGCAGACATCAGTATCGGCAAAGATAAGGACACCATCGATACAACGGGCAGTTTGATATTCATGATAATTAAAGGTGGTGCCGCCGCTGGCCTTGTGATTGCATCTGCAATGTTTCTCATGCACCTTGCAAGAGCACTATTTCACGAAGCGACGATCCTGTTTAATCGACGCCATGCGCTTCGATTTGGTCGATTGTTCATTTATCTGAAGGAGGGTGAAATATCCCTTGAAGATCTTGAGAAGGCATTCAAGTGGAACGACGAATTCTCAACTGCCTTTAAGGACATCAGAATTGATCCGGTGGCACCAAGGACAGCGATTCAGAGCATGACCGACGCATTTGACAAGGCGACGGATCGGCTATCCGGGGTAGCAGCTAATCTTGGCGCTGCTGGCAAACCCAACGGGTAACAGCATATTTCGCGTCATCGTGACCGGTGATTTCGCCAAAGCATGACCGACGTTTCACAGAAGCCTGGCCGCGATTCCGCGCTCATCGTGACCGATGGTGGGTGTGCTCTATGGATAGTTGACGGTAGCCTCACCGCTTTTTCGAAAGCGAGCAGGGATGCTCCAGAACATTGGGTCAATCTGATCTGAAATCCACCGCTTTCCGGCCACCGGTATAGGCGAAGCAATTGAACAGCAGCGTCCAACCGATCCCCCGTCCAAGAAGCATGGCACGACCTTGTTCCACGCCTGAGCCAACTTGATATCGACAAGAAAGGAACTCACATGACAACACTCTCTCCGCGGGAGGTGGGGCTCGTCGTAATCGGTGCCGCGATCGCCAGCAATTGCATCCAATTTTGGCGACTTCGCGGAAGTGCATCGGAGAACCAGGTGCTTCGCCAAACCGGCTGAGTAAGCGGATCTTATTCACTCCAGGAAAGGCGATTTCGTCATCCCCGAAATCGGAATCGGGACGTTTCTCAGGCGCCCTTCCAGGCAGGTGTTTTCTTCTCCATGAAGCAATCGAAACCGTGCTGGGCGTCCTCGGTCAGCATGTTGGTGGTATCTGGATTCATGCAGTCCGCCTGCGCTCGTCCTTTGCGTCGGGCTATCGGCTGGAGAAGACCGTCGAGGGCGCAAAGATCAAGCGGCAGGCGGGGCAGGTCATGCGCCTGCGCAAGTGGGATCGCTATCTGCACCGTCTTTCGCGCGGAATTACTCATGCCGGGAGCGAATTCGGCAGGTATGTTCCGTTGCCGCTCCTCCAGATGTTCGGACAAACCAAAAGTGCCGGGTACGGCAGGGTGATCCCTACAGGACGCGGGTAATCGCCCTTCTGGTATGCGTCGCCACATTCGGACAACATCGGTCCGCTGATCTACTGACGATGTCATCCATTTGCTCCGCCTTGAAGCCGGCGGAGGTTGCGTGTCCGTGTCATATTGCATCAGCCATATGGCCGATATGGCACCGGCGAGAATTCTGTTTAAATATTTGGTTTTGGCAAAAGTCGGGGCGCGACCCTCTCCCATCGGACACAATGCGGCACATTACCTGGGGCAAGCTCGCAGCCTTCTCCAGATACGGGGGTTGTTTGGTACGGAGCACAACACAGTGAAGGCGATAGACCCGCATGCAACACACCAACCTCTGCTGCTGTTGTGCCTCATCGCCAGGCTGCACCGCGTCGCCGCTGATCCGGGCTCGCTGGTGCATCAACTGGCGCTGTCCGTGTCACTGCCCATCGATTTCGATCTACTGCAGCTTGCCGCCGGCAAGCTGGGGCTGAAGGCAAGGCGAGAGAAGGTCGAAATAGCACGCCTGCGGCATACCCCGCTGCCGGCCATGGTGCGCATGGCCAACGGGGAGTGGGCCATCGTGGCGGCCGCCGATGGCGTTGATGTGCTGATCCAGTCAGCGCAAGGCACGTCGGAAGGCGAATCGCCTGAAATGCCCTCCGAGTCGGGTCTTTCTAGACGCATGCCGCTCGCGGAGTTCGCCAAGACTTGGCTCGGCCACGATCAGGCAGGCAGCCCTGACGGCGATGTTTCGGGCGACATGCTCCTGATCGCCAGCCGCGCCTCCCTGATCGGCGACTGGGCGAGATTCGACTTCAGCTGGTTCATCCCGAGTCTGATCCGTTACCGCCGGCTCTTCGGCGAGGTGTTGCTGGTTTCGGTGTTCCTCCAGTTCTTCGCGCTGGTTACGCCGCTGTTCTTTCAGGTAGTTATGGACAAGGTGCTTGTCCATAACGGCCTGTCCACCCTCAATGTCCTGGTCGTCGGCTTGGTCGCCATGTCGCTCTTCGAGAGCGTGCTGTCCTTCCTGCGTGCCTACGTGTTTTCGCACACCACGAGCCGCATCGACGTCGAGTTGGGGGCTCGCCTTTTCCGCCATTTGCTCTTCCTGCCACTTGCCTGGTTCCAGGCGCGGCGTGTTGGCGATTCGGTCGCCCGCGTGCGCGAACTGGAGACCATCCGTAGCTTCCTGACCGGACAAGCACTGACGATTGTCCTCGATGTGGTCTTTTCCGTCGTGTTCATCGGCATCATGCTTTGGTACAGCACGCTGCTGACAACGATCGTGCTGCTAAGCATCCCCTGCTATGTGGGGCTGACGGTTCTGATCGTACCGACGCTGCGTGAGCGCCTGAACGAGAAGTTTGCGCGCGGCGCGGAGAATCAGGCGCTCCTGGTGGAAACCATCACCGGCGTGCAGACAGTCAAGGCTGGCGCCCTGGAACCGATGATGGCCAAGCGCTGGGATGACCAACTCGCCGCCTACGTCTCCGCCGCATTCCGTACTCAAATTATGGCAACCGCCGGCCACGAGGGCATCGGCCTGATTGGCAAGATCGTCAATGGTGCGACCCTCTGGTTCGGAGCGCAACTCGTCATGGCGGGCGAACTCACCCTGGGCATGTTCATCGCTTTCAACATGTTCGCCGCCCGCGTTGCCCAACCCATCATGCGCATGGCCCAGATGTGGGCTGACTTTCAGCAGGTCGGCATTTCCATGACGCGCCTGGGCGACATTCTCAATGCACCAACGGAAGTGCCACCCTCAGTCGCCGCGCAATTGCCGCGTCTTCAGGGGCGAATCACCTTCGACCAGTTGGGCTTCCGCTACCACGCGGACGCGGCACCGGTGCTCCGGGACGTTCGGCTCGACATCGCCCCGGGGCAGGTGATCGGGATCGTCGGCCGCTCCGGCTCGGGGAAATCCACGCTCGCCAAGCTCGTGCAGCGCCTGTACGTGCCGGATCAGGGGCGCATCCTCATCGACGGCGTGGACATCAGCCTGGTGGATGCCGCCCAGATCCGCCGACAGATGGGCGTAGTCCTGCAGGACAACTGGCTCTTCAACCGCTCGGTGCGCGAGAACATCGCCATCGCCGATCCCGCCGCGCCGATGGATAGCGTCATGCGCATTGCCCGCCTGGCCGGGGCGCACGAATTCATCGCCGAGCTTCCGCAAGGTTACGACACCCAGGTAGGCGAGCAAGGCAGCAGCCTCTCCGGCGGGCAGCGCCAGCGCCTGGCCATTGCCCGTGCGCTGTTCACCGATCCGCGTATCCTGATCTTCGACGAAGCGACAAGCGCGCTCGATTACGAAAGCGAGCAGATCCTGCAACGCAACATGGCGGCGATCTGCAAGGGGCGCACTGTGCTCATCATTGCGCATCGCCTGAGTTCCGTACGCTACGCCGATGGGATCATTGTTCTGGACAAGGGGCGCATCGTGGAAGGCGGCTCCCACACGGCGCTCCTGCAAAGGAACGGCCTGTACGCCCGCCTCTGGCAGATGCAGGCGGGCGACGGGTTGGAGAACGATTTGCGTGCGGGGGATCGTGAAGATTCTTCCGCAGCCCCCTTCGTGCGGGAACCGGCATGAATGCGCCACTGCCCTCGCCCGAAATGATCCTGCCGCCGAAGCCGCCGCGCGGTCCCGCGTTGCGTGCCCTCCTGCGCCGATACGGCGAAGTGTTCAGACAGGTCTGGGCCTGCCGCGAGGAACTCGCCGGACCCAGGCGGCTCGCCGGCGAACTGGCCTTCCTGCCGGCTGCGCTGAGTATCCAGGAAACTCCGGCCCATCCCTCGCCCAGACGGACGATGTGGGCCATCTGTCTCTTGTTTACCGTGGCGCTCGTTTGGGCCACGCTGGGCAAGATCGACGTGGTGGCCGTCGCCCCAGGACGCATCGTCGTAAGCGAGCGCAGCAAGGTCATCCAGCCCCTGGAGGCCGCCACCATTCGCAGCATTCATGTCCGCGACGGGGAAACGGTGCGCGAAGGACAGCTTCTCGTCGAGATGGACGACACCACGGCGGGAGCTGAACACGTCCAGACTCAACAGGAACTGAATAAAGCCTCTTCGGAAAGGCTCCGCGCCGAGCACCTGCAAACGGCCCTGGCGAGCGGAACGCTGAAGCTCCCTGTCGGCGAAGCCGCAGAACACTGGTGCGCGGGCGAGCCGGCCCCTTGCGAACCTTGGCGTGTCCTGCTCGGGCAGTTGGCCGCAGAGTGGGACGACATCCGCGCCAAGCGCGAGCGGCTGGCGGCGACCATACAGACCCGCGCCGCCCAAATACAGGCCACCCAGGCGGCGGTCGCGCGGCTGCAAGCGCTGGTGGCCAGCCTGCGCCTGCGGGAAACGGACTACGGCACTCTGGCGCGCCAGGGTTTCGTCAACCGGCATGCGCTGCAGGACAAGAGCCGGGACCGGCTGGATACCGAGAACGAACTGGTGCGCGTTCGGGCTGAGCTGGAGGCGACCACCGCCGCGCATCGGGAAGCCACCAAGGAGCAGGGCGCCTATCTGGCAGAGATCAGGAAGAACCTGGCGCAGCGCGAGGCCGATGCCCGACGGGAGATTGACCGCCTCACCCAGGAACAAGTCAAGACCGGCCAGAAGCTGCATCTGTTGCAACTGCGGACGCCGGTGGCAGGCACGGTGCAGCAATTGGCCGTGCACACCGACGGCGGCGTGGTGACGCCAGCCCAGCCGCTGATGGTGATCGTACCCGCCGACAGTGACCTCACGGCGGAGGTGATGGTGGCCAACAAGGATATCGGCTTCGTGCGTCCCGGCCAGTCGGTGCGCATCAAGCTGGAAACCTTCAACTTCACGCGCTATGGGACGCTGGATGGGGAGGTGAGCTGGGTGAGTGCGGACGCCCTCACGCGCGACCCGCAGGGCGGGGCCAACGCGACCAACCCCGCCAGCAACGGCCAGGCCCCGCTGGCCTACTTCCCCGCTCACGTCCGGCTCAAGCAGAAAACCATCAATGTCGATGGCAAGGAACTGCCTGTTACGCCCGGCCTGAATGTCAACGCAGAGATCAAGACCGAGCGGCGCACCGTGCTGGAGTATCTGCTCAGCCCGATCCGGCGCACGCTGGATGAGAGTGTGAGGGAGCGATGAACATCAAGTCTGAAAGGAAACACCCGTGATCATACGAACTGTACGAAAACCAACTATTGCAATATTGGCAATGCTATGGACGTTGAACGCGGTGGCAGATACCCCATCCTCATCCCCTTGCAGCCTTCAGGAAATCAAGGACTGGGTCGAGAAGGGGCGAATCTTCAGCGTGGTCGCGCCGCATTACCCTCCCATTGCACGCGGCCTCGGGCAGAAAGGCAGGCTCCTCGTCAATGTGACGCTCGACGGGGAACGTCGCATCGAAAGCGCCTTCCTGCGCTATCCCTCCGGGCACAAGGAACTGGACGAAGGCGTGTTGGACATGGTCCTCGGAAAAACCGGCACCAAGCTGGGCGCGCCGGTCTGCGCACCCGAAGGCCAGCGCTTCAGCTTCGATATTCCGCTGAACTTCCAGTTCAGTGACGGCAGAACGATCGCCAAGCGGGAGCTTGTCCTTGAGTACTTCCGTGTTGTGGGTGCCTTTGATGAGGTAGCCGCTATCCTTTCTCCAAAATTGACGCACATGCTGTACGGCGCGCTGCCCGAGAAGGATCCGCGAGTCTCGCCGGTCATCCTCGAAATAATCGATGAAGAGGTGAAAAAGGCCGTCAAGCGGGAAATCGGCGAAGGAAGTGCTTTCTTCGAGAAAATGATCAGACTGCACCAGGAGCACTTCTCGGAAGACGACACCAAAGATCTCATTGCGTTTTACCGGACATCCCTGGGACGCAGAACGGCACGAGCAAATCACCTGGTTACGATCGAAATGCAGTCGTACAGCGAACAGTGGGGTAAGGGAGTGATGTTGCTGATAGCGGACAGGATCAACGCCCGTTTCAGCGAAAGGGGGCTTCCTTACAAACTGGGACCCGCCAGGCCAGGCACGGAAGCCATGCCGGGTACTGGACAGCCGCCGACGTACAGGCGGCTGTAAGGCGGTTGTCCTTTCTGAATCGAGATTTCATGAGCACCGCACATTCCCCGAATACCGTCTTTCATCCCGTGCTGCTGGCGTTCCTTCCCTGCGGCTACCGTATAAGAGTCGGCGCTGGCGGGACGGTGGCGAATGATCGTGTGCGGAGTCTGGCGGCGTGAGCGACGCCCCATCAGATGAAGTCAGTCGTGGCGACACGCCGGCCAAGCCGTCGCTTTGCGAGCGTCTGCGCAGTTGGAAGTGGTGGCTCTATGGCGACATGAACTCGCAGCCACGGGACAGGCCGCCGAAGGGCTATTACTTCCAGATTGCCTTGGCTGTGGCCTTATGGTTCTTCATTGCTGGCCACCCGTGGCTGACCACCTGGATCAACCGCCATCCGCCGGAGTTCTCCAGCCTGGAGACGGTACGGGGAACCGTCGTGCGCACCAGCCGCAAGAGTCCGCATCTCGACCTGCGGCTGGATAACGGGAAAATTCTCAACATGGAATACCCCGGGTTCTTGAACACCTACGGCAGCTCTCCCGGCGGCACACGAGGGCTGGGCAGCAACAACGAAAAAATCCTCGGTTGTACGGCAACCGTCTGGTTCGACGTGCCCAGATACACCCTGTGGGAGCGCTATCGGGTCTGGCAAATCACCTGCGACGACGGGCACGCTGGGGCTACGTATTCCGAGCTTGTAGCGGAAAGCTCGATGAGTTTGGCATTCAGTGGAGTCGCCGCATTTATTGGACTCCCATTCTTGTTGTTCATCTATTTCATACGCTATCGGAGGGGCTACTATGAGCGGTAATGGCGCAACACTGGTTATCAACAACATCGGCACCAAGTTCGGCGTTGTCAATACGGGCATGGGAGCCAAGAACCCGGATGGCAGCACGAACGTCTCTGGTCTGTTGCAGGGAACGGCGGCGACCGCCCTCGGCTATGCCGAATTGTTCGGCAAATCCTGGGGGCCGGCGCAAGTGACGGTTGGGTTCTGGGGCGCGCGCAACGCGATTGACCAAATGCAGCAATCGTATGCCAAGACCGGCACCATCAACGCCTCCGACGTCTTCTCCCTCGCCGGCAACGTCGGCAACATGGCAATCGGGGTGGCCAAGACGGCAAGCCCTTGGGGCGCAGCTTATACGGTGACCATGGTGGGAGCCGAATTTGGCTCCAGGCTCATCGAATCCCGAACGGCAAATCAAAGTAACGATAAACCGCTGGTTATCGAAATCCGTGGTTACGGCAGCATCGAAGGTGCGCCGTTGGCCAGCTACAACATCCCTGAATATCGCATCCCTGCGGTACTCTCCCCGTCGCTGACAGGCGCCAAGGAAGACATCATCGACTGGAACTGGAACGCAGCCCAAACCGCCGCGATCCCCTCCGACCATACCTCCAGCAATGCCCAGAGCTTTGCGCAAGACCTGGCCAACGACACCAGCAGCAGGCAGAGCGACCCACTTAACGACTACAACTG
>Ga0209211_10007277_pt1 | contig 15601 bp, 14 predicted proteins | sample RifGroA2_FD_183992 | JGI IMG/M metagenome (GOLD analysis project Ga0209211, IMG submission 183992) | Groundwater microbial communities from Rifle, Colorado, USA - Groundwater A2 (SPAdes) (version 2) | ecosystem: Environmental > Aquatic > Deep subsurface > Groundwater | place: Rifle, Colorado... | reverse complement strand
CCGAGCAAATGTTCGAGAGGGGATGGGTTAAAGAAGTCCGATATCTGATGAAGGCTGGATATTTGGAAAGCGATCCGGGAATGGTAAGTTGTGGATACAGGGAAATCATGAGGGCGATTTCTTCCGGGGTTGTCGACGAGTCCAGCCTGATAAAAGACATCGTTTCAAAAACAAACGGTTACGCAAAAAGGCAGATGACGTGGTGGAGGAATGATGAAAGAATTCGGTGGATTACACCTTCCTTGTGACCTCATCCCCCCGACCCCCTTCTCCTGTGCGCAGGAGAAGGGGGAGTTGTTTTGTTTGTTTTTTTATTCGTAAACAACTCCCCCCTCTCCACCGTAGTGGAGAAGGGGGACGGGGGGGTGAGGTCAAAACTTAAACACATCATAATGCTCCTCAATTCTCTGCTTCATGATCCAAAGCTGTTCAATCATGGTCTGAAGGTGAGGGGACTCGTCCGGGGTTTTTTTCGATTTGAAAAATTCAATTATGTTGGATAACTGGTTGGCGATGTTTATGAGCGCGAGATCGGTTTTGTCCCTCCATTCCTCATCCAGTTTTTCATAAACGTCAATTTTAAGAAACGACCGCGGATTCATGAGATTTATCTCGCCGGAATCGATTAATCTTATCACATCCTTGATGAATTGATTGTGTTTCTCTTCCATTGATCCGGTCAAAGCTCTGCCTGCTAAAATTTGTTCCTCATCAGAAACCTTTCCCTGATGCGCCTTCATTTTCTTTTTGTAGTCAGACATGATTTAGATTGTAGAACCAAACGGCGTTTTTAGGACTTGCTATTATTATAATATATTATATAATAGAAATACAATACAAATGTTAATACTGACAGGTTTCCGCAGTTTTGCCTTCAGGCATGATGATCTTCCGGCATTTCATGCCGGGTATTTGATTCTTGTGCTCATTGCCGCGTCAATGTTCAGCTTGGGAGCTTTTGCCATGCTCATACTTGCTCACATGACGCTTGATTACATCAAATACCGCGAGCATCTGGGTTATAACCTGCGGTTGACAGCGGAGGGGATGATAAGAGAAAGCCTCATGGATATTACTCTTTTAATGATAGGCCTCGTATTTTCCGTTTATCTGAATCATTCAATAGCGATCACGGAAATAAGCGGCGTGATGAAGGCGGAAATGACGATTATCAGGATGTTCGGGACGCTGATACCGAAAATTAAAATCATGCATAATTTCCTTAAAGTGATATCCCATATAAGGCATTACATGAACCACGCACACCCGCATCTAAGAAACCATTGGAGCCCCGTTGACAGGGTTTGTTTCTGGTCGATAGGAATGTGCGCCGTCCTGCTCATATTCTCCGCGAAAATTCTTAATGTCGAATACACAAGAGTTTGGGAGATTCTGAGGGAGGAAATTGTTCCTAGACTTATGTCATGAAGCATGAAACATAAAACATGAAACATTTTCTTGCACCATGTTTCATGCTTCATGCTTCATGTTTTATGCCGGTGGTTCATCTCCAAAAAGCTCGCGTTCCAGTTCCTTGCACACCCCGTACCACTTTCTTGCGAAATCGGTGTTCCGCAGCACTGCGTATCTGATTTTGAAGTCTTCAAATCTTTCTTCAAGCGAAACAATTCGGTTAAAGCGGGTCCTTTTATCGGAGTAGAAAAGCAGTTTTTGCTCTATCGTCATATTTGCAGGATTTTCCGTGTTTAGGCCGTGCAGTTCGACTATTGAAGCTATTTCCGGGTAATTTTTTCCCCTAAGGAAGACACCGCAGGCGGATTCGTGGGAGTGAGCCGGGTGTTTATCTTTCCATCTGCTCCAAACTTTTTTTTGATCGGGGGTCGGCTTAATATTTTGATTATTAACCCCGAGGCCGAAGTCGAGGAATCTAAAGAGGTCATGCAATTCCGCGGACCGCTTGAGCGCGAGCGGCCGCAATATGATTCCTTTTGCGAGCAATTTCTCCGCGCAGTTGAAAGCAAAACCCGCGACTGCGTCGCAGTGTTCGCTTACATGGCCAGGTAAAAGCAGATCTTTTCTCCATGTTAAAATTTCATCGCGGGAGGGCATCGAAATATCGGAAAATAAAATGTTTAAGTTTCTTCCTGAATCACAGCTATCGTTTAGAAAAATTTCTATTTTTATGCCTGATGCTGGGGAAATCCTTTCGCTCCATTCTATGCACCTGATTCCATTATGGCCATCGGACGATACTGCCAACTCCTGCGCTTCTATTGCGCTTAGCCGGAAACAATCTATATGAATGAATTCTCCGAATCTCAGCGTTAAATAGCGGTTTTCAAGCGCGAAAGTCGGGCTCGTTATTTTATCCGTAATTTTGAGACCCGAACCAAGTCCTTGAATGAATGTTGTTTTGCCTGTTCCAAGATCGCCGTTTAGAAGTATGTCCAATGGCACGCGGTAAATCGTATTTGAAAGGCTTGATCCCGCGAATAAGGTCATTTGTGCGTCTTTAAGCCAAATAGAGGATGTGTCAGTCATTGACTCAATTAGGTAGTAATGTTATAATAATATCAGTTTCAAATCAAAACTATGCTAAACAAAAACAAAAGAAAAGCAGTGTTTAAAATTAAGTCTCTCCACAGGAAGAGGGAGCCGAGCGCTTTTTATTATCTCAGACAAAAAGCCTCTTTTCTCATAGCGGCCTTTTCCGTCATTGCTTTCATAACCGGGAACATGGTTGGCAGTCATGGATGGTACGCGTTCTGGAAATCCGTAATGGGCGGCATAGATGATAGCCTCATTGTTTACACGGGGACAGTGACTCCTGTGGAAAAAGTGCCTGATTACGAAAAATGGGCTGAATACGGAGGGATTTCAGATGAAAATACTTATAGGCAGGTTCCCCAGGATGTTTTGGTGACTTTGCCGAGGTACCAGTCGGCTATTCAAAAAAATGAAAATGCTCAGCACGGCAAAGGCTCTGACGTATATTCTGTCGGGAATCTCGGATCGTACGCCACCGGCACGGAAGGGCAGGGGAGCCATCCCGGAGTGGATATTCGCATGCCAACCGGAACTCCGGTAAGGTCCATCGCAAACGGAGTGGTGTTCGAAACGAAGGAAGACAGCGGGTTCGGCAAATATGTTGTAATCAGGCATCCGAACGTTCCGGATCCGCAGAGGCCGGATAAATTAACGGCTTTGTATTCGGTTTACGCGCACCTGAATGCGGTCTATGTGGAAAAAGGCGCGATTGTCAGTAAAGGGGAATATATTGCGGACAGCGGCCGGACCGGATTTGTGTCAGGTTCGCATCTTCATTTCCAGATAGACCGCGAGGAAGCGCCGTGGCACCCGTATTGGCCGTTCACTTCAGCCGAAGCACAGAGGGAAGGACTGAATTTCGTGGAGGCCGTGGACAGCGGTTTATTCCAAGCTAGAGGATATCTTTATACGGTCAATCCAATGCTCTATGTGCAGGCGAATTATCCGCCGGCAGAGACAATGATTGCCGGAAATCCGAGCGCGGAAAACAGGCCTGAATCAAATGAACAGAAAGGGCTTATCTCATCCGTAATAGCTAAATTGTCGGAGAGAGTATCCAGACTTCAGGCAAGGCGCGATGAGAGGCTTAGGATAAGGATCGCAAGAATGCAAACTGACTCCGCTGAGGCGCAAGCCATCGCGATGGAATCGCAAATGCCGATCGAGGCGGAGAAATCCCAGAAGCCGATTGTAACGAGCTCAGAAACAATCGCTTCCGCAGACAATTCATCCGAAGGCATAAAGAGCATCCTTAAAACAAACGTGTTTACGGTTGATTTCCGGCATGACGGGGAATTTTCGGGGAGGCAGTGGGAAAAACTTACTGTTATTCTTCTGGATGAAAAAGGCGATCCCATCGTAAATCCAGATTTGAACTACGACCTTCGTCTTGTAACAGCCTACGGGAACGCGGATTTCAAGCCTAAGTTTCTTTCGCCTCTGGACTTTTCCGAGGGGCAAGCGGTCATGGACATTCTTCCACGCGGCAAAAGGACGGTCGTTATACAAGCCATGCCTTTCCCGGCCTTGAGCGCGCCGATAAGGTTCGCGCCTGAAACATGAAACATTTGTTCGCTGTTTCGCTTATTCGCTGTTTAGCTGTTTCGTTTACACTGAACGAAGTCGAAGTGCTTATTCGCTGTTTCGAAACCGAAACAGCGAAGTCATGTTTTAAGTTTCAAGTTCTTCCCTGCATAAATCCTTAAAACAACTATTACAAGGAACAGTATGGCGGCGGAAACGAATTTGTCTGTTGTTGACTGAAAGAGAGCAGATATTCCAAAAAGACTGCCGAGCAGTACAGTTAAAAATATTATTTTTCTTTCGCTCCATCCTTTTGACAATAATCTATGATGCATGTGTTCCCCGAACGTACTGCCTTTGAATGGTGACCTTCCTTTCAGGATGCGTGAAAGTGCAACCAGAATCGAATCTATGAGCGGCACTCCCATAACCAAAAATGCGGTTGCCACTTTCCCTCCAGCGTAAATTGTAAGGACTCCGAGCATCAGGCCGAAGAACATGGCTCCGGTGTCTCCCATTAAAACCTTCGGAGGAGGGAAATCAAATATAAGGCATGCCCATGCAATCCCGGCCAAAATAAATGACAGCATGGCTAACTGCGGCTGGTTAACTCTTTCGCTTAGCGATAAGAACCCGATTACCAAAAACCCTATTGAGGAAAGCGCGCTCACCTGGCCTGGGATGCCGTCAAACCAGTTCAACGCATTAATGATCAATATGAGCCAGATAACAGTGAAAATAGCGCTTAAAATCGGAAGGGGCCCGAGCCCGTTTGTCATTATGTCGATGGTGTCGAGCTTTATAAGGCCGCTCATGCCTGCGACTGCGCCAAGGGGATTGGTGATCGTGTATATTCTTGATCCTGCCGTAAAAACGATGAATGCGGCCAGCGCCTGCGCGGCAAGGCGCATTAATGGAGGCAGAGGACGGATGTCATCAGTGAAACTGTATATTCCCAGAATCGCTATGGCGGCCGACGTGCCGGCTGATTTGACCGAGAAGGATTCTGAATAAAGCAAAAAAGGAATGAATGTGATGATTGCGAGTATGCCGGTGGGGTAGGGGAGCCGGTTCCTTGCAAGCCCGTATCTTTCGGGAAAATCCAGCAATTTTATTTTCGGGAACAATTTCAAAGCTGATAAATGCAGTAATGCGCAAATCAGCATTGCGGCCGACGGGATGAGAAGATAATCGAACTTATTCACGCAATATTTCAAGAAATAGCAATCAAAGCATATAGAAATGCGGACTGATTTGATATAACGTGATAGTAGATAAGTTATGAAAAACTATAATTTGCTTTCAGATGCGGGGGATCTGGCCGGAAAGAAAGTTCTGCTCCGTGCAGGGTTCGATGTTCCGATGGAAGGGGGCAAGGTAGCCGATGCCTCAAGAATCGAGGCTGTCGTCCCTACGATGCAGTTTATACTTAGGGCCGGCGCGGCTTTGATAATAATGTCGCACCAAGGGCGCCCTGATGGGAAAGTTGTCAAGGAAATGAGCCAAAGGCCGCTCACAGGAGAACTTAAAAAATTACTCGGTGCCAATGTGGAATTCGCCGATGATTGCGTGGGAGCAGAAGCCGAAAATGCTGCAAGAAACCTGAGTGTCGGCGAAGTGCTTCTGCTTGAGAATCTTCGTTTTCATGCCGAAGAAAAGGCGAATGATCCTGATTTTTCCGCAAAACTTGCCTCACTTGCGGACGTGTATGTAAATGATGCTTTTACGAATGCGCACAGGAATCACGCAAGCATGGTGGGCGTAACGAAACATTTGCCTTCTTACATGGGATTGAATCTGCAAAGCGAAGTTGAGAATCTTTCCCGGTTCACGGAAAATCCTAAAAGGCCGGTCACGCTGGTCATAAGCGGGAAAAAAATGGAAACAAAGGTTCCTGTTATAGAAGGATTCATGGAGAAGGGAGACGATATTCTCCTCGGGGGATGCATTGCGAATACTTTTCTTGCGGCGAGCGGCGCCGGTGTCGGGAAGTCATTATTCGAGTCCGGGGGAAAAGAGCAAGCCAAGGCGAAAGAGCTCCTTTTGGAAAGCGGAACGGAAGGCAAGGCGACTATCCATATCCCCGAAGACGCAAAAGTGGCCGCGGATCTTTCACCCGGGGCCGAAGTGAGAAATGCAGGACTTGAGGAAATCGGGGCTCAAGATTCGATTTTTGACATTGGCGATGAAACGGCTGGCAATTACGCGGAAATAATAGCGCGTTCTAAAACCATAATTTGGAACGGTCCCGCGGGAATGAGCGAAGATGAAAGATTTTCCAAAGGGACTATTATCATTGCGCAAGCCGTGCGGAAAGCGACGAAAAAACTCGCAATATCTGTAATCGGAGGAGGGGATACGATCGGTTTCCATGAAAAGTATGGAGTCTCGATGGGCGATTACACCTTCGTAAGCACAGGCGGCGGCGCAATGCTTGAGTTTTTGGCCGGCGAGGAATTCCCGTCTCTTGCCGTCCTCGAAAAGAAAACCTAACCGGCTTAATCAACCTAATAAACCTAATTAACTTATAAATGTTAACAATCATCATTCCTGAGGAAGGGGAAACTTGGGGGAGGCTGTCGAAAAGATTGAGGGAAATTTCCGGGGAAGCGGTCGTTATACTGCCCTCGGCGGATGAGCTCTTGCCCCGCAGAGACGATAATGAAATGAGGAAGTTTTTCAACGCATGCTCGGAAAACTCGGGCCGCGTGTTTATCGCGACTCACAAAAAATTTTTCCAGTCCGCCTTTGAATCGAAAAACATACGAGTGCTCAAAAATGTCAGCGAACTGAAAAGCCTGGTCGGCGGCCACCCGAAATTGCAGGAGGCGATGAGGGTTTTGTCACCGGGCATTTGGAAACAGCAAATAAGGTCGCATCTGCAGTCTTTGGGTCTTCTTTCATTGCCTAAACTGCGCGTATATGCGCTTATTTTGGCAAGCGGCGGCATGCTTTTTTTCGTTCTCTTCAAGCTTATGCCTAGCGCGCAGGTTCAGGTCTGGCCGAAGTCGGAAACAGTAAACCAGACTGCCAACATTTTTCTTGTTGAGTCCGGTGCGACGGTTAATATGCCCCCGCGGGTCAAGTTACTGGAGCTCGTTCCGGTTAAGGCACAGTTAAAAAAACAGATTACATTCGACAGGATAAGCAAGAATTTTGTAGGCGGCAGCGCGATTGTCGAAATGACCATAATTAACAAATCAGGCGAGAGTTATTCCCTCAGGAAAGGATCGAGGCTGGCTAACCAGGCCGGGATGGTATTCGAAATCGAAGAGCCTGTTTTCATCGAACAAGGCCGGGAAATTACGGTCAAAGCTAAAGCTCAGGATGAAGACCTGTACGGGGAGATCATAGGCGAAAGGGGAAATGTGCCCGCCGGACTCAAATGGTACTTCCCAGGGCTTTCTGAAACAGAAAGGCAGATGATTTTTGGGGAAAACAGGGAACCTGCCCGCGGCGGCACTACGGCTTTTACTCATATGCTTAGCGGGGAAGACATTGCCCTGGCCGAAAAACAGCTCAAGCAGGATCTGGTTTCCTCCGCCAACCAAATGATTGATGAACAGCTTTTGATTTATAACGAAGAAAACAGCGATAAATATCTCGACCGCCTTTACTACGACGAGTTTACTCTGGTGGCTTTCAGCGGGGTGACGCTTCCAGTCCAGTTCATAGGCGAAGAAGTCAATTCCGTGCCGATTGAGGGATCGATAGAATTTACCGCGTTCGCTTACGACAAAAAGAAGGCAATGGATATTTTGAAGGAGGATATAAAAGGGCATGTAAGCGAAAATAAATTCGTCATAGAGGATTCGATAACTTTGAGCAGGCTGATACACCATGTCATAGATTATTCCGACGATTTATCTTGGATAAAGCTGACGGTTGATTTGTCGGCGAACGAGCAATACATCTTGGATCCGCTTTCTCCCGCAGGAGCGCACTTTGCGATGAATTTGCGCGGGCAGATCAATGGCAGGACAAAGGATGAAGCTCTGAGAATAGTGAAAAATATGACTGAAGTGGAAAATGCGAGCATTTCACTATGGCCTCCGTGGTCCAGAAGGCTTCCCGAAATTCCATCGCACATAACAATAACTCCTAATTACAGCAGTGAGTGAAAATGATCCCCGAGCGATTCCATATAAGGCTCCTCACTCGTGCGGTTTTTTTGATGTCGCTTGCTTTTTTGTTTATGTTTATCGCAGTTTTTATTTATGTATATTCCCAATTTGACGGAACTTCTCCGGCATTTCCAATAGATTGCGCCATTGTATTCGGCGCTTCCGTGCGAAAGGGGAATGAGCCCGGGCCGGGAATTCATAGAAGAGTTGCAACCGCGGTCCGCCTTTATCGCGATGATAAAATCAACAAAATAATAATGACCGGCGGAAAGGGGAGCCCCGGCCAGGATAGCGAGGCCCAAGTTATGAGGAAACTTGCCATGAAGCTTGGGGCCGACCCGGATGATATTTTTACCGAGGAAGAATCAAAATCAACGTGGGAGAATTTGGAATTAACCAAAGAAATGCCCGAAAATGGCTGTAAGTCCTTTGTTGCCGTTAGCGACAGATACCATCTTGCTCGGATAGGGTACTTAAAAAATCTTCAAAAGTGGGGGACTCTCGATACTTATCCTTCTGATATAAGCTCTGGGATTAAATTTGAAATATTAAGCGTTATAAGAGAATCATTTGCGTTTATTTATTACATTTTCGCGGAAACCGTGAAGATGTTTGTAAATATTGATAATGGTTTTATGTCAATTGGATATTAACATAAAATGCATTATGTTAAGTAGGATAGATTGTGGAAAACTATTCTCCCCTTCAATGGGCTCACTAAAATTATCACGCGACCCCTCCCCTTCATATGACTACTCCCCCGGAAAATAAGTTAACGCAGGCTATAGAACGCTATCTTGTTTTTTTACAGGCTGAAGAAAACAAATCGCCTCTGACAATATCGACTTACAGGTTGTCATTAAACTTGTTAATAAAGCTTTCCAATATCACGGATCCCCTTCTTATTGAAAAATCGTCGATCCGAATATATAAATCGGCGCTTCACACGTTTAGAACCAAATTAGGCAGAGAATTGTCAATCAGAACCAAAAATCATCATTTAACCATATTAAGGGCTTTTTTAAGGTATTTGATTCAGGAGGAAGAAATGGACGTATATCCGCCGGATAGAGTGCAGAGGTTTAAAGAGGATCCAAGGAAAGTGAAGGTTTTGTTTGCCGATGAACTGGATAGGCTTTTAAACGCGCCTGATACGGATTCGAAAATAGGTAAACGCGACTGCGCAATTCTTAATTTATTTTTCTCGACAGGGCTCAGGCTCGCGGAGCTTAGAAGCCTGAACAGAAGAGACATCAACTTCGATACGCTTGAGATATCGGTTCGAGGCAAGCGCGGCAAGATAAGAGTGGTTTTTATTTCACAGAGGGCGAAAGAAACCATTAAACTTTATTTGGATTCCCGTTTGGATAATGTTGATCCACTTTTCATACGCAACCATGATCTTGCCAGAAATGCCATGCCTCCAGGCGAGGAATTCAGGCTTTCCAGGATTTCTATTTACAATGCCGTGAAAAAGTACGCCGTTATAGCAGGAATAATGAGCAATCCCTCACCGCACACTTTGCGTCACTCTTTCGCGACCGATTTATTGAGGAACGGCGCCGATTTGCGTTCCGTACAGGAAATGCTGGGCCATAAAGACCTTTCAACGACGCAGATATATACGCATGTCACCAATCCGCAACTAAAAGAAGTGCATCGTAAGTATCATAAGTTATAATTGCTGACTGGTCTCCCGCACCGCGGAGCGGTGCTACTGGGATGGAAGATTGTTGCACAGAATTCGAGTCACTTTAGAACCATTCAACCATTCAACCATCCAGCCATTTTCTATTTTTTCGCCAACCCCTCAATCGCTTTCATAACCTCTATAGGCACCATCCACACCGTCGTATTGCTCTGGTCAGAGCTTATGTCATTTATGCTCTGGAGAGTGCGCAGGTGAAGAGCTCCGGGCTGGGCGGCAAGGGTTCTTGCGGCAGTCGCCATATTGTTTGAAGCGGCAACCTCTCCTTCGGAATTGATGATAACGGCCTGTTTTTCGCGCTGTGCCTCGGCTACTTTCGCTATAGTTCTTTTAAGGGAATCCGGAAGCACGATATCTTTAAGCTCGACCGCCTGAACGTCAATCCCCCACGCGTTTGATGATTCATCAACTTGCGCGCGTATGCGCTGTGATACTTCCTGCTTGCCTTGCAAAAGCTGGTCCAAGGTCACTTCTCCGACGGCATTGCGCATCGTGGTTTGCGCGAGCTGTGACACGGCGAAAAAGAAGTTTTCAACTTCGATCACCGCCTTGCGCGCATCAAGAACTTTGTAATATATGACCGCGTTTATCTTTATCGGAATATTGTCCTTTGTTATTGCTTCCTGGTCCGGTACATCCACTGCTTTCACGCGCACATCCACTTTAATCAGCCTCTGGAAAATAGGAATAATGATCTTCCATCCGGGGTTCCAGACAGACTGGAACTTTCCCATTACAAGCACCACTCCCCTCTCGTACTGGTTGATCTGGCGGATGAATGTTATTAAGACGATGATTATTATCGGATAGAAGAACCATGAGGGCATAGGTGCGGTGGGAAGAATAAGGAAGCGGGTGGAGTGTAGCAGATTCAATTATTCAATCCCAGTTCTCCGCACCGCGGAGCCGCACCGCGGAGCAGTGCTACTGGGATGTAATAATAATTGTGTTACTTAACGGATGTCCGTAATTGAATGGATTGGCGATAATAACTAACCATCCCAACAGCACCGCTCCGCGGTGCGGCGATTGTGCTTGTGACCAGCGACTAGAAACTTAATCTGTTTACTGCCAAAATCATGTTCGAAATGCGCAAATCATTTTTCCTTCTTCTACTCCTTCCGGCGATTACCGCTTGTTCTGTTTTGAATGGCGATGCGGATGACGTTACCTCAGCAACCGCGCTTCCTCTTTATCCGAATGTCGAATGGTCTAATCCCAAACCCGCCGTTCGGGCATTTGAGTACGGCGGCAAGACGGTGCAAGTAAACGGGTTTGAAATCACCGCGCAATCCAAGCAGGATTCCGGCGAAGACCTTGGTTACGAAAATGCATCATATACGGATGACGATTTTTGGTTTTTTTATCTCGGAAACGATGTCCTAAAAAATCTTGGCTACACGGAAGTTTTTGCGGAAGAAGACAAATTCGACCGCCAGCTTGCGGCATTCAGAAATTCAGACGGGCGCGTTTTAATCTTGTCCAATCTCGTCGAGTACGCCGTTTCTTCCGAATTGGCCTCCGATTGCCCGTGCACGTACCATTTCGCGATTTTTACTAATGATGAGAGGTTTAAAATGCAATAGTTATCGCACGGCGGAGCCGTGCTGCTGGATTAATTATTCATTATTCATTCTTAATTCTTAATTTAATGAACCTCCTCTTCCCCACTCGGACAATCCCCTCCTCTGCCTTTGTTTCAGGTGAAGTCACGGTTGATTCGTTTAGCTTGATTCCGCCCTGCGAAATCAAGCGCCTTCCTTCGGATTTGGATGAAACAAGTTTGTTTTCAGTTAAAACATCTATCAAGAGGGCGCCTGATGGAACTTCAGCTTCGGGAAGAAAGTCCGGAAGTTCTTTATTTGTAAAAATTTTATCAAATGATGCCTGGGCCTTTTGCGCGCGTTTTTCTCCGTGGAAAACGCGGGTAATTTCAAAAGCAAGTCGCGCTTTTGCATCTCGCGGATTTCCTTTGAGTATTGATTTAACCTCATTCATAGGAACATCCGTACAGCATTCAAAATAATCCCCCATCAGGCTGTCTTTTGCTGACATCACTTTGCCGTACATGTCCTCAGGTTCATCATCAATATAAATGCAATTATCGTATGTTTTGCTCATTTTGCGCCCATCCGTGCCTTCGATGATTTTAACGGTAAGCACGAATTTTTCGCGCTTGCCGTATGCTTTCTGAAGCGTCCGCCCGGCAAGCATGTTGAATTCCTGGTCGGTCGCGCCTACCTCGCAATCCACGTCCAGATGGACGGAGTCGTATCCCTGAAGAAGCGGATAAAGCATCTCGTTCATGTGTATCGGATTCCCCTCCTCTTCCCTCCTGACGAACATGTCCCTCTGTTCAAGCTGTTGTTTTGTGAAACAGCTTGCAAGCTTTAGCATTTCCCGTGATGAAAGTTTGTCCAGCCATTTGTGGTTATAAACCACTTTCACTTTGGAGAAATCAAGAATCTTGCCGGCCTGCTTTTTATATAATTTGAAGTTTTTCTCAATCTGCGCCGCAGTAAGCTCTTGCCTCATTTCATCGCGTCCGGACGGGTCGCCTATCATCGCAGTGAAACTTCCGATTAAAAAAATTACTTCGTGGCCTGCTTCAGCGAACGACTGAAGTTTTCTCAAAGGTACCGTGTGCCCTATATGAAGCCTGCTTCCGGTCGGGTCGACCCCGTTATAAATGCGAAGTTTCCTGCTGGACTTGATTTTTTCATTCGCAAGGTCTACCGGTATCACCCTTGCGACTGCCCTTATTAGAAGCTCATCAGTATTTGACATCAAGATTAGGATAGCAGTACTTTGAGCGCATATGAAGCAATTACAAAGGCCGCAAATCCTTCCGAGGGCAGCGTTAAGCGAAGAAGAACAGAAAAAATCCGCGCCAAAACTGGAAATAAAGCCATGTGTTCCCCCGCAGCTTATAGAATTGTTTATCCGCGCCCGTCTGCAGAATTCGGTTCAACGGGAGCAAAATTAGATATAGAATGAAACCAATATGGGCGAATTCACAGCCAATGAAAAAACAAGGCTTGACGTGTTTCTTACTGCGGAATCAAAAGCGCACAGCCGTTCCCATGTTAATAAACTTATAAAAAGCGATTGCGTAAAAATAAACGGCATTACTGTAAATAAGCCCTCTTATTTGCTTAAAGCCGGAGATACTGTGACTGTGAGTGAAGAAAAAGCGGGCAGGAAAACCGGCGGCATTATTGCGGCTGATTTGGATCTGGAGATTCTTTACGAGGATGATTTTTGCATTGTTATAAATAAGCCAGCCGGCATTTCCGTTCATCCGGCGAATACAATCGCAAAAGAGGAAAAAACGATATTAAGCGGTGTCGCCTTTTTGTTTGAGAAGCGCAATATCGCTTTTTCCCCTGATGCTGTGCTTGTGCACAGGCTGGATAAGGAAACAACCGGCTGCCTGCTCATAGCCAAAACGCCGGAGGCGCACGCATTCCTCCAGAAACAGTTTGAATCGAGAACTGTAAAAAAAACATATCTTGCAATCGCATCGGGGGTCCCCGGCAATGCATCCGCGGTAATAGACGCTCCCATTGGCAGGAGCATCTTAAACCGCACAGCTATGTCGCTTTTCAGGACCGGGAAAAGCAGGGGCGCGCAGACATCTTACAGAACTGTTTCTTCTTCAGATAAGGCTTCACTGCTTGAATGCGAACTACATACGGGCAGAACCCACCAAATCAGGGTTCATTTGAGTTCAATAGGGAATCCGATTTTGGGAGACAAGACATACAAAACGTCACGAAGCGAAGAGCTATCGCAGAAGTTTGGAATCACAAATTTATGCCTGCACTCGAGGAAGCTCATATTTAGTTCAATCGGAAACGATCTTGTTGAGGTTTTAGCGCCATTGCCGGTTTCTTTTTTGAGTGCGTTAAAATCTGCGGGGTTAAAATTGGCTTAATAATAAACAATAGAACAAAAACATTTCGTGTAATCTCCGCTTTCAGCTATATGCTGTTACTGTACCGCGGAAAACGGCTTACCAGAGTACTTAACCGCCATCTTAACCCGAAACTCGCAGAAGGAGCGGCGGGAGGGGTCTTTTATGGGTGAACATAATGAAGGATCGCGCATTTTAAGGGCGTAGTTGTATTCGCAATAATCTTTAACTATTTCGTGCTTAACAAAATTGCATTCGTATATCTCCTTGAATCTTTTTGTCCTTTCAAAATGGCACCAATCTTTTAGATCACTACGATTATACAAATCGCAATTATCAACTTGTGGATGATCAATAGTTAATTCACCTTCACTGAAATTTTTATTGCAGTACAAGTTGTCTTGAGGCTCAGAATACCTGCAAGGTTTGCCATTAAATAGTGAACTAGCCACCTCCCCCAAACAGCTCCACCCGTAATCGCTCGGGAGAAGAAGTTCGCAGGCGGTTGGGTCGAGGAGGCGTATGTATGAATGCACTCGCTTCTATGCATATCACCGCTGTCAAAGCCTCCAAAGTACCATGTTTTGCGCAACAGTTCACACTCTTCCACAGATTCTTTTTCAGCCGCGATCTGTCCCATTCTCCATCCGGGTATGTTCACGTAATAACCAAACAACCAGTATACACCAGCCATCAGAGCGGAACCAGCAAGAAACAAAAGCGGTACTAATACAGGGCTAAGAACAACGATTATTAGAATTGCCAGAGTCTTTTTAGATAATTTGATCATAATAATGAGTTAGTTTTCAGGCTGGCATTAGAACAGCATCTCCATTAATGGCGTTGAGGGGCTGATAGTTAGTTTTGCCGCTGGAATCCTTGAATTCAACGCTTACAGGTTTTGCCTTGTGCCAAGTATGGCCTGTTTCATCTTTAGATTCATATGTCTCAACTTTAATTATTCCTTCATATCCGGAACCCCAGTATTCATTTTCCAGCGTCAGAGTATTGTAAGAATCTTGAGAAGGTTCTGTATTTGAAGCAGATGGAGGCTTTCCTTGCAATAATCTTTGAGGGCTGAACATTGTTGTTTCTCCCCCTGCCTTTCTTGCCGCCGCATCTGATATGAGAGATGAGACGGTTGTGACAGCGAAGTTATGAGCGCGGAAATCAGGCATATATCGCTGTAATCCGCTGTCAATGACAAAAGTATAGTCCGCGGACAGCGCTCTGGCGTTTGATCCGGCAGGACTGCTCTCAAAAGCCCATGAAATGTTGGATACCTCTTTGAAATCAATATCCGTGCTTTTTAATCTGTTGGTTATGATTCCATCGGCTGCTGAATCCATTGCTACAATGCTATTCACTTCGCCGAAAGATTGGCCAACAAAATACGCAACGTAACTTCCCCAGCTATAGCCAGCAAGGTTTATATTTTCTCCTTTGAATCCTGCGGCTTTTAATTGATTAGCAACCCAAGTGCCAACTGCAGGAGTCCAGTCTGCTCCGCCTAATGCAATGCTGTCGGCTGCATCTCTCCAGTCAACTGTTACAGTCTGGTATCCCATTGTCGTAAAGCTTCTTGCCAATTCTTCCATGGCAGCTGTTCTTTCACTGTTGTTCCAACCATGTATTGGAACCCACACAGGGAGGGAGGGGGTGAGCTTATTAACACCTCCGTCTTCTGGAGATGAAACATAATCATCATTTCTTTCATAATCCCCATTTGAATTTTTAACATATTCAGCTCTGCTCATGCTCACCTCAAACGTCTTCCCGCTCTCGGGAATTGAGATTCTGCCTTCAATCTTTTGGGTTGTG
>Ga0209211_10007276_pt1 | contig 15601 bp, 31 predicted proteins | sample RifGroA2_FD_183992 | JGI IMG/M metagenome (GOLD analysis project Ga0209211, IMG submission 183992) | Groundwater microbial communities from Rifle, Colorado, USA - Groundwater A2 (SPAdes) (version 2) | ecosystem: Environmental > Aquatic > Deep subsurface > Groundwater | place: Rifle, Colorado... | reverse complement strand
GCTCCTAACGGGCAAGCCCTTGAGGCGAACCACGCCATCCCCTGCCGCGAATGAGCGGGCTTCGCCCGCGCTGGTTTGAGCATCCCGCGCCGAGCCGACAGCCTACAGGCATGCCCGCGAGCGGCGGCGTCGTCAACAGGTTTCGCATGCGAAAGAATAAATTAACCTACTTGCTAAATTATAACCTACTAGGTTATAATGATCTCTATGGAAAAGAAAACCCCACACAGCAAATTGTCGGTCGTGAAATCGTTAGTTCAGGCTGGCAAGGTACGAACAACGCAATCAGCGCGAATCGGTGCTATCGACATGGGGTTGGATTTTCAAGGCATGCTGGATGTGGTTATAGCGCTTACGCCGGCAGATTTTTACAAAAGCATGACCACGCATGCAGACCACACGATCTGGCAGGATGTTTACCGGCCAAGGGCCGATGTGGGGGCGGTCTACTTAAAGCTGACCGTTGTTGATGATGTGCTGATCGTGTCTTTCAAGGAGCTGTGACCATGAAATGCCCTGTTTGCGGTGTAGCCGAACTCGTACACGACACCCGCGACACGCCCTATAGCTACAAGGGCAAAACCACTGCCATTACTGCCGTGACGGGCGATTTTTGCCCGGAGTGCGGCGAGTCGATTCTGACCGCCGCCGAGTCGGAGCGTGTCATGCGCGAAATGCAGGCGTTTGCGAAGCGCGTCAACACGGCAATGGTGGACCCGAGTTTCATCGTCGGTGTGCGCAAGAAACTCAATCTGGACCAGAAAGAAGCGGGTGAAATTTTCGGGGGCGGTGTTAACGCCTTTTCGCGCTATGAAAATGGCAAGACCCGGCCGCCGCTGGCGCTTATCAAGTTGCTCAGGCTGCTAGATCGTCACCCCGATTTGTTGAATGAGGTCAAGACGGCATGAGCGTTGATATGTCGGAAGAGGAAAAGGAGCGTTTGGCCACGGACATTAAAAGTCGGGTTTTGTGGGTGATTGATAGTGTGGCCTATAAGGGTAGCCGTTATGCTTTTCTTGAGGAAAGGACCGGGATTGCTGCGCGCAAGTGGAAAAATATGTGCAATGGGGTGACATCGCCTAGCGTTGAAATGCTTGAGCAGCTGGCGCTGATGAGGCCATGCTTAGCGGCGTGGTTACTTACTGGTGACGCCGTTGGTGACCAGGTGAGTCCTTGTCAGGGAGGTGATGTTGGCAACGCCGTTCTTGAGAGGTCGCTTGGACGCGGCCCGCGCTCCGCCGCGCCTACAGTTCTGATTGATGGAGTTGAGTTCGTTCCCCGTAAGGCTCCGAGGAAGGCGGCCAGCTGATTTGTGTTGGGGCGCCATTCACGCGGGGGGGATTTGCCTATACGGAAGCGTGGCGGGGTTGGCCTGCCGCATTTTCGTGAAGGGGTTCCCGTGAGTAGGTTGTCGCTTCTTTATGTCGGGTTGCTAGTTGCATGTCTTGGTGTGATGCGCTACTCGCCCAGGCTTGTTGCGCTGGGTGTTTTCCTTATCTGCTGCGCGGTCTAGCGCAAACAAAAGCCCCGCTCATGAGCGGGGCTTTTGCATTGCTGGTGGGGGCGGCTGTTTATAGTTCCAGCTGTTGAACCGAAATACCCAAGGCTGCGGCAATCTTTTCGCGTGTGACCGGTGTTAATTTGTTCGCGTCGCGGCGTTCGTGTTGCGCAAAACCGGGTTGGGTGATGCCCATGCGCTGCGCGACCTGCCCTTGAGACAGGCCGAGGTATTCGCGCCAGGCGCGCACGGGGGTTGTTCCTGTTGCCACGGCGCGCACAACCGAAATTGGTGTGCCTGTTTCAACCTTAATACTCATGGCCACGTATTCGTCATAAGGAATTTGCACAAAGGCCGGATGGCCTGAGCGGTCCCTGATGATTTTGACATTCTCTAGACGTGCATTCATAGCGGTATCTCGCTTCTGGTGTCAACTGTGACACGGTGTTAACTATAAGCCCCATATAAGTTTTTTGCAAGGTGCAATGGTGGAAATATATTTTTGGTAAACGGTTGACTATGTATTTGTGCAACCGTACAATTAAGCCACTTAGACAACGGATGTTTTGACATGATGAACGACCAGCAATTGCATCGTTTTGTTGATCAGGCCACGGCTGATGCCAGTCGCGCAATGGTGTCTATTGTCCAAGCGGCAGAGCACCACTTTGACGACCGCGTGGCCGGCCGCGCCGCCTTTCTGCACGAGGGTTTTACCCCGGAGGACCTTAAGGCGCTGCTGCATGAGCGAGCCGAGTTCAATCGCTACAAGCCGTTGATTTTGGCTGCTCCCCGTCTGCTGTTTGCGCTGGAGCAGGCCCAGGCAGCTTTGCCTGATGCGTGGGCTGCTGTGAAGTGCAACGAAGACTCCGACCTGCTTCGGCTCATCAACATGGTGAAGGCCGAGGCGAAAGAGGCATTCTTGTCGGATGGCGTCGCCGGCACCGCTGCGGCCTTGGTTGTATGAACGCCCGCTCTGAACCGGGGGCCGCCGTTCTGGCGGCCATCCCTCGGGAGGTTATTGCCGATGTCGCGGCCCTCTTTCCGCTGGCGGCGGAGGTTGGCATGCGCGAGGATCGACAATATTTCCGTGAGGTGATCTATGTTGGCCCCGATGTGCCGAAGCAAACGGCTGAACTGGTGCACTGGCTGCGGGCCGATTTGTCCTGCCGACAGAAGGGGTTGATTGAAGGCGTGCGGTACTACAACGCGCTGCTGCATGGTGATTTGTCGGTGATCGACGACAAGACCCTGATTTCCCGGTTCAAGCACAACCCGGGAAATGGTATGCACGTATCCCTAATGATGGCGAAGAATGGATTGTCGTTTGAGCGAACCATGATCAGCGTGTTGATGGACGAGATTGCGCATCTTGAGGGGGCGGGTGATGCCTGACGATCAAATGCCAGCACGGTCCGCGGAGGTGGCGGAGATGCTGGCCAGGGTGGACCCTGCGGCAATTCTCGCTGTCCTGGCCGGGTTTTCACCCGCCAGCGAGATAGGTTTGCGTGACAACTGGAAAGACCATGCCCATTGGTGGGATAGCGTCACCCGCGCCTATAAACTACCGAAAGACCCGCGCAAGCGGCTTGCCCGAATGCGGGAGGCGCTTACCTGTATGCAGGTTGAGTTGGCTCGTGACGTTCGACGCTACACGATTCTTTACAGCCAAGGGCCGGCCGGTCTGTCTGAATGGGATTTGTCCCAATGCTTGGGCATGGGGCGCGACCCGGTGGACGAATGGAAGTTTGCTTTGCACCTTAAGGATGCGCATGTCAGCTATCAGCGCACGCTGATTCACGCGATGATGACCGAGCTTGATTTAATGGAACAGTAAGGAAGAGACATGGCCCGCGCCCGCGACGTACAAGACAAGCTGGACACCATGACACCAGAGCGGGTGGCATTTATTGCTGCCATGTTTAGCGCCCCGGCCGATCTGCGGGGGAGCGACCGCCCGGAGGTGTACCGTGAGGCCATGCTGGCAGCCTTGCCACATGCACGAACCCGTCGCCATGAACGGCTGTCCCGGTTGCGCGAGATCCTCGCCAACTACCAGAAGACCTTGCAAGGAAACATGGCGCGTTACGGCCAATTGCGTCGTGATGGGCCGGCGATGCTGTCGGATTACGAGCTGGCGATTGATTACGGCCTCGATGTGGAGCAGGCCATGTTATGGACCCTGACTAGTTTGGAAAGCAGCATCAAGCACGATCTAACCAGAGTGCAAATCTTGATTGAAGAAATCCAGTTGATGCAGGAGGCGCTTTGAGGTCTGTACCGGAGTTCCCTTTTCGCGTAGCCGCTCGGGTCGGGCAGGATTGCCCGGCGTCTGACCAGATTCCACCGATGGAAATGGGCAAGGCGCGCTCATGGGCAGCTCAAGAGTTCCAGTGTGTTGCTGGCCCCCTGATGCGCCGCGCGATACTGGACGCGCTGGAGGCGCAGCAATGGCTGCTAGGGTGTTGCATGCGGCATCACCGCCACCTGAGAGCAGGCGGCCCGGAGGACATGCACGCGGCGCTCTACGCCCGCCACTGCAAGAGAACCCGGCGGGAGCTGTCGCGGGCAGCGGCGTACCGTCTGGCTGTGAGGGCATCTAGTGAGAGCATCGGCCGCTGCCGCGCGCGCTGCCTCGCTTTGATGGCCATGTTGGAGGACTGAAGATGCCCGTGAACCACGTCATTCCCGACATATTGGACGCACTGGCCAGGGTGGCCCCGGCGGAGGTGGCGGCCGTCCTGTCTGACTACCCGCCAGCCGATCAAATCCCGGCGGCCGATCTGGCGCAAGCCCTCGTGTGGCAAGAGGAATGTTTCAGGGGATTCAAAGTGCCCAGCTGCCCACGCCGCCGGAGGGCGTGGCTGGTCGCTGAATGGCTACCTGGCGAGCAGAAGCTATTGGCCCTCAATGTCCGGCGCTACAACGAATTGCGCCAACATGGCCCGGTTGGGCTTGATCAATGGGAAATGGGCTATGACGGCAGCTGGGACGGCAAGCCGCTCAAGCTGATGCCGAAATTGATTTGGTGGCTGAATGCCAGCCGCGAAGGGGTTGCAAAGTATAGGGCTCGCGTGGCGGTGGCCATGCTGGCGGTTGCCGACGCCGAGCTGGCCATTCAAGAACAGATTTTCGCCTAAGCCGTTGACCGTTGTGTCTTCTCCTCACCCCGCCTTGTGCGGGGATTTTTTTGGCAAATGCAAGGTGACACACAAAGTGAAAAACGGCTTTGGATTCAACGGCCGTCTTTGCACTTGCCGTGTCACTGACTCGCTAGGCTCTGACACGGTTACTGCAAAAACCAGGTGGCCGTGACATGGAACGTGCAACAGGTTGGCGGCTGTGGTCAAGGGTAAAACCCAAGCGCCACGGAACTTGCCGCCGAGCCAATCCAGTGTTTTGCATTATCTGCGTCACCGCTTTTTCACTTGCCTGACACGGATTTCACGTTCCGTGGCAACCACAGCAAAGGTTTCGCATGCGAAAGTGCAACACTTTGCAAGAATGCTTTGTAAACGGTTGACTAAGCCGAATGGAAACCGTATAATTAAAACACTTAGACAACGGTTGCGAAAGGAACGAATCATGGCTTTTGACGGCGCTACCACCATCGTTGGACCGGCCTATGTGCGTGAACTCAAATTCTCCAATGTTGGCCAGAAGCCTTACATCTATGTGGATGTGTACTTCGAAGAAGGCCGCAAGGAAGAAGAGTTCCGCCGTATTGGGCTGGTCTTCTTCGGTGATGACGCCAAGGCCATTGCTGAGAAGTTCGCCATCCTGGGCAAGTGCATGGTGAACATCGTTGGTCACATCGCCACCCGTCCCTACAAGGCGTCTGGTGACAAAAATGAGCGCGTTTCGACTGGCCTTGAAACGGTCATTGTGTCCGTAAGCAATATGCAAGGTGATGACTTCCTGAACCTTGAAAAGTCTCGTTTCGTAGCGTTTCGCTAAGTGATTACAACGGTTGAATAAAAGGAAAATTCATGGCTCTGGCAGATATTTTTGGCGAAGTAATTGCCGCTTACTCTCGCACCGACGCTATCGCGGACGGCGCTCTGATCGACGTGACCGAGGCCGCCGCCGCCCGGGGGTTCAAGGTGCCTGTCGCGCTTACTCGCGCCGTCTACGCTGATTGCGTACAGTGGACGGCTGCGGATACCGAGCGCAAGAAACTGTACCAGCAAGAGGACGGCCGCCTGGCTGATGTGCTTAGCATGGCGCGGATTGCCATCCGCACCAACCATCGGGATGTGCAGCGTGTTGTTTTTCGCGTGTGCCGCGTGCCGAATGCCGGCAAGAGTCGTGATGCGCAAACCATCAAGCTGGCAATGACCATCGGCCCCGGCGATGATCTTGAACCGGTCATAACCATCATGCGGCCCGAGGAAGATTGATGGCCTCCATTATCGACAGGGCTGCTGCCGTGCTGGCCGGCGAGGTTGACGTGCTTGCCGAGCGTGCCGGCAAAACAGCGCAGTGCTGCGAACTGCTGCTGCCCGATTCCGTCAGCGCTGCGCGCGCCGCCGAAGCTTTGGCCGCAGCTGGGCTTGCGGTGCAGCAGCTTGGCCAGTTTTCCAGTTTTGGCTTCCCGGTTGTGGGTGCCGCCCTTCCGAACCTGTAACCCGTGCCGGGCGGCATGCCGCCCGGCTTTGAGGAACTAGATCATGGCTACCAACTTTTGCCGGTGCTGCGGTAAGCCGCTGACCGACCCGGTTTCCATCGCGCTTGAAATCGGCCCGGTATGCCGCGTTACCCTGAAAATCAAGGAACTTTCCAACATGACCGCATCGCTATTTGGCCCTCGCTCCGACTATGACTATCGCGTTGATGGCGACGTGATAGCCATCACTGATAACGATAAGGGGCGCTCCGTCACCAATGATCTCGTTAACGTGCTGGCTGATCTTGCTGGCGAGGGAATCGACTTGTCGCAGTACAAAATCATGTACCGCGATACATCCGGTATTTGGGACGGTATCGGACACGACGGCGGGACTTTTACCGGCTTTTTCCCTCTGACCGAACATGATTATTTGACCGCCCGCGCCAAGCTCCTGGCGGTGACGGGGAAGGGCAAGCAGTGATCATCGCCAGGCCAGTGCTCCCGGGTGAGCCAGACCTATTGCCCGGATTTGAAGGGGCTACCCTCAAGCTGATAGGGGCGAACGGTGGCGAGGTGGCCCGCTATTCAGCCCCGTCCTCCGGCTGGACTCATGATGCCCTTGAGGCTCTTGAGCACGAATTCACCCTGTATCAATGGGATGCCTATTTAGGCGATCAGTGGATAGGCAGCTCAGAAGTCTGACCCTCCTCACCCGTCGCTTAGACGGGTTTTTTGTTGTCATGTCTTCCGGCATGGCGACCCCTTCGGGGCGGGCTGTCGTGAATCGAGCCTCGCCCAAAAGCCGGCGAGTCTCGCCCCTTCGGGCTTCCATCCCCTGTCGCCTTCGCGGCCTGCGGCCGCTGCGCGCTCCGCTTGCCTCTTGGGGCCGGCTGCGCCCGCCCCGCCGCGCTATCGCTTGGCATCCCCGCTGCTGGCCGGCTGTCGCCGGCAGAGGAGGGCGCAAGCGCCGCCGGCCGCCCCTGCTGCGCGGCGGCGGCCCGATAGGGGGCCACAGGGCGGCGCAAGCGCCGAGGGTGGCCCTAGCCCCTCCGGGGACGGCCTGACGGCCGTAGCGCGGCTTACCGGGGCTGGCCGGTGTGGTTCGCCGGCTTGCCCGGTGCGTTAGGAGCCGTTCGGTCGCAAGCCCTTTGTCGTACCCCGTCCGTCGCCCTGGAGCGTCAAGGGTGCGCATCCTCGCCCGGTCCCCGGCAAGCCGGGGCATGCGGCCTGCGGTTCGCCCCTTGACGCGGGCGACTCCCGGGGTATCGACGGGCTTACCGCGACCGACCGGCTCCTAACGGGCAAGCCCTTGAGGCGAACCACGCCATCCCCTGCCGCGAATGAGCGGGCTTCGCCCGCGCTGGTTTGAGCATCCCGCGCCGAGCCGACAGCCTACAGGCATGCCCGCGAGCGGCGTCGTCGTCAACAGGTTTCGCATGCGAAAAGAGCGAAATGCCACATATTATACGGTTGACTATATTTGGTAGTTAACTGATAATGCGGTTACTTAGACAACGGTTTACTTTTTGGAGGGGTGAAATGGATGACTTGTTTTCTTTCCCGCTCCCAAGTGATTCGCCCGGCGGTAATGTCGCACTGACGAGGCTGGTCGTTCAGTTGAAGGCCGGTAGCCTGGCAGGGGCAATGCTGGTGATCAAAGGGATGGGGGCGAGAGAGGTCGAACGGTTGATGCTTGATGCCGGCTTTTCCTCCGTAGGCTACCGGAGTGAAGATTTCTGGTTGCAGGTTCAGCAGCAGCTGGTAGAAGCGGCCAGGGCGCGGGTTGATGGGTGGGGTTTGAAGGCCATCCAAAAGAAATAAAGAAAACGGTTTACAAACTGTATTTATTCCATGTATAATAACTGCACAACGGTTGATCATGGCAGCAGCAAAACCCCTCAACATTACCAAGGAGGGCCGTTTTCGGCCAGATCGATATGAGCGAAAAAGAGAATCAAGTACGCATGGGTCGCCCCCCCCGCCTCGAAGGCAGCATGACCGAGGAGCAGTTTCAAGAGGCGATCAAGGGTAGTAAGGCTTCGAAGAAAAACCTTGATGCGGCATATAAGGTTTTGGTCGATGGTGAGTCAACAGAAAGCGTTGCGAATCTCACCGAAATCTCACGGCAGTATTTGTATCGGGTTATGAATGCTCTGTGGGATAGATTGACTGGCATTGAAGAAGTAACTGAGCGGCTACCGGCAAAGGCCGCTCAACTGGTCCGCGAATTGGCAGAAGCTTACCGATTGGGTGGCGCAGATGCTGATAAGAAGTTGCAAGAAATTCAGCAAATGACTGACCAGCTCAAGAAGGCGGCAGAGGCAATAAGCGGAGTTAAAAAGACTCTCAACTAGAAGAGGACTTTTCAAAAATGGCAATGAAAACGGTTGTAGTGGCAAATCAGAAGGGCGGCGTGGGCAAGACGACGACCGTTCGTGGTTTGGGCTTTCATGCGCTGGACCAGGGCAAGCGAACGCTGCTTATCGACTTGGACCCGCAACGGAACCTGACCAAAACCGCATTGGCTGTTCGTCAGCGCAATCTAGGCAATCAGCCGATTCCGGCCGATGCTTTGACCGCCAGCGGCCTGTTTGACAGCCAGGTGACAAGACAGCCTTTGGACTGCGGCAATGGCCTTTTCCTGATCGCGGCTGACCGTGATCTGGTGGACGTGGCAAAACTCCCGCTGGAAACGATGATCAATCCGCGTACGGTTTTGGCGCGCTTCAAGCATGAGTTCGATGTGGCGTTCATCGACACTGCCCCCACGCTGGGCCAGCCGCTGTATGCAGCGCTGATCGCTGGTGACTGTGTGGTTTGCCCCTGCGACATGGACCAAGATGCTATCGACGGCCTGACCGATCTTTTCGAAGACATCACCCGTGTTCAGCAGCTCTGGAACCCCGAGCTTGCGCCGCTTGGTGTGCTGGCTACCAAGGTAAATTCCCGCCGCTCCTTTGACGTGAAAAGTCTCAAGGCGATGCGTGGCCAGCTAGGCGACCTACTGATTGATACGGTTCTGTACGAGCGGGCCGCAACCAAATACGCAAAGCATCATGCGGTTTGGTATGCGCAACGCGGAGAGAGCCATATGCGGGCAGCCCAGGAAATGCGCGCCGTTTGCAGTACCATTTTTGACAAAGCCATGATTTAAGGAAAAACAAATGTCCAAAAATAACCCTCTTGAGCTTGGCTCCCTGTCCAGTATTGCAAAAATGGCTGTAAAAAAGCCGGTTTCAGAAGGTGAACGCTCGTTCATGGCTCTGAACAAGCTCAAGCCTGACCCGAATCAGCCTCGCAAAGAGTTTGACCCCGTTTATATTCAGGAACTTTCTGACAGTATCCGAGAACATGGTGTTTTGAAGTCCATCCGTGTTTCTCGACAGCCGGACCCGGCGGATGGGCTGCATATTATCTATATGGGTGAATGTCGTTATCGCGCATCTCTGCTGGCCGGCAAAGAAGATATTCCCTACGAATTTGATGATAATTACGACCCTTACGCTCAAGTTGTAGAAAATGAAAAACAACGTCCTTTACGTCCTCATGAATTGGCGCTGTTCATCAAGGCGCGCAAGGCCGAAGGTCATACCTATGCGCATATGGCGCAGAAGCTGACTATCAAAGAAAACAGGGTTGCCAAGTTGGCAGCGCTGATTGACTGGCCTTCCCATATTGGCGGCCTTTACTTTGATGGTATGACTTCCGACGTTGAAACCCTTTATATGTTGGTTACGCTGAATAAAGAGTATCCGGCAGAGGTGGAGGCATTCTGCAAGAAAGCTCGCGCTCCTGAAGATGTTGGCCGCGTTGCCGTCAAGGCATTGAAGACGCGCATTCAGGAAGAAAAGGTACGTCAGCAGGCTGACAGCGATCGTCAGGCGCAGCAGGCCCAGCAGCCCGCCGCCGCCGGCCAGCAGGAAGCCCAGCAGCAGGCCCAGCAGCAGGCCCAGCAGCCCGCCGCCGCCGGCCAGCAGGAAGCCCAACAGCAGGTGAAGCCGGAAGCTGACACGGCCAGCAAAGGGGGGGGAACCCCGAAATGGCTTGAAGAACAGCGCAAGCGTGATGCTGACCGGGCTGCGCAACAAGGTGCAGCCCAACAGCCCGCCGCCGGCCAGCAGGAAACTGCTGCCAGTTCGGCAATCCAGGCGGAGCCCATGCCGGGGGCGGAGGAAATGAAAGACGGACCCCGGGTGCTGGTGAAAGTGTTTGGCAAGGAAGCTTACTTGTTGCTGGATGCCTCTTGCGAATACGGGTTTGCGCGAGTTGCGTTTACTTCCGGGGTTGAGGAGGAGGTTCTGGCCGAAGACCTTGAGGTGCTGGCTATCGTTTAAATTTCGCATGCGAAACCCCGGCCTAAATGGCCGGGGTTGGCCGCTTGCCTGATACGGGGATTGTTTGAAAAGAACCCCGGCTAGTTCCCTGATCGTTACCGGTTACGCCGGTAACAGTGAGTTGATTGCCACAACCGTTATTCGCCCGGCTCCGTGCCGGGCATTTTTTTAACTGGCCACCAGCGCCTTGCTGCAATTGCCGCAAATAAGGTTGAGCGCCCGCCCGCCCCAGGCATTAGCTCCGCATCCTGGGCAGGTGTACTTGCGTTTGTAGGCTTTTGGCAGCTCGCCCGAACCTTCCACGGTTGCTCCCTCCGGCCCCTCTATTTCCAGCGTAGCGGCCGAGCTGGTGGTGCTGGCGGGCGACGTGCTGGCCACGTCGTCAGCCCCAGGCTGGCTGGCCTGCTTGGCCCGTAGCGCGGCGATGTACTCGGGTGGGGCATACCGATCAAACCAGGACAGCGTAAAACCCTCTGTCAGTAGTGCGTTGCATGCCCTGTCAAACGGCCCGCCCGGGATGATGTAGTGCGTTATATGCTCGCCCGTGCGCGCGCCGCCGGGTTCGCCGGTATTCGATGGCATCAGGCCGATGGACTCCATCTTGTCCGCCCATTCTTTGTTGTGATACCCCCGCCGGCCAGGCTGGCCAAAGTGAAATTGCCAGACGTGGCAAGACTCGTGCGTGAGGGTGCTTAGGGTTTCTCTGATGGTTCTGACCCCGAAGTAGGCCGGATTCATGGCAATTTCGGTGGCTTTCTGGCCTTGTGAATCCCGGTTGGCAAACCGAAGCCGGCTACAGTAGCCCCTCGCCCCTTTCTTGCGCTGCAATGTGATTATCACCGCTGGCAGCTCGCCATCAAACAGCAGCCGGTTGAAGTGGTCGTATGCCTGTTCCAGCTCACCATAGACCTGACCCGTTGGACGTGTCATGACTCCTCCTTTTTTGGATGGTACGAACCAATTATAAACGCATAATCAGGTCGTTACAAAAAACGACCGTTATTTGGCACGTTGCTATTGCTTGGTTGCGCTATGACTTTTTGTGCCAAAAAACCTGCAAAACCGTTATTGTCACGTAACAGTCATAGCGAATAGGTTTTTCGGTACAAAATGGCAAATCTGATCTACTGCAGGGTGTCAACCAGTGAGCAGACCGTGGCCAATCAGATCAAGGAAATCACGGACGCGGGTTACGAGGTTGAAGACGAGTTCATTTTTTCGGATGAGGTTAGCGGGGCGACCCCGTTTCTACAGCGGGCTGGTTTTCAGCGACTGCTTGCCCAATGCCGGCGGCGCGACACCCTGATTGTCAACAAGCTGGACCGCCTGGGGCGTGATCAACTGGATGTGCAACAGGCTATCCAGGCGTTGCAAGAAAAGGGTGTTGGCATCATCGTTTTGCAGCTTGGTAAGACCGATCTAGCCAGCAGCGCCGGCCGCATGATTGTGTCAGTGTTGGCTGCCGTGGCTCAGATGGAGCGCGATCTAATACGAGAGCGAACCCTGGCCGGTTTGGCCAGGGCGCGGCAGGAAGGGCGCAAAGGTGGTCGGCCGAAGGTGGTGGGCTCTGACCGTGGTGGGTTGATTCTGGATTTGCTGAGGGGGGGTGAGAGCGTGCGCAGGGTTGCTAGGCAAGTTGGTTGTAGCCCGACGACCGTGATGAAAATCAAAAAAGACAACGGTAATATATAATAGTTTGAAAACGGTTGACTTTAAAAGGCCGGCAGCATAAAATGGGTGGGTGATTTACAGGAGAGGTCGCCAGAAATGCGTCGTTTATTCTTGTTCTTGAAGCTGCGCCTCGCTGGGCGATGCTGGGCGGTAAAGCGCTTTAATGTGGCAGGTGCGCCGGGCTTCACCGTTTACATGCGTGCTACTCGCCAGGTGATGGGGGCTGGCCTGCGCAAAGCCGATGCTGATGCGCTGTGCCGAAAACTGAATGCGAGACTGCATTAACTGATCGGAAAACTGGAGGCAACCATGAGCGCTTACTCCGAAAACATGCGCGAGAAGGTCGTGGCCATCGCTGAGTGGCTAGGCTATCACCATGAAGATATTGCCTACGGCCTGCGTAGTGTGGCCGATGCAGAAAAGCTCTACGACTACTGGCAGGCGAGGGGTGATCTGCTGCCGGAGTTCTGTGATTGCGAGACTGATGATCCTGCGGTGGACGTTCGCCAACGCCGCATCGCCGCACTGGGTTATGACCCGCTGGTCATTGTGAAGAAGGGCCAAAATCCTGCGCCAAAACTCAACAAGGCGTCGGAGGCGCTGCGCGAAGCCGAGAAGCTGCTAGGCAGTGTGGCGTTTGTTGCCAAAGAGGGCGACACGAAACGTCCTCTGCGTTTGATTCGCGCCGCACTCGCGGCTACTGCTAGCTAGGTCGGAAATGCCATGACTAACAAAGCCCAATGTGCCACAGCAGCCGAACGCCTGCTTGGCCGGGATCGCTTACTATGGGTGATCACCGTTTTAGCCTTTACCCTATTACTTTTGTTGCGTCTTGCCATTGACTATGGATACCTCCCACTAGAACCAGTCATATTCACGCTGAAGGCGTCGCTGTGTATTGCTGCACTGGCTTGCCTTAGACTTGTTCTGTGGGTCGATATTTCGCACATGAAGCAAAAGCAAAAAATAGGAGAGATGGTGGAGGCGTTGAAGAAAAAACAGCTATGACTAACGCTTCCCCAAAAAACGAATAATTCTCGGAAAAACGAAAGCAAAGAAAAATATGGCAACCAAAGTAAGAGCACGAAAGATTATTCAAATTCAAGCAATTCGTTTCAACGGCGTGCCTGACGAGCGAGGCCAGTCCGCTCAGAACACAGAACTCGTTGCTCTTTGCGATGATGGAACTATCTGGACTCGCACATCAACTCTTGATGGTGAATGGTGTCCTGTCGAGGGTATTCCGGATGATGATCTGAGGTTTGAGGCTTGGCAACAGGATCTGATCGTCTTCATGACAACGCATAAGCTTTATCAGAAAGGTTTCGTTGAGCGATTTACTAGCGAAAACCTAAACTGGCTCCAAGCCCGATTCAGTGAAGGGGCTTCCATTGAAGAGACGGAAGTGAAGATCAAAGAACTTTTAGGTGCTTGACTGCCATCGCCAGCAGAAAGACAAAAGGAGAAGTGAATCATGCAGATGACTAAAATGACTTCGGATTCTTGGGTTGACAGAAACCAGCGTTGGATTGCCCCTTTGATGGCAAGCATTATGCTGATGTTGGTATTGCCGCTGCTTCAATCTCTGTCCACCTCCGCGCAACCGATCAATATCCCTTCTTGGGCAAACAAGCTCGCTCTCGTTGCAAGCTGTATCGGTTTGGCAGTTAGTGGGCTCCAGGCTCGGCTGACGGCCACGCTGTCCGCCCAGCTTCTTTGTGCTGCTGCCGTGCTGGCTGGTTATGCAATGGCGGTTTTCCTGCTTCTAAAGATGCTCGGCATCTGACCGACGAAGCCTGCTGGCCGTTGCTGGGCGAGCCCCGGCAACAACGAGCAGACTTAACCGGGTTTCGCATGCGAAGCCAACACGCCGGCCTGCTGCCGGAGAGGAGACTGAAGATGACCGCAGAGCAAATCAAGGCAAGAGCCAATCAGTGGAATGACCTGCAAGTTCTTGCCAGCGATGCTGACCTGGCAGGCAAGCCAGCTGAGGCAGAGAGGCACCGTGCACAAGCTCAGAAAATTGAGCAAGAGCTGGAGGCTGCCGGTACAAACATCCGTGTCGTAGTGTGCCTCTGACACCCCGAAAATTTCTCATGACAACTACTGTCGCGGTAGCTATGCCGTCTCTTCTTGAACTCATGGTTAATGCCCGGCTCAGCACGCATTTGATGGGGCTTGAAATCTTGCTGGATTGTGTGGGCACAGAGGCTTTTGACCGGCACCGTGGCGACGCATGGGGTTATGCAGAACAAGCCGGTTTCCTTTTGGTCGGAGCCGCTATGAGGAAGCAGCCTCGCGGCACCGCCCGCTAGTTGGTGATGAAGTTTGGTTCTCACTCTGATATAGACGCGTTCATGAGGTTTTCATAATGCGCCAGGTACTAAGCTCTATTGTTATGCTCTGCATTTCCTTGGGGATTATTGCGCTTCTATTCATACCATTTACAAATGTTGGTTCGGTAGCGATACCGGCTGAGTGGTGGATAGGTAGTGGCACTGCTGTTTTTCTCTGCATAGCCATTCTGTGGCTGAAGTCCTAATTTGTTACTGAAAGGTGCTGTATGAAGTCCACTATTGAAGCGCTTGAAGCGCTGTTTGCTTTCCCTTTGGTCCGTGGCTTGCTTGATCAATCTGTCACGACCATTTGGGCCGAGCAGCAAGACGATGGTAATCACATCAAAGTGCGCAATGTCCCGAAAGGTCCGGTGGCTCCTGCCTCCTCCGCTGATTTTGGCTCGCTCGTCGCAGCCATCAGGCAGGTGCTTTCCGGTAGCGACTCTCTTGATGTGACCGTCAATCAGGTGAATGTCATGATTACTCGCGTGGACGTAGTGGGTGGCACGGATTGTTGGGTGATGACTACCGCGAAAGCATCTGGCGCAGCCGTTTTTCAGCCTGTTCTGACCGTAACCATCTGAGTGTCTTAGCCTGGGCGTCTTGATTGGCGTCCGGGCGGGCTGTCGTGAATCGAGCCTCGCCCAAAAGCCGGCGAGTCTCGCCCCTTCGGGCTTCCATCCCTGACGCTGGCGCCGTCCCGGCGCTGGCCAGCTGGCAGACGCTGGCTGGCAATGAGCGTGCTTCCCCACAATCCCACGAGCCCCCCGCGCCCGGGCGGCTGCCCACCCCGCGAGGGCGTGGACAGCCTGGCGCGGCCGCCGGCTCTTGCGCCACTTGACGGGCGCGGCCGGCGACGTTGGGGGCTGTGGACTTGCTGGACAAGCCCGCGCCATAGCGCTGGCGGTCGGTATCCCGTCCTGCCGGCGCCACGGCCTCACAAGGGCCATAGGCGGCCGTTCTGGCCGCTCGATGCGCCAACCCCACCCCGAAATCAAAGGCAACGGCCTGACGGCCGTAGCGCGGCTTGTCGGGGCTGGCCGGTGTGGTTCGCCGGCTTGCCCTGCACGTTATCCGCCGTTCGGTCGCAAGCCCTTTGTCGTACCCCGTCCGTCGCCCTGGAGCGTCAAGGGTGCGCATCCTCGCCCGGTCC
>Ga0209211_10007275_pt1 | contig 15603 bp, 11 predicted proteins | sample RifGroA2_FD_183992 | JGI IMG/M metagenome (GOLD analysis project Ga0209211, IMG submission 183992) | Groundwater microbial communities from Rifle, Colorado, USA - Groundwater A2 (SPAdes) (version 2) | ecosystem: Environmental > Aquatic > Deep subsurface > Groundwater | place: Rifle, Colorado... | reverse complement strand
TCAAGCCCCCCAGGATTCTCACAAAACTTGAGTACCGGGCGCTTCGGGACGCCTGCCGGGGCGACGGGCGAACCCACGCCATCGTCGAACTTTTCCTCCAGACCGGCGTCCGGATCGGTGAGCTTGCTGCCCTTACGCTTGAAGATATCAAAGAAAACGAACTCCATGTTGCTGCCCAAGAAGGACATGCAGCCAGAAATGTTCCGCTTAATAAGGCCGCCAAAGAAGCCCTCACCCGCTACATGGAGGCAAGAAGCGCCACCGCTGAAAATAAATCCTTGTTTATCACCAAAACCGGCAAAGCGCTCCTCATCCGCAATATCAGAACCGCCATTGATCGGTATTTTCGCGTGGCAGGCATCGACGGGGCGAAAGTTAATGATCTGCGGCATACCTTCATCGCCCACCACCTCATGGCCGGCACCCCGATTACGTCTTTAAGCAAACTCGTCGGCCACAAACGCCTCTCGACCACTGAAAAGTATCTCGAGCTTGTGAAAGACAAACAGGTGGAGAACGTCAAACTAGAGGAGCTATAAGGTCGGCTTCTTCTCTACTCCACGGAGAGTAAATAGTTGGATTCTTTTTTAGATCCTTCAAAAAGTCTTCCCACCTCATCCATCTCCATCCTTCTACTTCCTTCTGATCCGGCGTGGGGTCAGTATCGCAATATCCCACCAACACAGGACAAACTTCGTTTTCCACGATACCGTTTTTATCAGCAAATCGATAGCAATACGGCGCGATTTCCTTAATGTCTCGTAATTCATAATTCCTAATTCCTAATTCCTGATTCAATCTCCGCAGCGCGGCGTCTTTCGCGCTCTCCCCCGGCCCGGGATGGCCGCAGACGGTGTTGGTCCAGACGCCCGGGAACGTCTTCTTCTTTGAGGACCGTTTTGTGAGAAGTAATTCGTTTTTGGAGTTAAACAAAAAACACGAAAACCCCCGGTGGAGGGGAGTGTTGGTCGTATGGACGCTCTCTTTGGAAGCCGTCCCAATCACGTGATTCTGTTCATCAACGAGGACAACAAGTTTTCCCATTATTATTAATCTTGATAATTCTTTTGGCCAGTTTTTAACAATATATTGATTATTGCCAACTCCATAATGGATATCAGCGGTTACGACTATGTTCACCTACAATTTCTCCTTCTACAATCTTGCTCTTACTTGCCCTGAGCGGAGTCGAAGGGTCAAAATCAGGCAGACGCGATCCTTTTTTGGGCTCTTGGTTTTTCATCATCTTTTTAAAAAGATAAAAAAGTACGAGAGGCACAATGGATAAAAATATTTTCCTGATGATGACAAATGGAATCATTGACGCAGCTCACCCAAGATTTCTCCCAATTTCTTTATCTCCTCCCCATACCTTGCCCAATCTCCTTCTCTTTGGGCGCGGGTGGCAGTTTCATAGCTTTCAGTAGCCTGTCTCAGGAGACCTTCTTTGGTCGTATCAGCAGGAGCGGGTGCAACAGGTGTTTCTCCGGGTTGTTTGGTTTGCCCCCCAGTACTGCCGAAGATTTTAGAAAGACCAGCTTCTAATGTCTCTTCCATGGCAATCTTGTTCTCATAGGCCACAATGATACGTTTGAGTTCTGGAATCTTTCCTACATCAGCCTTCAAATAGAGTGGTCTTACATAGACAAGAGATTCCTCTATCGGAATAACCAGAAGAGGACCCTGAATGACCTGGGATCCCCGCTGATCCCAGAGGGAAATCTGTCTTGATATCTCCGCATCCTGATTTATACGGCCAATCACCTGTTTGGGACCAAAGATGAGTTTTTGTTTCGGGAACCGGTAAACCAGAAGTTTCCCATAAAATTCCTTGTCATTCCTGGCTACCATCCAGGCCGCGAGGTTGTCTTTGGCACGCGGAGTAAAGGGGAGCATCAGGATATACTCTTCTTTCTTTTCTCCCGGCAGTTTCATGATCATGTGTCTTGGAGTCATTGCCGGAATGCTGCCAGTTGTGCCTTTTTCTCCTTCGGTAGCGATAATTGGTATCTCCCATTGGTCTTCTTTGTTGTAGAAAATCTGCAGGTCATCCATGTGATAGGTGGTATAGATGGCAGTTTGGAGAGTAAAAATGTCTTCCGGATACCGTAAGTGAGAAACGAGATTTTTGGGCAGATCAGAAAGAGGACGGAAGGTTTTAGGAAAGATCTTGACATACGTGTTGATAATAGGATCGTCCTTATCTGCCTGATAAAAGGTAACTGTACCGTTGTAAGCATCGATAACAATCTTTACCGAGTTTCTGATGTAGTTCACCCTATCGCCGTTAAGAGGTAAAGGCTGTGAATACGGATAGAGGTTACTTCCCGTATACGCATCGATAATCCAGTAAATTTTTCCATCGGCAACGACGGCATAAGGATCTCGATCTAACGTCAAAAATGGGGCAATTTTGGCAACTCTTTCTTTGATATTGCGATAGTAAAGAATCCTACTCTCACGGGTAATATCGTTTGATAAAAGCAGTTTGAGTGAGCCAAGGCGTATGGCATAAAAAAGACGCCTGACGGGTGAATTTATCTCTACGCCTCCCTGACCCTCGTAAATGGTATATACATTTTCTTCTCCTTTGGGATAGTCAAATTCCTTGGATTTAGTTTTGACATATACGTAATCATTGGATAGTTCTCCGAAATAAATTTCCGGACGGGTGACCGTGAGTTCTTTAACATCTGATTTTGGCGGCAGGTCTTTGACAAAAAGGACAGGTAAGCCTTCGGCTGTTACCTGATTGACCGGTCCTGCCGCAAGACCGTATCCGTGGGTAAATGTCAGTCTTTCGTTTATCCAGCTTCTGTTGGGAAGGCTTTCTGATGCCAGTTCGCGAAGCGAAAGCATGACCTGGCGGACTTCTCCATCTATGGTATAGCGATCATTATCTACCGAGGCAAACTCGTAGTAAGTCCTTATTTCCTGGATTTGGGAGAATGTAGAAAGAAGAGGAGCTCTGTCCCAAAGGCGGACGTTTTTGATGGTAAGATTATTGTTGGTAATATCTGTTGCGGTTAATGGCTTATCCCCTGAAATTTCCCGCTCTTCAATCTTATCCAAACCAAAAGCGTGACGGGTGGCGGCAATATTGTTTTTTATAAACGGCGCTTCCTTGGCAAGCTCATTGGGAGCAACGATCAGCTTTTGAAAAATAGACGGAACAACTCCCTGCGCCAGTCCAACCAGAAAATAAATGGTAACTGCTCCCAATAGAAGAGAAGTCTTACCGCTTATTCCCCAATACAGACAGGCAAAAGAGGCAAAAGCTATTGCCAGGATAGATACCCGAAGAAGCGGAACCATGACATTTACATCGGTAAAGACTGCTCCAAAGACCGGTCCGCTCTGGCTAGTGAGAAGCTTAAACAATGAAAGATACGTACCTACGGCTATTGTTGCTAAAAAAAGAGAAAGAAGAATTCCGATATGGATTGGCGCATGCGGACGTGTTTCCTTATGCTTGCCTTCTTTTAATACGGGTAGACCTAATTTAGAGAGTTGGGATCCGCCAAGTTTACCCAATAAGCCTGATATGTTCAGGTTACCCCGCAACAGATACACAGCACCACAACCAATTAGGGAGAACAGAACTAGAGTCCGGATAAGCCCTAATCCAATATTGAAGACCGGAAGGGAGAAAATATAGAAAGCAATATCTTTGTTAAAAACAGGGTCAGCAGCTCCAAAGGAACTGCTGTTGATAAACTTGAGTACCTCCTGCCAGCTGCTGGCGGCAATGAGCCCAAAAAATAAGGAGACAACGAGACAAATAATAATACCCAGTTTCTTCACCACCCGATGGTCAAGGGTTATAGGTTGACCTGCCAAACTTTCCGGAATGATTGCCAGCCATGGGATTTTAGAGGAGACCGCTACAAGAAAATTGATCAGGAGAAATATGAAAGCAATAATCGAAACCGTCAAACCCAATACCACTTTTGCCACTAAAGACGTGATAAAAATTTCCGTGTATCCGACTTCAGAAAACCACCACCAGTCAGTGATCAAGGAAACAGTGCTTGAAAAGAAGATAAAAGCAATAACTGCTATTCCTAAGAATGCCCGGGAAAAAAATTTGGTGAACTTCATAAAACCGACCAATCTAGTCTTGGCCGGTTATAATTCCTGCCTGCCGGCAGGCAGGGATGATGGTTCAAAGCGCAAAGATGCTAGTTGGTTAGACCATCCATCCTTTTGCTCCGCATCACCCAAGGCGATGTTAGACTACTGTGTAGTATAACATAAATTCTTGTTTTTGCAACGCTGCCCCCAGTAACCGTTCACGAGTTAGCAAAATGTCGTCATCGCGAGGCCCGCCGGGCGGGCCGTGGCGATCTCTAGAGCTTGCTTCGCAAGCCATTTAATTCATCCTTGACATTTAGATTATCTTAAGATAATCTTTATGTATGAATACGCAAACCATATCCATGAAGACCCTGCGTGAAGATTTCTCCCAAGTGATCGCTGCTATGGAGATGGGCCAACCACTCACGCTTCTTTATCGATCAAGACCGCTTGCCGAAATCAGACCCGTAGCACAAGCCAAAAGAGGACTTCGCTCGTTTACGAAGCAACAGCTAAAGCAATGGGTTACCGCCGATAGGCTCACGGTCCAAGAGCAATCCCAAATCGATGCCATCATTAACGATCTTCCTTGATGCGTCCGTTATCCTCTCCGGACTCGCCTCTCCCGCAGGCGGGTCGGGAAAACTATTGCAGGCTTCCAGACAGCAAAAGCTGAAACTGCTCACAACGCCGCTCGTCATAGAAGAAGTCGCCCGACACATAGAGAAACTCCACATCGCTCCTGGCCAACTCCATCGTCTTCTTTCAGATAAAATCGTGCGGATCATACCTGACCCCAACGAGGGAACGATCCAAAAATTTCGTCGGATCACAAAGGACCCCGATGATGCCCATGTTCTTGCCGGAGCCGCGCTGTCCGGCGCAGACCTGCTGATTTCATTGGATAAAAAGCACATATTGGCTCCTAATGTAGGAAGAGCCCTTCACCCCATGTCCGTCAAATCCCCCAAGAGCTTTTGGAGAGGATTGCAAAAAAATATATAATGTGGGGCTGCTTGGGATCGGACCAAGGACATCTACTTTATAAGAGTAGCGCTCTACCGCTGAGCTACAGCCCCGTGATCGGATTGTATCAAACCCGAAGGAGCCTTTCCATTTCAGTCTCTATCTCAATGGCGCGCCTTTTATTCTGCCCGAAGATGATGTACTGCATTTGTCCCATCTCCAGCATATTTTCGGAAACCAGGACGACCCCTTCACGCGACTTTTTGTCAAACAACACCGGCCCCAGTACTCCAAGAAGACCAACAAAAGTATTCCGTTTTCCTTTGGGTAACGGATAGGTATTACACGAAAGAGTATACGTCTCATACATAAACTCGCGGCCGAAGAGCCGGCTGGCTACCGCGTAGACGTGGGTCCCGCCGGTACGCCGAACATTAGACTCGGTCACAAAAAGTTCTCCCCCCCGGCCGGCCACAAAGTCCACGTCATAATACCCACGATACCCGGCTTTGGCGTACTGCTCGCCTACAAAAAATCCCGTATCTATGATCTGCGCCTCCACGTTATCCGAAACCACACTGTGATGGATCTCTACTCCGCGAAATGCGCCTTGGGGGGTCATCCGCATCCCGCAGTAGTAAAGAAATTCCACTTTCCCGCTTTTTTGGACTTTAAACTCGACATTGGGAAACCCGCCGCCGACGCCAAAATTAGCTGGAATATAATCCTCAATGACGATCGGAAACCGGTCCCAAAAGACGTCTTTAGAGAGAATGTCGCGGATTTTCTCGCGGCATACACTGTATTGTTGAGGCAACTGCCCGGGACGGAAAATGAGTACCCCGCTTCCGGAGTGTCCTTTGTTGGTTTTGATAACGACCCCGTCTCTGGCAACGTATTTGTTTGCGGCAATTCTCGCCGCGTCATCAATTCCGACGCAAAACAGGCCGTCAGGCATACGCAGGTCCGGTTCTACCGCCCCACTTTTTTGCACAAACTGCCGGATTCCGGATTTACTGCCGAAAAAGTTAACGATCCAGGAATCTTCCTCTTTAGGAGCCTCCGGCGTATTGACCCGTATCCCCCGCTCCCGCAATACCTGGATAAGCCGCAAAAACTGTAAAGATGTCGTATAGGAAAGGATGGTCAGCGATTTGTTTTCTCCTGCAGCCGTGACGAACAATCCCATGATCTCTTCGCTTCGCAAGATATCCTCACAAATTTCCCCCGTGTGCTTGGGAGGCACGACCACCCGGGCATTGGTGATATTCATAATCTGTTGGTAGTACGCAAGGTATGCGTCGCTTACTGGACGTGGCAGAACACAAAGGATCCCGCCGTTTGGAGCGACGGCAAAAATATCGCGGTCCCCCAGGTGCGCGTTATCCTCGATTTCAAACTCAAACATCCGTTTATCGGAAATCGAGGAAATGAAGGGCCACACATCCTCGGACATGTTGGCGATATAAACGGTAATTTCATCACCCATGATACTCAACAATAGCTTAGTTGCAGAAAAAGTAAAGAGGAGAATTTATTTTAAAGCCTCGCCCGCTGGGCAATCTCGGCTTCCACCAGTTCGCGGGAGCGGCCATATTTAAGACGAGAGAGTTGGACGATGGCTGCAGCCACCTGCGGGTTTCGTAGAAACGTTACTTTCTTCATGTCTTTCGTCATGTCCATACTGAAGGATTTGACCGGCTCGTTGTGGACCGTCGTTTTGACATACGCGTTAAAACGGTCAATATTAATGAGATCTGTTTCGTTAAAGGTGGGTTGAAATTCATGCTGCAAATAGTTGGCATCCGTCACGCCGACGCGGAAAGAAACAACCGTTCCCACGTTGCCAAATACCGCGTTTTTGACCTCCTCCTCCATCTGGCCGATAAACTGGTTGGCGACGATTAAATTCAAGCGGTACTTCCGGGCTTCAGAAAGAATCTGGGCAAAGTCCGGGGTTGCAAAGTTTTGAAACTCGTCAACATAGAGATAAAAATCCTGGCGTTTTTCCTCGGCAATCTCCTGCCGACTCATGGCAGAGATGAGGATACGGGGGACGAGAATCAGTCCAAGGAAGTTGCTGTTTTCCTCGCCCAATTTCCCTTTGGCGAGGTTGACCAAAAGGATTTTTCCCTCGTCCATGACTTTCCGAAAGTCAAAGCTTGATTCGGACTGCCCGATGATATTCCTTATGAGTTTATTGGTAACAAACCTGCCGAACTTACTGACGATGTAGTCAAGAACCTCGGATTTATGAAAATCCGCGGTCTGGGCAATTTGATCCGTCCAATAACGCCGTACAATCGGATCTTTCACCAATGGAAGGAGCGACTGCACAAAGTCAGGCCGCTGCAGGGTCTGAACCACCTCAATAAATGTCCCGTTGGGGATAGCCTCCATGACGGTAAGCATTGCGTTTCTGATCGCATGCTCAAACCTGGGACCAATAATGCCGGTTTTCATTGGATCAAAGAGCTTGTACATGAGGCCAACGATTGACGTTGCCACGAAATGCTTCTGAAGTTCTGTCTGTGCTTCAAGGAGGTTAAGGCCCACAGGCCGCTCGGAATCTCCGGGGTCAAAGTAGATAACGTCCTCTGCCCGTTCCGGTGGCATGCGGGCAAGAATATTTTCAACCAGATCACCGTGAGGATCCACAACAGCGAGCCCGCGGCCGGCCACAATGTCCTGCATCACCATTTCTTCCAACAGTTGGCTTTTCCCCACGCCGGTTTTCCCAATGATATACATGTGGCGCCTCCGGTCGTCTTCGCTTACGTAAATCGGCCGGTCCTGACCGCGGTAACGGGAAATTCCAAGAAATAAACCCGCGGTGGGAATTTGTGCCGGAGCGGGGGCGCGCTTTGCATTCAGCCAAAAAATGTGGGCCGTCTCAATGGATTTATTCGGCAAATGAAAGATAGTCGCCAGTTCATCGGTAGAAAGGACACTGTACTGCGGGAGAAGCGGCAAATTGATGACCGGAAAGTACCGGTAGATAAAATCCACCATGAACAGTTGTTTTATGGGAAGTTTTACTTTAGTAAAATGATTATGATCACTGGCAAACTGTTCGAATGCTCCGACTAAGTTTTCCAGATGCCGCTTTGCAGATTCCTGACTCGGACTGGAAATAACGAGCCGTACCACCGTGTTAAAACCGGGTTTACTCACTTTGCCTTCAATAGCCTCGAGTGCTTTGGGGTCAATTTTAAAGCTCGCTTTCTCAGGATTAGCCTCGTCTTTTTTGACTTTAGAGATATATCCCCTCCCCATTTTCCTCCATTTGCTGTCGGCCGGTTGAATAAGAATTTGGACTGCCGCACCCTCCCCATCAGCCATTTTGGCAAGGACTGAGGTGATCGAGGAAAGCGGATCCACCGGCAAATCCCGGTAGATACGGATCGGAAAATAGTTGGAGCTTTTGAGTTTGAGCGCGGCAAAAGCAACTTTGCCGGTTTGGGAAAAAATACTGTATTCATCCACTTCGCGGATATCCGCACCGCTATAGCTTCCGTGAATCTGCTTTTCCACGTAATCCATGAGCCGCCTCGGGACGGAAACGTAGAAACGGATATCTTCGCGCTTGGCCACGATTTCGCAGCTAATATGCTCCTGTGGCTTAAGAAACGACCAAAATCCGCTGTGGGCGATACTATGGAGGCTCGCAAACAGTTGCTCCGCCGCATCAATTTTAATCTCGTTTTCTCTCGGCACGGCGATCTGCATGAGGACATACTCAAGACTTCGTTCCTCGCGGTTCCGATATTTCCAAAAAAGAAAAACAATATAGGCAAGTGCCGCAAAACCCGCGACAAAGATCACCATGAATAAAAGGCTTACCGCAAATACTTCAAGTCGATAGGTAAGGTCAATAAATTGTTCAGGCATGGATTTTTTTGTGTAGTTGTTTGAGTTTTCGTACGCACCACTCCGCAAGCCATCTCCATGAGCTCGTGATGCTCTGTTTAAGTCCTTGGACGATCTGGTCATCGGTTAAAGGCAAAGCAACAGTCACCGCCGGAGGCGGCGCGGCCTGTCCCATGGGTGTCAGCCCCATCTGCGTGACTGCCTGCGGGAGCTGCACGGTCGTCGGCTGCACCTTCACCCCTGCTGCCGCCACTTCTTTGGGAAGTTCTATCTCCTTTCCTGAAACATCTTTAAGCGTCGGTTGCTCCACCGCCGGCTCGAGTTCTTTGCCGCCAATCCCCAAAGCACCACCGGATGCTTGAGGAGTCAATTGATTTGTGGGCAGATCATCCATAGACTCATCATATCATGAATTATAAGCAAAAATGACAGCGTACTTCGGCAAAACATTGGTCGGATTTGATCCTCTCCCCTGTTCCCGTATCGCTGTCAAATACCAAATGATCGACAAAAGCACCCAATGTTGGTCACCCGACGGGCGAATTAGCTCCTGCCCGCAGATGCTTCGCATCAAGCGATGCAGGCGGGTCGCACCTCTTCTTTCTTGGACTAACATTGCTATTTTACTCTCGACCGGAGGGAAATTGGCACGGTTCAACATCATCCACACCATCCACCCAAAAACCATCCCAGCCACCGCCTCCCGCTCCTTTCTTTTGGTGCTTCGCTTTCTCTCTATCAAGGGTTGAACCTTCACTACCCGCTGCAACCTCTGCTTCTCCCGTCTTTCCCGTCTCTTCGTTACTATCGGTGTCAATTTTTCTGCTGTCGCAACTCTTTTGACACCGATCTCTTTTGCCCGTTTCACTGGCCTCCCCAGCTCCTTTCGATTACCTACTTTCACTTCTCTCTTCACCTTCGCGCGTATTTTTTTCTTCTTCCGTTCTTTTGCAACCCTGAAAGGTTCAATCCTTTCTGATCTCAAGGGTTGAACCTTCACGGAATCTTTTTTGGTTTCCTGTTTTGCAATCCTTACTACCCGCTGCAACCTCTGCTTCTCCCGTCTTTCCCGTCTCTTCGTTACTATCGGTGTCAATTTTTCTGCTGTCGCAACTCTTTTGACACCGATCTCCTGCCCCCGCTTCCTCCGCGCCTTTCGTTCTTTTGCAACTCTTAAAGGTTCAATCCTTTCTGATCTCAAGGGTTGAACCTTCACGGAATCTTTTTTGGTTTCCTGTTTTGCAATCCTTCTTAATTCTTTATTCTTCATTCGTAATTCTCTTTTTTCATGTCTTCTCATACTTTTTACAACCGCCAGAACCGGCACGGGCAACTTCTCTGCAAGCGAGGCAAGAATAAATGGTGCCGCATGAATCGCTACTCCCGTTTCCGCAATAATCGCAAGCATCACCACCTCTTTTCTCACCTTTCTGTGTCGTTTTTCGATAACCTCAATCATCTTCACCGGCTTCTCCCGGATGTTCTCCAAAGTCAGTCGTTCTGTTTGCCCTTCTGAGGGATAACTGCCTACACCACCTTTTTCAAACAATCTTCGCTCCTTTGCTTTTGTCCTCTTTTCTTTATCGCGCAAAAAGAGTGCGACGCCCCGTACCGTCTCGACGGTATCACGCACGACCGCGCGGGGCACATCTACCAACATGTCTGCGCGACGATTTCCTTGAATGCTCTGGGCGATGGGTGTTTGTTGTACCTCCAACCAGGCCCACCGGCTGCGCTCATCTTTTTGTGGTGCATCCGCATGAACATCGCGTGAATACGTTTCTTGATGGGAACGGTGAATGGTAGTTACGATAGCTTTCTCCACGGTCTCAAACGGTCGCTCAGTGTCATTCTGTATTGCCAAAACAAATGCGTGCTTTTCTTCTGCGTGCTGATGAAAAGAAACGCCGTGACGCTGCCCGAACGCAGCAAACGACGTTCCCGTGCGCACATCTTCTATACGGAGGTTTTTCCCCAAATCGATTCTCGACCCGTGGTATCGCGTCGGGTCAGATACGTCCTTCGTCCATACAGAGAGATAACGAGATACGACATTCCCCTCGCCGTCCAAATGCTGCTCCGGAAACACGATTCTATGTGCACCCGCGCTGGCCAAACGCGTTGCTTCCTGAAGGGTCGCCGCTTCCAATGGCGCTGTTGCTTTGATGTGTTCAGGAACCAGATCGCTATGGGGCCCGTTGGTAATATTGTTGGTCATCTCTCGAAGGCTTACCCCGGTATCCGTCACCATTTGCCCGTCCCGCACAGATAGCGACCACCCGCTCGCCTCGCCTTTTCGCTCCCTGATCCAACTACGGATATCTTCCCGAAGCAAACGCAACGCTTCCTCTTGGCCGACACGATCAACATTGTCAGTAAATGTCGCGTGGGAGAGACTGTTATTCCAACTACAACTGCAAATGTCAGGTGAAGATGCTGCCATATTACAATCTTGCTTCCAGTCCTGCTTCCCAATCTACAAAACCATTGGTTTGATAAAAAGCGATCGCCTGTACGTTATTGGCATAGGTAGACACGTACAGACGACCCAATCCTTTTGTTTTCAGCCATTCTTTCACGCGGTCAACGAGTGTACGACCCACGCCCTTTCTTCGCGCCTTGGGCACCACGTACATATTTTCTAGTTCTCCGGTTTTCACTTTGCGGTAACGCCACTTATTCACTGACGAGACGATCACGTACCCCAATGGCTTCTTCTCCATATCTTCTGCGATAAGCACCAGCTTGTCCGGATCCATGAGCGATTTCATGTAATACTCAACCCCTTCTACGGAAAACGGCCAATGCGTATCAAGCGTCACGTCATTTGCCTGATCCTCGGTAAATAAAGCGGCATTAAGCGCCTGCACGAGCGAAAAATCCTTCTCAGATGCCTGCCGTATAGAAAACTGCATAATTCTTCACAAAAAAACTTCTCGGGTGAGAAGTTTTCTACATCGCCTCTCCCCTCACCCGGGGGATACGCGTCTGTCAAAAGCCTTCGACCGGACTATTACCGTTGCGGTACAGTTCCCGAGTTTCGCGGGATTCGGAGCTTTTGACTACAACTAATTTGTCATTCCGAGCGAAGCGAGGAATCTAGCGAAGCGCTATAATAAAGACGAACAACCTTCGGTCTAGATCCTTCGTCGCTTTCGCTCCTCAGGATGACATGGAGTGATTTCCACTCCAAACCACTTCTTCAACATTCTCCTGTTTGTTTATAAACCGTGCCAACATAAAAAACAAGTCCGAAAGTCTATTGAGATACTTGATAATGACCGGATCAACCGCTTGCTTGCCCGCCGAAGCTTTAGCGGAGGAGGGCTTTTGCGCCAGCGCAACAGTTTGGCGTTCTACTCTTCTGCAAATACTTCTCGTAATATGAGCATGTACCGCAAGTTGGGCGCCTCCCGGCAGGATGAAATTTCTGATCGGCGGCAAGCTCTCCTCCATCGCATCAATCCTCGCTTCCATTTCCTTCACCCGTCCATCAAGGGGAGAAAGATCGCCCTTCCATCCAGCCATCGTGCTTCCAATAGTAAACAAATCCGACTGAATTGCCTGCAGAAATTGCTTGACGTCCGGCGAAGGAAAAAGAGCGGCAATATACCCCACCCAACTATTGAGCTCGTCAAGCGAACCGTAGACCTCCACGAGTTCTTCACATTTCAAAACGCGTTTGCCGCCAAACAATGAGGTTGATCCGGTATCGCCGGTTCTGGTGTATATTGACATATAAATCCAAAATCCTAATTTCTAAATCCCTGCCTCGCCGGCAGGCAGGCTAAACAATATCAAAATCCTAAATCAAAATGTTCAAAACGTTTTGAATTTGAGATTTTGATCATTTGGATTTGTTTAGAATTTAGGATTTAGTGCTTAGGTTTTGTGGCTAGCACTCACTATATCCGCAGCTATAGCACTTCTTACAGTTCTCCTCAAACACCAAGCTCCCCTCCCCGCAGCTGGGACAAAGGTCGACCGTCACGACGCGCTCCTGGGCAATCGCGCGCTGAAATGCAGCCGGATCAGCCTCCTGCTCCTTATCGACCGTAGCAACCTCGGTGTGGCCGTTTGTCTGCCCGTTGCCGACAGTCATTCGCGCCTGCCCCGCGAAGCTTTCGCGAAGTGGGGATTCATTCGTGAATTTGTGCTTGGTGAAAAATCCAAAATGCCGGTCGATCACTTTGGCTACTGCGTCCGGCAGGCTCCGCACCCTATTTTCTCCAAAACCCAAGGACCGTGCGCCCCCGATTCCAATGAGCTCCGCGGCTATTTTATGCGCCCGTTCAATGGGAGACACCGGGGAGGCGATACGAAACACAAGAGAAATAAGCCGACCCAATGCTTCCGCCATGGCCGTCACGTCGCTACCGGCTTTACCGATATTCATAAAAAGCTCGAGCGGCTGCCTGCCACCATTCGTGTTAATAGTTATGTATGCCTGACCGACCGGTGTTTCCACCTGGTATGTCGAGCCGTGGACGACCATCGGCCGGGGTTTAACCTCTGGTACATACTGACCGGCAACTTTCACTTCATCATCTTTGCCAACTGCAGCAGGTTTTTCTTCTGCGATGCGTTCTAATACCCCTTGCCTACTCCCTTCCCGCATATACGCAATTCCTTTGCAACCCAAGTCATAGGCCAGAGTGTAGAGCCGTTTCACGTCTTCTACCGTATGGGTCTTGGGAGCATTGACCGTCTTACTGATACTCGCGTCGACATACTTCTGGATCGCCGCCTGGACATAGACGTGGTCTTCGGGGGTGAGATCATTTGCGGATACAAAATAATCCGGCCGGTCAACTTTCGTAGGCTCCCGGCCGTTTGTGACGCTAAACTGCGCGTACCACGCATCATACAAAGGGTGACGGATGGTATGTTCGCCCAGCCGGTCCCGTCGTAAAAATTCAAATTCATATACCGGCTCGATGCCGCTACTCACGCCTGCCATAAGCGACGTACTCCCTGTCGGAGCCTGTTGCAGGATGACGGAATTTCGCACGCCGTGTTTTTTTATTTTTTTACGGATTTCCTCAGGGAGTTGTTTGACAAAATAACCCTCCAGATGCTTTTTTATATCTATTTCCGGAAACGCTCCCTTTTCCGACGCAATCGCGACCGAAGCCTCATACGCCGCGTCCCTGATGGTTTTGTAAATTTTGTCAATAACCGATAAGCTCTCCTTGGACCCGTATCGAAGCTTCATTTTGATAAGTGCATCCCCAAGCCCCATAGTCCCCAAGCCTATACGGCGCTCTCCTTCCACCTGGCGTTTTTTGATTTCCGGAAAAACGTAAAAGTCCGCGTCAATCACGTCGTCCTGAAACCGTACGCCGATACGGGCAATACGGCCCAGCCGCTCGTAATCCATCTCCCCTTTTTCGTTGACAAGTGCCGCAAGATTTATCGATGTTAAGTTGCAAACGCCCCAATTCGGAAGCGGTTCTTCTCCACAGGGATTTACACAATTCACGTATTCCCAGTAATAGTTGTTGAACCACTTATTGTTGCGCTCCATAAACACGACGCCCGGTTCGGCCGAGCGCCACGCAGCCTGGGCAATAAGATCCCATAATCCCCTTGCTTTGATCGTCTTTTTAACGATTGGTTTTTTGCCGAGCGCCAACCAGTTAGGCATATACCCGTCCCACTTGGTGTCATAGTCCGGATCATCTTTATCGGGGAAAACTAAATCCCAATCGGCATCGTTTTTAACCGCCGTCATAAATGCATCCGAAACACAGACGGAAAGATTAGCCCCATTGATACGCGCAAGATCCTGTTTTACCGTGATAAACTCCTCGACATCCGGATGCCAGTCCCAGAGCATGAGCATAAGGGCACCGCGCCGGCTGTTGGATGTGTAAAATCCGTTGCCGGACAGAAGGTGGGTATCGACAACCTCAAGATCATAGACCAGCGAGGACCCTTTGGGAGCAATGCGTACAATCGTATCCGGCACGCAGGAAGCCAAAAGTTCCACATCGGGCCGGTCCGGCTCATGGATCGATTGGACGTGCTCCTGCAAAAACAGCGCCGCTTTCTGGCTCGTCGTCGGGTTCGTCCGGGCCATGGTCCGTTGAAAATGGGTAAGGTAAGAAAATCGATCAACCACGTTAAACGGCCATCCAAACGCGCCGTCACGCACTGACGTGGGGTGATCGGCAACCTTTTGCGTCCACGGCGCGAGTATCGCAGTAAACCGCTTCATAAATGTTTCCCCGTTGACCGTCACGGCGTAGAGGGTGCGCCATCCTTGCCTTGTCCTGCCCTGCGCTTTTATCCGCGATGCAATACCGAGATTGAGGAGGAGGAGTTGGAGTTCTTCGGCAAACTGCCGGCTCACCGTCGTAATCCGCAAGCCTCCTTTCCCGCCGCGATTAGTACCGTCTCCCATAAATATCCCGGCAATGTAGGCGGCAACAACGGATTTAGGCGAGCGAAACACCTGCTCCGGCACCGTCACCGTGACGCTCGATTCCTTCATCAAATTATTTTTAAAAAGGTACTCATTGAGAATCCGAGAAAAAATCTCCACATCCCACACTGCCCCATCGCCATTATGAATCTTGGGTTCTATCGCAAAACATCGCGTGATTACAGGCAAAAGCTTCTTAAGATCCTCCGGCCTGTCATGGGCCATAGCGATACGGATGCCTTTGCCATTGGGGCTATACTCGT
>Ga0209211_10007273_pt1 | contig 15603 bp, 17 predicted proteins | sample RifGroA2_FD_183992 | JGI IMG/M metagenome (GOLD analysis project Ga0209211, IMG submission 183992) | Groundwater microbial communities from Rifle, Colorado, USA - Groundwater A2 (SPAdes) (version 2) | ecosystem: Environmental > Aquatic > Deep subsurface > Groundwater | place: Rifle, Colorado... | reverse complement strand
CCCCGCAGCGCCGCCTGTCGATCAAGACCTTCGTCGCGCAGACCAGCAACGGCATCATCCGCGAGGCGGTGCTGCGCGAACTGAAACGCGGCGGGCAAGTGTATTTCCTGCACAACGAGGTGGAGACCATCGCCAACATGGCGGAGAAGCTGGAGACATTGCTGCCAGAGGCGCGCATTCGCGTGGCACACGGCCAGATGGGCGAGCGCGATCTGGAAGCGGTGATGCGCGACTTCTACCAGCAGCGCTTCAACGTGCTGCTGTGCACCACCATCATCGAGACCGGCATCGACGTGCCGACCGCCAACACCATTCTGATCAATCGCGCCGACCGCTTCGGCCTCGCACAACTGCACCAGTTGCGCGGTCGCGTCGGGCGCTCGCATCATCAGGCCTATGCCTACCTGCTGGTGGAAAGCGAGGCGCTCACCGCGCAGGCGAAGAAACGCCTCGAAGCGATTCAGTCCATGGAGCAGCTCGGTAGCGGTTTCTACCTCGCGATGCACGATCTGGAGATACGCGGCGCGGGCGAAGTGCTCGGCGAATCGCAGAGCGGCGAGATGCAGGAGATCGGCTTCAGCCTATACACCGACATGCTCAACGCCGCGATCAGCTCGCTAAGACTGGGCAAGGAGCCGGATATGGCGCACCCCCTGGGGGTCACCACCGAGGTCAACCTGCACACGCCCGCGCTGTTGCCGAACGACTATTGCGGCGACATCCACCAGCGCCTGGTGATCTACAAGCGCCTCGCCAATTGCGCCACGCAGCAGGAACTCGACGACATGCACCAGGAACTCATCGACCGCTTCGGCCTGCTGCCCGAAGCCGCGCAGACCCTGCTCGACAGCCACCGCCTGCGCATCCTCGCCAAACCGCTCGGCATCAGCAAGATGGACGCGTCTGCGGAAGCCATCCAGATCCAGTTCGTGCCGAATCCGCCGATAGACCCGATGAAAATCATCACGATGATCCAGAGCAAACGGCATATCAAGATGGCGGGACAGGACAGGCTGCGCATCGAACTCAAGTACGGGGACTTGAAACAGCGCGTGCTGGCGGTGGTGAATTTCCTCAAAGAACTGAGTTAACCAGAGCCGAGCGAGGCTTGTTGGTTATTTGGTTTCGCGGAGCTTCGTTGAGAAAACCAGAGGGCTGGGACCGAGAACGTCAAAGCTGCTGGCATCCGTAAAGATAAAATCGAAGTCGCCGTTGATATCAACAGCCAACTTGCTGCCGTGGCTTTCTCCCATAGTCATGCCAACGCGTATTGATATCTCCGCCCTCGATGACAGGAAATTCTGGACGCTTGCTTGTCATGCCATGCGACCATGACAGGGTTCAGGCGCTTTGAGCGGCGCACAAACTAAAGCCCCCGGATTTACCGGGGGCTGTTTGTTTTTGTGAAAAATTATGGGTTGACTGTTGCCTTGCTGGATCTAGTTCTGAGCCTTTACATCTACTACTACGCGGCGGTTGGGTTGCAGGCATTCAATCAGCTTCTTGCCCGTTACTTTATCGCAGGAGACAACCGGTTCGGATTCTCCTTTTGCAGCAGTTTCAATACGGTTGCTTGCAACACCTTGCCCGACAAGGTAATCCTTCACGGCATCTGCACGACGCTGCGATAACTCCTGGTTGTAAGCATCGGAGCCGATGCGGTCGGCGTGGCCGGTCACCAGTATCACGTCAACTTGCGAATATTCCTTCATTTTGCCAACGACTTCATCGTCCAGTTTTTTCTTGCCATCGGCGTGCAGGGCGGATTGGTCAAAATCAAACAGCGCCTCGGCTTGCAGCGTGAAAGCCGCTTTTTTCGCGGCAGCGGCGGGAGCAGGCGCCGCAACTGGAACTGGAGTTGGAGCAGCAGCCGGTGTCTTGGCTTCTGCTATTTTGGATTCAACTTTCTTTACCAGGCCAGGATCGCATTCCTTGATTGCCATAGCCGGTGTCCAGAATCCGGTTCTCCAGCACTCGTTGTAGTTGTTCTTGACCACGTTGCCGCGAGTGTCGGTCACATAGCCTTCCTTGGTGGTTTCGTCTGCGAAAGCGTTTCCAGCCAAGATTAAAGAAGTCATGGCCAGCAGATTAAAAATGATTCGTGATGTGTTCATGTTTTTACTCCTTGATGTTATTTGAAATCGTAAATACGGCGTAAAGTGAAACACCAGCAATGGCATTATAGATTAATAGCGAGACACACGGTCATTCTCGATACGTACCCGGTCGCCGACGCGCAAACCGGTAATGCTTTGCTGCGTCACGGTTTGATACCCGCCGTTGTCGAGGCGCCTACCACACCGGCAACGGTCGCGACATCCTTGCCGGTGCCGCTGCCGACTTGACTTCCGAGCACTCCGCCTACGACACCGCCGATGACGGCGCCGGCACCTATGTCGCTACTTCCACGAGTTGTTTCGATCGCGTCTATCGTGCCATAAGCAGCGCCGGGGTAGGATGATGTGGAGCGCGAATCAGTACCTGCACAGCCGCTCATCAGGGCCATGGCAGCGAGAAAAAATGCGCTGACAATCCGAGTTGTTTTCATAAAACCTCCTGAGATTCTGGATCGGAGGTTAGCCGCAAAATAAAGCGCCGTCTGTACGATAGCGTACATAGGCTGGGAGAGCTAGCCGAGCAGGCTCGCCAGCGTCAGCAGCAGCAAGAGAAGCAGCCAGAACACTACCGAGCGCCACACCAGCCCGATGGTGCTGCGCATAAAGTCAGCGTCAGCATCATCGCCGACGCCCAGTTCCGGCCGATCCAGCGGCAGGCCGCCTTGCGGGATCGGCATGCCGAGGCGCACCCCCAGCGCCCCCGCACCGCTCGCCAGCAGGATACCCGCTTCCGGGTCGGGCCAGCTCGCCGCCTGTGTGCGCCAGCAATATGCCGTATCCTCGAAATTGCCGACGATGGCGAAGGTCATCGCGGTCATGCGGATCGGCAGCCATTCCAGCAGGTAGAACGCCTGTTGCGCGAAGCTGCCGAATTCTCTGCCGCCCCAAGCTTCATCCGGCAAACCATCCGGTTCTGCGACCGCATCCTCGTCGCTCCAGCGCTTGCGCAGAAATTGTCCGAGGCGGTACAACAATGCGCCCGCCGCTCCGCCCAGGCCGACCGCGCTGAACAGCACGAACCACACGATCACGCCGAATACGTTGCGGTGCGAGGCGATCAGCGCCTCTTCGATGGCGATGCGCGCCACTTCTTCGGCATTCAGTTCGTGCGCAGGGATACCGCGCCACTGGGTCAGCAGCCCGCGTGCCTCATCCAGTTTGCCGTCGCGCAGCGCATGATGGATGTCGGTGAAATAGTGGCTGAACTGGCGGAAGCCCATCGTGAGATACAGCACCAGCACGTTGAACGCCCAGGCGAGGATGGGGTGTACGTCGCACAGCAGCCAGTACAGTGCTACCACGCCGGCCAGCAGCGGCAGTACCGCCAGCAGCCAGGCGATCTTGCCGTGTTTGCGCTGCCCGGCATTGAAGTGTTGCTGAAAGAACACAACGTAGCCGGACAGCCAGCCATGCAGGTGTTTGCGCGAGGAGAGCGGGTGGAGTTGTTCCAGCAACAGCGCGGCGATCAGGGCAAACAGACTCATGGCATCGGCAAGGCTTCAACGACTAATATGGCGCGAAAGATAGCACACAACCTTGCCGCTTGCGTAGTGCAGGCAAGCCTGCGCTATCCGGCACACGCCCGCTTCAGCTCATCGATGTCGATTTTCTTCATCTGCAACATGGCATTCATGGCTCTTTGAGATTTTTCATGATCGCGGGAGCCGATCATCTCGATCAGGACGCCGGGAACAACCTGCCATGAAACGCCGTATTTGTCCTTGAGCCAGCCGCACTGCTGTGCTTTTTCATCGCCGCCGGCGGATAATTTTTCCCAGTAATAGTCCACTTCCTCCTGCGTCTCGCAATTGACCTGGAGCGAAATAGCCTCGTTGAATTTGAACACCGGGCCGCCGTTGAGCGCGGTAAACGCCTGCCCATCCAACTCGAATGCCACGGTCATCACCGTTCCCGCCGGTCGCCCATGAATCTCGTATCCGGCTTCGCCATACCGGGTGCGGCTTACGATCCTTGAATTCCTGAAGATGGCGGTATAAAACTCAGCCGCCTGTTCGGCTTGATCGTCAAACCATAAACACGGTGTGATCCTTTGGGTGTTTTGCATGGCAACTTATATCCTTTAGTTTGCCGGTTCACCGCGCCTGCGCTTGCCGCACGATACAAGCGCGGCGATCATGCCAGCCGGTTACTGCTGTTTTTTCATGTAGGTAATGACGTTGATTGTCGCGCCCTGCGGATCCTGAATCACGCAGAACCGACCGACACCGGGGATGTCGCGCGGAGCCACACATAGTTTGGCTCCCAGTTGCTCTGCGGTTTTCGCCGTCAGATCCACGTCATCAACAGTGACATAGGCACCCCACGCCGGTGGTATTCCCTCGGCCTCTTCAGGAATCGGCATGATTCCGCCAATCTCGTTGCCTCCTGCCTTGACCACCGTATAGGTCATCCCCGGCATGGGCATATCCTCGGCGCCCCACCCGAATAACTTGGTGTAAAAGGCCTTTGCCGCCTCCACGTCGGTGGTCATCAGTTCGCACCAACTGAATGCCCCGTGCTGCCTGAATTGCTCGTTCATGGTTTTTGCCTCCTGCCTTAGGGTAATTATCCAGTTACGCCGCTACCATTATCGCGATGCGGCGGCGGTTGGAACATCAGGTATTTACCTGATAAGCGCCGGGCGAAGCTGCGCACAAACGACAAGCCCCGCATTGCGGGGCTTGTCGTTTAGCGCAGTCGATTTGCAGGTTTAAGCCATCATTCCCGCCGCCACCGTATTGTTCGTGGCCTCATCGATCACGATGAAACTCCCGGTCGAACGGTTTTTGCTGTAATGATCCAGCGCCAGCGGCTGCTGCACTTTCATTGCGACGCGGGCGATGTCGTTCATGTTGAGCTTGTCGGTTTCGTGATGCGCAAGGGTGTTCACATCGACGCGGTAGTCGAGGCGCGAGAACAGGCACTTCGCCGTGCGCGTGGTGTGCTTGACGATGTATTTGCGGTTGCGGTCGAGCGGCGCTTCGGCCAGCCAGCACAGGGTAGCTTCGAATTCCTTGGCGACAGTCGGCATCGCTTCCGCCTTGACGAACATGTCGCCGCGCGAGATGTCGATCTCGTCTTCCAGCGTCAGCGTAACGGACTGCGGCGCGTAAGCGCGTTGCAGGTTGCCGTCGTAGGTGGAGATTTCTTTTACCTTGCTGGTGCGGCCGGAGGGCAGCACGGTGATCTCATCGCCGACCGCGATTTCGCCCGACTCGATGCGCCCCATATAGCCGCGGAAGTCGTGGTATTCCTGGGTCTGCGGGCGGCATACCCATTGCACCGGATAACGGAAATCGGCGGTGTTCACGTCGTAATCGATCACCACGTTTTCCAGAAAATCCAGCAGCGGCGCGCCCTTGTACCAGCTCAGGTTGTCGCCGTGCTCGACCACCATGTCGCCGTTCAATGCGGACATCGGGATGCAGGTCACGTCATGGATGCCGAGCTGCGCGGCAAAGGCGCGGTACTCGGCGACGATGGCGTTGAAGGTGTCTTCGGAATATTCCACCATATCCATCTTGTTCACGGCCAGCACGATGTGCGGCACGCCGACCAGGCTGGCAAGGTAGGTGTGGCGGCGCGTCTGGGTCAACACGCCCTTGCGCGCATCGACCAGAATCACCACCAGATTGGCCGTGGAAGCGGCAGTGACCATGTTGCGCGTGTACTGCTCGTGTCCCGGCGTATCGCCGATGATGAACTTGCGCTTGGGTGTGGCGAAGTAGCGATACGCCACGTCGATGGTGATGCCCTGCTCGCGCTCGGCCTGCAAGCCGTCGGTGAGCAGCGACAGATCGACAGCGGCCATACCGCGCTTTTCGCTGGTCTTTGAAATCGCCGAGAGCTGATCCTCGAAGATGGATTTCGAGTCGTGCAGCAGGCGGCCGATCAGGGTGCTCTTGCCGTCGTCCACGCTGCCGGCGGTGATGAAACGGAGTAGTTGTGTTGCGTTGCTCATTTGAAATCCTTAAACGTTTGGCTGTAGGTCGGGTTTCAACCCGACAGCTAGTTGTCGGACTGAAGTCCGACCTACATACACCTGCAATTAGAAATACCCTTCCTTCTTGCGCAGCTCCATCGAAGCCTCCGAGGTCTGGTCGTCCATGCGCGTCGCGCCGCGTTCGGTGATGCGCGTGGTGGCGGTTTCCTCGATGATCTCCTGCACGTTGCGCGCGGTGGATTCCACTGGCGCGGTACAGGTCATGTCGCCCACGGTGCGGAAGCGCACCGACAGCACTTCCACTTTTTCGCCCGGCTTGGGTTGCACCAGATGCGACACCGGGATCACCGAGTTGCCGCGCCGGATCACTTCGCGCTGGTGCGCGTAGTAAATCTCCGGAATATGCAGCTTCTCGCGACCGATGTATTCCCAAATGTCCATCTCGGTCCAGTTGCTGATCGGGAATACGCGGATGTTCTCGCCGTTATGCACGCGGGTGTTATAGGTATCCCACAGTTCCGGGCGCTGGTTCTTCGGGTCCCACTGGCCGAACTCGTCGCGGAACGAGAAGATGCGTTCCTTGGCGCGCGCCTTTTCCTCGTCGCGCCGCGCGCCGCCCATGCAGGCGTCGAAGCCGAACTCGGCGATGGTCTCCAGCAGCGTCACCGACTGAAACGGGTTGCGCGGCTTGCTCTCGTCCTTGATGACGATGCTGCCGCGCCTGATCGAGTCTTCCAGCGAGCGCACGATTAGCCGCTCGCCGAGATCGGCAGCCAGCTTATCGCGGCAGGCGATCACCTCGGGGAAGTTGTGCTCGGTGTCGATGTGCACCAGCGGGAACGGAAACTTTGCCGGGCGGAACGCCTTCTCCGCGAGGCGCAGCATCACGATGGAATCCTTGCCGCCGGAGAATAGCAGCGCCGGATTTTTGCACTCCGCCGCGACCTCGCGCATGATGTGGATGGACTCGCTTTCCAGCGCGTCCAGGTGGGTAAAAATGTGTTTTGTCATATTGTGATCGACCAGTTTCATGATGTTTTGTGCTCCTTTGCTTTTCGCAATTACAGGCTATGCAATCGCTTTCTGCACAGCGCCGGCCTGATCCGATATTTCCTGTATCTTGATCCTGCTCGCCTGGAGCGAGCCTTTGCTTACGTGCAGGCCGCATTCCTTGTTCGCGGGATCCTCCCACCACCACCTGCCGGCACGGATATCCTCACCCGGCGAGATGGAGCGAGTGCAGGGCGCGCAGCCGAGGCTGGGGTAGAACTGGTCGTGCAGTTTGTTGTAGGGCACGTCGTTCTGCCTGATGTAGGTCCACACGTCGTTGTTCGACCATTCCAGCAGCGGATTGAATTTCTGCAAGCCGAAATCGGCATCGAATGACGACATTTCCAGACTGCCGCGCGTGACCGCCTGGTCGCGGCGCAATCCGGTGATCCACGCTTGCTTGCCCCGCAGCGCGCGGCGCAACGGCTCGACTTTACGCACGAAACAGCAGCCTTTGCGCGCTTCAATGCTGCCGTAAAAACCATTCGCCCCATGTTGCGCGACGTACTTTTCTACCGCCGCGCTGTCCGGAAAATATACCTTCAACGGCACGCCGTAATGCTCGCCCACTTCCTGCATCAGGTCGTAGGTCGGTTGCGGGAGGCGGCCGGTATCCAGGCTGAATATCTCTATATCGAGCCGGTGCCTGGCGATGAGATCGGTCAGCACCATGTCTTCCGCCCCCAGGCTGTTGGCGAAGCTCACCGGCGAGAAATCGCGCACCGCCTGTTGCAGCACGGCAACTACTTGATCAATTTTTTCTTGCATGTTCATATCTCCTGATTTCCTATACCAATAACCCGGCTACCGCTTCATTCAAATCGAGCTGTGCGTCCTGCTCCGCCGAAAATGTCGCCACCTTGACCGTCCAGCCGTCTACTGCGATGCTGAGCAGGGCAAGCTCCTCGCCGCTGATCTCGACCGCATCTACCAAGGCTGCTGCGGCCTGCGCAAACTCGTCGGCAATCGCGCCGGGAATCAGTTGCTGTAATTGCACGGCAAGCTTGCCCAGGTCGTCCTGGCGAACGCCGCCCAGCAATTGCACCAGGCCCGAGCCGAGCAAACGCAGGATCGCCTCGTTACATTGCGCCGCTTCGTCGAACTTGCGCTGGAACACCAGCGCATTGCGGTATTCGCGCTCATGTGCCGCCTCGAAGAAATTCGCGCCGATCATTACCTGCGATACGCCCGCGCATTCGCCGCCGCCCAGATTCAGCACGCGGAAGTCGGTGGCATCGCCGAAATCGCGCATGACCGATTGCAGATCTCTCGCCTTTACCTCCGCCAGATCGGCCAGCAACTCATCGAAGTAACCTTCTTCCTGCGCGCGCGCCCAGGTAAAGAAGCTCTTTTCGCCGCTGGCAAGATGCGCTCCCTGTACCCGCTCAATGGCCTTTTTGACGCGCACCACCGGTATCACCGGGCCTTTCAGCGCCAGCGCCCCGCCTTTTGCGTCGTTGCTGGCCATGCCGCTGCCGGCAAAATACATCTGGTAGTGCGGCACCAGCTTGCCGTGCAGGCGCTTGCCTTCGCCGTAAATGCCGATGTCGCCGGTCTCGGGTTGCGCGCAGCCGTTGTGGCAACCGGAAACGCGGATGTTCAAATCGGCATTGCCGCCGGAAAGCTCGGGCGCGGCCAGCATGCTGGCCGTAATGCCGAGGCGGCAGGTCGATGCGCCGGGGCAAGCCACCACGTTGTCGCCCGCGACAGGCTCACGCAAACCGAGCGCTGCCAACCCGTCGCGCAATGCGGCCACCTTGGCCTGCGGCACGTTGAAGATCGTCAGGTTCTGATCCTGTGAAGTGCGTATCTCGTTCAGCTCCTGTGCGCGCAACAATGCGGCAATTCCGCGCAACTGCACCGGCGTGATGTCGCCTATCGGCAACGCGACCGGCAACACGAACAAACCGGCCTGATGTTGCGCCAGCAGCTTGCGCGGCGCGCCCTGGCCGGGCGCCTGGCCGCCGGTTTGCGCACGCCACTCGCCTTTCGGATGCGGCTGGTCGGCGAGCGCTTGCCGGGTGCGTTCGAATTCTTCGCGATATTTTTCCCGGAAGCCGTCCACGCCGAAACGCTCGACCAGAAACTTGGTGCGCGATCGCGCGCGCTTGGTGCGATCGGAGTACTTGTTGTGCAGCGTCACCAGGGCCTCGACCGCGAACAGCAGTTCGTGCTCGGGAATGAATTCCTCGATTACGATCGCCTCGCGCGGCTTGTGCCCCAGCCCGCCGGCAGCCCTGACCATGAAGCCGTTCTGGCCGTCCTTGCTGACCGCCACCACGCCGCAATCATGCAGCATGGCTTGCGCGCAATCCGACTCGCAGGCCGAAAAGCTGATCTTGAATTTGCGCGGCAATTGCTGGTTCAGCGGATTGCGCAGAAAGTGCCTGACCACACCATCCAGATGTTTCGTCACATCGACGCGCTCGCGCGGGCATACGCCGGACAGGCTGCAGGCCGTGATGTTACGCACCGTGTTGCTGCACGCCTCGCGTGTGGTCATGCCGGCCTTGGCGAGGCGACGCATCGCGGCGGGCGTGCTGTCGAGCGGAACAAAATGCGTCTGGATCGACTGGCGCGTGGTGACATGCGCAATGCCCTTTTGCGAGTGAGTCTCGGTGATATCCGCCACTGCATCCAGTTGCTCCGGCGTCAAGCGTCCGCCCGGCACCTTGATACGCAGCATGTGCAAACCCGGCTGGCGCTGGCCATATACGCCATGTTGCAAGCGTGCCGCCGTCATGCGATCCAGATCCAGGTCGCCGGCATTGAAAGCCTGAATGGTTTGCTCGAAGCGGTCGATTTCCGCCCAATCTGACAAGTTTTGTGGTTCGGATAAATTCTGTGTGTTTGTGCTCATGGCTTTTCCTTTAATTACATTTTCACGATTACATCTGGGTTAATGCAGCGCCAGCCTGGCGCCGATGATCAGCAGCATGGTCGCCAGCAGGGGGCGCAATACTTTTTCCGGCACCTTCGCGCTCAGGTGGCTGCCGATATAGATGCCGGGCAGCGAGCCCAGCAGCAGGCTGGCCAGCAGCACGAAGTCCACCGTGCCCAGCGCCATGTGCCCCATGCCGGCAATCGCGGTGAGCGGCACGGCATGAACGATGTCGGTGCCTACCACCTTGACCGCCGACATGCGCGGATACAGGAACAGCAGTGCCACCGTGCCCAGCACCCCCGCGCCCACCGAAGAAACCGTCACCAGCACTCCGACGACGACGCCAGTCGCGATCGTCGCGGCAGGCAGATAGCGGTGATGTAATTCGTACACCGTGCCATCCTTGCGCCGCGCAATTCTTTTGATCTGATCTTTCAGCAACAGCGCGCTGGCCGTCAGCAACAGCGCCGCGCTCAACATGCCGGTCACCAGATTGCGCAAGGTTTTCTCGTCCAGCGCCAGATATTTCAGCAGCGCGATCGTGACCACTGCGGCGGGCAGGCTGCCCAAAGCAAGCAAGCCGACCACTTTCCAGTCCACCGAACCGTTGCGGCCATGCACCCAGCCGCCCAGCGACTTGGTCAGCGAGGCATACAGCAAGTCGGTGCCGACGGCGGTCGCCGGAGAGACGCCGAAGACCAGCACCAGCAGCGGCGTCATCAGCGAGCCGCCGCCCACCCCGGTAACCCCGACAATCAGCCCAACCAGAAAGCCGGATAATGTGTACATCCAGTCCATGCGAACCATCCATGTAATTTATGGTGCGCATAATAGGTTGTGAGGCTTATATTGCTAAATACTTTTATGTTAGTATCTTATAACATATGGATATAAAGAGGCCGGCATGAATCTGCAACAGCTGCGTTACTTGAACGAGATCGTGCGCCAGGGATTGAATATCTCCGATGCTGCCGCTGCGCTGTACACTTCGCAGCCCGGCGTCAGCAAGCAGATCAGGCTGCTGGAGGAGGAACTGGGCATCGAGATTTTCGTGCGCAACGGCAAGCGCATCGTTGCCGTCACCGAACCGGGCAAGGCCGTGCTGGCCATCGCCCAGCGCATGCTGCACGATGCGGGCAACCTCAAGCAGGTCGGACAGGAGTTTCACTCGCAGGACAGCGGCCATCTGACCATCGCCACCACCCACACCCAGGCGCGCTATGCCCTGCCGCCGGTGGTCAAGCAATTCATCCGGCGCTACCCGAAAGTGCAGCTCGGTCTGCATCAGGGCAACCCGACCCAGATTGCCGAGCAGGTATTGAACGGCGAGGCAGATATTGCGATCGCCACCGAAAGCCTGGCGCAATATGACGGCCTTGTCACGCTGCCGTGCTACGAATGGCATCACTGCGTGGTTGTGCCGCCCAAACACCCGCTGCTGGAAGAGAAAAAACTGACGCTGGCGAAAATCGCGCAATACCCCATCGTCACCTACGACTTCGCCTTCAGCGGGCGCGGCAAGATCAACGAGGTGTTTGAAAAGGCCGGCATCACGCCGAACATCGCGCTCACCGCCATCGACGCCGACGTGATCAAGACTTATGTGGAGCTGGGGCTGGGCATCGGCATTCTCGCCGAGGTCGCCTTCGTTCCGGATCGCGACCGCCACCTGCGCATGATCGGAGCCAGGCACCTGTTCAAGCCCAACACCACGCGCATCGCAATCCGCAAGAATGAATATTTGCGCGGCTATACTTACGACTTCATCGAACTGTTCGCCCCGCAACTGACCCGCGCGGTTGTTGCCAAGGCGATGCATCTGTCCACCTTGCACCAGGAACAATAATCGAAACAACAATGACCGGAGAAGCAACCATGAACGAAACTCTGCGCATCCAGCAAGCCCACCGCAGCATCCGCAGCTACAAGTCCGACCCGGTCAGCGACGCCATGCTCGACCAGGTTATCGCCGCTGCACACCGCGCGCCGACTTCGATGAACGCGCAGGATATTTCGCTGATCGTGGTGCGCGACGCGGAAAGGCGCGCCCGCGTCGCCGAACTGGCCGGCGGCCAGGCCTGGATCAAGCAGGCGCCGGTGTTCATCGTCATCGCCATCGACTACCACAAGACCGACCTCGGCGTGCGCAAGGCCGGGCAGGCGCAAATCATCCACGAAAGCATGGAAGGCTTCGGCGTTGCTGCCGTCGATGCGGGCATCGTCCTCGGCACGCTGATCACCGCCGCCGAATCGCTCGGGCTGGGCATCGTCCCGATCGGCAGCATCCGCCGCAACCCGCAGGACATCATCGACCTGCTCGGCCTGCCGCCGCTCACCTTCCCGCTGGTCGGCCTGTGCATCGGGCATATCCAGGACGACGTGCTGCCGAAGCCGCGCCTGGACATCAAGACCTTCCGCCACGACGAGCGCTACGACGCCTCCGGCTACGCAGCCGCGATCGACGTTTACGATGCGGCCATCATGGACTATTGGAAGCGAATCGGAAACGGCAGCGGCATCCCGTGGTCGAGCAACCTCGGCAACTTCTACAAGCAGGTATATTTTCCGCAGGTCAAACCGGTCGCGGCGATGCAGGGGTTGCTGAACGACAAATGAATCTCGCAGCAGGGATCACCTGAATGAGAGTATTCTTTGAGCGGTGGTTTGTCTCGTGAGCCAGTTCATTCAGTACCCCGAAAAATACAGGAAACCGGGTATTTGAATATCATGCTGATCTGGGTACATTGATTGCCGGAGTGTCAGGAGGTTCTATCATGAAATGTAATGTCGGCGGTATTGACCGCACAGGCCGCATCGTCATAGGAATCGTGTTGCTGGTCGTTGCGTTGGCGGCCCCCATCGAGATGGCATGGCGGATTATGGCGGCGGTCGTTGCGACCGTTGCGTTGGCGACAGCGATCGTGCGCTTTTGCCCTGCCAACGCGATTTTCGGAATCAACACCTGCGAAGGCGAGGGAAGGAAGTAGCAATTAAGAGGCTGTTCTCCGAATTTGCTGAACGAAAAACAACGCGAATTATTTGTCATCGCGAGCGGCTGCATGCCGCTCAATCACGCGATCGGTGAAGCCGCGCAGAAAACCCTCGGTCTGCGCACCATGAAAACGGTCGATCTCCACGCCGTGGCTGTAGGCCACGACGGTCGGAAAGCCGCGCACTTTGTGCCGCCCAGCGATTTTCATGTTTTCGTCGGCATCCACGATCCCGAGCAGGAACTTGCCGTCATAGGCAAACACCATCTTGTGCAACAGCGGCGCCAGCACCCGGCACGGCGCGCACCAGTCGGCGCTGATGTCCACCAGCACCGGTAATTCGTGCGAACGTGCCACCACCAGATCGTCAAAACTGGCCTCTTCGACGTTATAGGAATAATCGCTCATCGCTACCCTCAATCAGTTTTATCAATTCACTCCGCGCCTGGAAAATCCATGGGAGGAAGCCCGGCGCGAACAGCACGGCGAAGTATATACTGCTACGGAAGCAGCCGAGTGGGAGTGGGCGGTGGAGGTCAAGGAAATAATGAATAAATTCGTCATCGAGCCCCGCAGGGGCGTGGCGACCCAGAATACCGCAGGCCTTTGCGGGCGCTGGCGGTCGTTTTGCCATCTTCGCGCCCCCGCTTCGCGCCCCCGCTTCGCGCCAATAGGCCGTGTTATTGGCTTGGCGCGGGATGTGCCAATCTATCCGCAAACCGCCTCGCCATCATCCCGCAATCCGGTGAAATATCCGGGCTAGCGGGTCCCGCCGTACTCTCCTGCAAGTTCGTCGTAATGCGCATGCGCCTCAGTTTCCAGAAGCGCTGCCTCATACCATTCCTGCATGGCGGGGTGCGCCAGCAGCGTGTCCCGGTAGGCCGCCGCCACGGGCGGCAGCGGCACGTTGTAAATATGGAAACGCCAGGCAACCGGCGCATACATCCCGTCGGCCACCGAGAAGTCGCCGAACAGGTAAGGCCCGGCAGGGGTGGCGAACCGGGTGCGCGCTTCAGTCCATAGCTCGACGATACGGTCGATGTCACGCTGCACGGCCGCATCGGCCGGCTTGCCCCTGAGCCGGAATTTCAGGTTCATCGGCATCGCCTTCCGCAGGCTGGCGAAGCCCGCGTGCATTTCCGCCGAAATGCTGCGCGCACGCGCACGCGCTTTGGGGTCGGCCGGCCACAAGGCCGGGTATTGCTCGGCAAGATATTCCGTGATCGCGAGGCTTTCCCATATCTGAAACCCGTCGACATGCAGGCAGGGCACCCTGGCATTCCCGGCAATGGGCCGCAAGGCAGGGTTGTAGTCGCGCCCGGCCACCGACACCATGTGCTCGGTGAACGGTATGCCCAGATGCTTGAGCAAGAGCCAGGGGCGCAATGACCATGACGAATAGTTCTTGTTGCCGATATATAAATCCAGACTCATCGCTACTCATCCCCAATGTTTGTGCGAACCCGCCTTATGATGCACAAGCGTTTAGTATATGTCGCCCGCCGCTGGCGGATTGTGCCTTACTGTCCGAGGTCTTTTGTTTCTCAAAAAGAAGTCAACCCCGGTACCTTTGGCCGCAGAAGCGAGATGCCGCTTTCGACACACAAGAGACGTTCAGGCGGCTCACTTCCAAAAGAAAAGCATACAATTATCTGATTACAACATTACTTCTGAATAATTATGGGAAAAATTGAACTGTCTATAACAAACCCCTTTGCTACAAAATCCCTCAGAGTAGACAGAAAGCCGACAGTGTTTAACAGGGCACTTGCAAAACTTTCGTCGGAAGGGATGAATCCCGGCAAGATCATACCCATCTTCATATACATAGATGATGAGTACAAGATGTTTGGGATTATCACGTTAAACACGGGCGGGTCGGTTTCCTTCTTCCCTGATTTCTATAATTTAGATAACTTTGACCATTTGACATTGGGAGCTAGTTTCATCGAAAAAAAAGGGCATCTGACAAAAGTTAAATCTAATACCAAACATTCAAAATGTCTCCATTTAGAAGCAAGTGCATTGACTGGGGGCTACTACCATCTAATTACTTTTGCAATGGAGGACGGCGATCTATTAATGGATGCGCCACCTCAAATAGAATTTCCAGTTATTGCGTATAACTCCGAGACGGAGAGGGAGAAATTCAATGCATGGATTAATGATTCCGTCTCCGCCGGGCACTGCGAATTAAAATTCCCGAACGCGAATGGGTTCTATTGTGTTCAGATGCTTGTATTACCAAAAGGTGCATCTACTGCATTCTGCCAAGTGAATACAAGTCACCTAGAAATGTTTCTTTCATCGCCGAGCGCTTTTGAGAAAGAAATAATTTCGCAGCAGATGATCATTCCAACACCAGAAAAATCTGACTTTTCAATATGCGTCCTAACATTTAAAGTTGATAAAAAACTAAATGCGCCTTTTGGATTTTCTATGTCACAGGATTCCATAAAACCACTTCCCGAAGATATCGAGATTATTAAAAACTGACCTTCCGCTTCTGGCACAAAGTCGCCAAGCAGCCAGCTAGCTCACCGCCCGCTTTGAAAAATCCCTCGGACGGAAACCCAGCATCGCGAGCACCGCGAAGTACACCGCCACGCCGCCCGCGAC
>Ga0209211_10007272_pt1 | contig 15604 bp, 12 predicted proteins | sample RifGroA2_FD_183992 | JGI IMG/M metagenome (GOLD analysis project Ga0209211, IMG submission 183992) | Groundwater microbial communities from Rifle, Colorado, USA - Groundwater A2 (SPAdes) (version 2) | ecosystem: Environmental > Aquatic > Deep subsurface > Groundwater | place: Rifle, Colorado... | reverse complement strand
GAGATAGCGTTGGTGGCCGACATCAATGGTGTATGAAGAGTGGGGGAGACCCTGCGAATGACCTCGAACCCGAGGAATCCCCCGAGAACGAGTATGTATAAGGAATCGATCAACGAACTCATGCGAGCGTTACCCCCTTCTCCGATAAGAGCTGTTTCACCGTTCCGTTTGTCACTGCCCCGCTGTCGGTGATGACACAGCCTTTGGCGATATCGTCTGTAAAATCGGGCCTTGTCGTTCCGTTTTGATAAAGCTGGTGTATAAGATTCACAACGTTCTTTGAGTAGAGCTGGCTGGCGTGTGTTGGGACGGACGCAGGTAAATTCACCGGTCCCATGATTGTGACACCCTGGTGCTCGACAGTTGCCCCCGCCTGCGTGAGCTCGCAGTTGCCTCCTTGCTCGGCAGCCAGATCGACGATGATAGAGCCGGGCTTCATCATCCGCACCATGTCGGCTGTGATCAACACCGGCGGACGCTTGCCAAACACCTGCGCTGTCGAGATCACCACATCGACATTTGGCAGGCGCTTGCCGATAACGCTCTGCTCTTTCTTGAGAAACTCCTCCGATTGCTCGCGTGCATAGCCGCCGGCGGTTTCTGCCTGGGCGTCAAGCTCCATGTCGATGAATGTCGCGCCGAGGCTTTTTACCTGATCTCGCACCGCGGGGCGCGGATCGAAGGCTTGGACTTTTGCTCCCAATCGCCGCGCTGTTGCGATGGCTTGAAGTCCGGCCACTCCCGCGCCGAGTACGAGAATGACGGCAGGGGGGAGGGTTCCGGCCGCGGTCATGAAAAGAGGAAACATCTTGTTCAGTCGGGATGCCGCGAGCAGAACCGATTTGTATCCGGCGATTGTCGCCATAGAGCTGAGTGCGTCCATGCTCTGAGCGCGGGAGATCCTCGGGATGTACTCCATGGCGAGGCTCGTCACGCGCCGCCGCACGAAAATTTTCACGACATCGGGGTTTGCGACCGGGGCGAGGAATCCGATGTAGCTCGATCCCTCCGGAATGAGCTCAGCTTCATCCATTTTGAGGGATGGATGGAATTGCGGGGGCTGGACTTTGAGGATCATTTCGGACGAATCGTAGAGCGACCGGGCATCGGTCACAATGATTGCACCAGCGTGTGCGTACTCCTCGTCCGTAAACGATGCTCCGATACCGGCGCCGGATTCGATTCGGACTTCGTGTTTGCTTCGTGTCAGTGATGAGACGAGTGCTGGAATGAGGGCGACCCGGGTCTCGCCAGCGGCAGTCTCCTTTGGTATTCCGATTTTCAAGTCAAGTCTCCGATGTGAAGGCTGTGGGAACGGCACCTCTCTAACAAAGAAAATCGCTGAAAAGGTTCCGGTTTGGGGGATTCTGGGAGGGGAAGATGAAAGGGCTCGGCGTCAGGCCTGCCCCGAAGTTGTACATTCGGGGAGTTAGGTCCTGACGCTACTTGGTGTGACGGCGAGGAGTCGAGCTCTGAGGTGTCAGGACATCCGCCAAACAGCGTGGCGGACAGGCAAGTCCTGACACCGGCTCAGAAGCGAGAGTTCTTCGACAGTTTGCGCCAGAGGCGCGTCAGCCTTCGGCTGAAAACTGTCGAAGATGGGCCACGTCCGACAGTTCAACTGTCGGACAACATGAGTGCTTTCTGACACCAGCTCTTTCTCATTGGGTGAACGAAAAAGCCCGCCAGAGAATCGGCGGGCTTTTCCAGGACCACAGAGGATTGTGATAACCGGTCAGGCTTTGACCTCTTCAGATGCGGCAGGGGTCGAAACCGTGACCGATTTCTTTGACTGAATGTATTCGTGAATGGAGGTTGCTGCAGTCTTTCCGTCGCGCATGGCGAGGATGACTGTTGCGCCGCCGCGGGCAAGGTCGCCTCCGGCAAAAATTCCAGGCCGGCTGGTGCCTTGCTTGTCGTTCGTCGCCACCACACCACGTTTGCCCGTCTGCAATCCCGGAGTGGTCGACTGGATGATCGGATTCGGCTGCTGGCCGATCGCCTCGATGACGATCTGCACCGGGATGATATACTCCGATCCCTTGATCGCCACCGGTTTGCGGCGGCCTGATTCATCCGGCTCGCCCAGCTCCATTCGCTGACACTCGATTCCCGTCACAAAGTGGTTCTCATTCCCGATGATACGCGTCGGATTCGTAAGGAGGTGAAGCTCAATTCCTTCCTGTTCTGCGTGATGGATTTCTTCCTGGCGGGCGGGCATTTCCTGACGTGAACGTCGATAAATCAGGAGCGAGTGCTCAGCACCGAGGCGCTTCGAAGTGCGGACGGCATCCATAGCCGTATTCCCGCCGCCGATGACTGCAACGCTCGAACCCATTCTGATTGGCGTGTCGAACTCAGGGAATTTGTTCGCCCTCATGAGGTTCACGCGTGTAAGAAATTCATTAGCAGAATAGACGCCGGTCAATCCCTCGCCCGGAATCCCCATGAAGTTCGGTGTCCCCGCACCGGTTCCGAGAAACACAGCACTGAAACCCCATTCATCGAAGAACTCATCGATGGTTGCCGTGCGGCCGACAAGAAAGTTTGTTTGGATATCGACTCCGAGCTGCCGGATACGATCCACCTCGATGTCAAGGATCTTTCGGGGCAACCGGAATTCAGGGATGCCATACCGGAGCACACCGCCAACGGCGTGGAGCGCCTCGAACATCGAAACCTGATATCCCATCTGGGCAAGCTCCGCCGCGCAGGTCAATCCAGCCGGACCAGCGCCGACGATGGCGACCTTTTCAGGGCGTTTCTCTTTGACGACCGGTGGAACAAACAGATTGTGTTCGAGCTCGTAATCGGCGACAAAGCGTTCGAGTTTGCCGATCGCTACAGGCATATGCTTCTTCCCGAGCGTGCACACTAATTCACACTGCTCTTCCTGCGGGCAGACACGGCCGCAGATGGAAGGGAGGTAATTTGCTTCGCGTATCTTATTCACCGCACCGGCATAATCCTTCTGGAGGATCAACTGAATGAATGACCGGATATCGATACCGACAGGACAGCCTTCGGTGCAAACGGCGTTCTTACATTCAAGGCAGCGGGTGGCTTCGACCATGGCCCGGGCTTCGTCGACGCCGAAAGAGACTTCCGTGAAATTCTGTACGCGTTCGGATGCAGCTTGTTCGATCGATTCCTGGCGGGGAATCTTCATGCGCTCAGAGGGTTTAAGAGCATTCAGAGTTGTCATCGCGCGCCCTCCTGTGCTGACGCTTGCAGGGCGCTAAACTTCTCGACCGAAGTTCGCTCGAAATCCACGTAGCTTCTGTTTCTGAGAATCAGTTCGTCAAAATCGACCTGGTGGGCATCGAATTCAGGTCCGTCGACACATGCGAATTTCATTTTTCCGTCAATGGTTACCCGGCATCCGCCGCACATTCCCGTGCCGTCGACCATGATGGCATTGAGACTCACGAGCGTATGGACGCCGAATTCCTTCGTCAGGTTGGCTACGGCGCGCATCATCGGCAGAGGACCGATAGCGTAGACCGCCTTGATTCCTTTTTGAGGATCGGAGAGAAGCTGGCGCAAAGGATCGGTCACGATTCCTTTTTGTCCGTACGATCCGTCGTCGGTTGTGACGAAGACCTGGTCGGAGCAGACTTGCATTTCGGATTCAAGAATCACGAGCTCTTTCGACCGGCCGCCGATGATGGTGAAGATCCGGTTGCCCGCATTCTTGAGAGCCTTGGCAATTGGATACAACTCGGCTGTCCCCACACCGCCGCCCACACAGGCAACAGCGCCGTGGTCTTCGATCGGTGTCGGATTGCCGAGGGGACCCACGACATCCAGGATGCTGTCGCCGGCATTCATCGAGCAAAGCAACTTCGTCGTCTTGCCGATCGCCTGGACGATCAAGGTGATCGTGCCCTCGGCGACGTTGCTGTCAACGATCGTCAATGGAATCCGTTCGCCAAACTCCATGATGCGGATGATCACAAAATTGCCCGCCTTGCGCTTCTTCGCGACAAGCGGGGCTTTGATCAGAAATTTTGAAACCGTCGGTGCAAGAACTTCTTTCGACACTATGGGAAACATCGACACTCCTCTATTCTCGTGCTGGGATTCGCTTATGAAACCACTCCATCGTCTTTGATGCAATTCATCGGACAGATTTCCATCGCCCGGAGAACATCTTCTTCCTCGCGCACATCAGCCGGTTGTTGGTACACGAAGTAGTAGGTTGAATCGTTGCTATACATGAAGTTCTGCAGAGCATATGAAAAACATATACCGCATCCATTACACTCGTTGGTGACGTAGTATTTGCCAGGAACGTTTTCTTGAAGCTTCACAGCGACCGTTGACATAGAGAGAGTCTCCTTCGCCTAAAAGCATTATGGTACAATAACTTATCAAGGATTGTGCCACGAATTGTGCCTGCGACCACTGTCGAAAAGGCAATTCCTGACTCTGCCACGGAAACAAGAAAGCCCACATTCTCATTTCTGACAGTGGGCTTCCAAGATGTGGAAACATTGCCGGTGTTCAGTAATCCGGCGGGTCATGCCCCCGAAAAGCTGAACTGATCATCTCTTTCATCGTTGATCAGTCTACATCGCCGCGAGCCCTTTTTCGAGATCACGGATGATGTCCTCTGCCTTCTCAAGTCCGATCGAAAGGCGAACACCTCCGGGATCAATGCCGCGCTTCAGCTGTTCATCGGGCGGGATGGCGGCGTGTGTCATCGAACCAGGATGTTCAATCAGTGTGCGGATGTTTCCGAGGCTCACCGCGAGCGTCATCGTGTACGACTTCTGGGCGATGTAATTCACCATTCGATCTGCTTTCCGATGGCGTTCCACAGCGGTTGCTCCCTTCGGAATGAAGTACAGCAGCACGCCCGGGGCGAAGCCGCCGTCATAATCTTTCATCTGTCTCCGCGCAAGGGCTCGTTGTGGAAATGAACTGAGACCCGGGTAGCTGACCAGGCTGAGCCGTTTGTCCTGCTTCAGAAACTCAGCGATTTGTTGTGTCGTTTTCATCTGATGGGTGAAGCGAACCGCCAGCGATGGCAGGCCGTAAACGAGCATTGGCCATGCGCTCTTCGCGCCGAGGACGCCTCCAAAATCCTTTCGATACATAAGGAGGTGATCATAACTCCACGACGGACCAACGACCACACCTCCCATATCAGTTCCAAAACCGAGGATCCCTTTAGTCAACGACTCCACGGCGAAATCCATACCGAGCTCGATCGGCCGCTGGCAGAAAGGAGTAGCGAACGTATTGTCGACGGCTGTGAAGACCCGGGTTGCCTTCGCCCGGCCCCGGTTATGGTGCTTCGCGATTTCTGCAATCTTCTTGATGTCGATAAGCTCCATCGTCGGGTTGACAGGAGTCTCGAAATAGAGCAACCGCGTTTCAGGTGAGATCGCCTTGTCGAGAGCTTCGTGGTCATTGAAATCAACCCAGGTCACTTTGATATGATACCGGGGGAGCCAGTTCTTGAAGAGGGAGTAGGTGCAGCCATAGAGCATCTTGTGGGCAATGATCTCGCTTCCGCTCCCAAGCAGGATGCCGCAGAGAGCCGAAATGGCCCCCATCCCGGACGCAAACGTCACAGCACACCCGCCGTTTTCTGCCGTGACAAGATTTTGCTCGAGCAGATCCTTGTTGGGTTCGCCAAGCCGATCGTAGATATAGATAGGAGCCTTGGATTCAACACTGAAGCCTCCCGCATGGTGGGCGAACTCGATGAATCCGCGTGCCCCACGCTTCGTCGTGGTAAGACGAAATGTCGACGAGGAAGAAATTGGAGGGATCAAATGATGACTATAGTCCCACTTTCGAGTGAATGACTTCCCCCAGATGAGCTTGGTTTCAGGGGCGTAGGAGCTCTTTTGTTTCGAGCGTTGTTTCGATGCTGGTCTCTTTTTCATGGCCGAGCCGTTCCTTTCGAACGTTTTAATCCTGAATTGAACTCTTGCAGAATCGTCTTAAGACCGGGAGTGCCGATTTCTTCGAGCTCGTAGGACACACGCACGGCCGGTTTCGTCAGCTTGATAATTCGCGTCAAGTCTATCGGCGTGCCGATGATGACGGTGTCACACGGAACCTTGTTGATGGTGTCTTCGAGATCTTTTACCTGTTTGTCGCTGTACCCCATTGCCGGCAGCAGGACACCGATGCCGGGGTAGGAATCGAATGTCTTCTTGATTTCTCCCTTGCAATAGGGGCGGGGATCGATGATCTCTCTGGCTCCGAACTTCTTTGCAGCGACAGTGCCGGCTCCGAACTTCATTTCACCGTGGGTCAGTGTCGGACCGTCTTCGATGACGAGCACTTTCTTGCCGGTAATAAGCTCGGGCTTGTCGGCAGAGATTGGAGAAGCTGCCTCAATAATCCGGCCGTGCTTGTTCACCCGGCGAATATTTTCTCTCAACGTAAAAACCGCCTGAGGCTCTGCCGAGTCCACTTTGTTGATGATGATGACATCGGCCATCCGGAGGTTTGCCTCACTCGGGTAGTACGAAAGCTCATTGCCAACCCGGAGGGGATCAGCCACGACGATGGCGAGATCGGGTTCATAGAAGGGCGTGTCGTTATTCCCACCGTCCCAGACGATCACATCAGCTTCCTGCTCGGCCTGATCGAGAATCGCCTTATAGTCAACACCCGAGTAGATGATCGTGCCGTTGACGATGTGCGGCTCGTACTCCTCCATCTCCTCAATAGTGCAACGATTCTTTTGAAGATCCTCAATGGAGGCAAACCGCTGGACCTTTTGCTTCTCGAGGTCCCCGTACGGCATGGGATGCCGGATAGCCGCCACCTTGAGTCCCATTTCGTGAAGGAGCCGCGAGACCTTGCGACAGGTCTGGCTCTTGCCGCTTCCTGTTCTCACAGCACAGATGGAAACGATCGGTTTCGTGCTCTTCAGCATCGTCTTCCGGGCACTGAGCAGTTTGAAGTGCGCACCGGTCGTCGTGACGCGCGAGCCCATACTCATGACGTAGCTATAGGATACATCGCTGTAAGAGAACACTACTTCTTCGACGTCGTACTGTCCGATCAGCTTCTCGAGATCTTTTTCCTCGAAGATGGGGATACCGTCGGGATAGAGCTTGCCAGCGAGCGCCGCAGGGTACTTTCGGCCGGAGATGTTCGGGATCTGCGCGGCAGTGAAGGCCACAACGTTGTAAAGCTCATTGTCGCGGTAGATGAGATTGAAGTTGTGAAAATCGCGTCCGGCTGCACCCATGATGATCGTATTTAAGCGCTTTGAAGCTGGCATAACTGTTCCTTGATGGTTCATGATAGGTGGAAACAAACCACACTTCTAAAATCTTTAATCGTTATTCGCTAATCGATATTCAACGAGCTTTGTCTACCTCAAGGCTCCGCGAACTCCGAATATCGAACACCGATTTCAGAATAACGAAGTGTGTGCGTTACTCACTATCGAACAGCATCGTGAGCAGCGCCATCCTGACGTAAAGGCCGTTCCGGGATTGCCGGAAGTACGCCGCACGCGGATCGAGGTCGACAGCCGGATCGATCTCGACGGATCTCGGCAATGGATGCAACACGAGCGCGTTCGGTTTCATTCTTTTCAACATCGCCGGATTGATGTTGTACTGCGACGCGGAGAGATCTTTGCTCGCCAGCCGCTCGCGGTCAATCCGGGTCTGGTAGACAACGTCGACGTGAGGGAGTACCTCTTCAGGGTCGCTGTTCAGATGGAACCAGACATTGTGCTCACGCAGGTGGTCGATGATATCCTGCTTAATCTGGAGCTCACTTGGCGCAAGGAAGTAGAGCTTCACACGCTCGAACTTGCTGAGGAGATAGGCAAGAGATCGAACCGTGCGGCCGGTGTCGAGGGCGCCCAGGAGTGCGACGGAAATGCCATCCAACGTGCCGCATTCATTGTAAATCGTGTAAAGGTCGAGCAATGCCTGGGTGGGATGCTGGCCGCCCGATCCGTCGCCGGCATTGATAATCGGGACAGGGGATACGTCGGCCGCCCGCTGGGCGCCTCCCTCTTCGTTGTGGCGCAGCACAATGACGTCGCAATAGTCCCCGATGATGCGGATGGTGTCTTCGAGCTGCTCGCCTTCAACCACCGAGGAGAAAGATGTTGCAGACTCTGTCGAGAGCACCTTTCCGCCGAGCCGGTACATGGCCGCTTCGAAAGAAAACCGCGTCCTCGTCGACGGCTTATAAAACAAGGTGGCCATGATCTTGTCATCATAGTCACGCGAACCGCCGCGTTGGACAGTTTTCTGCATCAGGCGCGTCCGGGTGAAGAGCTCCATCAAATCGGGGACGGAGAACTGCTGCGAGTAGATGACGTGCTGGAGTTTCATAGATTCTCCTCGTGGTCTTGTCGCGACGTGATTTGTGTGCCTGCCTTGCCGTGAATCGCCTCTATCATCTGATCACCCGACGTCACAAAGACGTCTCTTCCGCCTTTCCTGATGAAGCTTATCGCTGCTTCGATTTTCGGCCCCATGCTGCCGGCCGCGAATTGCCCCTGATGCAGATAATGTTCCATCCACTCCGCCGTCGCACGTTTCACACCCCGCTGGTTCGGCTGCTTGTAGTTGAGGTACACCTGGTCGACATCGGTACTGATGACGAAGCTATCAAGCCCCAGTCCGGTTGCCAGAAGGGAGGAAGCGCGGTCCTTGTCAATGACCGCTTCGACGCCCGTGATGGAATGGTCTTCGCCGACGACGACCGGTATTCCGCCCCCGCCGAGGGCAATGACGATAATTCCCAATTCCAGAATCTGGCGTATGACTTCCAGTTGAAGGATCTCAAGCGGTTCGGGGGAGGGTACGACGCGCCTGTAGCCGCGCGCAGAATCCTCCACCATGGTCCAGTGAAGGTTTCTGATTTTTTCGTCAGCAGCTTTCTTCGTATAGAATGGGCCGATCGGTTTGGTCGGTTTTGTAAAAGCGGGTTCGTCCGGGTCAACGCGGACCTGCGTCAGGATCGAAATCACCGGCATGTAAAAACCCGCCCGTTTGAGCTCACACTCCAATCCACGCTGCAGCATGCAGCCTATTTCACTCTGGGTTGTGGCGACGCAGACGTCAAGCGGGTGGGTGTAGGCCTCGCCGGCGGCGCGCTCGGAGCGGAGAAGTGCAGCCCCGACCTGGGGACCGTTGCCATGGGTGATGACGATGCGCCATCCGTCGGCGACGAGCTGGGTAATTTTGCGCGCGGTATCCTGCGCGTTGGCAAGTTGTTCCTCAATGGTCCCGCGTTGTCCCACCCGTATGAGGGAATTGCCACCGATGGCTATCAACGCGCTGCGGGCCATAGACGCTCATTTCATGAGTTGATACAGTACCGCTTTCTGTACGTGAAGACGGTTTTCGGCTTCCTGGAACACGAACGAGGCGGAGCTATCGATCACCTCATCAGTGACTTCATCGCCGCGGTGAGCGGGGAGGCAATGGAGGAAGATTGCGCTCTTGTTTGCCTTTTCCATCAAGGCGGCATTGACCTGGAACGGCCGGAAGATCGCTTTCCGTTTTTCCCCTTCCGCTTCCTGACCCATTGATGCCCAGACGTCGGTGTAGATCACGTCGGCGTTCCGAACGCCTTCGGAGGCGTCATGCACAATTTCGATACGTGCGCCGCTTTCCTGTGCATCTTCCTGGGCGTGACTCAGCGCCAAGGAACTCGGCTCATATCCTTTCGGACAGGCCACGGTGACGTTGACACCGAGCCGTGCGCCGGCGAACATCAATGAATGAGCGACGTTGTTTCCATCGCCAACATAACAGAGCTTCAACCCCTTCAGCTTGCCCTTGATTTCCCGGACCGTCAGATAATCCGCGAGAGCCTGACAAGGATGAGAATAGTCGGTCAGAGCATTGATCACCGGAATGGAGGCGTGCTTTGCCATATCGACCACGATCTGGTGCGCGAAGGTACGGATCATGATGCCCTGGACCATGCGTTCCAGGTTCTTTGCCACGTCGAACACAGACTCGCGTTTGCCGAGACTGATCTCGGCCGGCAGCAAGGGAACGGAAAAACCGCCCAGCTGTTGAATCCCGACATCGAACGTCACCCGGGTTCGGAGTGACGGCTTTTCAAAAATCAGAGCGAGCGTTTTGCCCTTGAGTGCAGTCGCGAAGTGTTCCGGGTGCGCTTTCATTTCGGCAGCGAGCTTAAATGTACCGAGAAGTTCGTCAGGAGTGAAATCGCGTATCGTCAGGAAGTCTTTTTTCATCGGAGTGCCTTTGAATGATTATACACGAACACAGATAACTATCGAAGGCCCGGAGCAGCTTGATCTGAGAAGTGGATGAATGAATTGACGCCGGCGAATCCATCCGGAGGTTCAAGCCAAAACAACGGGTCAAGTTCCGTGCCAACCGGGATGTCGAGACAGCACACGATGAAGGTAAGCATGGTTCCGACAAGAAGGTAGAAGTTTCCACGATTGGAGAGTCGGGTTGCAAATGTGGGAATTAAAGTATGAAGAATCACGTGCTGGCAAGCGCCAGAAAGCTGTTGCCTTTCCAGTGGAGTTTTGGTATTTTTATACCTGCGGCCTGTTATGAAAGTAACAGGCCTTTGTTCTCTCTAGTGAGGTGGTTCGCGTCAAAATCGGGCCGCAAAGACACAAAGGCACTAAGGCATTTGGATCTTTTGGGATTTTCTTTGTGTCTTGGTGACTTCGTGGCGGCATCTTGTTCACATGGCGGCCATAGCTCAGTCGGTTAGAGCGCCAGGTTGTGGCCCTGGAGGTCGTGGGTTCGAGACCCACTGGTCGCCCAAAGAATTGTGCAATTGAGGAATTGTGTACTTGTGGAATTGCGAGGTCAGATCCCGCCAAAGAGCGGCGGGATCCTCAATTCGGCGACAGCTCGTTGGGAAACACTCGCTGGCCGAATTGGGAGTTGTGGCCCTGTCCCGCTAAAAAGCAGCGGGATCCTCAATTTGGCAGCCACTCACAGAAGACGTTCGTGGGCCAAATTGGGAGAGGTCGTGGGTTCGAGACCCACTGGTCGCCCAAAGAATTGTAAAATTGAGAAATTGTGTAGTTGTGGAATTGTTAGAGTATGCACCTGAATGATTCCTCAATGTTCTTTATGGTGATTTTGTGAATCAGGCGGCCGAACTGCGGGATCGTACAAGGAATTTTGCCGTTCGCGTTATCAAGATGACAGACGGGCTTCCAAGGCGGATGTCGACAGAGATTCTCGCGAAACAGCTTGTCCGTTGTGCCACGTCTGCCGGAGCTAACTATCGTGCAGCTTGCCGTGCGCGATCGCATGCCGAGTTTGTCTCGAAAATGCAGATTGTCCAAGAGGAAGCTGACGAGACACAGTATTGGCTGGAACTTCTGTTTCGAGTCGGTGTGCTGACTGAGAAAGAGTACCTTCTGCTCGAGAGAGAGGCAAGCGAGTTGACGGCGATATTCACCGCTTCCGCAGCAACGGCGAGAAAGAGCAAGAACTCTTCATCACGCTAGTTGAGCCATCCACCCAATTTCCCAATTACCAAGTTCGCCAATTTCACAATGTTCCGCCCCCATCGTCTAGAGGCCTAGGACACGGGCTTTTCAAGCCTGTAACACGAGTTCGAATCTCGTTGGGGGTACCAAAATTCAAAGAATTCCACAGTTTTCGCTCGTAGAGGACTGTGGATTTTCTTTTTTAGAGTCACCACAGTCACCGTTTGAGTCACCACTCTGGTCACTGCTTGCCTCCTAACCACAAAGGAGGCTACCATGTTTCTCTCCAAATCTCCCGCCGGTATCTGGCATCTCTATTATACCAACACCGCAGGCAAACGCACTAAGGTCTCTACAAAGACGAAGCTTAAAAGCCAAGCGTTGTCTTTTCTGAAGTCCTTCAGGCTTGATGAGCAATCCAAGCCAAAGAATATCTCGCTGGCGGAGTTTGAAACGGAGTTCATCCATTATGCCACGAAGAATTTCACTTCGAGCAATATCGAACTGTATCAAAGAGCCTTTAGGAACTTTATAGGTCTCTTCGGCAACATCCAGTTGCGCCAAGTGACTGCATTGCACTGGGACAAGTATAAAGTCTCTCGACAGAGATCCAATGAGAATAGAAAACCGGTATCACCCATTACTATCAATATCGAGCTCCGATGCTTGAAAGCGGCCATGAACACGGCCATTCGATGGAATCTTCTCACGGTAAATGCGTTTGCTTCTCTAAAGCAATGTGCAGTGCCAGAAAGGGTTCCGACCTTTTTTACACGACCCGAAATCCATGCACTGTTGCAGTCCATCGAAGAGCAGTGGTTGAAGGAGATTGTAATGTTTGGAGCCATGACAGGTTTGAGGCAAGGGGAGATTCTACATCTGCGCTGGGAGGATCTAGACTTCGAACGTAGGACAATCAGGATACAATCGAGCATTATCCACCTTACGAAGGCAGGAAAGCATCGGATCGTGCCGATGAATGATATCACTTATTTGTTGCTGAGGAAGAAATCCGAGGATAGAAAAAGCGAGCTCGTCTTTACCATCGAAGGGTATCCAATAAAGAGGGAGATGTTGTCTGTGCGGTTCAAGCGTGCCGTGAAAAAAGCGGGTATTACCAATGAGGGGCTTCATTTCCATTCATTGCGGCACACGTTCGCAAGCTGGCTAGTTCAAAGCGGCGTATCGTTGTATGAGGTTCAAAAGTTGCTCGGTCACAGTTCTGCGGTTGTTACACAAATGTATAGCCACTTGCTTCCGGATCAGATGCATTCAACCGTTAACAGGATTGGGATCGAATAAGTGCCCACCCTGTCCACTCCCGAAAATACGAGTGGACACTGAAACACCATCAATTCCTTAGCAAAAACCCCAATGTGTCCACAGTGTCCACTGTGTCCATACTTTTTTAATAGAGAAGATAGAAATAATGGGATAGGGTATAGAGAAAAGTATATAAAGAGTTTGAAAAACCCCTGGACACTATGGACACACTGGACACTTTCCGCGTAAGTCATGAGAGTGTACCGAGTTGTGGGTGTCCACAGCCGAATGAAACCTGAACTCAGAGGTACACTTCTGGGTCACGCTGGTCCCACCAATCCAGGAGAGCTTCCTTTACAAACGGCCCAGGGCGAGTATCATATGTTACCTCTGCTTCTCCAAGATCATCCAGATAGGCTGAAAAAGAGTCCCAGCGATCACGCAGAAAGACCAATAAGGTAGGATTGACTTCAAAGGTCCTGCGCCCCCATTCCTCATAGGGGCTAGATGTTAGGTCGTTGATAAACGCGATGAGATCTTCGGTACACGCTTCCCTGAGCTCGACGAATTTACTATAATGCGGGAAGATCAGCAACGCTTCTGCGAACGAGATCAGTACTTCTCGTGTGAAGATGTTATCGTGAATCGTGTTCCAGGTCTCGAGCACTTCCGAAGCCGGCACAGTTTTCTCGTATGGGTCTGGTTGTGTCATGACTGAATGTACCAGATCAACTTGGGAGGGTCAATATCGTGGTTCCCCCATGAGATGGGAATGTCCCACATAGAAGAAAAAAACACTCCTAATCCTCCTGTTATCGCGAAATGAGTGCTGAATTCAAAGGGCTCAAGCGGTACTGAAAGCGATCCGCGTAACTGCGCGCACTGACGTTCAGTAGTCAGCAGAACCTCTTGAACACCAGCCCGTTTTTTGCTACGTTGTGACCTGAATCTCCGGGGCCAGCCGACCTTTTCACTACTCGCACTCGTGACGTCGCAGCATGCATTCGCCTCTTTCCATAAGGAATGTACGAGCATTGATATTAATTGCCGTGGGTGAATCGCCGCGGGAAGCTGAAGTGAATGCTCTGGTGCGGATCGCCGATTCATTTGCCTCACAGTGCATCCGACAGCTTCTTCATTCCGGACGGCTCCACCTCCACTCCTTTGCCATCACGTTCGAAGGTGTCGCGTTTGATTGCATCGCCGAGATGTTTCAGAGACCTTCGGTGCCGTTGCTCTTCCTTTCCTCCTGCTGCAACATTTAGACGAAAACGCGCCCGAGATATGTAATCTTCATCTCGACGGTACTATCAAATGAAAAGGAGACATATGAGGGTAAATCACTGTCTGATGAGAATGCATTGGTACATCCGAGTATTCTCCGCAATTGTATTGCTCTCACTTGTTGGATGTAAGAAAAACAACAATCCAATTTCAGGCCCTAACGACAATACTGTTATTGTCGCACCAGAGGTGAGGGTGCTTTCCCCCACGGCCACAGCAGCGCTGAAGCCTCTGGTTGGGAGCCAGGATACTTTAGTGTTCAACGGCACGCAAACCGATATTGCCGTGAATCAAATCATCGCATCGAATCTTGGAGAAGGAATTCTCCGACGCGTAAAGTCTATCCAGACAACGGGAGGACAAACGATCGTTCTTACAACCCAAGCGTCTATAGTAGAGGCTTTGCCTACAGCTACATTCGCGGACTCAATACAAATTACACAAAGCACAGTGGAAGTGTCAGGACTTGGCAAGGGAATTCAATTTGACCGTACAGCAAAAGTGAACGAGCTAAAATTCACCTTCACAAAAGCCGTTCTATATGATAGAGATGGCAATGACAGGACGGCTGGCGACCAGTTGATTGCAACGGGATCGCTCACACTTGAGTTTAGACCGAAGCTTGAGTTCAAAACCAGTGGTGGGAAATTACAGAGGCTGTTGTTTAGCATCGAACCCACGGCAACCATTGAGCTGAGCTTTGAAGTACCTCTTGAATTCCCACATCTAGAAAAAGAATTTAGGATTGCCACCGTGAAAACATCCCCAGTGACCTTTTTTGTGGGGGCTGTTCCGGTAGTGATAACTAATGAGCTACCAATTATGCTTGGATTCGATGGTTCGGTGAAAGCTAGCTTGAAAACGGGTATTAAGAACAAGACAAGCTTCCTGCTTGGAGGTCTTTATGAAAATGGTAGCTGGTCAGGTTTGAGCCGATTCAACAATCAGTTCACATTTGATTCGCCACAACTGACTGGCGAAGTCAGTCTCCAGGTGTATGTTGCCCCAAAACTCCAAACAAAACTCTATGCAGTTGCCGGACCATCAGTAAAAATGAAAGGGTATGTCGAAGGGATAGGTATAGTGAATCTTGGTTTGTTGACCGGCCAAACCACAATGAATGCAGAACTCTATGGGGGATTTCAAGGCAGCGTGGGCATGCTGGTAGAGGTATTGGATTTCAAGCTCGCATCTTGGGAAAGTCCAACGCTATTTGATGCTCGGGTGAAGCTATACGAATGGTCGAGCACCCCCAACCTCAAGCCTGCAATTCCGTCGGCCCCAAATCCTGCCGATAATGCGGCAGGGATTTCTTCTTCCGCTTCATTAGCCTGGAACTGTACAGATCCCGAAGGCGACCCCTTGTTGTATGATGTATATTTTGGGACGACAGCTTCCCCAGCGACGGTTGCCACGGGAAGGACGAGTACAACATTCAATCCTGGGGTATTGAGTTCATCTACTCGCTACTATTGGAAAATTCGCGCAAACGACAATAATAAAAACTTTAGCGACAGCCCGGTTTGGAGTTTCACAACTGGCTCAGCACCTAATAATCCCCCTGCTGTTCCGTCGAATCCCTCTCCATCCAACGTGGCAACAAACCAAACTACA